>Ga0102590_1000050_pt1 | contig 340324 bp, 278 predicted proteins | sample AraplaMF_Col_mMF_FD_76859 | JGI IMG/M metagenome (GOLD analysis project Ga0102590, IMG submission 76859) | Arabidopsis root microbial communities from the University of North Carolina, USA - plate scrape MF_Col_mMF | ecosystem: Host-associated > Plants > Roots > Endosphere | place: USA... | reverse complement strand
AGAAGTCGCACTCGTTGCCCAGCCGGTACTTCATGCCCGCGCCGCTCAGGGCATAGCACGCGCGCGAATCGTCCTTCTTCGTCGCGCCAGGACCAACACGGAAATAGCCGCCCCAATCGACGGCTTGTGCGGAAGTAGCGCCCAACAGACCCATTGCGGCGGCAACGGTCGCGAGCTTGAACTGACTCTTCATCAACTGACTCCTCAGAGGTTTTGCTTTGAAATGTGCCGAGCGCTCGGTCTGGGGGGACCCATTGCTGCAGCGGTTGGGGGAAACGGGATCGGGCCTCCTCGCACCCGCCGGAAGGGTCGGGTCGAAGTTCGCCCCGGAGAGCCGGGAACTTGCGTTGTCGTCCTTGTGTCAGCACGTAGCTGCGCTACATCGCTGGCTGTAATGTTTTGTCAAGGTTGACTCTAGTAATCCGACTACAGCCGGTAAACGCGGGTTTTCCCGTCGTTTATCACAATTACCACACCCTCAGGGAAGTCCCGGATGCGCGGCTGTCGATACTTTCCGCCCGCCGTCGCTATCATGAAAAGTAGTTTGGCTACAAAGCCGGGCGCACGCAGACGGTGCACGACGCACGGGACAGCGGCCCGGAGGGGGCGCGACGTGCGCCGGGGAGGCCGGGAAACGCATGGTGCGCACCGGCGGGCATCGTTGCCACAGGGTTTGCCTGCGGTAACTCGAACGAGAAAGCGTTGACATGCAGGCAGATTCCTTTCCGCGGTGGGTGGGCGACGTCGGCGGCACGAACGCGCGCTTTGCGCTGCAACTGGCGCCGGACGCCGAGCTGACCGGGATCGACACGCTGCCGGCGGCCGACTACCCGAGCCTGCAGGATGCGATGGCGCGTTATTTGGCGGTCCATTCGCCGTCGGTGCGGCCGCGCTGGTGCGCCATCGGCATCGCCAACCCGATCGTCGGCGACCGCGTGCAGATGACCAACCACCACTGGTCGTTCTCGATCGAGGCAGTGCGGCAGCAGCTCGGGCTGGAGCGCTTCCTGGTGATCAATGACTTCACGGCGCTCGCGTTGTCGCTGCCGTCGCTGAAGCCGGCCGAGCTGCGCCAGGTGGGCGGCGGGGCGGTGGTGGAGGGCACACCGATCGGGCTGATCGGCGCCGGCACCGGCCTGGGTGTGTCAGGCCTGCTGCGCGTGCCGGGCAGCCAACGGCTGGTGCCGGTCAATGGCGAGGGTGGGCATGTCTCGCTCGGCGGGGCGACGGCGCGCGAGGACGCGGTGATCGCCGCGTTGCGCCAGCGCTACGGGCATGCCTCGGCCGAGCGGGCGCTGTCGGGGCCCGGACTGGTGAGCCTGTACGAGGCGCTGTGCCAGGTCGACCGGGCGACGGTTCAGCCGCTGACGGCGGCCGAGGTGAGCGAGCGGGCGGTGGCCGGATCGGATGCGCACTGCGTCGAGGCGCTGGACATGTTCTTCGCACTGCTCGGCAGCGTGGCCGGCAACCTGGCGCTGACGCTGGGCACGCGCGGCGGCATGTACATCGGTGGCGGCATCGTGCCGCGGCTGGGCGACCGGATCGACAAGTCGACCTTCCGCGAGCGCTTCGTCGCGAAAGGCCGCTTCCGCGACTACCTGCAGGCCATGCCGACCTTCGTGGTGCAGGCCAGCACGTCGCCGGCGCTGCTGGGTGCCCTGCGGGCCCTCGACGATTTGTGAAACGATTCCCGGATTGGCATCCGGGCTAAGCCCGTCGCGGACCGTAGCCCGGATGAAGCGCAGCGCAATCCGGGATCGTCGTGGTCAAAGCTCGCCCGCGCCACCCATGGCGTGGCTGAAACCCGCGTCGACGTAGGTGATTTCGGACGTCACGCCGGCCGCCAGGTCGGACAGCAGGAACGCGGCGACGTTGCCGACGTCGTCGATCGTCACGTTGCGGCGCAGCGGCGACAGGTTCTCGACCACGTCGAGGATCTTGCCGAAGCCCTTGATGCCCGAGGCGGCCAGCGTCTTGATCGGTCCGGCCGAGATGCCGTTCACGCGCACCCCTTTGGGGCCCAGGCTGGTGGCCAGGTAGCGCACCGAGGCTTCGAGCGAGGCCTTGGCCAGCCCCATCGTGTTGTAGTTGGGAACGCTGCGGATCGCCCCCAGATAGCTCAGCGTGAGCAGGGCGGCCTTGGGCGTCAGGCGCGGCGCGGCCGCCTTGGCCATCGCCGGGAAGCTGTAGCTGGAGATGTCGTGCGCGATGCGGAAAGCCTCGCGCGACAGGCCCTCGAGGAAGTCGCCGGCGATGGCCTCGCGCGGCGCGAAGCCGATCGAGTGCACGAAGCCGTCGAACTGCGGCCAGGTCTCGCCCAGCTGGTTGAACATCGCGTCGATCTGCTCGTCGCTCGCGACGTCGCAGTCGAACAGCAGGGTCGAGTCGAATTCGGCGGCGAATTCGGCCACACGGTCCCGGAAGCGTTCGCCGACGTAGCTGAAGGCCAGTTCGGCGCCTTCGCGGCGGCAGGCACGTGCAATGCCGTAGGCGATGGACCGATTGGACAGAACGCCGGTGATCAGGAAGCGCTTGCCGGCCAGGAATCCCATGGAGTCTCCAGTCTGGTGTCGAGAAAAGGGGGTGTTCATTCTGGCACGCACTGATGCTTGACAGTCACGGCCCTTGCCGGTACTTCCTCACCGGGCTACAATGCGTCTTTCGCAAGAAAACTGCATGGGCGGATTCTTCCAGCCCATTTTTTTTGGAAATTCGTTTTTCTTCTTCGCTTTTTTTAAACCCTTTCTGAACAAGCATCAGCTGGATGAATTGGCAAGCCATTGTTGAGCGCACCGTGACCGGCCTCGGTTACGACCTGGTGAACTGCGAACGCAGCCCCAAGGGATTGCTTCGTGTGTTCATCGACCGCATGGCCAACGATCCCCAGGGCGAGTTCATCGTGGTCGAGGACTGCGAGAAGGTCACGCGCCAGCTGCAGCATGTGCTGGAAGTCGAAGGTTGCGCCTACGAGCGCCTGGAAGTGTCGTCGCCCGGCCTGGACCGCCCGCTGAACAAGCCGGCCGACTACCAGCGCTTCGCCGGCTCGGAGATCGAGCTGACGCTGAAGATGCCGTTCCAGGGCCGCAAGAAATACCGCGGCGTGCTGGAAGCGCAAGGGGAACAGTGGCGCCTGGTGTTCAACGACGGCAAGGTCGACCAGGCCCTGGATTTTTCGTTCGAGGAAGTGCGGGAGGCCCGTCTGGTGCCTGTCCTCGATTTCAAGGGCCGGCGCTTTGCGCAGCCGGCTGCTGTGCCGCACGGAGCCGACGTGCAGGCCGAAGATGTTGACGGAGATCGCAATAATGAATCGTGAACTGTTGATGCTGGTCGACGCCATCTCGCGCGAAAAGAGCGTGGATCGCGAAGTGGTGTTCGGCGCGGTCGAGGCCGCCCTGGCCTCGGCCAGCAAGAAGCTGCATGGCGGCGAGGTCGACATGCGCGTCACCGTCGACCGTGAAAGCGGCGAATACGAGACCTTCCGCCGCTGGCACGTGGTGCCCAACGAGGCCGGCCTGCAACTGCCCGATTCCGAGATCCTGCACTTCGAGGCGCTCGAGCAGATCCCCGACATCGAGGTCGACGACTACATCGAGGAGCCGGTCGAGTCCGTCTCCATCGGCCGCATCGGCGCCCAGGCGGCCAAGCAGGTCATCCTGCAGAAGATCCGCGACGCCGAGCGCGAGCAGTTGCTCAACGACTTCCTGTCGCGCGGCGAGAAGATCTTCGTCGGCACCGTCAAGCGCCTGGACAAGGGCGACGTGATCGTCGAGTCCGGCCGCGTCGAAGGCCGCCTGAAGCGCAGCGAGATGATCCCGAAGGAAAACCTGCGCTCCGGCGACCGGGTGCGCGCCTTCATCGCCGAGGTCGACCCGACCCTGCGCGGCCCGCAGATCGTGCTGTCGCGCAGCGCGCCCGGCTTCATGATCGAATTGTTCGCCCAGGAAGTGCCCGAGATCGAGCAGGGCCTGCTGGAGATCAAGTCCTGCGCCCGCGACCCCGGTTCGCGCGCCAAGATCGCCGTCATCTCGCACGACAAGCGCGTCGACCCGATCGGCACCTGCGTCGGCGTGCGCGGTTCGCGCGTCAACGCGGTCACCAACGAGCTGGCCGGCGAGCGTGTCGACATCGTGCTGTGGTCGGAAGACCCGGCGCAGTTCGTGATCGGTGCGCTGGCCCCGGCCAACGTGCAGTCGATCGTCGTCGATGAAGAGCGCCATGCGATGGACGTCGTGGTCGACGAGGAAAACCTCGCGATCGCGATCGGCCGCGGCGGCCAGAACGTGCGCCTCGCCTCCGAGATGACCGGCTGGCGCATCAACATCATGACGGCCGAGGAGTCGCAGGCGAAGCAGAACGAGGAATCCGACAGCGTCCGCAAGCTGTTCGTCGACAAGCTCGACGTGGACGCCGAGGTCGCCGACATCCTGATCGCCGAAGGCTTCAGCAGCCTGGAAGAAGTGGCCTACGTCCCGATGCAGGAAATGCTCGAGATCGAAGGCTTCGACGAGGACACCGTCAACGAGCTGCGCACGCGTGCAAAAGACGCGTTGCTGACGATGGAAATCGCGCGTGAAGAGAAAATGGAAGACGTCTCGCAGAACCTGCGCGATCTGGAAGGGCTGGATGCAGCCCTGATCGCCAAGCTGACCGAAGGCGGCATCAACACGCGTGACGACCTCGCCGACCTCGCGGTCGACGAGCTGACCGAAATTGCCGGCGTCGATGAAGAGAAGGCCAAGGCATTGATCATGAAGGCCCGCGAACATTGGTTCACGACCTGAGACCGAACGACCTGATGCCCCACCGCCGTATCGAACGCCGCACTGCAAGTACCAAGCAAGGATATTCACAATGGCTGTGACCACCGTCGCCCAGTTGGCCGCCGAGCTCAATCGCCCGGCTGCCGCGCTGCTCGAGCAGCTCCAGTCGGCCGGCGTCGCCAAGGCGTCGACCGACGACGCGCTGACCGAGTCCGACAAGGAGCGGCTGCTTGATTTCCTGCGCACGGCGCATGGCACGTCCGGCCCGGGCGAGCGCAAGAAGATCACGCTGACCCGCAAGTCGACCAGCGAGATCAAGCAAGCCGATTCGAGCGGCAAGGCCCGCACCATCCAGGTCGAAGTGCGCAAGAAGCGCACCTTCGTCAAGCGCGACGAATCGGCTCCGGCCGAGGAACCCGCGCAGCCGGTGGCCGACGAGACCGAACTGCAGCGCCGCGAGGACGAGGCGAAGGCCCAGGCCGAGCTGCTGCGCCGCCAGGAAGAAGAACTGGCCGAGAAGCGCCGTCAGCGCGAGGAGCAGGAAGCCCGCGAACGCGAGGCCGCCGAGGCGCGTGCCCGCGAAGCCGCCGAAGCCGCTGCCGCGAAGGCCGCTGAAGAAGCCGCGAAGGCCGCTGCCGAGGCGGCAGCCGCTGCCGCGAAGGCCGCTGCTGCGCCGGCGCCCGCGCCGGCCGCCAAGGCCGCTGCCAAGACGGCCGCCGCCGCACCCGCGCCGGCCGCCGCCCCGGTGGCTGCGGCCCCGGCTGCGCCCGCCGCACCGGTCGAGCCGCCCAAGCCGGCGCTGCGCGTCATCAAGGCCGCCGACGTCGTCGACGAAGAGAAGCAGCGCGCCGCCGACCTGGCCAAGCGCCGCAAGGCCGCCGAGGACGAGGCTGCCGCGATCCGCGCGATGATGAACGCGCCGAAGAAGGTGCTGACGGCCAAGAAGCCCGAAGAGCCGCCCAAGCCGGAAGCCGGCAAGGAAGGCATCAAGGGCACGATCCACAAGCCGGCGGCTGCTCCGGGCGCCACGACCACCACCGCCACGGCCGCCAAGCCGGGCGAGAAGCCGGGCGACAAGAAGTCGGTCAAGTCCGAGAAGCTGTCTTCCAGCTGGGCCGATGACGCTGCCAAGAAGCGCGCGCTCAAGACCCGCAACGATGCCGCAGCCCGTCCGGGCTGGCGCGCACCGCGCGGTGGGCGCCGTGGCGACCGCAACGATTCGCAAGGCGGCAACTTCGTCGCGCCGGCCGAGCAGCAGATCCAGGAAGTGCACGTGCCCGAGACCATCAGCGTCGCCGACCTGGCGCACAAGATGTCGGTGAAGGCGTCCGAGGTGATCAAGCAGTTGATGAAGCTGGGCCAGATGGTCACGATCAACCAGCAGCTCGACCAGGAAACGGCCATGATCCTCGTCGAGGAAATGGGCCACAAGGCCTTCGCCGCCAAGCTGGACGATCCGGAAGCCTTCCTCGAGGACACCCAGGCCGAGGCGGTGCACGAAGTGCTGCCGCGCGCGCCGGTCGTCACCGTGATGGGCCACGTCGACCACGGCAAGACCTCGCTGCTCGACTACATCCGCCGGGCGCGCGTCGCCGCGGGCGAAGCGGGCGGCATCACGCAGCACATCGGCGCCTACCACGTCGACACGCCGCGCGGCATGATCACCTTCCTCGACACCCCGGGTCACGCGGCCTTCACGGCCATGCGTGCGCGCGGTGCCAAGGCGACCGACATCGTCATCCTGGTGGTGGCGGCCGACGACGGCGTGATGCCGCAGACCAAGGAAGCCATCTCGCACGCCAAGGCGGCCGGGGTGCCGATCGTGGTCGCGATGAACAAGATCGACAAGCCCGAGGCCAACATCGAGCGCCTGAAGTCCGAGCTGGTGGCCGAGCAGGTCGTGCCGGAAGACTTCGGCGGCGATTCGCCGTTCGTGCCGGTGTCGGCGAAGACCGGGCAGGGCATCGACCAGCTGCTGGAGCAGGTGCTGCTGCAGGCCGAGGTGCTCGAGCTCACCGCGCCGAAGGATGCGCCGGCCAAGGGCCTGGTGATCGAAGCCCAGCTCGACAAGGGCCGCGGCCCGGTCGCGACGGTGCTGGTGCAATCGGGCACGCTCAAGCGCGGCGACGTCGTGCTGGCGGGTTCGAGCTACGGCCGCGTGCGGGCGATGCTGGACGAGAACGGCAAGCCGACGACCGAAGCCGGTCCGTCGCTCCCGGTCGAGATCCAGGGCCTGACCGAGGTGCCGCAGGCGGGCGACGAGTTCATGGTGCTGGCCGACGAGCGCCGTGCGCGCGAGATCGCCACCTTCCGCTCGGGCAAGTACCGCGACGTCAAGCTGGCCAAGCAGCAGGCCGCCAAGCTCGAGAACATGTTCGAGAACATGGGCCAGGGCGAGGCGCAGACGCTGGCGCTGATCATCAAGGCCGACGTGCAGGGTTCGCAGGAAGCACTGGGCCAGTCGCTGCTCAAGCTGAGCACCGATGAGGTCAAGGTGCAGATCGTGCATGCGGCGGTGGGCGGCATCAGCGAGAGCGACATCAACCTCGCGATCGCGTCGAAGGCGGTCATCATCGGCTTCAACGTGCGTGCCGATGCCGGCGCGCGCAAGCTGGCCGAAGGCAACGGCGTCGACCTGCGCTACTACAACATCATCTACGACGCGGTCGACGACGTGAAGCAGGCCATGACCGGTCTGCTGGCGCCGGAGCAGCGCGAAGAGGTGATCGGCACGGCCGAGATCCGCACGGTGTTCGTGGCGTCCAAGATCGGCACCGTGGCCGGCTCGATGGTCACCTCGGGCGTGGTGCGCCGCAATGCGCGCTTCCGCCTGCTGCGCGACAACGTGGTGGTCTACACCGGCGAGGTCGAGTCGGTGCGCCGCCTGAAGGACGACGTGCGCGAGGTCAAGGAAGGCTTCGAGTGCGGTATCAAGCTGAAGAACTACAACGACATCGCCGAGGGCGACCAGCTGGAGTTCTTCGAGGTCAAGGAAGTGGCACGAACGCTGTAAAGCGGAGCGTGGGTCTCATCCCAAACCCCGCCCTCGACAAGACGGCGGGGTTTGTGTTTGGTGAGCCGCGCCGCCGGTCTGCAGGAGCCTGAACATGCGACACAAACGATCCATCCCGAACCGCGGTTTCCGCATTGCCGACCAGATCCAGCGCGACCTGGCCGAGTTGATCCGCGACCTGAAGGATCCGCGCATCGGCATGGTCACGCTGCAGGCGGTCGAGGTGACGCCCGACTATGCGCACGCCAAGGTGTTCTTCTCGCTGCTGGTGGGCGACGTGAAGGAATGCGAGGAGGCCTTGAACGAGGCCGCCGGCTTCCTGCGCAACGGCCTGTTCAAGCGGCTGCAGATCCACACCGTGCCGACGCTGCATTTCCACTTCGACCGCACGACCGAGCGGGCCGCGGAGCTGAGCGCGCTGATCCAGCAGGCCAACTCCACGCAAGCCAAGGAAGACTGATCCGGTGAACGCCCCCCGCCCGCGCATCCCGCGGCGCGCCGTTCACGGCGTGCTGTTGCTCGACAAGCCGCTCGGCCTGTCGAGCAACGACGCCTTGCAGAAGGCCAAGCGCCTGTACCGTGCCGAGAAGGCCGGCCACACCGGCACGCTCGACCCGCTGGCCACCGGGCTGCTGCCGCTGTGCTTCGGTGCGGCCACCAAGTTCTCGCAGGTCAGCCTGGAGGCCGACAAGACCTACCGCGCGACGCTGCAGCTGGGCGTCACCACCACCACGGCCGATGCCGAGGGCGAGGTGCTGCAGCGGCGCGACGTGAACGTCGGTCGCGAACAGCTGCAGGCCGCCTGCGCAGGCCTGACCGGCCCGATCCGCCAGGTGCCGCCGATGCATTCGGCGCTGAAGCGCGACGGCCGGGCGCTGTACGACTATGCGCGCGCCGGCATCGAGGTCGAGCGCGAGGCGCGTTCGGTGACGATTCATCGCATCGACATCGTCGACGGCGACACTGGCGGCCAGGACGGCCGCTGGACGATCGACGTGCGCTGCTCCAAGGGCACCTACATCCGCACGCTGGCCGAGGACATCGGCGAGGTGCTCGGCTGCGGTGCCCACCTGGCGGCGCTGCGCCGCGTGGCCTGCGGCGGCCTGGCACTGGACCGCGCCCACACGCTGGAGCAGCTGGCCGAGATGGACGAGGCGGCGCGCGACGCGCTGCTGCTGGATGCCGATGCGCTGCTGGCCGACTGGCCGGTGGTGCGCCTGGGCGACGAAGACGCGGGACGCTTCCTGAGCGGCCTGCGTCGGCGCCTGCCGCTGGCCGATGCCGAGCAGGTGCGGGTGTATGGCCCGCAGCCGCGCGCATTCCTGGGCAGCGGGCGCGTCAGCGCCGGCGAGCTGATTTCAACAAGGCTCTTGAGCCCGGTGGAGGTGCAAGGCCTCTTGAGCACATTTTGAACGTAGAGAGCCCGTCATGACCCGACAGATCCGCAACATCGCCATCATCGCCCACGTCGACCACGGCAAGACCACGCTGGTCGACCAGCTGCTGCGCCAAAGCGGCACCTTCCGCCAGAACGAGAAGGTCACCGAACGCGTGATGGACAGCAACGACCTCGAAAAGGAACGTGGCATCACCATCCTCGCGAAGAACTGCGCGGTGGAATGGAAGGGCACGCACGTCAACATCGTCGACACCCCGGGGCACGCCGACTTCGGCGGCGAGGTCGAGCGCGTGTTGTCGATGGTCGACAGCGTGCTGCTGCTGGTCGACGCGGTCGAGGGCCCGATGCCGCAGACGCGCTTCGTGACCAAGAAGGCGCTGGCGCTGGGCCTGAAGCCGATCGTCGTCGTCAACAAGGTCGACCGCCCGGGCTCGCGCATCGACTACGTGATCAACGCCACCTTCGAGCTGTTCGACAAGCTGGGCGCCACCGAGGAGCAGCTCGACTTCCCGGTGATCTACGCGTCGGGCCTGAACGGCTGGGCCACGCTGACCGCCGGCGAGACCGGCACCGACCTGGCGCCGCTGTTCGACGCCATCCTGCAGCACGTGCCGGCGCACGAAGGCGACCCGGCCGGCCCGCTGCAGCTGCAGATCTGCTCGCTGGACTATTCCACCTATGTCGGCCGCATCGGCATCGGCCGCGTCAACCAGGGCACGCTGAAGCCGATGCAGAACGTGGCGGTGTTCAGCGGCCCCGACAGCACGCCGTTCAACGCCCGCGTCAACCAGGTGCTGAAGTTCGAGGGCCTGGAGCGCCAGCAAGCCACTGAAGCCGGCCCGGGCGACATCGTGCTGATCAACGGCATCGAGGACATCGGCATCGGCGTCACGCTGACCAGCATCGAAGACCCGAAGCCGCTGCCGATGCTGAAGGTCGACGAGCCGACGCTGACGATGAACTTCTGCGTCAACAATTCGCCGCTGGCCGGCCGCGAAGGCAAGTTCGTCACCAGCCGCCAGATCTGGGACCGCCTGCAGCGCGAGCTGCAGAGCAACGTCGCGCTGAAGGTCAGGGAGACCGACGAAGACGGCATCTTCGAGGTGTCGGGCCGCGGCGAACTGCACCTGACCATCCTGCTGGAAACCATGCGCCGCGAGGGCTATGAGCTGGCCGTCAGCAAGCCGCGCGTGGTGTTCAAGGAGGTCGACGGCGAGCGCCACGAGCCGATCGAGATGGTGACGGCCGACGTCGAAGACCAGCACCAGGGTGCGGTGATGCAGGCGATGGGCGAGCGCAAGGGCGAGCTGGTCAACATGGAGCCGGACGGCATGGGCCGCGTGCGCCTGGAGTACAAGATCCCGGCGCGTGGCCTGATCGGCTTCCAGAACGAGTTCCTGAACCTGACGCGCGGCACCGGCCTGATCAGCAACATCTTCGACGGCTACGAGCCCTACAAGGGCGAGATCGAAGGGCGCAAGAACGGCGTGCTGATCAGCCAGGACGACGGCGAGATCGTGACCTATGCGCTGGGCAAGCTGGACGACCGCGGCCGCATGTTCGTGAAGCCGGGCGATCCGGTGTACGAGGGCATGATCGTCGGCATCCACAGCCGCGACAACGACCTGATCGTCAATGCGGTGCGCGCCAAGCAGCTGACCAACTTCCGCGTCTCCGGCAAGGAAGACGCGATCAAGATCACGCCGCCGATCATCCTGACGCTGGAGTACGGCGTCGAGTTCATCGCCGACGACGAACTGGTCGAGATCACGCCGAAGTCGATCCGGGTGCGCAAGCGCCACCTGAAGGAACACGACCGCAAGCGTGCCTCGCGCAGCGAGTGACATGACCCACGGCCGGGCGGTGGCGGGCATGCTCGTCGTCACGCTGATGTGGAGCATCGCCGGCGTGGTGACGCGCCAGCTCGAGGCGGCGCGCAGCTTCGAAGTGACGTTCTGGCGCAGCCTGGCGACCTTCGCGTCGCTGGGCGTCTACTACGCGTTCGTGCACGGACGCAGCACGCTCGCGCTGCTGCGCGCCGGCGGGCGGCCTCTGCTGCTGTCCAGCCTGATGTGGGGCGTGATGTTCACCTGTTTCATGGTGGCGCTGACGCTGACCACGGTGGCGAACGTGCTGATCACGATGAGCATCGCGCCGCTGATCACCGCGGTGCTGGCGCGCTTCACGCTCGGGCATCCCGTGGCGCCGCGCACCTGGGGTGCGATCGTGCTGGCCGGCATCGGCATCGCCTACATGTACGGGCAGGGCGTCAGCTCGGAGCCGAAGCACCTGCTCGGCACGCTGGTGGCGCTGGCGGTGCCGATCGCGAGCGCGATCAACTGGAACACGCTGCAGCGCAGCGGTGCGGACGTCGACCTGGTGCCGGCGCTGCTGCTCGGCTCGCTGATCTCGGCCATCGTCACGCTGCCCTTGTCCTTCCCGCTGCAGGCCTCGTTGCACGACGTGGCGTTGCTGGGCATGCTGGGGCTGGTGCAGCTGGCGATCCCGTGCGTGCTGGCGGTGCGCCTGGCACGCCACCTGCCGGCGCCGGAGATGTCGCTGCTGGCCTTGCTGGAGATCGTGTTCGGCATCGCCTGGGCCTGGCTGGGCACCAGCGAGCAACCTTCCGTCGCGGTGATCATCGGCGGCAGCCTGGTGCTGGGCACCTTGTTCGTCAACGCATGGGTGGGATTGCGGGAGCGTGTGGCATGAGCGTCGTCGCTGAAGTGAAGAACGGTATCGGCCTGCTGACCCTGAACCGGCCGCAGGCCTTGAATGCCTTGTCGCTGGCGATGATCCGAGAGCTGACTGCGGCCTTGCTGGCCTGGCGCGACGACGCCGCGGTGACGGCCGTGGTCGTGCGCGGTGCGGGACGGGACGGCAAGGGCGTGGCGTTCTGCGCCGGCGGCGACATCCGCTTCTTCCACCAGGCGGCGCTGGCCGGCAACCCGGAGATCGAAGACTTCTTCACCGAGGAATACGCGCTCAACCACCTGATCCACGGCTACCCGAAGCCCTATGTCGCGCTGATGGACGGCATCGTGATGGGCGGGGGCATGGGGATCTCGCAGGGCGCGTCGATGCGCGTCGTGACCGAGCGCTCCAAGCTTGCGATGCCGGAGACGCACATCGGGCTGTTCCCGGATGTCGGCGGTGGCTGGTTCCTGTCGCGCTGCGCGGGGCGGCTGGGCGAGTACCTGGCGATGACGGGGCAGGTGCTGGGGGCGGGCGATGCGATCGCCTGCGGGCTGGCCGACGTGTGCGTTCCGAGCGGCGATCTGGCCATGCTGGTCGAGGCGCTGACGGACCAGCCGCACGAGAACGCGGAACAAGTTCATGCGACCGTGCGGGCACGTGCGGTGGCGCCGGCCGCGACGACGGTGCTGGACCGCGCCGCGATCGACCGGCATTTCGCGGGCGGCACGCTGGCGGACATCGTTGCATCGCTGCGCGCCGAGGCCGGCGAGTGGGCCACCGCGACGCTCGCGATGCTGGACAAGGGCTCGCCGCTGATGACCGCCGTGACGCTGGAGCAGGTGCGGCGCGCCCGCACGATGACGCTGGCCGACGACTTGCGCATGGAGCGCGACCTGGTGCGGCACTGCTTCCAGCTGCGGCCCGGGACGGCCAGCGAGACGGTCGAAGGGATCCGTGCGCTGGCGGTCGACAAGGACCATCGGCCGCGCTGGAACCCGGCGCGGATCGAGGACGTGACGCCGGAGATGGTGGCGGCGTTCTTCGCGAGCCCGTGGCCGGCGTTCGCGCATCCGTTGCGCGGACTGTCGTAGCCCGGATGCCAATCCGGGGATCGTCCGGCACACCCCGGATTGCCATCCGGGCTACGGGCTTCCCCGAGGAACGACGGCTGCACCCGCACCCTAGGATGGCTCTCACCGCACCAGGGAGAGGCCATGAAGCAGCTGTCCGGATTGGACGCGTCGTTCCTGTACATGGAGACGCCCGAGATGCCGATGCACGTCGGCGCCTTGCACCTGTTCGAGCTGCCGGCCACCTACAAGGGCAGCTTCGTCGCCGACATCCGCCGACACATCGGCTCGCGCCTGCCGCTGGCGCCGGCGCTGTGCCGCAAACTCGCGTGGATGCCGTTCAACCTGGCCAACCCGGTGTGGGTCGACGCGGCGCCCGACCTGATGCAGCACATCGTCGGCATCAAGCTGCCGAAGAACAGCGGCCTCGATGAACTCGACGCCCAGGTGGGCGAGCTGCACCCGGTGCTGCTCGACCGCGAGCGCCCGCTGTGGAAGTTCCACGTCTTCGAAGGCCTCGCGCCCGGGCCGAACAAGGAGAAGCGCTTCGCCCTCTACACGCAGCTGCACCACGCCGCCGTCGACGGCCAGGCCGCGATCGCGCTGGCCCAGGCCATCCTCGACGTGCAGCCGCAGCCGCGCGACATCGAGCACGCCGAACGCCCGGCGAAGAAGATGCAGCTCGGCCTGGCCGAGATGCTGAGCGGCGTGCTGGCGCACCAGCTGCAGCAGTACGGCAACATCGTCAAGGCGCTGCCGTCCACGGTCGGCGCGCTGTCGCAGGCGGCCATGCAGGGCGCGGGTGGGCTCGCGAACAGCGCGGTCGCCAAGGTGCGGGGGCAGGGCGGCGACGACGCCTCGATCGGCCTCGCACCGCGCACGCGGCTCAACACCACCGTCAGCGCCACGCGGGCGTTCGCCGCCGTCAGCGTGCCGCTCGCGCAGGTCAAGGCGCTGCGCCGCGCGCACGATGCGACGCTGAACGACGTCGTGCTGATGGTGTGCGGCGGGGCGCTGCGAAGGCACTTCCTGCAGCACGGTCCGCTGCCGCGCAAGTCGATGGTGGCGGCGGTGCCGGTGTCCACCCGCGCGGCCGGCGACACCACCTCGAACAACCAGGCTTCGATGACGGTGGTCAACCTCGGCACGCACGTCGCCGACCCGATGGAGCGGTTGCTCTACGTCAAGGCGGCCAGCGCCGCGATGAAATCCACCCTCGGCAGCGTCAAGAGCCTGATGCCCACCGACTTTCCTTCGCTGGGCGTGCCCTGGCTGATGAGCACCGTGACCTCGCTGTACGGTCGCGCGAAGGTGGCCGACCGCATTCCGCCGATCGCCAACGTCGTGATCTCGAACGTGCCCGGCCCGGCCTTCCCGCTGTACATGGCCGGCGCCAGGATGCTGACCAACTACCCGACCTCGATCGTCGTGCACGGCGTCGCGCTCAACATCACCGTGCAGAGCTACAACGAGTCGCTCGATTTCGGGTTGATCGCCTGCGCGCGGGCGATGCCCGAGGTGGCGGACCTGGCCGTGCACCTGCGCGAATCGCTGGACGAGCTGCTGGCGCTGCCGCCGACGGCGATGGCCACCCCCGTGCCCGAGCCTGCCAGGCCCCAGCCTGTCGCCAAGGCGACACGGCGGCTGCGTGTTCCCTCTAGGGCCAAGGCTCCAGCCAAAGCCGCTGTTGCTCGTTAACATGCAAGCGTATTCACGACAGGCCGCCGCTCGGCCTTGAACCATGGCCCGTGACGGCGCGCAGGAATCCCACGACACGCTGAAGGCCCCCAACGCCTTGCTCTTGCTGCTCGAAGGCCGCGCGCCGTGGGAGTACGCTGCCATGGTCGCGTCGTCGCCGGTGCTGAACCGGCTGCTCGACAAGCTGCCGCCCGGCGACGGTCACCCGGTTCTGGTGTTCCCCGGCCTTGGCGCCGCCGACTTCACCACCATCCCGTTGCGCAACTTCCTGCGTGACCGCGGCTACGAGCCCTATGCCTGGGAGCAGGGCTTCAACCTGGGCCCGCGCGATGGCGTGCTGCAGGGCTGCCTGGACCGCGCCGACCTGCTGGCCCGGCGCCACGGCAAGCCGCTGAGCCTGATCGGCTGGAGCCTGGGCGGCGTCTACGCGCGCGAGATCGCGAAAGAGCGCCCGCAGCAGACCCGCTGCGTCATCACGCTCGGCACGCCGTTCACCGGCCACCCGCGCGCGACCAACGCGTGGCGCTTCTATGAACTCGTCAGCGGCCAGAGCGTGCACGACCCGGAGCTGCTCGAACAGGTGCGCCAGGCCCCGCCGGTGCCCACCACGTCGATCTACTCGCGCAGCGATGGCGTCGTCGCGTGGCAGTGCAGCATCAACGACGAAGGGCCGCTGGCCGAGAACATCGAGGTGCATGCCAGCCACATCGGCATGGGCATGAACCCGCTGGCGCTCTACGCGATCGCCGACCGGCTGGCGCAGGACCCGGCGCGCTGGCAGCGCTTCGACGCGAGCGGCGCGCGCAAGTGGTTCTTCAAGACCGCCGCGGCCGCATGAAGCTCTCGGCCAACGGCGTCTCGCTCGAAGTCGAAGACCACGGCGCGCCGAATGGCGAGCCGCTGCTGCTGGTGATGGGCCTGGGCATGCAGCTCACGGCCTGGCCCGACGAGCTGGTGCAGATGCTGGTGGCGCGTGGTTTCCGGGTGATCCGCTTCGACAACCGCGACGTCGGGCTGAGCCAGGGCTTCGATGCGCTCGGCGTGCCCAACATCGCGATCACCGCGATGAAGTTCGCGTTCCGCCTGCCGATCACGCCGCCGTACCCGCTGCGCGCGCTGGCCGACGATGCAGTGGGCGTGCTCGATGCGCTGGGCATCGCGCAGGCGCATGTGTGCGGCGCATCGATGGGCGGCATGGTGGCGCAGCTGATGGCCATCCACCATCCTCTGCGCGTCAAGAGCCTGACGCTGATGATGACGACCACCGGCTCGCGCCGGCTGCCGATGGCCAGCCCCGAGGTGCGGCGGGCGCTGATGAGCCGCCCCGACGACCCGAAGAACCCGGCCTCGGTGGCCGCGCACCTGGGCCGCTTCATGCACCTGATCGGCAGCCCCGGCTACCGGCCCGACCCGGCCTGGATGCAGGCCAAGCTGCAGGCCGCGGTGCAGCGTGCCTACCGGCCGGCCGGCACGGCGCGCCAGCTGGTGGCGATTGCGGCCGATGGGGATCGCAGCGCGCGGCTGGCCGGCGTGAAGCTGCCGTGCCGCGTGATCCACGGCCAGGCCGACCCGCTGGTGCCGGTGGCCGCGGGGCATGACCTTGCGCGCAAGATCACGGGCGCCGAGCTCGAGCTGATCGACGGCATGGGGCACGACCTGCCGTTGCCGCTGCTGCCGCGCTTTGCGCAAGGCATTGCGCTGGCCGCCGGCCGCGCCTGAGGATCAGGTCGGGTCGATCAGGTCGGGTCATTGGCGGCCGCGCGCGGCTCGGTGCGCAGCTCCAGCCATTCGAGCGCGGCAGCGCAGGGGTCCATGCCTTGCCAGTGCGGCTCGGACAACAGCGCCCAGGCCAAGTGTTCCAGGTCGCTGCGGTCGACGCGCGGCCATTGCTCGTGCAGGCGTTCGGCGCATCGGAGGGTCCATTCGGTGGCATTCATCAAGGTGGCCTTCAGTCGTTGGGCCGTGATGCTAGTCCGAGGCTGTATGGATATACAGTAAACCCGAGCGATGTCCGAGGTTGTCAGTTGCGCCGAGCGCGTGGGTGCTGGTCAGCGGCGTATTTCGGTCCAGGCGTTCTTGCGGGAGGGGATGGCCTGGCAGAGGTTGAGCGATTGCGTCTGGGTCTGGCCGGATGCGGTGGTGGTCATGCCGGCGATGCCGCCGGTGCCGCAGTTGGTGGTCGAGGAACCGCTTGCCGAGCCGGCCGCCGTGCCGCTGGTGCGCAGCAAGGTCATGCGCGACGACATGTCGGTGTTCGAGAGGGTCTTGCCCACGTAGCCGATGCCGGTCATCGACGAGCCGCTGCGCATGTCGATCACATAGTGCCGCGAACTGGCCGAACAGTCTGCGATGGCGGACTTGTTCGTCACCGCAACCAGTGCATTGAAGCCCAGCGCCGGGGTGGTGTTGACAACCTCGCCGCTCGGCAGGTCGATGTACCAACCGCGCGATCCGGTCCAGTTGACGCTGTTGCTGGTCAGCGAATCGGCGCTGGCGTTGTAGATCTGCTGGGTCAGCTTGCCGCGCGGGTTGGTCAGTTCGGTGCCGTCGGCGATGGCATAGAGGCTTTGCGTGTCGGGCGTCGTCGACAGGTCGTTCAATCCCAGCAAGCGGCCGGTGCCGACGAAGACGACGCGCTGGCCTTCGTGTTGAACCAGCGCAGGTGCCGCGGTGATCGGCTGTGCAGTGCCGTTTGCATCCTTCAGCACGGCCAGGCGCTTGACGGTGCGGTCGACGAGGTCGAAGCGCCACAGGTTGCCCAGCTCGTCGCCGCCGTAGACGTACTGCACGCTGCCGTCGTCTTCGTAGTAGGGCGTGAACTGCGCAAAGCCCGGGTCGATGGATGCAACGCCGGCATTCGCGACCAGCGTGGCTTGCACGACGCCGGTGCCGGCATCGAGCAGGAAGAGGCGGCCCTTGCCGTCTTGCGCGGCGTTGTTGTAGCCGCTGCTGACCAGCGCGGTCCAGGTGTTGCTGCCCTTGATCCGCACGATCCGCGGTGCGCCGACCGCGAGGCCCAGCGTGTTCCGGACGTCTGGCGAGGTGTCGGCATTCGGGAACTCCCACAGGGCCCGCGACGCGAGCGCGGAAGACGAAGTGATGTCGCCGGGTTTGCTGACGTCCAGCGCATACCAGCCGCTGCCGCCGGTGCCGAGGCCGCCCAGCAGGATCTTCTTCGAGCCGGTGTCGACGAGGGTCGGCGTACCGTCGAGCAGGGTGCTGAAGCGATAGGAGCGCTGGGTGGTTTTCCCCAGGGCGGGCAACACGTTGTAGGGGATGTACGCCCACAACTCGCTGCCCTTCTTGCTGTCGAAGGCGTGCAGCATGCCCTCGTTGCCGGCTTGATAGACCACGGAGTCTTCGGAGCTGACCACCGGCGCGGCATTGATGAGTGCGCCCAGCAGGCCGTAGCGCTTGCGCCAGGTGGTGCCTTCGCCGGTGCGTTCGCCGCGCAGGTAGTTCATGACCGAACCGGTGTTGCCGTAGACGTTTCCGGGATTGAGCAACGTGGCAAGGGTCGAGGAGCCAGGAAGAAGACGGGTGCCTTGCCTGCCGTCGAACGTGGCGATCACGCGAGTCGTCCAGTCGCGTGCCGCCAGCAAGTCCGAGGCCGACCACAGCTTCGACGTGTTCACCACGCCGGTGGCACTGGAGATCGTGTGGGCGCTGAGCTCACCCATCCACCCTTTCACGTTGTAGTTGGTCACATAGGCCTGGTTGTCGCCATGTGCCAAGTTGATCGAGCTGACGCTGGCTCCGGCCTGCCCACCCACTTGGGCCTGCATGTCGTCGAAGGCGGATTGCAGTGCGGCCGCGGTGTTGGTGGGGTTGGTGGCAAGGTACATCTGCCCCCGGCCATTGATCGTCGCGTGCCAGAGTTCATCCAGTCCCGCTGGTTTGCCGCTGCTGACCGAAAGAAGGGGCCACGGATAGGCGGTGGTACTCGCGGCAGGCACGGCACTGGCGGGCCACAGGGTTCCCTTGACTCCCAGCGACAGGCCATAGGTATTCATGTGCAAATCCGGATTCGCATCGGCTGCACTCGTCGGCACGCGGCCGGTCGCCAGGTCAGGCCGCAGGTTCAGCGTGTAGTAGGCGAGTGCGAGGTCGGCCATCGTTTTCTTTTCGGTCGTTGCGTACGGCGCTCCAGAGCCCCACGTCGTCTGGTCGTAGCTGGGCGGCTCCACCGCCAGACTGCTCGGATACCCATCGGTCGCGATCACTGCGTTGTTGCGCTGGCACGCGTACTGCACCACCTGGCGATTCGTCATGAACTGTTGGCCGATGTAGTTCAGCGTCGGGCGGGTCGGCGTGCCGCTGGTTCCGATCACCTTGTAGATTTCGCCGGTGGCTGCCAGGAAGTTGCTTGCCTGGTCGACCGTGTCGACGTCATACATGGTCGGCGCCTTGGTCGCATGGAAGGCCACCGTGCCGACTCGCATGCCGCCGACGATCTCCAGCACCGTGCCCAAGGCGGCCGGCATCATCAGCCGGCGCTTGCGGTGGTATTGGTACCAGTTGGCGAAATTCTGCAGCTCGTCCGCATAGCTGCGCCCGGAGGGGAAAGAGTTGCCGACCTTGATCTCGTAGCGCTTCAAGGTCTTGGTTCGCCCTGGTGCGTATGCGCAGTTGGCATCGCCGGTGACCACTGCGCACGACTCTACTTGCCAGAATGTGGCTGGGTAGTAGGCGATCGTGACGTGCTCTACTCCAGAGGAGTAGATTGTGCGATCGACCGGCTCTATGGTGGCGCAGTTCGTGCCGGTCCGCTGCTCCTTGTCGACAATCATCCCGTTCCTGAAAGTGAACAAGTTGGCGACGCACCAAGTCGTTGTCAGATTCTGGGGCTCGGTTCCCCACACCGGGTGCGACAACACGGCGACCGGATTCGCGTCGGAGAATCGGTGCAGCGCGTTGTCGTAGTAACCCGCTGACCACGGCTTGTAGGTGGCCATCGTGTCGTAGTACAGCGGGTTGTAGGCGCTTGATCGGGCGAAAGCAAATTGCCGTGTAGGCGGAATGCCGCCATTGCTGGACAGGCGCAACAACGCTGGCGTGACCAGTGGTTCTGGAAACAGGTAAGCGTAGTCGTCACCGGCGCTTATCAATGTGCCATCGGGGAACCAGGCGGTGTTGGCGCTAATGCTCCAGTAAAGCATGCCCTCGTTCGTATCGAACAACACCTCGGCGTCCATCGACGTCGAGTCGTCATAGCCGATCAGCAGGTTCGGCTTGGCCAGCACGCTGGCCTTCAGCGGCCGGCCGGCAACGTCGGTGGCGTGGACATTGGCGGCCGACCAACACAGGCCGCCGAGCAGCACCAGGGTGCAAAGGCGTTTGATGTTCATGGGGTATCGCTCCATCGGGCCGGAATCGGATTCACACGCTTCCCTTGGTCACCAAGGCCTGCACGAACACCGTCATGCCGCGGCTGTCGGTCACGCGCACCGTGATGCGGAACTGTGTGACGTAGGGGTTGTCGAGTTGCTTGCCTCGATCCGCGGGGGCTTCGCCGCGGTTGAGTGGCATGTCGACTTGTTTCAGGAGGCACTGCTTGAAGACGTCGGTCACAGTGCCGTCGTCGCAGACGCGCTCGACGAAATACCTCGCGTCGTACGCACCGACGCTTTGCGATGGCCGTTGATCCCAGTTGAGCGAAGGAAGGCCTTCTGCGGTCTGGTCGCTCGCCAGCGTTTCGCGGTACCAGTCGGTGCTTGAACTGCTTGCTTCGTTGGCCAACCCGCGCACCGCCGTGTAGGCCGTGTTCATGGCCACCTCCGACGCCTGCAGCGCCGCCGCCCGGCTCGCGATGTTGCCCGTCAGCAGCGTGCTGGCATCCGTCATGCGCGCCAGCGCCAGCCCGCTCAGCAGCAGCGTGGCCAGCACGATCAGCACCAGGAAGACCGAGCTGCCGCGCTGCCGCGATGCACGGGCCGGTCTCATTGCAACCCCGTCGCGATGTTGCGCAGCGGGATCACCGTGGTGACGAGTCGGTATCGGTAGCATTTGTCGTCCTCGCTCAGGGTGAAGCTCTCGCCGGTGATCAACGTGGGCGGCGTCACGGTGGCCGCGCAGGCCCCGGTGGCGGCGTCGCGCTTCTCGGGCTGCGCGCTGCGCAGCAGCAGTTGCAGCCGCAGCGCCAGCACCCTGTCGATGTTGCTGCTGCCCAGCGCGGCCCAGCTGCCGCTCGGTTCGACCCAGCTGCTCAGCGTGCGTATGCCGGACGACGCGGCGATGCCGTACTGCGCGCGGAACGCCATCACCTCGCGCGCCAGCGTCGCCGTGCTGCCGCTCACCAGGTCGAGCTGCTGGAACATGCGGTTGCTGACCTGGTAGCGGTAGGCCGAAAGGCTGCCGAGCAGGGCGATCCGGTCGCCATGGGTATAGCTGGCCGGCGTGGTGAAACTGGCCTGGTTGTAGCGCCCGTCGGTGTCCGAGGCACCGAAGCTCAGCTGCTCGTAGCTGGACGTGGTGGCCGGCGTGATGCCGGTGATCGACCGCACCATGCACGCGCCGCCCGCCGCCGCCGGCGACAGCAGCACGGCCTGGCCGAGCGACGCCGGCAGGTGCGAACTCAAGGACGCCACGCTCGCGCTGGCATTGACCAGCGGCACGTCGGCCCCACCGTAGACGCTGGAGGCGTGCAACAGCTCCAGCGTGTCGCTGAAGCCGCTGGCCGGGCGTGTCACGGTGAACGGCGTGAAGGCGCTGCCGTCCCAGCGCGCCGTGCTGCCGACGCTGAAGTTCAGCGTGCCGCAGCGGTAGCTGCTGCTGCCGAAGAAGCCGAGGCCGGCCTGCAGCACCGGCGTGCGCAATGCATCGAGTGCCGCGGCCCCGCTGCCCGTGGCGGCGGTGCTGCCCACCGCCTGCCGCTGCGTGGCCGCGAAGCCGATCGCCATGCCCATCACGACCAGCCCCAGCAGCAGCGCGATGACGATGCCCACCATCACCTCGATCAGCGAGCTGCCGCGCACCCGGCGCGGCGTCGTGTGTTCACTGGCGCACATCGGTCACCGCCGTCAGGGTGTGCGTGTCGGTCGCCAGCTGCGAGCCGATCTGGCTGGGCTTGCCGGACCAGCTCAGCACCAGCTGCAGCCGGCCGGTGCTGCTGTCCAGCGTCGCGACCGCGCTGGGCGCGACGCCGGCATGGGTGGGCAGCGCGGCGAGCGCGGCGGTCTTCCATTGCGCCGCGCTGGCGGCTGCGTCGCTGCTGGTGCAGACGCCGGTGGCCGGCAAGGTGTAGCAGGCCGCATTGCTGCCGTCGAGCTGCGCCATGCCGAGCAGCTCGTCGGCCGCCCGCGTGGCGGCCAGCCGCACCTGGGCATCGCTGTTGTTGGCGATCAGTCGCGCCTGCATCCGGGTCAGGCCGAGCATGCCGAAGGCCAGCATCGACATCGCGATCAACGCATCCAGCAGCCCGATGCCGCGGCGCCGGTGCAGGGAAGGGGGGCCAGGGCGGCGCATCAGTTGCATGAGCTCAGGTCTCCACACAGGCGGATGCCGCCACCGGCGTCCAGGCGCAGGCCGGGGCAGCGCAGGCTGGCCGAGCAGGCCGCGCCGGACAGTTGCAGGTCGATCGCCGCGTCGGCGGCCGGCCGGCCGCGGCTGTCGAAGGTGATGCTGGCGCTGGTGGCGACGATCGATTCGGGCAGGTTCTGCTGGCGATCCAGCGCCGGGCTCGACGTGGTCTCGCTGATGCGGACCAGGCTGCCGGTGGTTTCCAGCCTGACGCTTGCATTGCGCTTGACCGCCTCGCTCTGCGCCAGCTGCGCATCGGCCAGCAAGGCGTGGCCGGCCTCGCGCAGCCTGGTGTTGCGCAGGTAGTCGGTGAAAGCGGGCAGGCCGGCCACGAGCAGCATCGCGGAGATGGTCAGCGCCACCAGGGCCTCGACCAGCGAGACGCCTCGCAGGGCCTTCAGGCGTCGCATGAACCGCCCCGGATGGACCAGCAGTTGGCGCCCGGGACGCCCTTGGGATGGCTCAGCGTCTTGCGCGTTCCGGCGTAGTTGATGGAATAGCTGTAGCCGGTCAGCGTGCCGGTGCCGGTGGCCGTCAGCGTGTAGGCCGTCGCGCCGGCGAGCTGGCAACTGAAGCTGAAGCTGCCGGCCGAGGCCGGCAGGGCGACGGCGCATGCGCTGCCGCCGTAGCTTGCGGTGTCCTGGTAGTACTGCTCCATGCGGATCGCGTAGGCCGACATCGCTTCCAGCCCCGCCGGCACGCGCGACCGGCGCATCGCGTCGGCATAGGAAGGCAGCGCGACGCTGGCCAGGATGCCGACGATCAGGACGGCGATCATCAGTTCGATCAGGGTGAAACCGCGACTGCGACGCTGCTGCATACAGGCCTTCTGCGAGATGGGATGGGAGCGGACTGTAGAGAGAACGGCCTGCCTTGAAACACTTGCTCACAGTAGTTAACAAAGGGCACAGACCGGGTGCGGCAGCCATCACGCCAGGCAAAGACAGCGATACTGCGCAGCTTTGCCCAGGGCCTGTCCGCCGTGAACCGTTCGTTTCTCCCCCCGCTGGCAGCGCTGTCGGCGGCATTGCTGTCCGGCGGGTTCGCGCAGGCGCAGTCCGGCGACGCTGGCGGCGACGGCCCGGTCGGCTCGGTGCGCACCGTCTCGCTGTTCGGCTACGAGAGCGTGCGGCTGCCCGAAGGCGAGCGGCTCGGGCTGGTCGGCGGCACGCTGCTGTTCGATGTCGGCGACGGCTGGGCGTTCGGGCCCGGGGTCTATGGCGGTGCGAGCGGGCGGCGCGGCGGCTTCTTCGTTGCCGGGGTCGAGGTGCAGCACCGCTGGTCGATCGCGGCCGGCTGGACGCTGGCTTCGGGCTTCTATGCCGGCGGCGGTGGCGGTGCGGCGGCGCCGGTGGGATCGGGCCTGATGCTGCGGCCGGCCGTCACGCTGCTGAAGGACCTCGGCCCGGCCTTGCAGCTCGGCCTGTCGCTGTCGTCGGTGCGCTTCCCGAGCGGCGACATCGCGAGCGAGCAGGCGGGCATCGCGCTCGCCTGGCGGGGCGAGTTCCTGTACCTGGGCGGCGAGCACGGTGCCTCGGGCTCGGTGCCGGGCCGCGCCACCGGCCTGGGCTTCGACCGCATGGCCCTCACCGCGTCGACCTACCGCTTCGACGGCAGCGTGCGCCCGACGATCGGGCTGGCCGGCGCGCGGGCCGAACGCCGCACGGCCTACGGCCTGGCCTGGGGCCTCGAGGCCGCTGCGGCGGCCAAGGGCGATGCCGCGGGCTACATGGAGATCCTCGGCACGCTCGGCGCCGACGTCGCGCCGTGGCCCGAACTGCTGCGCACCTGGCGCGTCGGCGTGCGCGCGGCCGCGGGGCTGGGCGGCGGTGGGGCGGTGCCGACCGGCGGCGGGCTGATCGGCAAGGCGGCGGCGACGATGTCATGGAGTCCGGCACCGGGCTGGACGCTGGGCGCCGAGCTGGGCCGGCTGCGTGCGGCCGAGGGCGGCATGCAGGCGCGCCAGGCGCAGCTGTGGCTGGGCGTCGACCTGGAGCCCGGGTACGACGGGCGCAGCACCGAGGGCCGCGTGGTGCGCACCGAATGGGCGGCGGTGGTGCAGCACCATGCGCGCGTCAAGCGCAGCGATGGCCGGCGCCAGTCGCTGGACACGATCGGCCTGAAGCTGAACCGCTTCGTCGACGCGAACGTCTACCTGAGCGGCCAGGCGCACAGCGCCTATGCCGGCAGCGCGGGGGCGTACTCGGTGGGCCTGGTCGGTGCGGGTGTCGCGTCGGTGACCGGCGAATCGGCGCTGCGCTTCGGTGCCGAGGCCCTGGCCGGCGCGGCCGGGGGCGGCGGGGTCGATACCCAGGGCGGCGCGATCCTGCAGGCCGTGCTGTGGGCGGGCTGGAATGCGACGCCGCGCAGCGAGTGGCGGCTCGGCCTGGGCACGATGCAGACGCTGCGCGACCGCCACGGCACGCCGCTGGTCGAGCTGGCGTGGAGCCGGGCGTTCGGGATGGCGGGGTGGTGATTGCGCCTGCGGCGACAATATCGCCCGTGAACACGCCCCTGGATTCGACACTGTCGCCGTGGCGGCTCTCGGTCGCCCCGATGATGGACTGGACCGACCGCCACTGCCGCTACTTCCACCGCCTGCTGACCCGGCACACGCGCCTGTACACCGAGATGGTGACCACCGGCGCGCTGATCCATGGCGACCGCCCGCGCCACCTCGACTTCAATGCCGAGGAGCACCCGGTGGCGCTGCAGCTGGGCGGCAGCGAACCGGCCGACCTGGCCTTCTGCGCGAAGCTGGCCGAGCAGTGGGGTTACGACGAGGTCAACCTGAACTGCGGCTGCCCGAGCGAACGGGTGCAGCGCGGCGCCTTCGGGGCCTGCCTGATGAACGAGCCGGCGCTGGTGGCCGACAGCGTGAAGGCGATGCGCGACGCGGTCTCGATCCCGGTCACGGTCAAGCACCGCATCGGCATCGACCAGGACGAGCGCTACGGCTTCGTGCGCGATTTCGTCGGCCAGATCGCCGAGGCCGGCTGCGAGGTCTTCATCGTCCATGCGCGCAACGCCTGGCTCAAGGGCCTGAGCCCGAAAGAGAACCGCGAGGTGCCGCCGCTGCGCTACGAGACGGTGCACCACCTGAAGCGCGACTTCCCGCACCTGACCATCGTGCTGAACGGCGGCGTCACGACCCAGGAGCAGGTGGCCGGGCAGTTGCAGCACCTGGACGGCGTGATGCTGGGCCGCGAGGCGTACCACAACCCCTGGCTGATGTCGCAGTGGGATGCGCTGTTCTTCGGCGCGCAGCCGCAGGCGCTCGACCGTGCAGCGATCGAGCAGCAGATGGTCGACTACATGGAGCGCGTCGGCGTGCATGGCGAGCCGTGGTCGCGCGTGGTGCGGCACATGCTGGGGCTGCGCAACGGCCTGCCGGGCGCACGCCGCTGGCGGCAGGTGTGGTCGGACCACAAGCTCAAGACGCAGCCGGCGCGCGAGGTGGCGCGCATCGCGCACCGCGAGACCGTGTCAGCGTGATCGCGCCGGCCAGGTCGCCAACAACACGCCCGCAATCGCCAGCCCGAACGCCGCCGCCTGCGTCACGCTGATCCGCTCGCCGAGGAAGACCACCCCGACTGCCGCCGCGCTGATCGGCAGCAGCACCGTGAAGATCCCCGCCGACGACGCCGGCACCTGGCGCAGGCCCGTCATCCACAGCCATACCGTCACCATGCTGGCCGCCAGCGAATAGAACAGCAGCAGCGACCACGACGCCGCCGGCACCGCCGCGAACGCGAACGACCAGGCCTGCCACAGCCCGAACGGCGTCACCAGCGCCAGCCCCCACAGGTTGACCAGCGCGCTGATGCGCTTGGCCGAGACGTTGCCGGTGAGCTTCTTGCCCATCACCACGTACGAGGCCTCGCACAGCACGGCGCCGAACAACAGCAGGTTGCCCAGCAGCGAGCTGCTGCCCTGCGCGTCGCCGCCATGCGCCACCACCGACACCAGCGCGATGCCGCCCACCGCACAGGCGATGCCCGCCGCCACGCGCGGCAGGATGCGCTCCTTCAGGAACAGCCGCGACAGGATCGCCACCGCCGCCGGGATGGCCGCCATGATCACGCCCGCCGCCAGCGCCGAGCTCATGCCCACGCCGAACAGCATGCAGATCGAGAACAGGAAGTTGCCGAAGAACGACTCGAAGAACAGCAGCACGCGGTCGTGCCGGCTCAGCGGCGCCTCGCCCGGCTGCCGCCGCACCCAGCCGACCATCGCGACCGCCGCCATGCCGAAGCGCAGCCAGGCCAGCAGGAACACCGGGAACACCGCCAGCAGCAGCTTGGACAACCCGACGTAGCTGCCCACCAGGGCCATCGAGCTGCCCAGGCACAGGTAGGCCAGCCAGGGTGCGTGCACGCGGTGCGCGGCCGTCACGGCCGGGGACGTTGAGTTCATTCGGCGAAGGGAAGCGGTTCTCAGAAGGCGCTAGCGTACCGCGCGATCTCCCAGCCGCTGACATGGCGCGCGTACTCGGTCCACTCGGCGCGCTTGAGGCGGATGAATTCGCCGGCCAGCGTCTCGCCGAGCGCGGCGCGGATCACCGCATCGGCCTCCAGCGCGTTGACCGCCTCGCCCAGGCTTTGCGGCAGCAGCCCGATGCCGCGCTCGCGCACCTGCGCCAGTGTCAGCTGGAACAGGTCGTCGGTGCAGGCCGGGCCGGGGTCGAGTTCGCGCTCGATGCCGTCCAGCCCGGCGGCGATCAGCGCCGCGCTCGCCAGGTACGGGTTGGCCGACGCATCCGGCACGCGCCATTCGAAGCGGCCGTTCAGCGTGCGCACCAGCGCCGTCCGGTTGTTCGGCCCGTGCGCCACGTAGGCGGGCGCCCAGCTGGTGCCCGACAGCGACTCGCCGACCACCAGCCGCTTGTAGCTGTTGACGGTGGGTGCGGCCAGCGCGCACAGCGCCGCCGAATGCGCCAGCACGCCGGCGATGAAATGCCCGGCCAGCGCCGACAGCGGCCGTTGCCGGTCGGCGAACACGCAATCCGTGCCATCCCACAGCGACACGTGGAAATGCATGCCGCTGCCCGGCTGGTTGGCGAAGGGCTTGGGCATCATCGAGAAAAGGCTGCCGTGCTTCTCGGCCAGCGCATGCGCCGCCAGCTTGAACAGCATCAGGTGGTCGGCACTCGCCAGCGCGTCGGCATGGTGGAAGTTCAGCTCGTACTGGCCGTGCGCATCCTCGTGGTCGACCTGGAACACGTCCAGCCCGCAGGCCGTCAGTGCCTCGGTCAGTTCGTGCAGGAAGGCGGCCTGGCGCGGCAGCGTCTTCAGGTCGTACGAGGGCTTGTCGAGCCCGTCCAGCGCATCGGCCGGCGCGATGCCGTCCGGCGTGCGGCGCAGCAGGAAGAACTCGGGCTCGATGCCGGTGCGCAAGGTCCAGCCGCGCGCCGCCAGCCGGGCCACCTGGCGCTTGAGCACCTGGCGCGGGCAGGCGTCGAACGGCGCGCCGGCCACCCAGCCGTCGCAGACGATGCGCGCATAGCCGGGCATCCAGGGCAGGGCGCGCGCGGTCCCGGGCTGGCCTCGGCCGTAGTACTCCGAGCGCGGGCCGGTGCGCGGCAGGCCGGTGCCCCAGATCGACGGGCCGGCGAAGCCCGCGCCCTCGGCCAGCAGGCTCTCCAGGTGCGCGATCGGCACGTACTTGCCCTTGGCGACGCCGTGCACGTCGGTGAACTGCGCGACCAGCGTGTGCACGCCCTCGGCGAGCAGGCGCTGGCGCAGTTCGTCGATGCCTTCCGTCATGCGGCCGCCGCCGCGGCGTGCAGCGCATCGCGCAGGATGCCGCTCGCCTCGGCGAAATGCGCTTCGGGGATGGTGAGCGGGAACAGGAAGCGGATCACGTTGGCGTTGACGCCGCAGGTCAGCAGGATCAGACCGCGCTGCAGCGCCTCTCCCTGCACCTGCTTCGTGAACCCGGGGTCGGGCTCGATGCTGCCGGGACGGTTGAACTCGACCGCGACCATCGCGCCCAGCCCGCGCACGTCGGCGATCTGCGGCAGCTCGGCGCGCAGGCCGTCCAGCTGCACCTTCAGGCGATCGCCCATCGCCTGGCCGCGCGCAGGCAGGGCCTCGTCGCGCATCACGTCGATCACCGCATGCGCTGCCGCGATGGCCAGTGGGTTGCCGGCGTAGGTGCCGCCCAGGCCGCCGGGCGCCGGCGCATCCATGATCTCGGCGCGGCCGGTGACGGCCGACAGCGGCAGGCCGGCGGCCAGCGACTTGGCGCTGATGACGATGTCGGCCTGCACGTCTGCGAAATGCTCCATCGCGTAGAGCCGGCCGGTGCGGCCGAACCCGGTCTGCACCTCGTCGGCGATCAGCACGATGCCGTGCTCGGTGCACAGCTCGCGCAGCCAGCGCACGGCCTCGGCCGTGATCACGTTGAAACCGCCTTCGCCCTGCACCGGCTCGAAGATGATGGCGGCGACGCGCGCGGCCTCGATGTCGGCCTTGAACAGGTGGTGCACCGCCTTCTGCACCTCGGCGAGGCTGGTGCCCTCGCCGGGGAAGGGCGCGTGGTAGATCTCGGGCGGGAAGGGGCCGAAGCCGGTCTTGTAGGGCTGCACCTTGCCGGTCAGCGCCACCGCGAACATGCTGCGGCCGTGGAAGGCGCCGCCGAAGGCGATGACGCCCGAGCGTTTGGTGTGCGAGCGGGCGATCTTGACGGCGTTCTCGACCGCCTCGGCGCCGGTGCTGAAGAGGGCGGTCTTCTTCGCGTGGCGGCCGGGGGTCAGCGCGTTGAGCTTCTCGGCCAGCGCGACGTAGCCCACGTAGGGCACGACCTGGTAGCAGGTGTGGGTGAAGCGCTCCAGTTGGGCCTGGATCGCCGCGATCACCTTCGGGTGGCGGTGGCCGGTGTTCATCACCGCGATGCCGCCGGCGAAGTCGAGGTAGCGGCGGCCTTCGACGTCCCACAGCTCGGCGTTCTCGGCATGGTCGGCGAAGAAGGTGCCCAGCACGCCGACGCCGCGCGGCGTGGCGGCCGCCTTGCGGGCCAACAGGTGTTCGTTCTGCGAGTGGTTCATGGGCATCTCCGTAGCCCGGATGCCAATCCGGGGATGGCCGGCCGGTTCAGTCGAGCCGGATCCAGGTCGTCTTCAGCTCCGTGTACTTGTCGAACGCATGCAGCGATTTGTCCCGCCCGTTCCCGCTCTGCTTGAAGCCGCCGAACGGCACCGTGATGTCGTCCTCGTCGTACTGGTTGACGTGCACGGTCCCCGCGCGCAGGGCCCGGGCCACGCGATGCGCCCGGTTGATGTTGCTGCTCCAGACGCTGGCCTGCAACCCGTAGCTGCTGTCGTTGGCCATCGCGACGGCTTCTTCCTCGGTCTTGAAGCGGATCACCGACAGCACCGGGCCGAAGATCTCCTCGCGGGCGATCTTCATCGTGTTGGACACGCCGTCGAACACCGTCGGCTCGACGAAGTACCCACCGCTCGCCTGCCGCGCCTGCCGCCCACCGGCGGCCAACCGTGCGCCTTCGCCCTGCCCGGCCTCGATATAGCCGAGCACGGTGCGCAGTTGCGTGTCGTCGACCAGCGCGCCCAGCTCGGTGCCGGCGTCCAGCGGGTTGCCCGGCTGGTACTTCGGCGCCTCGGCCGTCACCGTCTTGACGAAGTCGTCGGCGATGCTCTCGTGCACGAACACGCGCGACGGCGCATTGCACGACTCGCCCTGGTTGAAGAACATGCTGCCGGCCACGGTCTGCGCGGCGCGGGCGAGGTCGTCGAAATCGGGGAACACGACGAAGGCCGACTTGCCGCCCAGCTCGTTGTAGACGCGCTTCAGGTTGCTGCGGCCGGCGTATTCGAGCATCTTGCGGCCCACGCGGGTGGAGCCGGTGAAGCCGATCGCGTCAACGTCGGGGTGCAGCGCCAGTGCCTCGCCGGCCTCGTGGCCGTAGCCGGGCACGACGTTGAACACGCCCTCGGGCAGGCCGGCCTCGAGCGCCAGCTCGGCCAGGCGCAGGGCGGTCAGCGGCGATTTCTCGCTCGGCTTCAGCACCACGCTGTTGCCGGCGGCGAGCGCCGGCCCGAGCTTCCACGAGGCCATGATCATCGGGTAGTTCCACGGCACGATCGCGCCGATCACGCCCATCGGCTCGCGCGTGATCAGCGCCAGCGCGCTGCGCGGCGTCGGCGCGATCTCGTCGTAGACCTTGTCGACCGCCTCGGCATACCAGGCGATGCAGCGGGCGGTGGAGGGCACGTCGACGCTCAGGCTGTACTTGATGGGCTTGCCCATGTCCAGCGTCTCGAGCAGGGCGAGTTCTTCCTTGGCCGCGAGGATGAGTTCGGCAAAGCGCTGCAGCACCTTCTTGCGCTGCGCCGGCGCCTTGCGCGACCAGCGGCCGTCGTCGAAGGCGCGCCGCGCCGCGGCGACGGCCGCGTCGACGTCGCCCGCCCGGCCGCGCGCCACCTGAGCCAGCGTGCGGCCATCCAGCGGCGACACGCAGCCGAAGGTCTCGCCGGCGAGGGCGGCGACGCGCTTGCCGCCGATGACGGCGCGGCCGTCGAATTGCAGCGCTGCGGCTCGCGCCGCCCAATCGATCGATGCCATGTTGTCTCCGTCCCCCGGATGCCGATCCGGGATTGTTCGTTCAGAAAGACACCACCACCGAAGCGCCCAGCAGGTGGTTGCTCTTCTTGTAGCTGCCGTCGCCGGTGTCCAGGAACACCGGCAGTGTCGCGCGATCGAGCCGGTATTCGCCCTTCAGGGTTGTGTTGCGCGTCAGCAGGTAGTTGAAGCCGACCGCCAGCGCATAGCGGTTCGCGCCCTCGTCGCAGCCGTCGACCAGCGCCCCCGGCGCGCAGCCCAGCGCCGGATCCGGGCCGATGCCGTTGCGGTCGTCCGCCACCGAGTACTGAAGCAGCCCGCCGCCGTTCTTCTTGTTGTTGATGTAGTCGGCCCGCACCACGCCTTCGAAGCGCGGCACGAACTTGTAGGCCGCGAGCGCCGACAGGCCCCACCACTTCGCGTCGCGCAGGCTGCCGTCGGCCGCCGGCACGATGGACGCATCGCGCTGCCGGCCGAAGCCGACCTGGCCTTGCACCGTCCAGTCGCCGCGGATGAAGTAGCCGTCGATCTCGAACAGGTCCAGCCGGGTGTCGTCCTGCGCGATGACCTCGCCGGTGTTCGGGTCGAGCACGTTCTCCGAGAAGTTGGCCGCCTTGCCGTGCACGCCGGCGAAGCCGAAGCCGTTGAACTCGCCCTTCGAGTAGTCGACGCGGTAGGCGATCACCGGCGCCTTGTGGTTGGCGCCCTGCTTGGTCTTGTTGTAGTTCGCGAGCACCGCCTTGATGTCCCACTTGCCGCGGATGATCTCCATGCCGGCGCCGGTGTAGACGGTGGGCTCGGTGAAGTCGAGCAGCAGCCCGCGCGTGACCAGCTTGGTCAGCGGGCCCTGCACGTACTCGTAGCCCGACCAGTCGGGGATCTGCCCGAAGATGAAGCGCGTCTGCAGGTCGCCCATCGGCATCGACACCGAGGCCTCGTGCACGATCGAGTTGCCGTCCGGGTCGGCGATGGAGCCGGCGCCGCGGTTGGGCATCAGCGTCAGGCGCCACTTGGTGCCGCCTTCGAGTTCCTTCTGGAAGTCGAGGCTCGCGACGCCGAAGTAGCCGTTGTCGTAGTTGTAGCCGTCGTCCGCGACGCGGTTCAGGAACTGGAAGCCGGCGCGGTGCTGGTTCTTGTTGTAGATGTAGCTCGGGTCGAAGTAGCCGCCGATCTTCAGGTTCTTCAGGCCCTGCGCCTCCATCGCGTCCTCGAGGGCCTCGGTCTTCACCGAGATGCGGTTGAAGTCCTGCACCTGCTCGGGCGTCATGCCCCACTGCTTGTCGGCGGGCTTGTCGGCGGCGGCCTTGTCCTTGTCGGCGAGCTTCTTCTCCAGGTCGGCGATGCGCTGCTTCATCGCCTTCAGTTCATCCAGCAACTCCTTGTTCGACTGGGCCTGGGCCGGCGCGGCGAATGCGGCAGCCAGGGCCACGGCCAGGGTCGAGAGCTTCGCGAACTTCATCGGGGTTCTCCTCGGGGTTGGATGGGGGTGTTCTCGGTTCAGGCGCCGCGCTGGGCGGCGTTCATTTCCTGGATGCGGCGGCGCTCGGCGCGCGCGATGTACAGGCTGGCCGCGGCCACGCAGACGGCGACGATCACGATGATCACGGTGGCGACCGCATTGACGCTCGGGTTCAGGCCGAGGCGGGCGCGCGAGAAGATCACCAGCGGCATCGTGGTCGCGCCCGGGCCCGACAGGAAGGCCGAGACGACGACGTCGTCCAGCGACAGGCTGAAGGTGAGCAGCCAGGCCGACGCGAGGGCCTGGCCGATCATCGGCAGCGTGACCAGCGTGAAGACCTGCCAGGGCTTGGCACCCAGGTCCATCGCGGCCTCTTCGAGCGACGGATTCAGGTCCTGCAGCCGCGCCTGCACGACGACGGTGGCGTACGAGATGCCGAGCAGCAGGTGGCCGAGCCAGATCGTCATCAGCCCGCGTTCCGGGAAGCCGATGGCCTTCTGCACCGACACCAGCATCAGCAGAAGCGACAGCCCGCAGATCACCTCGGGCATCACCAGCGGTGCATTGACCAGGCCGTTGAACAGCGTGCGGCCGGTGAAGCGCCGGTACTTGACGAGCGAGAAGGCGGCCAGCGTGCCCAGCAGCACCGAGCCGCAGGCGCTGAGGAAGGCGATCTTCAGCGACAGCCACAGGCCGGCCAGCATCTCGCGGTCGTTGGCCAGCTTGGCGTACCAGTCGAGCGTGAAGCCGCCCCACACGGTGGGCAGCGACGACGCGTTGAACGAGTAGATGACCAGCGTGACGATGGGCAGGTAGAGGAACAGGAAGCCGCCGGCCAGCCAGGCGCGGCCGAACCATTGGGCGGGGGTGGCCTTGAGTGCGCTCATGACCGCCGCTCCTGCGATTCGACCTGGTACTTGTTGAAGATGGCCAGCGGCACGACGATCAGCAGCACCAGCACGACGGCGACGGTGGAGGCCATGGTCCAGTCGTTGTTGCTGAAGAACTCGTCCCACAGCACGCGGCCGATCATCAGCGTGCGCGGTCCGCCCAGCAGCTCGGGCGTGACGAACTCGCCGACGCAGGGGATGAACACCAGCATCGAGCCGGCGATGATGCCGGCCTTGGACAGCGGCACGGTGATGCGCCAGAAGGCCTGCCAGGGCGTGGCGCCGAGGTCGGCGGCGGCCTCGAGCAGCCGCAGGTCCATCTTCGCGAGGTTGGCGTACAGCGGCAGGATCATGAACGGCAGGTAGGTGTAGGTCATGCCGATCACGAGCGAGAAGGGCGTGTTCATCAGCTTGCCGGCCACCTCGATCATGTCGGCGCGCACCAGCAGCTGGTCGAGGCCGAGCCCGACGACGAGGCGGTGCACCCAGCCGCCTTCCTCGAGCAGGCCTTTCCAGGCGTAGACGCGCAGCAGGAAGGACGTCCAGAACGGCAGCATCACCAGCATCAGCAGCGCGGGCTGCAGCGATTGCTTCGCGCGCGCCATGAAGTAGGCGAACGGGTAGCCGATCGCCAGGCACAGCACGGTGGTGATGGCGGCGAACTTGACGCTGGAGACGTAGGCCTTGAAGTACAGCGCGTCGTTGACGATGAAGACGTAGTTGGCGTACTTGAGCGTGACCTTGAGCGCACCGTCGACGACGCTGGTGATGTCGTTCGGGATGACGGCGCCCATCTCCGACACGCTGTACTTCAGCACGATCAGGAACGGGGCCAGGAAGAACAGCAGCAGCCACAGGTAGGGGATGCCGATGACGGCGGTTCTTCCTCGCCACCAGGTTGGAGCCTTCATTGCTGAACTCCTGCTTGTTGCGCGCGCGCGGCGGCTGGGGCCATGCGCTGGGGGCTCATGCTGGGGGGATTGGCCCCCAAGTCGCTGCGCTTGCCCCATCCCGGATTGGCATCCGGGCTACGGGAACTGGTAGCCCGGATGCCAATCCGGGACCGCGACACAACACAGAGCGAGCGCAGCGCGCGACCCATCAAGCAACGCGCCGGGGAACTGGCTTTGCCAGGCCCCTGGCGTGGCGCCCCTTGGGGGCAGGAGCGAAGCGACTGGGGGGCTGTCATTGCGTCAACACGACATGCGCCGATGGAGACCAATGCGCCCACACATCGTCATCCCAGGTGATCTCGTCGTCGCGGTGCCGCTGGGTGTTGTTCTGGCTCACCTTCAGCATCGCGCCACTCGGCAGCTGGAGGTGGAACACCGTGAAGCTGCCGAAGTAGGCCAGGTTCTTCACCTTGCCGCGCGCCCGGTTGTATTCGCTCTGTGGCGCCTCGCGCGACAGCTGGATCTTCTCGGGCCGCAAGGCCACCGTCACGTCCATGCCCTCGATGCCGGTGATGCCGTGCCCGACGTAGTGCGTGCAGTCGGCACACGAGATCAGCACATGGTCCGGCATGTCGTGCGTCAGCGCGCCCGGCATCAGGTTGACGTTGCCGATGAAGTCGGCCACGAAACGCGTCGCCGGCGTCTCGTAGATGTCGGCCGGCGCACCCACCTGCAGGAAGCGCCCCTCGCTCATCACCGCGATGCGCGAGGCCATCGTCATCGCCTCTTCCTGGTCGTGGGTCACCATCACGCAGGTCACGCCGACCTCCTCGATGATGTTGACCAGCTCGATCTGCGTCTCCTCGCGCAGCTTCTTGTCCAGCGCGCCCAGCGGCTCGTCCAGCAGCAGCAGCTGCGGCTTCTTCGCCAGGCTGCGCGCCAGCGCCACGCGCTGCTGCTGCCCGCCGGAGAGCTGGTGCGGCTTGCGCTTGCCGTACTTCGTCAGCTGCACCAGCTTCAGCATCGCGTCCACGCGCGATGCGACCTCGTCCTTCGGCAGGCCGTCGCGCCGCAGCCCGAACGCGATGTTGTCCCACACCGTCAGGTGCGGGAACAGCGCGTACGACTGGAACATCATGTTCAGCGGCCGGGCATACGGCGGCAGGCCGGCCAGGTCCTTGCCGTCGAGCACGATGCGGCCCGAGGTCGGCGTCTCGAAGCCCGCCAGCATGCGCAGCAGCGTCGTCTTGCCGCAGCCCGACGAGCCGAGCAGCGCGAAGATCTCGCCCTTCGCAATGTCGACGCTCACGTGGTTGACCGCGACGGCACCGCCGCCGAAGTCCTTCACCACGTCCTCGATCCGGAGAAAACCGGCTTGCGGGGTGGTTGCCATCGCGGCCCCTCAGACGCCGGTCTTGAAGGACGTGTAGATGCGCGTCATCGTGCGCCGGATGTCGTTGGTCACCGCGTCCGGCAGCGCCATCTTCTGCATGTCGGCGTCGCTCGGGAACACCGTCGGGTTGTTCGCCACCTCGGGCTTGATGAACTTGCGCGATTCCTTGTTCGGGTTCGCGTAGAACACCTTGTTCGTCAGCGCCGCGTCCACTTCGGGCCGCATGATGTAGTTGATGAACTTGTGCGCGTTGTCCGGGTGCGGCGCGTCGGCCGGGATCACCATCGTGTCGAAGAACAGCACGCCGCCGGTCTTCGGGATCAGCGCCTCGATCTTCTGCCCGGTCTTGCTGTCGATCGCGCGCTGGCGCGCGATGTTGATGTCGCCCGACCAGCCGAGCGCCACGCAGATCGAGCCGTTCGCCATGTCGTTGATGTAGCCCGATGAACTGAACAAGGTCACCGACGAGCGGATCTTCTTCAGCAGGTCGGGCACCGCCTGGTAGTCGCCGGCGTTGCGCGAGAAGGCCGGCTTGCCCATGTAGTGCATCGCGGCCGGCACGATGTCGGTCGGCGAATCGAGGAAGGACACGCCGCAGGATTTCAGCTTGCTGATGTATTCGGGCTTGAACACCAGGTCCCAGGCGTTGTCGGGCATCGGCGTGCTGCCGAGCGCCGCCTTCACCTTGTCGACGTTGATGCCCACCGTGGTGTAGCCCCACAGCCAGTTCACCATGAAGTCGTTGCCCGGATCCAGCTTGGCGAGCGTGGCCTGGATCTGGGGGTCCATGTTCTTCAGGTTCGGCAGCTTGCTCTTGTCGAGCTTGCGCAGCAGCCCGCCGTCGGCCTGCAGCTTGGCCCAGTACGACGACGGCACCACCACGTCGTAGCCGCTCTTGCCCGCCACCAGCTTGGCATGGACGATCTCGTTGTTGTCGAAATTGTCGTAGCGCACCTTGATGCCGGTCTCCTTCTCGAAGTTGGCCAGCGTGTCGTCGGCGATGTAGTCGGACCAGTTGTAGATGTTGATGACCTTGTCTTCCTCCTGCGCGAAGGCCTGCGAACTCCACAGCATCGCGGTCGCGGCGAACGCGAAGCCCAACGCACTGAACCTCTGCTTCATGGTCATGTCCTTCATGGTGAAAAACTCCTGGCGTGATTTCATCGGAACGAAACGTGTCAGGGCACAGGGTGCAAGGACCGTGCCGCGGGAGAACGGTTTGCCGGGCTCAAAGCCAGCCGCGTTGCTTGACGTCGGCAAAGGTCAGGTCGAGGCACTTGCGAATGAGCGCCACCATCTCGTCGACCTGCGCGATCGTCATCACCAGCGGCGGCGCGACGATCATCCGGTCGCCCACCGCGCGCATGATCAGGCCGTTGCCGAAGCAGTGGCCGCGGCACACCATGCCGACCTCGAGGCTGGCGTCGAACACGCGGTTCGAGGCCTTGTCCTTCACCAGCTGCAGCGCGCCCATCATTCCGCAGGTCTGCGCCTCGCCGACCAGCGGGTGCTCGCCGAGTTCCGCAAAGCGCCGCGCCAGGTGCGGCCCGAGTTCGTCGCGCACCTTGTCGACCAGGCCCTCGCGCTGGATCAGCCGGATGTTGGCCAGCGCCACCGCACACGCCACCGGGTGGCCGGAGTAGGTGTAGCCGTGGTTGAACTCGCCGCCTTGCTCGATCAGCACGCGGGCGATGCGCTCGCCGACCATCACGCCGCCGAGCGGGATGTAGCCCGAGGTCACGCCCTTCGCGAAGGTCATCAGGTCGGGCTTGAAGCCCATCGTCTCGCAGCCGAACCAGCGCCCGGTGCGGCCGAAACCGGTGATGACCTCGTCGGACACCAGCAGGATGCCGTGCTTGTCGCAGATGCGCTGGATCGCCGGCCAGTAGCTCGCGGGCGGCACGATCACGCCGCCGGCCCCTTGCACCGGCTCGCCGATGAAGGCGGCCACCTTGTCGGCACCGACCTCGAGGATCTTGGCTTCCAGCCAGTCGGCGGCGCGCACGCCGAACTCCTCGCGGCTGAGGCCTTGCCCGTTCTCGAACCAGAACGGCTGCTCGATGTGGGTGATGCCGGGGATCGGCAGCCCGCCCTGCGCATGCATGCCGCTCATGCCGCCGAGCGAGGCGCCAGCCATCGTCGAGCCGTGGTACGCGTTGTGGCGGCTGATGATCACCGTGCGCTCGGGCTGGCCCAGCACGTCCCAGTAGCGGCGCACCATGCGCACCACGGTGTCGTTGCCCTCGGAGCCCGAGCCGCTGAAGAACACGTGCTTGAACTGCGGCGGCGAGACCTGCGCCAGCAGCTCGGCCAGCTCGATGGCCGGCGGCGTCGCGGTCTGGAAGAACGAGTTGTAGAACGGCAGCTGTTTCAGCTGCGCGGTGGCCGCGTCGATCAGCTCCTGGCGGCCGTAGCCGACGTTGACGCACCACAGGCCCGACATCGCATCGAGGATCTTGTGGCCCTCGCTGTCCCACAGGTAGATGTTGTCGGCCCGGGTGATGATGCGCGAGCCCTTGGCGGCGAGCGACTTGTAGTCGGTGAACGGATGCAGGTAGTGTGCGGCGTCGGCCGCCTGCCACTCCTGCGTGCTGCGTTGCGAGGGTTGTTGCGAGGGGTCTTGCTTGAGGATGGCGTTCATGGGTGCGTGTCTCCTGGAAGGGTGGATCAGACGTGCAGCAAGAGGTGCTCTCGCTCCCACGGTGAAATCACCTTCATGAACTCGTCGTGCTCGATCTCCTTCACCTCGGAATAGACGGTGATGAATTCCTTGCCCAGCACGTCGTGCAGGTCCTTCTCGTCGGACAGCCAGCCCAGCGCCTCGCTCAGCGAGCGCGGCAGCTGGTATTCCGACAGGTAGGCGTCGCCCTTGCACTCGGCGGCCGGTTCGATGCGGTTCTTGATGCCCAGGTAGCCGCAGGCCAGCGTGGCGGCCAGCGCGACGTACGGGTTGGCATCGGCGCCGATCACGCGGTTCTCGACGCGGCGCGCCGCCGGCGTCGCCACCGGCGAGCGGATGCCCACGGTGCGGTTGTCGGTGCCCCACTGGATGTTGATCGGTGCCGCGGTCGAGCGCGCCAGGCGGCGGTACGAGTTGACGTAGGGCGCGAACAGCGCCATCGAGGCCGGCGTGTACTTCTGCAGACCGCCGATGTACCAGAAGAACTCCTTCGACGGCGAGCCGTCCGGGTTGCTGAAGATGTTCTTGCCGGTCAGCTTGTTGATCACGCTCTGGTGCACGTGCATCGCGCTGCCGGGCTCGTTGGCCATCGGCTTGGCCATGAAGGTGGCATACATCTCGTGGCGCAGCGCGGCCTCGCGGATGGTGCGCTTGAAGAAGAACACCTCGTCGGCCAGCCCCAGCGGGTGGTCGTGGAAGAAGTTGATCTCCATCTGGCCGGCACCCACCTCGTGGATCAGCGTGTCGACGTTCAGCTCCATCTGCTCGCAGTAGGCGTAGATGTCCTCGAACAGCGGATCGAACTCGTTCACCGCGTCGATCGAGTAGGCCTGGCGCGAGGTCTCCGCGCGGCCGCTGCGGCCCTTGGGCGGGCGCAGCGGCTGGTTCGGGTCGGTGCTGCGCTCGATCAGGTAGAACTCGAGTTCGGGCGCGACCACCGGGTCCCAGCCCTCGGCGGCGTACAGGTCGCAGATGTTGCGCAGCACCGAGCGCGGCGCATACGGGATCATCTTGCCGTCGCGGTCGAAGCAGTCGTGGATGACCTGCGCGGTGGGGTCGGTGGCCCACGGCACGATGCGCACCGTGCTCGGGTCGGGCCGCAGGTGCATGTCGCGGTCGGTGGCGTGGATCACGTCGTAGTACGGTCCTTCTTCCGGGAACTCGCCGGTGACGCCGATCGCGACGATCGCCTCGGGCAGCCGCATGCCGCGGTCTTCGGTGAATTTTTCGCGCGGCAGGATCTTGCCGCGCGCCACGCCGGTGAGGTCGGGCACCAGGCACTCGATCTCGGTCACGCGGCGGTCATTGAGCCACTGTTCGAGGTCGCTGAAGTTGAAGTTGTTCTTGTCCACCATGGGATCACCTGTTTGAGTCGTTGACCGCCGTGGCCCTTCGTCATGGGTCGCGGGCGGCGGGGGCGAGGGCAGGGGCTGGTGGAGCGGCCCTAACGGTCCGGATCGCGGTGCGGCTCCCGGTGGCGGTCGCGGAACGACTGGCACGCGGCGCCGAAGGCCTTGAACAGGCGCAGCGAGATCGGGTTCTGCGCGGCCTGCCACTCGGGGTGCCATTGCACGCACAGGTTGAAGGACTTGGCCTCGGCCATCGAGAAGGCCTCGATCAGCCCATCGGGCGCACGCGCCTCGACGCGCAGGCCGGGCGCGAGCTTGTTGACGCCCTGGCCGTGCACCGAGTTCACCTGGAAGCTCGGCCTGTCGACGATGGACGCGAGCGTGCCGCCGGGCACCACATTGACCTCGTGCGCGAAGCCGTAGACCAGCTCGGGCGGCGCATCGGGCACGTCGGGCGCGCCGCGGTGGTCGCGCTGGCCCGGCACCTCCTGCACCGCCTGGTGCAGCGAGCCGCCGAGCGCGACGTTGGCCTCCTGGAAGCCGCGGCAGATCGCGAACAGCGGGATGCCGCGTTCGAGCGCGCGCGGGATCATCGGCAGCGTCCACTCGTCGCGGTCGGGGTCGAGCGGCAGGGAGGGGTCGTGCACCTCTTCGCCGAAGCGGCTCGGATGCACGTTGGACGGCGAGCCGGTCAGCAGCACGCCGTCGGCGAACTCGAGCAGCTCGTCGATCTCGGCCGCGGTGGATGAGGGCACGATCAGCGGCAGGCAGCCCGCCAGGTGCACCGCGTCGATGTATTTCTTGCCGGCGATGTGGTACGGGAAGTTGCCGACCATGCGGTTGCAGGCGGGCACCAGGACGACGGGCTTGTTCAAGGTTTTCATTGGGCTTGCTGTGCGTCGCTTGTTGAGCGACAGCACACTGGGCTTGCTGTCAACACGGAGGGAGCAATGAGTGTGCCCACGCAGCACGCAAAGTCAATGCAGGCATGCCGCATCACAGCATGTCCCTCAGCCGGTAGTACGCCATGCCCATCACCAGGGCCGGCGTGCGCAGCAGCGGGCCGCCGGGGAAGGGCCGGTGGCGCAGGCGTGCGAAGGTGTCGAAGCGGCTCGCGTTGCCGTGGATCGCCTCGGCCACCAGCTTCCCCGCCAGGCCCGTGAGCGCGAGGCCGTGGCCCGAGAAACCCTGCAGGTAGTAGATGTTGTCGTGGTGCGCGTGCGATGCACCCTGGGCGGGCAGGCGCCCGAAATCGGGCGCGCGGTTCATGCTGATGTCGACGAAGCCGCCCCACGAGAAATCGACCCCGGTGTCCTTCAACTGCGGGAAGGTGCGCGCCATGCGGCGCTGCATGCTGGCCGCCAGGTTGAGCGGCGTCGTCGTGCTGTAGCTGACGCGGCCGCCGTACAGCATGCGGTGGTCGGGCGTCGGGCGGAAGTAGTCGAGCACGAAGTTGGTGTCGCACACCGCCGACTGCGACGGGATCAGCGAGCGGGCCAGCGCCGGCTCGATGGGGCGGGACGTCACGATGTAGGTGCCGACCGGCATGATGCGGCGTTCGAGCTGCGGCGCGAGGCCTTGCAGGTAGACGTTGCCGGCCAGCAGTGCGTGCTTCGCGCGCACCTCGCCCTGCGGCGTCGCGATGCGCACCGTCGGGCCGGGGACGAGGGCGGTGACCGGCGAGTGCTCGAACAGCTGCACGCCGAGGCCGGCCGCGGCGCGCGCGAGGCCCAGGCTGTACTTCAGCGGATGCAGGTGGCCCGATCGCGCATCGTGCGTGCCGCTGTGGAAGCGCGGGCTGCCGATCCAGCCCGGCATGTCGGCCGGCGCGATCCAGGTGGTGTCGTAGTCGTAGCGCTCGCGCATCAGCACGTGCCAGTCGTGCAGCTCGCGCGCCTTGCGGGCGTTGACGGCCAGGCTCAGGTAGCCGCTGCGCCAGGCGCAGTCGATCGCGAAGCGCTTGCAGCGTTCGTGGATCAGGTCCAGCGCCTCGAGCGTCATGGCCCAGACCTGGCGCGAGGCGTCCAGCCCCAGCTGGTCTTCGATCACCGTCTGGTCGCAAGCGAGGCCGGCGATGGCCTGCCCGCCGTTGCGGCCCGAGGCACCCCAGCCGACTTCGCGCGCTTCGAGCAGCACGACGCGCAAGCCGCGGTCGGCCAGCTCGATCGCGGCCGACAGGCCGGCCAGGCCGCCGCCGACCACGGCGACGTCGCAGTCGAGCGACGACGACAGCGCGGGGAACCCCTGCGTCCGCGGCGCGGTCGCGGCGTAGTAGGAGTTGCGGGTGAGATCGCTGTCGGCGCTCAGGAAGCTCATACGGTATGCGCTAGGCAAGGCCCTCGTGAAAAGTGGGTGTCGGTGGCGGGTTGGTGGCTCAGGCCGCGCGCTTGATCGCGTCGGACAGCGTGCCGACCAGCTGGTCGATGTGCTTGTTCTCGATGATCAGCGGCGGCGACAGCGCGATCGTGTCGCCGGTGGTGCGGATCAAGAGGCCCTTTTCCCAGCAGTCCAGGAAGACCGAGAACGCGCGCTTGCCGGGCTGGCCGGGAATCGGGTCGAGCTCGATGCCGGCGACCAGGCCCAGGTTGCGCACGTCGATGACATGGGGCAAGCCCTTCAGCGAATGCACCGCGTTCTCGAAGGCCGGCGAAACCGCTTCGCCACGGGTCAGCAGGCCTTCGTCGGCATAGGTGTCCAGCGTGGCCAGCGCCGCGGCGCAGGCGAGCGGATGGGCCGAGTAGGTGTAGCCGTGGAAGAACTCGATCGCCTGCTCGGGGCCGGTCATGAAGGCGTCGTGGATGTGCTGTCTGGCGAACACCGCGCCCATCGGCACCGCGCCGTTGGTCAGGCCCTTGGCGGTGGTCATCAGGTCGGGGGTGACGCCGAATTTCGTTGCCGCGAACGGCGAGCCGAGGCGGCCGAAGCCGGTGATGACCTCGTCGAAGATCAGCAGGATGCCGTGCTTGTCGCAGATCGCGCGCAGGCGCTCCAGGTAGCCCTGGGGCGGCAGCAGCACGCCGGTGGAACCGGCCACAGGCTCGACGATCACCGCGGCGATGGTCGAGGCATCGTGCAGCGCGACCAGCCGCTCCAGGTCGTCGGCCAGTTCGGCGCCGTGTGCTGGCAAGCCTTTCGAGAACGCATTGCGCGGGTCGTGCGTGTGGCGGATGTGGTCGACGCCGGTGAGCAGCCCGCCGAACATCTTGCGGTTGGCGACCAGCCCGCCGACCGAGATGCCGCCGAAATTGACGCCGTGGTAGCCGCGCTCGCGGCCGATCAGCCGGGTGCGCTGGCCTTCGCCGCGTGCGCGGTGGTAGGCGATGGCCATCTTCAGCGCGGTCTCGACCGATTCGGAGCCGGAGTTCGTGTAGAAGACCTTGTTCAGCCCGGCCGGTGCCAGCTGCACCAGCCGCTCGGCCAGTTCGAAGGCCTTCGGGTGGCCCATCTGGAAGGGCGGCGCGAAGTCCATCTCGGCGGCCTGGTCCTGGATCGCCTTGACGATCTTCGGCCGGGCATGCCCGGCGTTCACGCACCACAGGCCGGCGGCGCCGTCGAGCACCTGGCGGCCTTCGGGCGTCCAGTAGTGCATGCCTTCGGCCTTCGACAGCAGGCGCGGCGCCTGCTTGAACTGCCGGTTGGCGGTGAAGGGCATCCAGTAGGCGTCGAGCTTGGTGTCCATGACAGGTGCATATGGCATGTGATTTCCGTCACGTAGTCTAGCCTGGGGCCGACGAAATTTGCTTGCGCAAAGCAGCCCGGCCCTGGTGCATCTCGCAATATCATGCGAAATCTTGACATTGAAGTGGCAGAAGATGGCAAGCAGCAAGCCAAAGGTGCAACTCGATGCGACGGACCGGCACATCCTGCAGGTGCTGCAGGGTGAAGGCAAGTTGTCCAACGTGGAACTGGCGGAGCGGGTGCATCTGTCCCCCTCGGCCTGCCTGCGGCGCGTGAAGGCGCTCGAGGACAGCGGCGTGATCGCGCAATACGTGGCGCTGATCGATTCGAAGGCGGTGGGTCAACCGGGCACCAGCTTCACGATCGTCAACCTCGAGAAGCTGACGCAGGCGGCGATGGGCGCTTTCGAGCAAGCGGTGCGCGATGTGCCGGAGATCCTGGATTGCTTCTACGTCGCCGGCACCAACGACTACCTGCTGCGCTTCACCTACTGCGATGCAGGCGACCTGGAGCGCTTCCACACCGAGGTGCTGGAGCACCTGCCGGGGGTGGTGCGCTCGAACTCGATGCTGGTGCTGCGGACGATCAAGAAGACGACGGCGCTGGCGGTGTAGCGATGCGGCCGCACAGGTAGGTCCAGACGAAGCTGGCGGCGGCGTAGCTTGTGAGCTCCGCATGGTCGTACGGCGGCGACACCTCGACGCAATCCATCCCGACGAAGGGCAGCTGCGCCAGCTCTTCCAGCACGGTCAGCACCTGCGTGGTCGTCATGCCGCCCGGCTCGGGCGTGCCGGTGCCGGGGGCGAAGGCCGGGTCGAGGCAGTCGATGTCCAGGCTGAGGTAAACGGGCGGATTGCCATGCCGCAGCAGCCGGCTGCGGATCGCCGACAGCACCGGCTGCAGCTGCGCCGCACCGTCCAGCCCACGCAGATCGCGCGCGGTGAAGATCTGGCCGCCTTGATCGCGCACATACTCGCGTGCCTCGCGCTGCCCGGCCGAGCGGATGCCCAGCTGCGTGAAGCACTCCTTGATCACCAGGCCTTCCTTCATCGCCTCGTAGACCCAGGTGCCATGGCCGCTGGGCTCGCCGAAGTGGTCCTCCCAGGTGTCGCAGTGCGCATCGAAATGGATCACCGCCAGCGGCTTGCCCAGCCACGCGACATAGGCGCGCAGCAGCGGCAGCGTGATCGAATGGTCTCCGCCCAGCCAGGCCATGTGGTGCGCGCGGATCAACGGTGCCACCAGCGGCCCCATCGCCTCGCGCATGCGCTCGAGGCTGGTGTTGGGCAGCTGCAGGTCGCCGGCATCGCCCAACTGTCCCTCGGGCGTCGTGTTGAAGAACGGGTGGACGCCGTCGCACAGCATGTGGCTGGCTTCGCGGATCGCGCGCGGGCCGAAGCGGGCGCCGGGACGGTTGGTGACCGAGCCGTCCCAGGCGATGCCGGCCACCGCATAGGGCATGTCCGGCTGCACGGCGGGGGCCTTGAGGAACGCGTTGTTGGACAGGAAGGCGAAGCTGCTCATGGTGGGCGGATCATAGGGGCGCACCGCTGCCCGCTCACGCCGATCCCGCAGCGCCCTGCGCTTCCGCATCGAGAAAAGACGATTTCACATTGCGGCATGAAGTGGGAAGACAAAGGGTGTCGTTTTCCCAAATGGGAAGAGATCGTTTCACATCCAGAAATTAGCAGATCAAGTGATTGATTTCATTGGAGATTATTTTTAGTCTTCTATAAGACATAAGTCTCCCGGAAGTGACGCCCGGCTTCTATTCTTGAAGCCATCGAGTTCTTGTTTTCCCACCCGGCATCACTCAGGAGAGACCACCATGACGCAGCTGACCCGTGACCAACAGATCGCCATCCTCGAGAAGGACTGGGCCGAGAACCCGCGCTGGAAAGGCATCAAGCGCGGCTACACCGCGGCCGATGTCGTCCGGCTGCGCGGCTCGCTGCAGATCGAGCACACGCTGGCCAAGCGCGGCGCCGAGAAGCTGTGGGGCCTGGTCAACACCGAGCCCTTCGTCAACACGCTGGGCGCGCTGACCGGCAACCAGGCGATGCAGCAGGTCAAGGCCGGCCTGAAGGCGATCTACCTGAGCGGCTGGCAAGTCGCCGGCGATGCCAACCTGGCCGGCGAGATGTACCCCGACCAGTCGCTGTACCCGGCGAACTCGGTGCCGATGGTGGTGCGCCGCATCAACAACACCTTCCAGCGCGCCGACCAGATCCAGTGGTCCGAAGGCAAGGGCCCGGGCGATGCCGACTACCGCGACTACTTCGCGCCCATCGTGGCCGATGCCGAAGCCGGCTTCGGCGGCGTGCTGAACGCCTTCGAGCTGATGAAGTCGATGATCGAGGCGGGCGCCGCCGGCGTGCACTTCGAGGACCAGCTGGCGTCCGTCAAGAAGTGCGGCCACATGGGCGGCAAGGTGCTGGTGCCGACGCGCGAGGCCGTGGCCAAGCTGGTGGCGGCGCGCCTGGCCGCCGACGTGATGGGCACGCCCACCGTGCTGCTGGCCCGCACCGATGCCGAGGCGGCCGACCTGGTGACCAGCGACGTCGACGACAACGACAAGCCGTTCACCACCGGCGAGCGCACCGTCGAGGGCTTCTACCGCACCCGCAACGGGCTGGAGCAGTCGATCAGCCGCGGCCTGGCCTATGCCGAGTACGCCGACATGATCTGGTGCGAGACCGGCAAGCCCGACCTGGCCTTCGCGAAGGCCTTCGCCGACGCGATCCACAAGAAGTTCCCGGGCAAGCTGCTGGCCTACAACTGCTCGCCGAGTTTCAACTGGAAGAAGAACCTGGACGACGCGACGATCGCGAAGTTCCAGCGCGAGCTGGGCGCGATGGGCTACAAGTTCCAGTTCATCACGCTGGCCGGCTTCCACAGCCTGAACTACTCGATGTTCAACCTGGCCTACGGCTATGCGCGCAACAACATGAGCGCCTTCGTCGAGCTGCAGGAAGCCGAGTTCGCGGCGGCGGAGAAGGGCTTCACCGCGGTGAAGCACCAGCGGGAAGTGGGGACCGGGTACTTCGATGCGGTGACCACCACCATCGAGCGCGAGGCCTCAACGGCGGCGCTGAAGGGCTCGACGGAAGACGAGCAGTTCTTCGACGAGCGCAAGCACGCCTGATCGTCACATGGACGCCGCGAGCATCTCGCGGTAGTCCTCCCGCGTCGCCAGGCGCGGGTTGGTCTTGTGGCAGTGGTCGACCATCGCCCCGTCGATCACGCGCTCGAACAGGTCTTCGGTGACGCCGAGGGCCCGCAGCCCGGACGCCAGGCCGAGCCGCGCATTCATCGCGCGGATCGCCTCGGCGATCTCGGTTCCTTTCGAATCGCTGCGGCCGATGCCCATCGCATGCGCCATGCGCGCCAGCCGCCGGTCCTTCACGATGCTCTCGGCGCCGGCGTTGAACATCACCACCGCCGGCAGGAACATCGCGTTCAGCGTGCCGTGGTGCAATTTCGGGTTCACGCCGCCCAGGCTGTGGCTCAGCGAATGCACGCAGCCCAGCCCCTTCTGGAAGGCCAGCGCGCCCTGCATGCTGGCGCTCATCATGTTCCAGCGCGCCTCGCGGTCCTGGCCGTCGCGCGTGGCCCGCTCGATGTGGGCCCAGCCGCGCTCCAGGCCATCGAGCGCGATGCCGTCGGCGGGCGGGTTCACCGCCGGCGCCATGAAGGTCTCCAGGCAATGCGCGATCGCGTCCATGCCGGTGGCGGCCGTCAGCAGCGGCGGCAGCCCGAACGTCAGCTCCGGATCGCAGATCGCCGCGCGCGGCATCAGGCTCCAGTTGTGGAAACCGAGCTTGCGCCCGTCGTCGACGATCACGATCGCGCCGCGTGCCACCTCGCTGCCGGTGCCGGCCGTGGTCGGCACCGCGATCACCGGCGCGACCCGGTCGGTGATCTTCGTGCTGCCGCCTTCGATCGTCGCGTAGGTCTTCATCGGGCCGTCGTGCGTCGCGGCGATCGCGACGCCCTTCGCCAGGTCGATGCTCGATCCACCACCCACCGCGATCAGGCCGTCGCAGCCGTGTTCGCGCCAGGCCTGCACCGCAGAACGCACTGCCGCCTCGGTCGGGTTGAACGGCGTGCCGTCGAACACCGCGTGGGGCAGGGTGCCGAGCGCGGCCAGCGCCTTGTCCAGCACGCCGGCAGCGCGCACGCCGGCATCGGTGACGACCAATGGCTTGCGGATGCCGATGCGTTCGCACTCGGCGGGCAGCAGTTTCACCGCACCGAAATCGAGCTGGATCTGGGTCAGGTACTGGATGAAGGCCATGGCGTCACGCGTTGCAGGCACGGGGTCGGCCAGTATGCTCTGGCACACTGGCCGCCGTGAGCTCGCATCCCCTGACCCCTGCGATGAGCAGCCTGCTGTATCGCATCGGCCGCGCCAAGCGGCCCCCGTTCCACACCCTGCCGGTCGCCCAGGCCCGCGAGGTCTACACGCTGGCGGCCGAGACCATCGACCCACCGCGGGCGCCGCTGCCGCGCGTCGAGGACTTCACGCTGCCGTCCGCCGACGGCACGCCGCTGCGCGCACGGCTGTACGCCCCGTCGACCGGCCGCCTGCCGTTGGTGATGTACCTGCACGGCGGCGGCTTCACGATCGGCAACCTCGAGACGCATGACAGCCTGTGCCGGCAGTTCGCGCTGCGCAGCGGCGCGGCGGTGGTGGCGATCGACTACCGGCTCGCGCCGGAGCACCGCTTCCCGACCGCCGTCAACGACGCCTGGTCGGCGATGAACTGGCTCGCGGCGCGCGCCGACACGCTGGGCCTCGACGACTCGCGCCTGGCGGTCGGCGGCGACAGCGCCGGCGGCACGCTGGCCGCGGTCTGCGCGATCCATGCCCGCGACATCGGCCTGAAGCTCGCGCTGCAGGTGCTCATCACGCCGGGCACCACCGCCTACGCCGACACGCCGTCGCACCGCCAGTTCGCCGAAGGCTTCCTGCTCGACGCCAAGGGCATCGAGTGGTTCTTCGGCCAGTACATCGCGCACGCCGACCGTGCCGACTGGCGTTTCGCACCGCTGAATGCGCCCGACCTGGACGGCGTCGCGCCGGCTTGCGTGGTGCTGGCCGAATGCGACCCGCTGGTCGACGAAGGCCTGGCCTACGCCGACCGGCTGCGCGCGTCCGGCGTCGCGGTCGAGCTGGAGCTGTACCGCGGCGTCACGCACGATTTCATCAAGATGGCGCGCGAGCTCGACGAGGCCGTCGCCGCGCAGGATGCCATCGGCGCCGCCCTGGCGAAGGCCTTCGCCGCATGAAAGGGATGGACGCATGAAGAGGGCAGACTTCCGCTTCCTGGACCGGCTGCGCGTGCGCTGGGCCGAGGTCGACCTGCAGAAGATCGTCTTCAACGGGCACTACCTGATGTACTTCGACACCGCGGTCGCCGGCTACTGGCGGGCGCTCGCGATGCCGTACGCGTCGACGATGCACTACCTGGGCGGCGACCTGTTCGTGCGCAAGGCCACCGTCGAGTACGAAGGCCCGGCGCGCTACGACGACGTGCTCGACATCGGCGTGCGCTGCGGGCGCATCGGCAATTCGTCGATGGTGTTCACTGCAGCCGCGTTCCGCCAGGACCAGTTGCTGGTCAGCGCCGAGCTGGTCTACGTGTTCGCCGACCCGGCGACGCAGACCTCCAAGCCGGTGCCGCAGGAACTGCGCGAGCTGCTGCAGGATTTCGAGGCCGGCAAGCCGATGGTCGCGGTGCGCGTGGGCAGCTGGGCCGAACTCGGCCGCGATGCGCAGCGCATCCGCACCGAGGTGTTCGTCGAGGAGCAGCGCATCCCGCCGGAGCGCGAGTGGGACGACGCCGACGGCGATTGCCTGCATGCCGTCGCCTACAACCACTTCGGCGCGGCGCTGGCCACCGGCCGCATGCTGGAGCACGTGCCGGGCGTCGCCAAGATCGGCCGCATGGCCGTCACGCAGGCGATGCGCGGCAGCGGCGTCGGCCGCGCGGTGCTGGATGCGCTGATGAAGGCGGCGCGCGAGCAGGGCTACCGCGAGGCGGTGCTGCATGCGCAGACCTCGGCCGAGATGTTCTACGCCCGCGCCGGATTCACGCCGCGCGGGCCGGTGTTCGAAGAGGTCGAGATCCCGCACGTCGAGATGGTGCGTACGCTGTAGGCGTCGCCCGGATGCCAGTCCGGGAACCCAGGGGCATGGCGCACGAACCCCGGATTGGCATCCGGGCTACGCCTTGCCGGCCGGACGCTTGCGCCGCGGCTCCGGCTTCAGCAGGCTGCGCACGCGCGTCTTGCGCGGGGCTTCGCCCGAAGCCGGATCCTCCGCCTCGTCGACGCTGCCCTGGGCGCTGGCCTCGGCCGGCGGCTCCTCGGTGTAGCGCGGCGGCCAATCCTTCAGTTGCGAGCGGCGCAGCAAGGCCACGCCGCCGGTCGCGCTGTGGGTGCGCTCGAGCACGTGCGTGACGAGGCGCTTGTTGACCCGCTCGGTGATCACCAGCGTCGAGCTGCGCGTGCCGTAGCTCCCGTCGGGCGTGCGGATGAAGGCGGCCGACAGGATCTTCTCCCATTCGGCCGACACGCCGGTCGACGGCAGGTGGGCGTCATCGGCCAGCGTGCGGTCGCCGAGCGCCTCGAACAGCCGCGCGCCCAGCGCATCGACGCCCTCGTCGGATTTCAGCGCCGCGTCCAGCCGCGCCTTCAGCAATTCGACCTTCGGCCACGGCGCGTCGAGCAGGCCGTTCGACAGGCCGTACAGCCCGCGTTCGAGCCGCACCGGGTGGGTCTGGTGGCTGGAGGCCCAGAAGCATTCGCCGCGCTGGAAATCGGTGGCGATGAGGTTGAAGCCGTTGTGGCCGGCCAGCGCGGTGCGCATCCAGAAGCGGTCGGTCTGCAGGTCGCCGGCCAGCCAGCGCGGCACGATGTCGCCGCGCGACGGGGCCTGCGGGTCCTGGCGCGACGGGTCGCGCACGTTGGTCACGAAGGCCATGCGGCCGGCGGCCGTCAGGCCCAGCCAGGTGCCGCCGGCTTCGAGGTCGCGGCCGCCCAGGATGTCGGGCAGGCCGGCGCCCGGTGACCACCAGGCCAGGCGCGCCGTCGGGCGCTTGAAGTATTCGTCGCGGTTCGCCGCCACCACCAGCGGGAAGCGCCGCGACTGGTCGATCGCCAGCGCTACGAGGCACATGGCTCGAAGCCTTCGGTGTGGCGTGCACCGACGATGAACGGTGCGAGCGCCGGCGCCAGGCGCAACTCGATCTCGCGTTGCAGCGTGTCGTCGATGCCGTGCGGCGCGTGGGCGTAGGTTTCCATCCAGGTGTGTTGTTCGTCGCTCGTGGCGGGCCGCCGCAGCAGGCGTGCCTGCAGCCCGGGCCGGTCTGTCATCAGCTGCGCCTGCGCCGCGTGGACCGCGGCCGCCAGCGCCAGCGCGTCGCCAGCCTTCGCCCGATAGTAGATGAACAACTCGCGCACGCTGCAGCCGCCGTGGCGGGTTCCGTGAAGTGTTGAGCGTGAATCGGTCAGGCGGTGACGTCGACGTCGACGTCGTACGGCATCGGCCGGCGCGTCAGCAGCGCACCGTCGGGCGTGCCCAGATGCAGCGTGCCGCCGTCCAGTGCGGCCAGCTTGACCTCGGCCAGCAGGTGGCCGCCGGCTGCGTTGGCGACGCGCCCGGCCGGCTGGCCGGGATCGGCGCTGTGGAAGATCTCCTGGCCCGCGCTCGCGACGGCCTCGGTGTCGAACAGGAAGCTGCGGCGCTTGATCGTCCCGCGGTACTGGCTGCGCGCGACGATCTCCTGGCCGGGGTAGCAGCCCTTCTGGAAATCGACCCCGCCGACCAGCTCGAAATTCAGCATCTGCGGCACGAACTGGTCGACCGTGGCGGCCTCGATGCGCGGCACGGCGCTCGCGACCTCGCCGGCGCGCCAGGCCTCGGGCGGCAGCGCGGGCAGGGCAGGGATCGCCACCCCGGCCGGCGTGGCCCACAGGTAACGTTCGTGACCGTCGGCATCCGGCAGGCGCACCACGCTGCCGCCCGCGTGCTCGCCGCGCCGCCACGGCGCAGCCGGTGCGGCGGCGCCCAGCCAGGCCCTGGCCGACGGCCCGGCCAGGCCGTGCAGCAGCACCTCGGCGGTGGCATCGCTCAGCTTGCACTGCGCGCGCAGCACGAACATCGACAGCCGCTTCAGCGTGGGCGCGAGCAGGTCGGCGCTGCAGGCGAGCAGCAGCTCGTCGGGCGCCGACTTCCACACCACGAAGCTTGCGAGCAGCCGGCCCTTGGCCGAGCAGTAGCCGGCCAGCCGCGCCCGCTCGGTGCCGAGCGTCGCGACGTCGCTGGTCAGCTGGCCGTGCAGGAAGGTGGCCGCATCGGCACCGCGGGCACGGATCACGCCCCAGTGGGTCAGCGAGGTGATTCCGTCGAGGGGGGAGGTTGCGCTCATTGGATACAAAAGCCTGTGGAAGTGCCGATTATCATCAGCGCCCATGATCGGGTCCTCACCGGGGTCTCCGGGCCTTCCGGGCCCGTGGCCCGTCTTCCTGCTGCTGCCGTGAAATTCCTGCGCCGACTGGTCCTGCTGGTCATGGCACTGGCGGTCGTTTCCGCCGCCTGCTGCGCGGGCGCCGTTGCGTGGTGGCTGCAGCAGCCGCTGCCGCTGAACGCCGACACGGTCGAGGTGTCGATCGAGCCCGGCACCTCGCCGCGCGAGGTCGCTGTCGCCTGGACCCAGGCCGGCGTGCAGGCACCGCCGCTGCTGCTGTACGAATGGTTCCGCTGGTCGGGCCAGGCGCGCAAGATCCGCGCGGGCAGCTATGCGATAGCCCGCGGCATCACGCCGCGGACCCTGCTCGACAAGATGGTGCGCGGCGACGAGGTGCTGTCCACCGTGCGGCTGATCGAAGGCTGGACCTTCCGCCAGTTCCGCGCCGAGCTGGCCCATGCCCCCGACCTGAAGCAGGCCACCGCCGGCATGAGCGAGGCCCAGCTGATGGCCGCGATCGGCGCGGCCGGTGTCGCGCCCGAGGGCCGCTTCTATCCCGACACCTATGCCTTCAGCAAGGGTGCGAGCGACCTGGCGGTGCTCAAGCGCGCGCACCGCGCGATGCAGCGCCAGCTGGAACTGGCCTGGGCCGAGCGCGCCGCCAGTTCGCCGCTGCGCAATGCCGACGAGGCCTTGACGCTGGCGTCGATCGTCGAGAAGGAAACCGGCACGCCGGCCGACCGCAGCCGCGTCGCCGGGGTCTTCACCAACCGGTTGCGCATCGGCATGCCGCTGCAGACGGACCCGACGGTGATCTACGGGCTGGGCGAGAGCTTCGACGGCAACCTGCGCAAGCGCGACCTGACCACCGATTCGCCGTACAACACCTACCTGCGGCTCGGCCTGCCGCCGACGCCGATCGCGATGCCGGGCCGTGCCTCGCTGCTCGCCGCGGTGCATCCGGACACCACCCGTGCCTTGTACTTCGTCGCCCGCGGCGACGGCAGCAGCCAGTTCAGCGAGACGCTCGCCGAGCATAATCGCGCCGTCAACCAGTACCAGAAGTAAAGCCCCCATCCCCGTGCGCGGACGATTCATCACCTTCGAAGGCATCGACGGCGCCGGCAAGTCCACGCACATCGACGCACTGGCAGAGCACCTGCGCAGCGCCGGCCGCCAGGTGGTGCTGACGCGCGAACCGGGCGGCACGCCGCTGGCCGAGCAGCTGCGCGAGCTGCTGCTGCATGCGCCGATGGACCCGCTGACCGAGGCGCTGCTGGTGTTCGGCGCGCGCCGCGACCACCTGGCCCAGGTGATCGAGCCGGCGCTGGCGCAAGGCCGCACCGTGCTGTGCGACCGCTTCACCGATGCCAGCTTCGCCTACCAGGGCGGCGGGCGCGGCTTCGACGCCACCGTGCTGGCCACGCTGGAAACCTGGGTGCAGCGCGAGCTGCAACCCGACCTGACCTTCTGGTTCGACCTGCCGGCCGCGCTGGCCGCCGAACGCCGCGCCGCGGTGCGCGCGCCGGACCGTTTCGAGCAACAGGACCTGGCCTTCTTCGAACGCGTGCGCGCCGGCTACGAGGCGCGCTGGCGCGCGGCGCCGCAGCGCATCGTGCGCATCGATGCGGCCGCCTCGCGCGAGCAGGTCCGGCAGCAGGTTCTCGTCACGCTGGAGCAGCATCCGTGGTAGATGCCGATGGAAAGCTGCCGCTGCCCTGGCTGGCGGCAGCCCTCGACGAGGCCTTGCGCACGCAGCGCGGCCATGCCTTGCTGGTCCATGGCCCGCAGGGCATCGGGCAGTTCGAGCTCGGCCTGATCCTGGCCCAGTCGTGGCTGTGCGAAGCGTCGCCTGCGGGTGGCCCGCTGCGCGCCGCCTGCGGTCACTGCGCGAGTTGCCACCTGGTTCAGGCGCGCTCGCACCCCGACCTGCTGGTGCTGCTGCCCGAGGCCTTGCGCGAATCGCTGGGCTGGGATGCGGCCGACGAAGGCGACGCCGACAAGGCCTCGAAGGCCAAGCCGAGCAAGGAGCTGAAGGTCGAGGCGATCCGCGGCGCGGTGAACTTCGCGCAGACCACGTCGGCGCGCGGGCGCGGCAAGGTCGTGCTGCTGCACCCGGCCGAGCGCATGAACGGCATCTCGGCCAACACCTTGCTGAAGACGCTGGAAGAGCCGCCCGGCGCGGCGCGCTTCATCCTGAGCAGCGGCGCGCCGGATGCCTTGCTGCCGACCATCCGCAGCCGCTGCCAGGCGCTGCCGCTGGCGCTGCCGCCGGCCGAACTGGCGACGCGCTGGCTGGCCGAACACAAGGTGGCGCAGCCCGAGGTTCTGCTCGCCGCCGCAGGTGGCCAGCCGCTGCAGGCGCTGGAATGGGCGCAGGACGGCGTCGATGCCGTCGCGTGGCTGAGGCTGCCGAAGCAGCTCGCGGCCGGTGACGCGAATGGCCTCGCGGCGTGGCCGCTGCCGCGCCTGCTGGACGCCATGCACAAGCTCTGCCACGACGCGCTGTGCCTGGCCTGCGGTGCGCCGCAGCGCTACTTTCCGCCGGCGTCGCTGCCGGCCGCGATGCCCTTGTACGGCCTGACGCGCTGGGCCGCCGCGCTGTCGACCGCGAGCCGCCACGGCGAGCACCCGTGGAACCAGCCGGTGATGGTGGAATCCTTGGTGCAGCAGGCGCGCGAAGCGCTGGCGCCGGCTCGCGCCGGCAGGGGCCATTCGGTACACTCGGACCGATGAGCGATTCGTCCGCGACCCCTGCACGTCCTGCCGGCACTGCCGCGCCTGCCACCGCTGCCGCCGCCCGGCCCAGCGTGATCCAGCTGGTCTTCCGCGAAAAGGGGGCGCTGTACGCCGCCTTCATCCCGCTGTTCAGCGAAGGCGGCCTGTTCGTGCCGACCACCCGCGAGTACAAGCTCGGCGAAGACATCTACCTGCTGCTGTCGCTGCCCGAAGACCCGCAGCGCTACCCGGTGGCCGGCAAGGTCGCCTGGATCACGCCGGCCAATGCGTCCGGCGGCCGCACCCAGGGTGTCGGCGTGCGTTTCCCGACCGACGAGAAGACGCGTGTGCTGAAGCTGAAGATCGAGGAGATCCTCGGCACCTCCATCCAATCCGCGAAGCCGACCCAGACCATCTGAGCCCGGCTGCGCAGCGCTTGCTGCCATGTTTGTCGATTCCCACTGCCACCTGAGCTTTCCCGAGCTGCGCGCCCGGCTGGATGAAATCCGTGCCGAGATGGCCGCGGCGCAGGTCGACCGCGCGCTGTGCATCTGCACGACGCTCGAAGAATTCGACGGCGTGCATTCGCTGGCCACGGCCTACGACAACTTCTGGGCCTCGGTCGGCGTGCACCCCGACAACGAGGACGTGCTCGAGCCGAGCGTCGAGACGCTGGTCGAGCTGAGCCGGCGCGACAAGGTGATCGCGATCGGCGAGACCGGCCTCGACTACTACCGCCTGAACGGCCGCAGCATCGCCGACATGGAATGGCAGCGCGAGCGCTTCCGCGTCCACATCCGCGCCGGGCTGCAGCGCGACCTGCCGCTGATCATCCACACGCGCAGTGCGTCAGCCGACACCGTGGCGCTGCTGAAGGAGCAGGGCGCGGGCCGTTCGCGCGGCGTGTTCCATTGCTTCACCGAGACGATGGACGTCGCGCGCCAGGCGCTCGACCTGGGCTTCCTGATCTCGTTCTCCGGCATCCTGACCTTCAAGAACGCCGTCGAGCTGAAGGACGTGGCGCGCTACGTGCCGCTGGACCGCTGCTTGATCGAGACCGACAGCCCCTACCTGGCGCCGGTGCCGTACCGCGGCAAGACCAACAGCCCCGCCTATGTGCCGTATGTCGCGAAGCAGGTGGCCGAGCTGAAAGGCATCACGGTGGAGGAGGTCGCGGCCCGGACCAGCCGCAACTTCGAGACCCTGTTCGGTGTTGCCTCACCAGAGATTTCACTTCAATAACACTCTCCAAGTGATTGTTATTAAAGTATTTTTTTCATACAAAATCGATTTCATTACACCCCGTGGCGTGGCTCTGCCGACAGCCGTGTCAGGGTTCTTCTGACCCCTCGTTTGGAGCAGTACCGACTACGAGGAAGACGTTGAGGCGCCTACAGTGAACTCCATCGACACACCGTTCACTGGAGAGTCACCATGCAGAACACTGACAGCACCGAGATCGTAGGCAACCCCTTCGTCCTGATGTTGAACCCCGCCGAGGTGTTCCAGGCCATGGAACGCTCCGAGCGCCTGGAGCGCCTGCAGCGCCGCGTCTGCCGCCCGCTGGACAAACCGCTGATCCCGCGGGTCGAATCCGACATCAACGCCTACGATCACCTGATCGACCTCGAGCCCGAGGCCGACAACGAAGACTGATGATCCGTGTGTCGTAGCATCGAAGCACCCCGTGACGCTTCGATGACATGACCGCCAAGACCGAGACCCCCGCGTACGACGCCCTGGCCGCGCAAAGCCAGCGCCTTCACCATTTCGACCACCTGCGCGCGATCGCAGGCTGGGACCAGGCGGCGATGATGCCGCCCAAGGGCAACGATGCCCGGGCCGCTGCGGTGGCCGAGCTGTCGGCCCTGATGCACCGCATCCGCACCGATCCCGCGACCTCCGGCGAGATCGAACGTGCCGAGCAGGAACCGCTGGACGATTTCCAACGCGCCAACCTGCGCGAGATCCGCCGCGAATGGCGGCTCGCGAACGCACTCCCCGAATCCCTGGTCCAGGCCCGCTCGCTGGCCACCGCGCGCTGCGAGCACGCCTGGCGCACACAGCGGCCGGCCAATGACTGGGCCGGCTTCCTGGTCAACTTCCGCGAGGTCGTGCGCGTCGCGCGCGAAGAGGCCCGGTTGCTGTCCGAGCAGACCGGCAGCTCGAAGTACGACGCGTTGATGGACCGCTACGAACCCGGGATGACCTGCGCCGAGGTCGACCGCGTGTTCGGCGACCTGCGCCAGTGGCTGCCCGGCCTGATCGCGCAGGTGCGCGAGCGCCAGTCGCACGAGACGGTGATCGAGCCGGTCGGCCCGTTCCCGGTCGAGCAGCAGCGCCGGCTGTGCGAACGCGTGATGCAGCTGCTGGACTTCGACTTCAGCGCCGGCCGGCTCGACGTCAGCACCCATCCGTTCTCCGGCGGCGTGCCCGAAGACGTGCGGCTGACCACCCGCTACCGCGAAGACGGCTTCCTGCAAAGCCTGATGGGCACCATCCACGAGACCGGGCACGGCCGCTACGAGCAGAACCGCCCGCGCGGCTGGCTCGGCCAGCCGGTGTCGAGCGCGCGCTCGATGGCCATCCACGAAAGCCAGAGCCTGAGCTTCGAGATGCAGCTCGGCTGCAGCCGCGGCTTCGCGCAGCGGCTGGCGCCGCTGGTGGCCGAGCATTTCGGCGCGCAGCCGGCGTTCGAGCCCGACAACCTGTACCGCCTCGTCACCCGCGTGAGCCCGGGCTTCATCCGCGTCGACGCCGACGAAGTGACCTACCCGGCCCACGTGATCCTGCGCTACCAGATCGAACGCGCGCTGATCGAGGGCGAGATCGAGCCGGAAGACATTCCCGGCCTGTGGGACACCGGGATGATGGCGCTGCTCGGCGTAGACACGCGAGGCAACTTCAGCAACGGCCCGCTGCAGGACGTGCACTGGCCGGAAGCGCTGTTCGGCTACTTCCCGTGCTACACGCTGGGCGCGATGTACGCGGCGCAGTGGTTCGCGACGCTGCGCCGCCGGCAGCCCGACCTGGATGCCCGCATCGCCGCCGGCGACCTGTCACCGGTGTTCGACTGGCTGCGCGAGAACGTGTGGCAGCAGGCGAGCCGCTGGACCACTGCCGAGCTGTCGGTGCGCGCGAGCGGCGAGCCGCTGAACCCGCTCCATTTCCGGCGCCACCTGGAAACACGCTACCTGGGCTGACCGGAAGGCGGCTGCGGCGGCCGGCGCGGCCGCACCATCGTGTCGAGCAGCCGCTGCAGCGCCGCGTCGAGATCGCTGCAGCGCCCGGTGTGCACCGGCGAGGTCTGGATCGCGGTGCTGCGCGGCGCCACCAGCCAGTCGAAGCGCTCGCGCGGCAGCAGCCGGCCGAGCGCGCCGGCCTCGGTGCCACCGCGGCAGATGGCCGGGATCGCGGCCAGCGAGGCGCGGATCGCGGCCAGGTCCAGCCCCGGGTCCAGCGCCAGCAGGCGGGTCTCGTCGACCTCGATGCCGGCCTGCAGGAAACCCGAGGGCGCGCACGACACGATCGCACCGACGTTGATGAACTCGCCGCGCTCGACACGCGGCACCACGCGCACGATCGCGTAGTCGTAGGTGCAGAGTTCACGCGAGCTGGGAGCGGGCACGGAGGGCCTCCTCGACAAAGACGGCCGACGCGGCCAGCCGGCGCGTCAGGTAGTCGGTATACGCCTGGCGGTGGGCAGTGCGGTCGGCGAAGACCTCGGGCTCGTCCAGCCAGTCATCGGGGATCAGCGCGACGATGCCGGCGATGGCTTGCGGCGTGATCGCGGCGCGCATCTTCGCGTCGGCTTCGGGCAGGGCGCTCGCGAACGGCAGCAGCACGTGGTCGCGCACCAGCGCAAACGGACTTGCGGCGCGCTCGAGGTGGCCGCCCCACGAATGGTGGAAGTACAGCGCCGCCCCGTGGTCGATCAGCCACAGGCGCCGGTGCCACATCAGCAGGTTGCTGTTGCGCGGCGTGCGGTCGACGTTGGTGATGAAGGCATCGTGCCAGACGATGGCCGACGCGATGTCGGCCGGCGGGTGGTCGGCCAGCGGATCGAAGGTGACCGAGCCCGGCAGGTAGTCGAGCGCCAGGTTCAGGCCGGTGCTGGCGCGGATCAGGTCCTGGATTTCCGGATCGGGTTCGGTGCGGGCCAGTTCGCCGTCCAGCTGCACCAGCACGATCTCCGGCACCGCGAGGCCGGCCAGGCGCGCGAGCTCGCCGCACACCAGCTCGGCGATCAGCGCCTTCGGGCCCTGGCCGGCTCCGCGGAACTTGAGCACGTACAGGCCCTGGTCGTCGGCCTCGATGATCGCGGGCAGCGACCCGCCTTCGCGCAGCGGCGTGACGTAGCGGGTGGCGCAGACCGTGCGCAGGATGGGGGAGGGCATCGCGCGATTGTCTCAGGCCCCGCCGTAGCGCTCGGTGCGGATCGCGTGGGCCGGCACGCCGTTGTGCCGCAATCCGTCGGCGACGGCCTCGACGAAGGGCGTTGCGCCGCACACGAAGGCTTCGCGCGGCACCTCGCCCCAGTCGGCCAGCGCCTGCTGCAGCATCGCGGCGTCGATGCGGCGCTCTTGATCGCGCTCGCGGCGGCGGGCCTCGCGCGTCGTGACGACCAGCCAGCGGAAGGCCGGGTCGGCCGCCTCCATCGCGTGCAGCTCATCGGCGGCGATCAGTTCGTCGTGCGTGCGCGCCGAGCAGACGAGCAGGGCAGGCGCATCCGATCCCGCCGCGCGCCGCTGCCGCAGCATCGCCAGCAAGGGCACCACGCCCGAGCCGCCGCCCACCAGCAGCAACGGCCCGCCATCAGCCGGCCGCCACACGAAATGCCCGCCGATCGGGCCGCGTGCCTCGATCGCGTCGCCGGCCGTGGCCACGTCGTGGAACCAGGGCGAGACCTCGCCGTCGTCGAGGCGCTCGATCAGCAGCTCGACCCGCGCCGCGCCCGGTGCCGACGCGATCGAGTAGCTGCGCTGCGCCTGGTAGCCATCGGGTGCCGTCAGCCGCAGCTCCAGGTGCTGGCCGGCCAGCTGGCCCGGCAGCTGCAGGCGCAGCGACACGCTGACGACGCGCGGCGTGCAGCGCCGCACCTCGTCGATCACGACCTCCTGCCAGCCCAGCGGCGCGGTCATGGATCGTTCGTGTAGCGTTGCTCGCGCCACGGGTCGCCGCGCATGTGGTAGCCGCGCAGCTCCCAGAAACCGGCCTCGTCGCGCGCGGTGAAGCGCAGGCCCTTGACCCACTTCGCGCTCTTCCAGAAGTACAGGTGCGGCACCAGCAGCCGCGCCGGCCCGCCGTGTTCGGCCGCGAGTGGCGCGCCGCCGAAGCGGGTCGCGACCATCGCCCGCCCGTTGACCAGGTCGGCCAGCGGCACGTTGGTGTCGTAGTCGTCGAACGAGCGCGCCAGCACGTAGGGCGTGGGGGCCGCGATGCCGGCGGCGCGCAGCAGGTCGTCGACCGTCACGCCCTGCCATTCGGTGTCGAATTTCGACCAGGTGGTCACGCAGTGAATGTCGCCGCGCCAGGTGGTCTGCGGCAGGGCGTTGAACTCGTCCCAGCTCCAGCTGGCCAGTGGCCGCGGCCCGTCGTGCAGCGTGAAGCGCCAGGCGTCGAGCCCGATGACGGGCGTCGGCCCGAAGGACAGCACCGGGAAATCGTCGGTGATGTGCTGTCCGGGCGGCAGGCGCCGGGCCACGTCGCTGGCCGGGCGGCGGCCGAAGAATCCACGGGTTGCCATCTCGATCCTCCTTCGGGGATGTTCGCATGCATTTTCCGAGCCCGTCAGAGCCCGCGCACGTCCGACTCCACGCGCGCCAGCTCGCCGGCGATCTCGTCCAGCGCCGCGGCCGGATCGCGCACCGTGCCGGTGTGCACGCTGTCGGCCAGCGCGGTGCTCAGGCCGGCCAGGCGCTGTGCCCCCAACTGCTCGGCCGACGTGGCCAGCGCGTGCGCGGCGCGCTTCAGCTCGGGCCGGCGCGACGCGTCGCCGGCCGCCTCGCGCATCTGCTGCAGCAGCCGCGGCGCCTCGCTGAGGAAGGTGGACGCCACCGAATGCAGCAGGTCGTGCATGCCGGGGCGCTGCTGTGCGCGCAGTGCCGCCAGCGCCTGCGGCGCGAGCCGCTCCGGCGCGCCCATCCAGCGCCGCAGCACGTGCTCGATGGTGTCGCGCGTGAAGGGCTTGGCGATGTAGTCGTTCATGCCGGCGGCGATGCATTCGTCGCGGTCGCCGGCCATCGCGTTCGCAGTCAGCGCGATCACCGGCAGATCGCGGTCGCCCTGCGCGCGGATGCGCCGCGTCGCCTCCAGCCCGTCGATGCCCGGCATCTGGCAATCCATCAGCACCGCGTCGTAGAAGCGCTCGCGGCAACGCGCAATGGCCTGCAGCCCGTCGGTCGCGCGGTCGACCTGCAGCCCCAGCGATTCCAGCATCGCCGCCGCCACCTCCATGTTGACCGGGTTGTCCTCGGCCAGCAGCACGCGCCGGCCGGTCAGCGGGCCGCTGTCGCCGCCGCGCGCCGCCACCGCCTCGCGTGCGGCCGGTGCGGCCTGTGCGGCGCGGAACGGGATGCGCACGCTGAAGGTCGAGCCGCGTCCCTTGGCGCTGTCGACCGAGATCGAGCCGCCCATCAGCGTGATCAGCTGGCGCGTGATCGCGAGACCCAGGCCGGTGCCGCCATAGCGCCGCGTCATCGAGCCGTCGGCCTGCGTGAAAGGCTGGAACAGCTGCGAGCGGGCCAGCTCGTCCATGCCGATGCCGGTGTCGCGCACGGTGAACTCGATGCGCGAGCCTTCGCCGTCCCAGGGCAGGGCGCGCAGCTGCAGCGAGATCTCGCCGTGCTCGGTGAACTTGACGGCGTTGCTCAGCAGGTTGGCCAGCACCTGGCGCAGGCGCATCGGGTCGCCGCGCACGGCCTGCGGCACCGAGGCGCCGATGTCCTCGACCAGGGCCACGCCCTTGCGCCGCGTCGGCGCGCCGTACAGGCCCAGTTCGTCGCGCACCAGCGCGACCAGGTCGAAATCGATCTGCTCCAGCTCGACCTTGCCGGCCTCGATCTTCGAGACGTCGAGGATGTCGTTGATCAGGTGCAGCATGGTCTCGCCGGAGCCGTAGGCCGACGTGGCCAGGTCGCGCTGGCGCGGCGTCAGCTCGGTCTGCAACAGCAGTTCGGTCATGCCCAGCACGCCGTTCATCGGCGTGCGGATCTCGTGGCTCATGTTGGCCAGGAAGGCCGACTTGGCGCGGCTGGCGCTTTCGGCCGCGGCGCGCGCGCTTTCAAGCTCGCGCAGCATCTGGTCGCGGCGCTCGAGCAGCCGGTAGACCCACAGCGTGAGCCACAGCAGCAGCGCGTTCAGCCCGAGCGCCAGCCCGGCCACCAGCCAGTTGGTCTGGCGCCAGTGCGCCAGCACCACGGTGTCGGCGGCGATGATGCTGACCAGCAGCGGGTATGACTGCGACACCGTCGGCGCGACGATGCGCAGCCGGTCGTCGCCCGGGTTGGTGGGGCGCGGGTCGGAGAAGATGGCGGTGTTGCCGAACTGCCGGTCGGGGTTCAGCGCCTGCAGCGACTTGCTGCCCTTGATGACGCGCCCCATGAAATCCTCGAGGTGCGGGTGGCGCGCCAGCAGCGTCGCGTCGCCGCGCAGCAGCGCGAGCGAGACGTCGCTCTGCGGGAAGCTCATCGAACGGTAGAAGCGCTCGAAGTATTCGCTCTCGATGCCCACCAGCGCGACGCCGATCATCCGGCCCTGCGGGTTGCGCAGCTTGCGCGCCAGGTAGAACGTCCAGCGGCCGTTGCCGCGGTTCTTGACCGGCTCGGACAGGTAGACGTCGAGCGTCGGGTTGGCCAGGTGCTCGCGCAGGTAGTCGCGGTCGGACAGGTTGATCTCGGGCGGCGGGTAGCTGCGAGAAAAGTTGACGACGTCGCCCGCGCTGGTGGCGAGCGTGATGACGTCGATCTGCGGCAGGTCTTTCTGCCGGTCTCGGATCATGTCGAATACCGCCTGCCGGCCGGCGATGCGGCGCAGCGCCGCCTCGTCTTCGGGCGCTGCCTTGTTCACCTCGTCGACCACGCGGCCCAGCACCGCGTCGGCGGCGGCGAGGGTCTGGTCGGCGTGCCGCACCGCCAGCATCGACAGGTTGGACAGGAACAGGCGCCAGTCATCCAGGGCATCGCTGCGGCTGCGCCAGCTGACGAAGCCGGCGGCTGCCAGCGTCAGGGCGATGACCAGGCAGCCGACCAGCAGCACCGAATGGCTGCGCCGCAGGCCGCGGCGACTGCCCGCACCCGATGCGCCGGCCGAAGCCGCAGAAACTGCCTGTTGCTCCATCCCCATCGGCGGATGATGCCGCGTTTTGCCACGGCGCGGCAGCGGGTGCAACGCGGAGATCTAGACGACGCTGGCGAGGGCGCGGGTCACGCGCCGGGCTTGTCCATCGGTGATCAGGCCGCTCAGCAGCTGCAGGAAGCGCGGCTGCTCGAGCCCGGAGACGATGTACTGCCAACGGTAGGCCTTCAGCATCACGGCCTTCAGGTGCTCCAGTTCGTCGGGTGTGCGGGCGCCGCGCACGTGCAGGAAATACCGGACGTCGGCCTCGCTCTGCTGCAGCAGCAGGCCGTCGAGGGCCAGCACCAGCTCGATCAGGTCGTCGACCGCTGCATCGCGCTCCTGGGGCGACAGCTTGCGGTCTTCGCGCACCCATTCGAGTTCGTCGAGCACCGCGTGCTGGCATTCTTCCTTCCAGTGGAACAGGAACACGTCCTTGAACAGCGACGACAGCTCGGGATCGGGCTGGATGCTGTGCCGGTAGTGGGCCTGCGTGAAGAGCTCGATGTGGCAGGTCAGCGCCAGCACGGCCCAGGTCGACTTGCCCAGCACCATTCGCGCCACCGGATCGGCCTGCGGCACGAACGCGTAGCCCGCAGCCATGCCGGTGGCCATCAGGTGCTCGAGGCGGCGGAACAGCGCCTGGTGCTTCAACTCCTCTTCGCTGAAGCGCACCAGCGCCTCGAGCGCCACCTGGTCGCCCAGCCAGTGATCGCGGCTCACGTCGAGCAGCTTGGCGTTGATGAAGCGCTCGACCAGCCCGAACATGTTGGCGTAGGTGCGGCCCTGGATCTGGCTGAGCAGGCGCTTGTCGGCGGTGTCGAGGAAGCGCAGGTTCTGCAGCCGCGACAGGCCGTCGGGCAGGAACTTCTGGTCGAAGTCGAACACGCGGCCGCGGATGACGTCGCGGTCGATGTCCCAGCGCACGCGCTTGGAGATCTCGATGCAGCGGGCATAGCGGTCGACCGACGCGATCGGCGCGCGCGCGACGGCAGCGGTGTGGGGGGGGCGGTGCGGGCCGGCCGCGGGATCGGGGTCGGGGAGGGGGGCGGCGCTCATGAAGGCTTCTCCTGGGTGTTGCAGATGGGTGCAACGCTACCGAGCGCTCAAGGAGAAATTGTGGAGCCCGGTGCGCCCGGAGGGGGCGCACCGTCACTGCAAGCTCACTGCAGCGGCTGCTGGGCGGAGGCCCGCGTTCGTCGCGGCACGCGCTTGCGGCCGGCGGTGGCCGGCGACAGCGCGGCCGCCCAGGCCGGCACCGGCGCCGGCTGCGGCAGGCCCCAGTCGCCGCAGCGCGGGTTGATGCCGCGCGTTTCGGCGCGCGGCGCGAGCTGCTCGTCGACGATGCGGCCCAGCTTGAGCAGCAGCACGCGGGCGTAGTCGGCGTCGTCGGCGACCAGGTGGCGCAGCTCGTCGCGGATGCGCATCACCTGCAGGCGCAGCTGCTGCACCGGCGCGAGTTCGGCGTGGCGTTCGATCGCCACCAGGTCGTCATGGGTCAGGGCAGTCATGGGCGAGGTCCTTCATCGTTGGAATCGTTGGCAACACGCATTTACCTTTCGGGGCTTGCGGCACGGAGGGCGCCGTGGCAAGAGTGTCCGGCCGGTGCGGGCAGGGGTTTCCGGGCGGGCCGAAGACACAGCGGCAAATGCGAAGCATCATGGGGCGATGAACTCCCTTCGCGACCAGGCAGGGCAGCCCGCGCCGGCAGCGGCCCTGATCGATGTCGACCGGCTGCTGGCGGCCTACTTCGCCGACCGGCCCGACCCGTCGGTGGCGGCGCAGCGGGTGGCATTCGGCACCTCGGGCCACCGCGGCTCGTCGCTCGACCGCTCGTTCAACGAGTGGCACGTGCTGGCGATCGCGCAGGCGATCTGCGAGTACCGTGCCGGCGCCGGCATCACCGGGCCCTTGTTCCTGGGCGCCGACACGCATGCGCTGTCGGCGCCGGCCTGTGCCAGCACGCTGGAGGTGCTGGCGGCGCATGGCGTCGACGTGATGCTGGCGGTGGGCGACGAGTTCACGCCGACGCCGGTGGTCTCGCATGCCATCCTGGCGCACAACCGGCGGCAGGGCTCGCGCGCCGACGGCATCGTGATGACGCCGTCGCACAACCCGCCGCGCGACGGCGGCTTCAAGTACAACCCGCCGCACGGCGGCCCGGCGGACACCGGCGTCACCGCCGGGATCGAGGCGCGGGCGAACCGGCTGCTCGAAGCGCGCCTCGAGGGCGTGAAGCGGCTGCCGCAGGCGCAGGCGCTGAACGCGGCGACGACGCACCGCCACGACTACCTGAACAGCTATGTCGACGACCTGGCGGCCGTGATCGACTTCGATGCGGTGCGCGGCGCCGGCCTGCGGCTGGGCGTCGACCCGCTGGGCGGGGCCGGCGTGCACTACTGGTCGGCGATCGCCGACCGGCACCGACTCGACCTGTCGGTGGTGAGCGAGGTGGTCGATCCGCGCTTCGCCTTCATGACGCTGGACTGGGACGGCCAGATCCGCATGGATCCGTCGTCGTCGTTCGCGATGCAGCGGCTGGTGAAGCTGAAGGACCGGTTCGACATCGCCTTCGCCTGCGACACCGACCACGACCGGCACGGCATCGTCACGCCCAAGGCCGGGCTGCTGCAGCCCAACAACTACCTGGCGCTCATGGTCGATCATCTCTTCGGGCACCGGCCGCAGTGGCCGGCACACACCGGCGTCGGCAAGACGGTGGTGACGACGCAGCTGATCGAGCGGCTGGCGGCGCGCCTGGGGCGGCGGCTGTTCGACATGCCGGTCGGCTTCAAGTGGTTCGTCGACGGATTGCAGGACGCGAGCATCGGCTTTGCCGGCGAGGAAAGCGCGGGCGCGACGTTCCTGCGGCGCGACGGGTCGCTGTGGACGACCGACAAGGACGGCATCACGGCGGCCTTGCTGTCGGCCGAGATCACGGCGCGCAGCGGGTGTGACCTGGGCGAGTCGTACGACGCGCTGACCGGAGAACTGGGCCGGCCGTTCGCCGGGCGCATCTCGGCGGCAGCGACACCGGCGCAGAAGCAGCGCCTGGCCGGGTTGTCGCCGCAGCAGATCACGTCGACCGAATTGGCCGGCGAGAAGATCGACAGCGTGCTGAGCCACGCGCCCGGCAATGGCGCGCCGATCGGCGGCATCAAGGTCAGTACCGAACGCGGCTGGTTCGCGGCCAGGCCGTCGGGGACCGAGGACATCTACAAGATCTATGCGGAGAGCTTTGCCAGCGAAGCGCAGCTGGGGCGGCTGTTGGAGGCGGCGCAGGAGGTGGTGGATCGGGCGCTGTAGGCCGGCGTCGGCCAGGCTCCATAAGCGCGACAATGTATATTATGTAAATTTGTAGATGCGCCGTCTGCGCGCTCGGCCACTGGCTGCGACGCCTCGCCCCATCGAGCGCCCCCCGGGCAGCGGGAGCTGGATTGTTGCGCGGGCGCGTCGGTGGACGTCGAGACCTCGGCGCCGTCACAAGTCGATCATGAATGTGCGCCGGCGCTTGTCGAAACTACAGCGCCATGGACTTCGCACGCATCACCTCGCCCCAGCCCGGCCGCCCTTCCCGACCGGGACAGGACAAGGAACGGGACGTGTCCAGCAATTTGGCGAAAGACGCCCCACTCGAGACATTGTCCGATCCTGCACGGCGTGCGTTCGCCTTCGGCCTCGGCCTGTTCCCGATGCTGCCGCTGCTGCCCGGATGCGATGCAGACGCCGAAGAGGCCGACTCGTCGGCGCAGGCGGCACCGGCCGCAGGGACCGGCTCCGCGCCGGCGTCGGTGAGCGGCGTCTTTCGCCATCCGGGGCTGCTGGTCACCGAAGACGACTTCACGCGCATCCGCGCGCACATCAAGGCCGGCCAGCAGCCGTGGACGGATTGGTGGAACAAGCTGTGCGCCGACGGCCTCACCCACCTGGACGCCAAACCCAATCCGCAGGTGGCGGTGTATCGCGCCGACGGCACCAAGTGGGCGATGTACCGCGACATCCAGCGCGCATGGTGCCTGGCACTGCGCTGGAGGCTGTCCGACGACACGCGCTACGCAGACAAGGCCGTCGAAACGCTGGACGCCTGGGCGAACACGTTGAAGATGATCGGGACCGTGCCCGAGGGATCGACCGCCCATGACGACCACACCTTCATCCTGCTGGCCGGCATGCAGGGCCACCAGTGGGCGCAGGCCGGCGAGATCCTGCGCGGCTACAGCGGCTGGGCGCCGGCGAGCCTGGCGCGGTTCCAGGACATGCTGCTGCGGGTCTTCGGCGGCATCTGCCGAGATCGTCTCGCCAACCCGAGCCTCGGGTCTCACGCCAACTGGGACATGTCGTCGCTCTGCGGTGCGCTGGCCATCGGCGTGTTCTGCGACCGGCCCGACCTGTACCGGCAGGCCTGCGACTACTACGCGGGCAACAACCGCGGCAAGCTGCAGATGTTCGGCAACGGCTCCGTCGTGCACGGCGTCTACTTCATGCACCCGGGCCATCTCGGGCAGTGGGAGGAAAGCGGTCGCGACCAGGGCCATTCGACGCTGGGCATGTCGCTGGGTGGCGACCTGCTGGAGATGGCCTGGAACCAGGGGGACGACCTGTACGGGCTCTACGACAACCGTTTCCTCGCGGCTGCCGAGTACGTGGCCCGCTCCAACCTGCTGGACGAGAGCGGCAAGACCTACCCGATGCCCTATGCACGCGAACACAACCCGTCGCAACCCCATACCTCCCTGTGGACGGAAGTGAACCAGTCGTTCCAGCACGGCCGCAACGCCTGGGAGCCCATCTTCAACCACTATGTGAATCGCATGGGCCTGGCGGCCCCCAACGTCGCGCGCATGGTGCCGCTGTGCGAGCCGAACTACGGGTCGGGCAATGGCGATGACATGGTGTTCCCGACGCTGACGCACCGCCGCGCGGCCTATGCCGGGCCGATGAAGCCGCCGTCCGGCCTCACCGCCCAGGTGCGCGACGGCCAGGCCGTGCTCTCGTGGTGGGGCAGCGTCGGGGCGGCATCCTATGTCGTCAGGCGGGGAACGAGTGCCGCGGGTCCCTTCGCCGACCTGGCCACGGTCGCGTCGACTCAACTGCTCACCCACACCGACACGCCGCCCCGGAGCACCTGGTTCTACCAGGTCACCGCCGTGGGCCGCGACGGCACGCGCGCCAGCTCCGGCATCGTGCGAGCCGCGGTGGCCGGCGAGAAGCGCCTGGCCATGCCACTGAACGGCATGAACAACAGCGGCACCACCGGCACGCTGACCCTCGCCGGCGTCCAGACCGGCATCGAGGGCAGCTTGCTGGACGGAGCGACCTGGGGCGAGGGACGCCGCAACGACAAGGCGCTGGTGTTCGACGGCAAGGCGGCGGGCTTGCAGTTGCCGCCGGGGATCTTCAGCGGCCTGGACGACTTCACCGTGTCGCTGTGGGCGTATGCGAATTCGCTGCGCTGGGACAGCTGCCTGTTCTTCGCCGGGCATGACGGCTTCTCCTGCATGTACATCGCACCGAAGGCCGGCCAGGGCTTGCGTTTCGGGATCTTCGGCGCGGGATTCAATGACAGTCAGGTCGTGGAAGCCCCCGGCTTCATGGCGACGCGGCGCTGGGTCCACGTGGCGGTCACGCTCCAGGGCAACACCGGGCGGCTCTATGTCGACGGCGTCGAGGTCGCGAGTTCCAGCGAGATCCTGCTGTCGCCGCGCCAGGTCGGTGATCAGGTGACCTTCCTCGGGCGCAACTGGGGACACCCGTCGTTCGACGGCCGCATCCAGGACTTCCGGGTCCATGCGGGTGCACTGGGCTCGATGGAGATCGCTGCGTTGGCGCGATGAAGGGCCCCGTGCGGGGCCCTGCTTTCAGCTCGGGGGGACCCACAACCGGGCCACCGCGAGGTGCTTTGCCACCGTCAGCGTGAATGTCCAGCCAAACCGCTCGCAGATCCGATGCGCGATCTGGGTCCCGATGCCGAAGCCTGCCGTCGACGGCGTGTCGGGAAGCCCGTTCCGCACCTCGATACTGTGCTCGTCGACGACGACTTCAATGCGATCCGGGCCACCGTGGAAGACGGCGTTCTTCAGCATGTTGGCCACGAGCACGTGGACCGTCGTCGCAGGAGCCGAGAGCAACAGCGGATGCCGCTCGAGGACCGAGAACGCATGGCTGGGGCTCTCGCCCATGAGATGGCGGATCAAGGATCTCACCCAAGCTTCATCGATCGACAGCGCGTCCGGCACCGGCCGGACCGTGTCGCCGGACAATTGCAGGAAGGTGTCAACCAGTGCGTGCATGTCACGCAGCCCCCGGCGAGCCCGCTCGATTGCTGGTCCCTGCGCGGGCCTGCTGTGCGCTTCAATGCGCTCGAGAGCTGCCTGCACGATCGCCGCCGGCGTACGCAGCTCATGGCTCGCGAAGCGGGTGAAACTGCGCTCCCGATCCAGGACGTCCGCAGTTCTCTGCAGTGCGCTGTTGATCTGGACGACGAGGGCCTCGATCTCGACGGGAGAATTGGCTGGCAGTGCGACCTTCTCGAGGCTGCGGGGATCGCGCGCCGAGACCATGCGCCCGACCTCCAGCATCGGTGCAGTGACCCGTCCGGTGATCCTCTTGCACAGCCAAAGCAGCAGCAGGCCGAACGGAACGACGCCCATCAGGTACCAGACGAAGACCTGCGATTCGATGGTCTCGGTCGGTTTGACCTCAGCGTGGGACTCGACAACGTAGAAGGCGCGGCCGGTCGCGTGGGACTGCGCCAGGACGTAGTAGTCCAGGTCCTGGTTGCCGAGCTCGACGATGCCGCGCTTGTCGGGGGACAACATCCGCTGCAGCTCGGGCGGGAGCAGGTCATAGCGGGGATAGATGACGGTGACAGGATCGATCCCGAGCGGCTCCTCCAACTTGGCCTGCTTGGCCCAGTAATCACCGATGTGCTGCAGGCGACGCTCAGTCTGGAAGTCCGATCCCAGGTGCAGCGCTCCCTTCACGAGAAACGCGTTCACCGCAAACGTCAACACCAGGATCAACAACAGCAGGTGCCACATCCGCGCGAACAGCGTCTTCGACCGCTCGCGGGGGGAGACGAAGATGGCCATCAGGGCTCCAGGCAATAGCCTTGTTTGCCTCGCGTCTGGATGACGTCGCGGCCTCCAGCGTTGTGGATCAGGCGGCGAAGCTGGTAGAGATGCGTGCGCAATGCGTCGCTTGCAGGCCGGTCATCATCGCCCCACAAGGCGCTCTCGAGCTCGTCGCGCGAGACGACGCGTGGCGCGTGTCGCATCAGGGTGTGAAGAAGACGTCCTTGCAGCGGCGTCAGTGTGCAGGTTTCGCCCGACGAGATCAGCAGCTTCCCTTGCTTGGTGTCCAAGGTGAGGCCGGCGCCCTGGACAACGCCGGCAGTGCTCGGGACGGTCAGGAACCTTCGAATCGCGGCCCGGATCCGAGCGACCAGCACCCTGGATTCGAAGGGTTTGACGATGTAGTCGTCGGCGCCCCTGTCGAGCCCCTCGACAACCTGGTCCGGCGAGCCCTGGGCAGTGAGCATCAGGATGGGTGAACGAAAACCATCGCTGCGCAGCCGCGTGCAGACGTCGAATCCGCTGACTCGCGGGAGACCTACATCAAGCAGCACCGCATCGAACGGGGGTGATGTGCTCTCCACCAGCCGCAGCGCCTGTGCACCATCGCTTGCATAGTCCGGTTCGAAGCCGGACTCTTCCAGGGTCTCCAGGATCGAGGCAGCCAGGTCTCGGTTGTCTTCGACGAGCAAAACACGTTCGCGATGCATCACGGGCCTCATGGATGGACGTCGCGTGCGCAATCGCTGCGCAGCGGGGGACGTCAACGCCGTCCATTCTGACCGTTGCCGGTTGATTCACTCAAGCCGCCTGCAAAAGGGGGCCCGGGACGCTTGGCGAACTTCACGATTGCTTCACGCATCGGCTGCCCCAATGCACTCACGTACCGCGACAAGTCGCTGGCCGGTTCAACCTACCCCTGGAGTTCCATGATTTCCAACGTTCGTCCCGTCGTCAGCGCCGGTGTCCTCGCCCTGGGCTTGCTCACGCTGTTCTCCGCTCAGGCCGACGAGGAACGGCAAGGCTCGCAATGGGGCCTCGGCCTCGTGACCCTGTACGACCGCAAGCCGTATCGAAGTTTCGACAACAAGGCGAAGGCACTGCCCTTCGTCTTCCACGACAGCCGCTGGTTCAGCCTGATGGGACCGACCCTCGATCTGAAGCTGCTGTCGACTGATTCACTGTCCTTCAGCGCGAGGCTGCACTATGCCGGGGACGGATACGAAGCCGGCGACTCCCCCTACCTGGCCGGCATGGCCGAGCGCAAGGCGAGCTTCTGGGTCGGCGGCGCGAGCAGCTTGAAGACCGACATTGCAACCCTGTCCGTCGAACTCCTGGGAGACGCCTCCAGCAAAAGCAAAGGGAAACGCGCCAGCCTGAGCATCGAACGCGAGTTCAAGGCCGGAGACTTCGACTTCACGCCGCGCCTCGCACTCCACCGCTTCGACGGCAAGTACGTCGACTACTACTACGGCGTGCGCGCGGATGAATCCACCTCGACGCGTCGGTATTACCCGGGCAAGTCCACGACGAACGTTGAAGCCGGGGTGCGGATCGGCTATTCGCTCGCACCGCGCCACAGCCTTTCGCTCGATCTGGGCACGACCCGCCTGGGCTCCAGCATCAAGGACAGCCCCTTGGTGGAGCGTTCCAGGCAAGACGGCGTCCGATTCGGCTACCTGTATCTCTTCTGAGCGATGCAGGCCACAAGCCCGTCAGGTCGCCTGTCGAAGGCGATGGAAAGCGCTGGCACGCGTGACAGGCTGTCCATCCGCCCCGAGGCCGGGATGCTGGCCACGGTGCTGCTCATCGCCGCATTGTTGACGCTGCGCCTCTTCGCCATGGCTTGGCTGCCGTTGATGGACACCACCGAGGCGCGCTATGCCGAGATCGGCCGCAAGATGCTCGAACTGGGCGATTGGATCACGCCTTGGCATGACCATGGCGTGCCGTTCTGGGCCAAGCCGCCACTGTCGTTCTGGCTCACCGCGGTCAGCATGAAGGTGTTCGGCGTCAACGAGCTCGCGGCCCGGCTGCCCCACTTCCTCTGCATGCTGTTCGTCGCCGCGGCATGCGGCCGACTGGCGGCGTCGCGCCGCGACACCCCACCGCTGGCCACCCTCGGCCTGCTGTGCGGTGCGTCCCTGTCCCTGGTATCGGCCGGCGCCGTGATGACCGACGCAGCCCTCGTGGTCGGCACCACGCTCGCCCTGTGTGGCCTGTGGCAGGCCTTGCACGGGCCGCGGTATCGCGACGGCGCGATCCTGCTGTTTGCCGGCCTGGCGATTGGACTGCTGGCCAAGGGCCCGCTGGTGCTCGTGCTGGCAGGCTTGCCGACGGCAGCCTGGGCCGTGTGGACAGGACAGTGGCGCCGCTTGCTGGAGGACGTCCCGTGGATTCCGGGGCTGGCAGCGACGACCGCGGCTGCCGTTTGGTGGTACATCGCGGCAGAACTGAAGACGCCCGGCTTCATCGACTACTACATCGTCGGTGAACATTGGCACCGCTTCCTCACGCCCGGATGGTCCGGCGACCGCTATGGCTTTGCCCATGCCTTTCCTGCGGGAACGATCTGGCTCTTCGCCCTTGTTTCGACCCTGCCCTGGCCGCTGCTGCTGCTGCCGCTGCTGCTGGCCGCCGCATCCACGCCTCGTGTGCCACGGTCCGAGGCTGCCAGCCCCGACGTCGACACGCGCTCATGGCAAGCCTACCTCGCGTGCTGGTCACTGGCGCCGCTCGTGTTCTTCACGGCGGCACGCAACATCATCCTGCCGTATGCGCTGCCGGCCCTCCCGGCGATGGCGTTGCTGGCCAGCCATTGGCTGAGGCGTCGTGTCGGCTCAGAACGCATGCATGCCTGGATTGCCGGGGGCCTGGCACTGTCGACCGCCAGTGCACTAGGACTGCTCATCCACGCCGAGCGTGCAGGCACTTTCGGCAGCAGCTCCGCCAAGGCCGTTGTCAGCGCCTGGGAAGCACGGCGCCACCAGAATGCCGAGCCGCTGGTGTTCGTGACCGAACGGCTTCACTCGGCTTCGTTCTACAGCGCAGGTCGGGCGGAGTTCGTCACCTCCCCGGCCGAGGCGCTGAGGCGCCTGGCACCGAACGGCGGTTTTGTCGCGGTGCGCGATGACGACACCGACGTCCTTGCAAGGTTCGACTGCGTCACGCAGCGGACCGAGGTCGGCGGCTTCGTGCTGCTTCACCTGCCGTCGCCTCTGCGCGCGATGACAGCCGAGCAGGGAATCAAGGCCGATCGTCGTAATCTCCATGCGGCGCAGGCCGATCAGTGGCCAGGATCGACAGCACGACCCGCAGCCCTGGCTCGGCACGCTTTGCGCGAAGCACCCATCCGTGGGCCTGCGCAATCTCCTGACAGATCGCCAAGCCCAGACCCGCACCCGTGTCGCGGCGATGAGGGCCCCGCCAGAAGCGGGAAAAAATCGTCGTGAGTTGATCTTGTGGAACGCTCGGTCCCCAATCGCGCACCGACAACGCCGTTGTGTCGATCTCCACGCTCACCCGCGTGCCCGCCGGCGTATGTTGGATGGCGTTTTCCAACAGGTTCTTCAGAAGGGTGAACAGCGACCCGCGGTCTGCCTGCCAGTGCACCGCAACCATCATTTGCGAAAGATCCAGCCGTACGTTGGCCGTGTCCGCCATGCGCTGGAGGTAGGCGGCCACCTCCTGCACCAGGTCCCGCAGGTCAACCGTTGTGAGCCGATAGTTGTTCACTTCGCTCGCTTCAGCCAGGTGGAGGAGCTGCTGCACCTGGCGTGTCATGTGCTGGACGTCCTGCAGCAGTGCGTTGCGCTCCTGGCTCGGAGCGCTGAGTTCGACCTGTGCCCGAATGAGTGCCAGCGGTGTCTTGAGTTCATGCGCGGCGGTGGTGAGGAATTCTCGCTGGACGCGGTACCCCTGCTCCAGGCGCTCGAGCACCCGGTTGAAGCTATCGACCAGTGGCGCAATCTCGGTGGGTACCGTGCCGGTGTCCAAGCGCGCATGCAGCGAGCGCGGCGAGATGGCGGCTGCCGATTCCGATATTTCTCGCAGGGGGCTGAGCGTGTACTTCAACGTGAAGAAGGCGCAGGCGCAAAAGACAACCAGCAGGACCAGGCTGAACAAGATGATGCCAGTCACCATGAATGGCAAGGCAAACGCGATGTACATGAATTGCAGGAACCGGGTGCTCACCGCGACCTGAAGGAACCAGACCCGCCCCTTGTGCTCGACAGCCTCGGTCGCGCCCCGTATCAAGCCGCTCGCGTGCTTGAATTCGAAGCGCCCAGGCCCTTGCACAGGTCCGTCCGCGGGCCAGAACGCCGCTCCGGCCGCAGAGGACAGCACCACCTTGCCGGAGGTGTCCAGCACGCGGTAAGCCGCCTCGCTCTTCAGGCTGTCGAAGAGCCACCCGTCGAAGCCGTCGGCCCGCTCGTCGAAGCGATTGTCGTCATGGGTGTCGAAGCCGACGGGCATGCCCTGGCTGTCGAAACTGAGCATGTCGCCCATGCCTCGCGCAAGCTCAGCCACATCTTTGCCGGACAGGATGTCGCCTTGCGTCGCAACGATCGCCACGACGGCCGACGCGATGAGGACGATGCTCAGGACCACGCCTACAACGTAGGCGAGAAGCACCTTTACGCTGAGGCTATTGAGCCTCGGATTTTTCACGAAGCGCATAGCCGAAGGTCCTCACATTGACGATTTTCATGTTTGAGCCAATGGCAAGCAACTTGCGACGAAGGCGATGAAGCACCACATCCACAGCATTCGGCGTGACCGCCTCGCTCAAACCCCAAGCTGCGTTCTCCAATGCCGAGCGGCGCACTGTCTCGCCGCGCCTGCGCGCCAGCAGCAGCATGATCTGCATCTCCGAAGCCCCCAGGGAAACGTTCTCTTCGCCACAGTTGAGCATTCCGTCTGCAGGCACGAGCATCAGGTCGCCGTGCCTTGGATTCAGCGGCTCGGACTGCACCGGGCGGCGCAGCAAGGCGCGCACGCGTGCCACCAGTTCTTCCATGGCGAAGGGCTTGGGAAGGTAGTCGTCCGCGCCCGCGTCCAGGCCCTCGATCCGGTCGTTCAGGGCATCGCGTGCTGTCAGGACGAGACATGGAATGCTCGAGCCAGCGCCGCGCAGGCGTTGCAGCAGAACGAGTCCATCGCCGTCCGGCAGTCCCCGATCAAGGATCAGTGCGCCATAAGATACCTGCTGAAGAGCAGACCACGCAGCGTCGATCCGCTCCACCAGGTCGGCGGCGATGCCGGCGGTGGCCAGACCCGCGCAAACCAGCTGCGCGAGTCGCTCGTGGTCTTCGACCAGCAGGATCCGGCTCATCAGAAGCGGTACATGTAGGCGAGCAGCACGCGGTTCGAACTGGAACGGTCCACGATCGGGCTGTCCTTGATGCTCTTCGCAAGGCCAGTCACCGAGGCATCGAACAATATCCCTTGGCTTTGATCGATGTGGTACATGGCGCGCAAGCCGGCTTCCAGGTTCACGCCAGCCTTGCCGGCATAGAACGCACGGCCCTCGATGGCTTCGTCGGCGCGGACGCCGTAGTAGTAGTTCACGTTTTTCTTGTCGAGCCAATGGGCCGTGACGTGCGGCACCAGCATCACCCTGCCCAGGGGAAGCTTCTTCTCGAGGCCCAGGCTGAATCGCTGACCGTTGCTCTTGCCGGATGTGTCCGCAAGCCACTGCGCATTGACCTCGACCACATCGTTTTCCCACTCTGCCTTGGCGCCGGCCCAGAACCCGCCCTTGCGGTCGGCCATTCCTGCAAGGATGGGGGCGTCATCGGCTTCGTAGCCGCCAAGTTCCATCTTGCCCAGAATGCTGAAGTTGATGCGGTCTGACTCTCCCAGTTCGAGGCTGGGAAGTTTTGCTTCCAAACCCAGGGCGCCGATTTTCACGTACTCATTCTCGAAACTGATCATGGGAAGCGCCTTCGTCTCGCGATCCATCCCTTTGTAGGGCTTCTGGGCATTCACGACGGCAAGCCCCACTCCCCAATTGCTGCCCTCGGGTCCGCCAGGGCCGCCTGGCCCGCGAGGACCGGCGGGTTGCGCGTCGGCGCTTGCGACAACGCCACACAGCGCAAGGAACAGAGCGGACATGCCCACTGTCCGGGAGGTCGAAGTGAAAGCGCCCAGGCTGGGCGGGCGGTATAGCGACATTGGTTTCCTGAATCGATGATTGGGACAACCGGATCATTCATCGCCGACTCTTACCGAGAACTTTCAACCCCCCTCCTCCGTTCCATCAATTGGAAAGGAAGTGGAAAGGCTCGCGTCGTGATGATTGAGTCATCACGGATGACCTCCCATGAGCAGAAGAACGAGTCTCGAACCGAAAGAGCCGCGCCGAGATGGCAACGAACCGGCGCAAGTGCCAACAGCGGCCACTGCACAGCGATCGCATGTCGTACGGGGTTTCTCGGTTGCCGTCGCTGCAGCGCTTTCGCGCCGGCCGGGCCATCTTTTCACATTCACCGCTGCACGACCGCGGGCAACCGACGCGATGTGCGGCACACAGGATCACAGCATGACCCGATCGACCCGCATCTTCCTGGTCGCCGCCCCCGTTGTCGCGACGTTCGTCGGTATCGCCGTGGCGATCGCCGTGCAGGATGCCAACAGTCAGCCGCAGCGCGAGCCGGTCGTAGCCAAGTCCGCGTTGACCGTGACCGTCACGTTGCCGCAGACCGAGACGTTGCCGATCCGCATTCCCGCAAACGGGAACATCACGGCCTGGCAGGAGGCGAGTGTAGGCAGCGAGGCGAACGGCTTGCGCCTGACCGAGGTGAATGTGAACGTCGGCGACGTCGTGCGGCGCGGTCAGCGGGTGGCCTCGTTCGCGGCAGCCACGGTCGTCGCCGAACTCGCGCAAGGCCGTGCCGCGCTGGCCGAGGCTGAGTCGGTACTGGGCGAGGCTGCAGAGAATGCGCAGCGATCACGCTACCTGCAAGCCACCGGTGCGCTCTCGGCACAGCAGATCAGCCAACACCAGACCGCGGAGCGCACGGCGTACGCGCGCCTGAAGGCCGCCAGAGCTGTCGTCGAGGTTCAGGAACTGCGCCTCGCGCAGACCCAGGTGCTGGCGCCCGACGACGGTGTGATCTCCGCCCGCAGCGCGACGGTCGGTGCGGTGCTCCCCGCCGGACAAGAGCTGTTCCGCCTCATTCGGCAGGGCCGACTCGAATGGCGGGCCGAGGTTGCCGCCCCTGAACTCGCGCGGCTCAAACCAGGTTTGACCGTGACCCTGACGCCGGTGGGCGGAACGTCCATCAACGGCAAGCTGCGCATGGTGGCACCCGCCGTGGACACGCAGACGCGCAACGGGCTCGTGTACGTCGACCTTCCCGCGGGCGGCGCGGCGCGGGCAGGCATGTTCGCACGTGGCGAGATCGAGGCAAGCGCGGGCAGCCCGGCGTTGACGCTGCCACAGACAGCCGTCCTGCAGCGCGACGGGTTCCACTATGTTCAGCGGGTCGGGGCCGACTCCAGGGTGCTGCAGACCAAGGTCGCAGTCGGCAGGCGCGTGGGAGACCGTATCGAGATCCTGGCGGGCCTGGATGCCGCCAGCCCGGTCATCGCCACGGGGGGCGCCTTCCTGGGCGATGGCGACTTGGTGCGCGTGGTCCATGCATGGCCATGAACCTCAACGTTTCATCCTGGTCGATCCGCAATCCGACCCCCGCAATCCTGCTCTTCATCCTTCTCACCCTCGCCGGGCTCATGGGCTTCAGGGCCATGAAGGTTCAGGACATGCCGGACATCGCCCTGCCCAGGGTGACTATCACGGCATCGATGCCGGGAGCTTCGCCGTCGCAGTTGGAGAGCGAGGTCGCACGCAAGATCGAGAACGCACTGGCCACGGTGCAGGGTGTCAAGCACATCAGCAGCACGCTGGCCGACAGTACCGCCAACATCTCCGTCGGCTTCGATCTCGAGAAGCCAACCCAGGAGGCGGTGGACGATGTGCGCGACGCGGTGGCGCGGGTTCGGGGCGACCTGCCGGCGGATCTGCGCGACCCGGTCATCAAGAAGACCGTGATCGCCGACGGGGCCGTCCTCACTTATGCGGTGGCGTCTTCGCGAATGGACGAAGAGGCGCTGTCGTGGTTCGTGGACAACCAGCTCAACAAGGCCCTGCTCGCCGTGCCGGGTGTCGGCGCGATCAGCCGCGTGGGTGGCGTCACTCGCGAGGTGCGTGTCGAACTCGATCCGGCACGGCTGCTGGCGCTCAACGCCTCGGCGGCCGACATCTCGCGCCAGCTTCGCCAAGTACAGCAAGAGGCGGCGGGCGGCCGCGCCGACCTGGGGGGCTCCGAGCAGGAGGTGCGCACCATTGCCACCGTGCAGTCGGCAGAGGAACTGGCCGCCGTCGATCTCGTGCTCGCGGACGGTCGGCACCTTCGACTCGGCCAGATCGCGACGGTAGTCGATGGCGTTGCCGATCCACGTTCCGCAGCGCTGCTCGACGGCAAGCCGGTGGTGGGCTTCGAAGTCAGGCGATCGAGTGGAGCGGGCGAACTGGATGTCGCACGTGACGTGCGTGCGGCGCTTCAGGAAATGAAGGCCGCTCATCCGCAGGTCGAGGTTGTCGAAGTCATCAACACGACCGACCTGGTGAAGGAGAACTACGACGGTTCGATGAGCCTTCTCTTCGAAGGTGCGGCGCTGGCGGTGCTGGTGGTCTTCATCTTCCTGCGCGACTGGCGCTCCACCTTCGTTGCTGCCGTCGCCTTGCCGCTGTCGGCCATTCCCACGTTCGTGGTCATGCACCTGATGGGCTTCACGCTGAACGTCGTGACGCTGCTGTCGCTGTCGCTGGTGATCGGCGTGCTGGTGGATGACGCCATCGTCGAGGTGGAGAACATCGCGCGCCACATGCGCATGGGCAAGAAGCCCTGTCAGGCCGCGACGGAAGCGGCCGACGAAATCGGCTTGGCGGTCATCGCCACGACCTTCACGCTGATCGCGGTGTTTCTGCCCACGGCCTTCATGAACGGCGTCGTTGGCAGGATCTTCGTGCAATTTGGCTGGACGGCGGCCATCGCCGTGTTCTTCTCATTGGTTGTCGCCCGGATGCTCACGCCAATGATGGCGGCCTACTCGCTCAAGGCCCCAAAGGACCTGGCCGAGCGCGAACCTGGCTGGATCGGGCGCTACCTGGGCTGGACGCGCTGGTGCTTGCGACACCGCGCGCTGACGGTGAGTGCGGCGGTCGCGTTCTCCGGCTTCGGGCTGTTCCTCGCGTCCACGCTGCCGGGCGAGTTCATCCCGGCCGAGGACAAGTCGCAGACCCAGGTTTCCGTGACATTGCCTCCCGGCAGCACGCTCAGCCAGACGCTGGCCATGGCCGAGCAGGCGCGCGAGATCGTGCGCCAGAACGAGCACGCCAAGACCATCTACACCGCGATCGGAGCCGGCCAGGGTGACTCGGGTCCGGACGACGGCGCCCCGGCGGCCGGCAACATGCGCAATGCCGTGTTGACCGTGAAACTGTCGCATCGCAACGACCGAGACGTCAATCAGCAGCAGATCGAGCAGCAGTTTCGCGAGGCGCTGGTGCGCTTGCCTGGGGCACGTGTCACCGTCGGTGGGGGCGGCTCCAGCGAAACCTACTCGATGGTACTGGCCGCCGACGATGGCCGCGTGCTGCTCCGGCACGCTGCAAAGGTGGAGCGCGAACTGCGCTCCATCCCCGGCGTCGGCGCGGTCACTTCCACGGCCGCCCTCGTGCAGCCCGAGCTGGTGATTCGCCCCGACTTCGCACGCGCTGCCGACCTGGGCGTCACGTCATCGGGAATCGCAGAGACGCTGCGCGTGGCGACGGCCGGCGACAACGCCCAGGAACTTGCCAAGCTCAACCTCGGTGAGCGCCAGGTGCCCGTGGTGGTGAAGCTGGCGAGTGCGGCTCGCCGCGACATCGACACCCTCAAGAGGCTGCCCGTGCCGGGAGCGCGCGGACCCGTCGCACTGGAGAACGTGGCGACGCTGGAGATCGGCAGCGGTCCTGCCGAGATCACCCGACATGACCGAACGCGAAACATCAACCTGTCGGTCGAGCTGAACGGTCGACCCCTGGGCGAGGTGGAGCAGGCGGCTCTGGCCCTGCCCAGCTTGCGTCAATTGCCGCAAGGCGTGAAGCGCAGGCCGAGTGGCGACGCCGAACAGATGGGCGATCTCGCTGCCGGTTTCGGAATCGCCATGCTCACTGGCGTGATGTGCATCTACGTCGTGCTGGTACTGCTGTTCAAGGACTTCGTGCAGCCGGTCACGATCCTCGCTGCCCCGGTGCTGTCGGTGCCGGGCGCCTTCCTGGCGCTGTACCTGACGGGCTCGGCGATGTCGATGCCGGCGATGATCGGTCTGGTCATGCTGATGGGTATCGCAACGAAGAACTCGATCCTGTTGGTCGACTACGCCGTCATCGCGCGTGAGCAACATGGCCTCAGACGCTCGGACGCGGTCATTGATGCGTGCCGCAAGCGCGCGCGCCCTATCGTCATGACCACCATCGCGATGGGAGCAGGCATGCTGCCGGTGGCACTCGGCTGGGGCAGCGACCCGAGCTTCCGGTCGCCGATGGCCATCGTCGTGATCGGGGGGCTGGTCTCGTCGACTCTCCTGAGCCTCCTGGTGATCCCGGTGATCATCACCTGCGTCGAAGACATCTCCACCCACTCCCGAAAGGGCTCGGAAAGTCTTTGCGGGTGATCATGCCCGCACCTGCAAGTCCTCAGCAACGCGCTGGCGCAGGTTGCAATCTGAATCCAGGGAGTTGTCATGTTCAATCCGTCGAGTTCACTTCCCTTCCTTCTCGCCGCCATGCCGATGGCCATGTCTGCCACTGCGCAAACCGCCACGCCGCCTGCGTCGTCCGTTGCCGCGGCATCCGCCGCCTCCGCCCCTGCCCCCGTCCCAGGCGCCGGGCTTTGGGAGTTCACCGTCACCACCGAAGGCGGGCCCGGCGGTGGCGGCACGAAGACGGGCCGCACTTGCCTCGCGGTCGAGTCGCTTCGCGCGGCCCCGGAACAGACGCTGGTCGAATCTGCCATGCGCAACACCGGCGGCCGGGCGTCCAAGTGCAAGTTCGAAGATGTCCATCGCGAGGGTGGAGAGTCATCGTGGAAGGCCATCTGTGAAGGCCCCATGGGAGTCATCGTGCAAGGGGCAGGCAGGGGTCGCCTCGGCGCCGAGGCGGCCACACTGTCGCAAACGCTGGAGGGAAAGATGTTCATGAAGACCCTCATCACCAAGCGGGCCATCATCGCCAGGCGACTGGGAGAAGGCTGTTAGTCGGATGCGGCGTTCATACCTTTGCAAAGAGTTGCGCGTCAAAGAACGAGTGGATTGCGTTCTTTGGCACTTCACCGGGCTCCACGCTGCCAGGATCCAATCTCAGTACTTCCGGTTCGGAAACTCCTTGGCCGCGACCTCTTGCGGGAACACGCCCTCGTTGGTCTTGATCCAGCGAGGCAGTGTTTCCCCCGCTGCGGCCTTCCTGGCGGCCTCCATCAGCTGCGGCCCGAGCAGCGGGCTGCATTCGACCGACACGTTCATCTTGCCGGCCATCATGGCCTCGAAGGCGCCCTTCACCGCGTCGACCCCGATGACGAGAATGTCCTTGCCCGGCTTCAGCCCCGTCTCTTCGATGGCCTGGATGGCGCCGATCGCCATGTCGTCGTTGTGTGCGTAGAGGACGTTGATCTTCCTGCCTTCGGCTTTCAAGAAGGCTTCCATCACCTCCTTGCCCTTCGAACGCGTGAAGTCCCCTGTCTGCGATCGAATGACCTTGTAGCGTGGATCCGTCTTGATCACTTCCTCGAAGCCCTTCTTGCGGTCATTCGCAGGGTCCGAGCCGACGGTGCCCTGGAGCTCGACGATGTTGACGTCGCCCTTCGTGTCCTTGGTGTGGTCGAGCAGCCAGCGGGCGGCGCGTCGCCCTTCCTCGACGAAGTCCGAACCGACGAAGGAAACCCAGGTCGTCGGGTCCTTGACCTCGACGTTGCGGCTCTCGAGGATGACCGGAATCTTCGCCGCCTTCGCTTCCTTCAGCACCGTGTCCCAGCCGGTCGTCACCAGCGGCGCGAGGATGATCACGTCGACCTTCTGCGCGATGAAGGCCCGGATCGCCTTGATCTGGTTCTCCTGCTTCTGCTGCCCATCGGAGAACTTCAGGTCGACGTCGGCGGCCTTCGCCGCGGACTTCACCGATTCGGTGTTCGCCGTGCGCCATTCGCTCTCGGCGCCGGTCTGCGCGAAACCGATCACCAGTCGCTTGCCTGCGGCAGCACACAAGCGGGGAACCAGCGACAAGCCCGCCGCGGCGAACATGGCGGCTACCAGCGTTCTCTTGTTCATCTGCATGATGTCTCCTTCCGATGGAACAGCACAGGCCGGCATGGCGGGATGCCACCCGGGTTCGAGTGATGCCGCGGGCCTCAGCCCGGGTACCAGACCTGGCGCGGGTCGTCGAGGGCGCGGCGATAGGACCACGCTGCCTCGACCAGCCTGGCCATGTCGTACTTCGGTCGCCAGCCGAGCAGAAACCTGGCCTTGGTGTTGTCGAGCCAGGTCGAGTGGTACGGCGTCCTGAGGGGCACGAGCGGCACGCCCCGCGTGCGAGCGAGGTAGTCGCCCAGCGCGCCGTAGTCGACCGGCTCGTCCATGGCGATGTTCATCAGTTGCTGCCGCGCCCGAGGGTGATCGACCGCGATGCAGATGGCATCGACGAGGTCGTCCACATGCACGAAGTTGCGCTGCACCGGCACTCCTGCCTCGTCGAGCATCACGGGCACCGCGCCGCTGGCGACGTGTGCAGCGGCCGCTTCGGCGCCGACCAGCTCGCACCAGCGCGGCCCACCGAACACATCGGGGCCGAAGGACAGCTGGAACCTGAAGTCGTCCTTCTCCATGATCCAGGGTGCGCGCAGGCAGCAGCCGTTGAGGCCGTACTGGACGAAGTACTGCTGCAGCATCACTTCTTCGAGCACCTTCGACAAGGCATAGCAGCCGGGATAGGCGCTGTGCGGCTGCGTCTCGACGACGGGCACCGGGTGCGGATAGAAGAAGTGGCCCACGCCCGCATCGCCACCGACGAGCAGGAACTGTTCGAAGCCCGGGCTGCTGCGGCAGGCCTCGAGCATCCAGAACATGCCCTTCACGGCCACGTCCATCACGTCGTCGGGCGTCTCCTTGCTGGTGGCCAGGTGCAACACGTGGGTCACGCCGTCCAGGGCGCGCTCGACGTCGACGCGGTTCTGGATCGAGCCTTGCACGCATTCGAGGCGATCGTGCGCCTCGAGTGCCCGTCGATGCGTGAATGCGCGAAACACGAAGCGGTCGAACGCCGGATCGTGCAGCGCGCGCGCGAGGAAGGCCTGCCCCACCTTGCCGGCCGCGCCCGTGACGAGCATCCGGCCCCTGCCCTCACGGGTTCGCTTCATGAATGCAGCTCCTCAACGGTGGCCATGGCCGTCCTCAGCCTCCTCTGCATCGGCGGCAGTCCCAGCTTGTCCGCATGGGACAGCAGCAGGCCGATGCGCGCCTGCTTCTTCGATGCGTGGTTCTGCGCGATGTCGGCAAGCCGGTGAGCCAGAAAGGGATTGAGCAGGCGATCGCGAAGAACGACCAGGTAGTCGCGCGCCTCGCGGCCTTCGCCGAGGGCGTCGAACACCGGCATCGCCTCGTCGTTCCAGACCGCTTCCAGCTCGGCGCGCAACGACGCATCGCTCATCGCCTGCAGAACGGTTTCATCGCGCGGCCGCCCGTCGGCAAGCCAGCGTTCGGCGAGGAACGTGTGGCCGAGGTTCAGCAGCATCAGCTTCAATCGCTCGAAGCGCCCCAGTTCGTCGGTCAGGACGATGGCCGGGTGCGTGCACGGCAGCACCATTCCGCGCTGCCGCTCGATCGCCCACAGGGCATACGGCTCGGCGACCGCACCGACCGGAACCAGGGGCTCCGACACGATGCGATCGACCAGCGAGTTGACCCACACGCATTCATCGTGCAGGTAGTCGATGAAAGAAGCCGGTGCCTGCCACGACTTCGCGAGTTCGCAGACGACCGCGCGCAAGGTATCGCCATTGCGCGGCACGAGCTCGCAGGGGAACAGCGACGGGCCACCGCCCGGCTGATGCCGCCAGCGGCGATACAGCAGCACGGCCAGTTTCGCAGGGAAGCTGCGCGGCGCGGCCGTGCCGGCACCGGACAACAGGGACGGCCCATCGGCGGGATCGAGCGTGTAGCCGCGCTCGCCCGTGTTCGAGACGATGACGCGGACGTCCGTCGCGACGGACGCCATGACCTGCGGCCAATGGGTGTCCGCATGCCAGGCCTGCCGCACCGAGTCGACGCGCACGGTCTCGGACACGCGGCGCCCGTCCAGCAGGCCGCGAACCTCGACGGCATAGCCTGCGCCGCCGGCCAGCGCCGCCGTTCGGGCCGTGCTCTGCGCGCTGCCCGTCGTCTGCACGACGGCGATTCCTCCGAGGGCTTCTCCCCGCGCGAGCGCTTGCGACACGAACAGGTCGACGTGCGCCTGCAGGAAGCGGCCGGTGCCGAATTGAAGGATGGGCAACGTCATGGTGCGAACCCTCAGCACTCGACGATGGCCTTGACCACGCCTCGCGACGGGTCGAGCAGCTGCACGAAGTCGGCGGGCAGGTTCGCGAGTGCGAGCCGATGGGTGTTCAGGGCCTCGTCCGGGATCCTGCCCGCACGCATGGCGGCGAGCACGGTCTCGAAATCCTCCATCGTGGCGTTGCGGCTGCCCAGCAGGGTCGCCTCGCGCTTGTGGAACTCGGGATCGGCGAAGGCGATGTTGTCGCGCACGACGGAGACCAGCACGTACTTGCCGCCGTGGGCGATGAAGCGAAAGCCGCGTTCCATGGCGCGGGCGTTGCCGGTGGCGTCGAACACGACGTCGAAGAACTCGCCGCCGGTCAGCCGCGACAGCTCCGCTTCGTCGCTGTTGCCGATCATCACCCCGGCCTGCGCTCCGAGGTGCCCGCAGCAGAAGTCGACGCGATCGCGGCGCGTGTCGAGCGCGGTGACGGTGGCGCCGCGCAGGACGGCGAAGGTCAGTGCCGCCATGCCGATGGGTCCGGTGCCGACGACCAGCACGCGCTGGCCGGCCTGGACATCGCCGCGCCGCACAGCGTGCGCGCCGATGGCCAGGAACTCGAGCATCGCCGCCTGGTCGAGCGTGACGCCTTCTGCCTTGTGGACAAAGGCTTGGGGAACGCTGATGTACTCGGTGAAGGCCCCGTCGCGGTGGACGCCCAGCACCTGGATGGCCACGCAGCAGTTGGTCTTTCCCAGGCGGCATGCGATGCAGCGGCCGCACGACAGGTAGGGCATCACGAACACCGGGTCATCGACCGCCAGCGCGCTGTCGGCGGGCGCTTCTGCGACGGTGCCGGAGAACTCATGGCCCATCACGCGGGGGTACTCGAGATAGGGTTGGTGGCCGGTGAAGATGTGCAGGTCGGTGCCGCACACCCCCACCCGCCGCACCCGCAGCAGTACCTCCCCTTCACCGCGCAGGGGGATCTCCCTGTCCACGACACGCAAGGTGCCGGGGGTGTCGCAGATCACGGTCAGCATGACGCTCCCTTCGAGTCGATCAGTACAGGACGTTCTTCGCTTCGGTGGAGTCGATGTTCTTCTTGGTCACCATCACCACGCCGGTGTCGCGGAACTTCGGCACGCTCTTGCCTTGGCTCGCTTCAACCGCGGTCTTCACGCCCAGGTGGCCCATCTGGTAGGCGCTTTGCACGGCGATGGCCTCGAGCGTGCCGTCCTTGATGAAGCCTTGCAGGTCGCCGTTGCCGTCGAAGCCGATGGCCACCACCTTGCCGGCCTTGCCCGACTGCACGAGCGCGCGGCCCATGCCGATCGCGGTCGGCTCGTTGGCGCCGAAGATGCCCTTCAGGTCGGCGTTCGCCGCGAGAACGTCCGTGGTCTGGTTCAACGCCGTTCCCATCTGCGAGTTCGAGTAGAACGGGCCCACGACCTGCAGCTTCGAGTGGGCCTCGATGTACTTGCGGAAGCCGCCGACACGGCCGATCTCCGACCCGGAGCCTGCCGTGTACGACATGATCGCGATCTTGCCCGTCGTGCCGACCTTGTCGATCAGGGCCTGCGCGCACAGTTCGCCCGCCTTCTTGTTGTCGGTGGCGAGGAAGGACTGGTAGTAGTCCTTGCCCGAGTCGCTGGCCGCGGAGTCGATCAGGATCACCGGGATCTTGGCCTCCCAGGCCTTCTTCATCGCGGGAATCAGCGCATCGGGATCGGACGGCGCGAGCACGATGGCCGCCACCTTGCGGTTCACGGCGTTCTCGACCAGCGCGACCTGGCCGGCGAGATCGGTGTCCGACGCCGCGCCCTGGAAGCTGGCGGTGTAGCCCTTGAGCTCGCCGGCGGCCGCGGTCGACCCCTTCTTCACGTTCTGCCAGAAATCCGAGTTCGCGGTCTTCACGATGACGGCGATCTCCTTGTCTGCGGACGATGCCGCAGAAGCGGCGAACAGGAACGTGGATGCGAACAGGGTGGTCAGGAATTTATTCATGTCAGTCCTCTTGATGAACGAGCTTGTCTCTCTCCAATTCCCGGGCGGGCCTGCCGGTGAGGTGTCATCTGCGATGACGCATCTGGTCGATCCACACGGTGAGCAGGATGACCAGACCGATGATGATTTGCTGCGTGAAGGCAGACACGCCGCCCATGTTCAGACCGTTGCGCAGGATGCCGATCACGAAGGCGCCGATGACGGTGCCCGATATCGTCCCGACGCCGCCCGACAGCGAGGTTCCGCCGATCACCGCGGCGGCGATCGCATCGAGCTCGTACATCAGGCCTTCGCTCGGTTGGGCCGTGACCAGGCGCGACATGAGAACGCAGCCCGTCAGGCCCGCGAGCGTTCCCGACAGCACGTAGGCAAAGACGGTGACGCCGCGCACGTCCACGCCCGACAGGCGCGCCGCCTCGGTGTTCGAACCGATGGCATAGATGAAACGGCCGAGCGTGGTGCGGTTGAGCAGCACCGCCACCGCGATGGCCAGGGCGATCATCAGCAGCACCGGGTAGGGAATGCCCGGAAACACGACGTCCGGAAATCCGTCGGTGCCGACCTTGACGATGCGTGCCAGCGAGCCGTTGCCGAGTGTCGCGAATCCCTCGCCGAGTCCGCCGATGGCCTTGGCATCGGTGATCTGCAGCGCCACGCCGCGCGCGACCATCATCATTCCCAGCGTCGCGATGAACGGCGGCAGCTTGAGCAGGGTCACGCACAGGCCGTTGACGAGCCCGCACAAGGCCCCCACCGCGAGCCCGCACAGCATGCCCAGCGGCACCGGCATGCCCGCCTTCACGGCCAGCGCGGCGACGACGCCCGACAACGCGAGAATGGCGCCCACCGACAGGTCGATCCCGCCGGTGATGATCACGCAGGTTGCGCCGATGCCGAGGTAGGCGATGGATGTCACCTGCAGCGCGACCGTCATGCCGTTGCCGACGGAGAAGAACGAGTCGCTCACGAACGAGAACACCGCAGTGAGCGCGATCAGGCTCGCGAGCGCTGCGAACTTCTGGAACAGGTCCTTCTGCTTGTCGGTCATGGGGTGCCTGGCCTTGTCATGCGGCCGCGCGCGCCGGCCGGCCCGAGGCGAAATGCATGATCTCTTCCTGCGAAGTCCTGCGCGTGTCGAGCGTGCCGGTGATGCGCCCGGCATGGAAAACGACCACGCGATCGGTCATGCCCAGGATTTCGGGCAGCTCCGAGCTGATGAGCACCACGCCGATGCCTTGCGCGGCGAGTTCGTCGAGCAGTTGGTAGATGGCGTACTTCGCGCCCACGTCGATGCCGCGCGTGGGTTCGTCGAAGAACAGCACGCGCGAGTCGCGGAACAGCCACTTGGCGATCACGACCTTCTGCTGGTTGCCGCCCGACAGCAGTCGCACCAACTGGCGCGCGGACGGCGTGCGAATGGCCAGCGTGTCGACGAAGCGCCGGGCGCACGCCTCTTCCTCCCTGAAACGGATGAAGCCCGCACGACCCGACACTGCCGCCATGTTGGCCATGCTGACGTTGTGCGCCAGCGGCATGTCGATCGCCAGGCCGTCGTGCTTGCGGTCTTCCGACAGGTAGGCAATGCCATGGCGGATCGCATCACGCGGTGACCGGATGCGCAGCACCTTGTCGCCCAGCTGCACGATGCCGGCGTCCGGGGGGTCCGCGCCAAAGACCGCTCGCGCGGCCTCGGTGCGGCCGGCCCCCAGGAGTCCTGCAAAGCCGAGGATTTCTCCGCGCCGCAGTTCAAAGCCGATGCCTTCGAACGCCTGCTTGCGCGTCAGGTCGCGCACCGACATCAGGACCTCGGTGGTCGGCACTCGCGTGGCGGGCGGGAACTTGTCCTCCAGCGGGCGGCCGACCATTCTCTCGACGATGCTGTCGACCGTCGTCGCGGCGAAGTCATCGGTGCTCACGTGGCGGCCGTCGCGCAACACCGTCACGCGGTCGACGATGTACGCCATTTCGTCGAGCCGGTGAGAGATGTAGACCACGCCGACGCCGGCGCGCTTGAGCTCGTGGATGACCTTGAAGAGCTGTTCGGTTTCCGTCTCGGTGAGCGACGAGGTGGGCTCGTCCATGATGAGAACTTCCGCATTCAGCGACAGCGCCTTGGCGATCTCGACCATCTGTCGCTGCGCCACCGACAGCGTGCGCACCAGGCGAGTCGGGGCGATGTCCACGCCCAGCCGCTGCAGGCAGGCCGTGGCGCCGGCATGAAGTTTCGCCCGGTCGATCCACCCGCCCCGGCTCGGCTCGCGGGCCAGGAAGATGTTCTCGGCCACCGACAGGTGGGGTACGAGATTGAGCTCCTGGTGAATCATCGCGATGCCGACTGCTTCAGCCTCGCGGGTCGAGGCAAAGCGGATTCGCGTGCCCTTGAACGCGATGTGTCCCTCGTCGGGCTGCAGCTGTCCGCTGACGATCTTCATGAGCGTCGATTTGCCTGCGCCGTTCTCGCCGCACACGGCATGCACTTCGCCGCGGCGCAGTTCGAAGCTCACGCCGTGCAGCGCGGTCACCGCGAGGAATCGCTTGCCGATGCCGTGCAGGCTCAGCAAGGGTTCGGGCGATGCGCGGTGTGGCGAATCCACCGTGCCGGCTGGCTCTGCGTGAAGCTGCAAGTCGTGTCTCCCGTCGGGTTTCGGGTTCAAAAAGATCATTGGTTGGTCAAACCACCTTACCAACAATTTGCGATTTGGCCTGACCAAGACTTGGCGGGGAACCTGGGACATTCCCTGAATCTGCCCGTGCGTTGCTGCGTCGGAGGCGGCATCGGGCAAACGATGTCGCTATCATGGTCAGGCCAATTTCCCGGACACGCCATGACCCTTCAGTTGAAGCAGGTCGAGCCCCGCCGGCTCTACCAGCAGATCGCCGACCAGATCCGCGAGCTCATCCAGCAAGGCGGTTTCGACACCGGCACGCGGCTGCCGCCGGAGCGTGATCTGGCGCAGCAATTGGGTGTGTCGCGGCCCTCGCTGCGCGAAGCCTTGATCGCCCTCGACGTCGAAGGCAGCGTGGAGATTCGAAGCGGATCCGGCGTGTATGTGTGCCCCCGAGCGGAACGAGCGACCGAGACGACGGCCGCGTTGGGCGAAAGCCCGAGCGAGCTCATGCAGGCGCGGGCAGCGTTCGAGGGTTCGGTGGTCATGCTCGCCTGCGCACACGGGACCGAGTCGGCGCTGCTGCGCCTGCGCGAAATCGTCGCGGGCATGCGCAGCGAGGTTGCCAAGCGCCGCATTCCGATCGACCACGACCGGCAGTTCCACCTGACGATCGCCGAGATGAGCGGCAACTCGGTGATGGTGCGGATCGTGGCGGAGCTGTTCGACGAACGTCACAGTCCGATCTCGGCCAAGATCAGTTCACGCTACGAGAACGCCCGCACCTGGAACCTCGCGCTGAAGGAGCACGAGGCCATTCTTCGTGCCATCGAAGCGCGTGACCCACTGGCCGCCCAATCCGCGATGCACACGCACCTCAAGCACTCAGAGGAACGCTGGGTCGGTGGCTGACGGAGCGCGACGCTGTCGAATTTCGTCGCTCTGGCTCCATTTACGCTACTTGCCGACTGGATTCGACGGCATCCGATCCGAGGGTGATTTGCATCCTGTTGCATGACGTCTCGCTGTGCCAACACCCCGCGTGGCCTCCGGCGAGTCCGCAAGTTTCGTCAGTTTTCCTGGCATCGCGACTCAGACACTAGCGCCGAAATCGAGGGCACGGCATGTCGACTGACATGGGCGTGCCGCGCCAACTTTGACGCAACAGGATCTTCACGATGAGCATGCCAGGCCAACGCCCCAAACGCGCCACCGCAACAAGCGCACTGCTGTGCGCCATGGTGCTGTCTGCCTGCGGCGGAGGCCACGACTCGGACACCACGGCGGCAGTTGGGTCAGCACCCGCCCCTGCGCCAGCGCCTGCCCCTGCGCCCGCGCCTGCCCCTGCGCCCGCACCTGCCCCTGCTCCCGCACCAGCGCCTGCTCCCGCACCAGCGCCCGCTCCCGCACCAGCGCCTGCGCCCGCACCAGCGCCTGCGCCCGCACCTGCGCCTGCGCCCGCACCTGCGCCTGCGCCTGCGCCCGCGCCCGCGCCCGCACCTGCGCCCTGCGATCTGCCTTCTACTTTTGAATGGGTCTCTACGCAGGCCCTGATTGCGCCGCAATCGGCCAACTTCGTGTCGATCAAGGATCCAACGATCGTTCGCTACAACAATCTCTATCACGTCTTTGCGACGGTCTTCGATACGTCGAGGGACGCGTGGAGCGCGGTCTACATGAATTTCAGCGACTTCTCGAAGGCCGCAAGCGCGGTACAGGTGCCGCTGGCCAACAAGCCCTCGGGCGACTCAGTTGCGCCGCAGGTTTTCTACTTCCGGCCGCACAACAAGTGGTACCTGATTTCGCAGTGGGGCGCCAAGTACTCCACCAACACCGACATTGCCAACCCCGACGGATGGAGCGCGCCCAAGTCCCTGCTGAGCGGCGGTCCCGGCAACGGAATCGACTACTGGGTCATCTGCGACAGTGCCAATTGCCATCTGTTCTTCTCCGGCGACGACGGAAAGCTCTATCGCTCCAAGACGGCCATCGGCAACTTCCCCAATTTTTCCGGCTACGAAGTGGTGATGTCCGATCCGGTGGCGGGCAAGCTGTTCGAAGCCAGCAACGTGTACAAGGTCGAAGGCACGAACAAGTACCTCTTGCTGGTCGAGGCCTACGGGCCGCGCTATTTCCGATCCTGGACGTCGACCAGCCTGGATGGCCCCTGGACCGCCTTGGCAGACAAGCAGTCCGCCCCCTTCGCGGGCGCTGCAAACGTCTCGTTCGACGGCCCGAAATGGACGAATGACATCAGCCACGGCGAAATGATTCGCGCCGGCTACGACGAAACGCTCACCATCAACGCCTGCAACATGCAGTTCCTGTATCAAGGGGTCGACCCAAGTTCGACTGCGGGCTACGAGCGTCTTCCGTATCGCCTCGGATTGATCCGGGCACGGTAGGTGGCGTGGGCCGCTCGGTGACCCGCGGGGTGAGGACCCTCTGGCTGGGCTTGCTGCCGCCCGGCACCTGGCGCGCCATGCGCTGCCGTGGTGCTGGAGCCGTTGCCTCACCTGTCCCGTGATCTGCCCCGCAGCACCAATCCATCAACAAACCAGCCCCTGTTCTCCCCCATGAACAAGTACAGCAAACGAGTCACCGTTCTCTCCATCGTCACCGCGACCCTGGTGGCTGCCTGTGGCGGCGATGGTGGCGACACGCCGGCCCCGACACCTGCGCCTGCACCCGCGCCCGCGCCTGCGCCTGCGCCTGCACCTGCGCCTGCACCTGCGCCTGCGCCTGCACCTGCACCTGCGCCTGCGCCTGCGCCTGCACCTGCGCCTGCGCCTGCGCCTGCGCCTGCACCCGCACCCGCACCCGCGCCTGCGCCTGCGCCTGCACCTGCACCTGCACCTGCACCTGCACCTGCACCTGCACCTGCACCTGCACCTGCACCTGCACCTGCACCTGCACCTGCACCTGCGCCGCCGGCCCAGTCCTACCGCTGGGGCAACGTTGCGATCGGGGGCGGAGGGTTCGTGACGGCCGTGATCCCGAGCAAGACGCAGCGGAACTTGTTCTACGCGCGCACCGACGTCGGCGGCGCGTACCGCTGGGACAACACCGCCGGACGGTGGGTGCCGTTGCTCGACGGCCTGTCGGAGGACGACGTCGGCCTGATGGGCGTGGAATCGATGGCCCTGGACGCCAAGGACCCGGCCGTGCTCTACGTGCTCGCCGGAACCTCGTATTTCAGCAACGGAAAGACGGTGGTGATGCGATCTGCCGACTACGGCACCACCTTCTCGCGCATCACCGACGTCAGCGCGCAATTCCGTGTCAATGGCAATGGCATGGGGCGCGGCAACGGCGAGAAGATCCAGGTCGATCCGGCCAGCAGCAACGTGCTCTATGTCGGCTCCCGCAACAACGGCTTGTTCAAGAGCGTCGATGCCGGCGCAAGTTTTGCCCGCGTGAATGCGTTGCCCGTGACCGGCACCCCCAACGAAGCCGGTGTCAGCTTCGTCCTCCTGGATCCCTCCAGCGTGGCCAACGGCATCGCGCAGCGCATCTTCGTGGGCGTGTCGCGCTACGGGTCGGTGGCCCCGAACCTCTATCGCAGCAACGACGCCGGCGCCACCTTCAGCGCCGTGGTCAACGCGCCGTCCGGACTCATCCCCCAACGCGCCGCACTGGCCGGCGATGGAAACCTCTACATCACCTACGCCAATGGATCCGGCCCGCACGGAGACTCGAGGAACCTGACTCCGCCTGAACCGATGGATGCCGGCCAGGTGTGGAAATACGCCGTCGCCAGCGGCACCTGGACCAACGTCACGCCAGCCGGCATCGCCGGTGCGTTCTCCGGTGTCTCCATCGACGCCAAGAACCCGCAGCGGGTGCTGGTATCCACCATCAACAACTGGATGCAGCAGGGCAGCGGCTGGGGCGATCATTTCTTCGTCACGACCAACGGCGGCAGCGCGTGGACCGATGTGGTCTCCCGCGGCTTCGCCCTCGACGCCGGCGGGGTGAGCTGGGTGGGCGGCAACACCATCCACTGGGCGAACAGCATCGAGCTCGATCCGTTCGACAGCAAGGTCGCATGGGTCACCTCGGGCAACGGCGTCTTCCGCACGGCCGACCTGGATGCGGTGCCGACGACCTGGACCTTTGCCGTCAAGGGACTGGAGGAGACGGTGGCCCTCGGGCTGGTGAGTGTCCCCGGGGGACCGCTGCTGTCGGTGATCGGAGACTACGACGGCTACCGCCACACCGACATCTCCGCCTATGCGCCGATCCACACGCCACGCATCGGCACCACCTCCGGGCTGGCGGTCGCGGCGGTCAACACCTCAGCCGTCGTTCGCGTCGGAGGCGAGAAGATGTACCGCTCTGCCGACACCGGCGCCACCTGGACGCAGGTGCCGATGGTCAGTGCGGCGTCGATCACCGACGGCGCAGTCGCGCTGTCGGCGGACGGCGGCACGCTGCTGCACACGATGACCGCCGGCGGCGTCGCCACCACCTACCGCTCGACCGACTTTGCCAACGCAAGCCCGACATGGAACGCGGTATCCGGCCTGGGCCGGCGCGCGGTACGGCCGGTGGCCGACCCGGTGAAAACCGGCAGGTTCTACGCGTACGACGGCGGCAGCGGCGAAGTGCTGACAAGCAATGACGGCGGCGCCAGCTTCGCGGTCGCAGCAACGCTTGCCGCCGGCGGCTCTGCGAGGCTGGGTGTCGCCCCCGGCCGCGAGGGCGACGTGTGGGTCGCACTGAAAGACGGCGGCCTGGCGCGCTCCACCAACGCCGGTGCCTCATTCGGCCGGCTGTCCGGCGTGACCTTCTGCAGTGCGGTGGGGTTCGGCAAGGCGCTGGCTGGCGCGAGCTATCCCACGGTGTTCATCTGGGGCGCCGCCGGTGGCGGCAAGCGGGGCCTCTACCGTTCTGCCGACGCCGGGGCGAGCTGGATCCGCATCAACGACGACGCGCACCAGTTCGGCGGCCCCGGCAACGGCCAATTCGTCGTGGGCGACATGAATGCCGAAGGCGTGGTGTACATGAGCACGGTGGGAAGAGGCATCGTTTACGGTGCCCCGGCCAGCGCCCGTTGATGGCCCCGTCCTTTCGCAGCAAGGCAACCGGCCCTGCCCGGCACGGCCCGTTCACGGTACGCGCTCGTCTGCCAATCTGTCGAGCGCCATCAGCGTCTCGTCGCGCAACGCCAGCAGCTTGGGCGCCAGGCGGCGAGCCACCGTTTCCAGTGGATCCGTGGTGGACAGGCTCAGGTTGAGGACCAGGATGGCGTCTCGTGTCGCCACCGGCGCCGCGACGGCGACCACCTCGGGCTGCCAGGCGGCGGCACACCAGCCTTCCTCGCGCACCTGGCGGACCGCCAGGTCGATCTCCGCCTTCAGGGCTGCCCACTGGCCACGCCGCCGCCGCGAGAAGATGCCCATCAGCGACTCGCGCTCGTCCTCGGCGGCAGACGCGAGATAGGCACGACCCAGCGAGGTCAGTTCCATCGGAATGCGCTGGCCCGACACCACGGTGCGAAAGGCGACGCGGCGGGCGTAGCGGATGGACTCGAGGTAGACCATCTCGTCGCGATCGGGGGCTGCGAGGCCCACGTTCAGGCGCTCGCGTTCGGCCAGGACACGCATCCTCGGTGCAGCCACGCCGAGGATGCGGGAGCCTGAGCGCATCGCATGAGCCAGGCTCAGCACGGCCGGAGCCAGGCGATACGCACGCAGCGCGGATTCCGCCTGCAGCATTCCCATCGCGACCAGTGTCTGGGTCAGCCGGCTGACCGTCGATTTCGGCAACCCGGTTCGTTCGGACAACTCGCCATTGCCAAGCACCTCCAGGCCGGGCCGGAAGGCCCGAAGAATCTCGATGCCGCGCTCCAGCGAACGGTTGGGTGGTGAGCCTCCGGGGGTTCGGCGTCCGTGTGTGGGTGATGGATTCGGCATCGGGTAAACCCCTGACTCAATTCCACGCAATGGAATTGACCCAGTGTAGTTCCAGGGGCTCCTGCCTATGCTCGGTCCACAAACACGATCACGGAGACAAGACACATGCTCGGCCCGATTCTTCCGCTGCGACTGCGGACACACTGCTTCTTCCTGTCGCTCACGATGGCCGGGTCGCTGGCGCTCGCGGGGACCTTTCCGGACAAGCCGGTGCGCCTGGTGGTGCCCTTCGCCCCCGGTGGCGGGACGGACATCATCGCGCGCACGCTGGCAGCCGGGATGGGCAAGGAGCTGGGTCAGCAGGTCATCGTCGACAACAAGCCGGGTGCCGGCACCATCATCGGCACCGACAACGTCGCCAAGAGCCCGGCCGACGGCTACTCGATCGTCATCGCGACCTTCGCGCACGCGATCAATCCGAGCATGGTGCCGAAGCTGCCGTTTTCCTACGAGACGGCATTCGCGCCCATCTCGCTGATCGGCAAAGGCCCGAACGTGCTGGTGGTTCGCGCTGACAGTCCCTACAAGACCGCGAAGGACGTGATTGCCGCCGCCAAGGCCCGACCCGGCAAGCTCACCTACGCCTCGCAGGGCAATGGCACGTCCGCTCACCTGGCGGGCGAGATGTTCACCAACCTGGGCAAGGTGCAGATGACCCACGTGCCCTACCGGGGTGCGGGCCCGGCCATCACCGATCTGCTGGGCGGCCAGGTCGACATGATCTTCGGCACCGCGGCCGCAGTGTCGTCCTTTGTCGACAGCGGCAAGCTGCGGGCGATCGGCGTCACCACCGCGGGCCGTTCGGCGGCCTTCGAAGGCGTGCCGCCCATCGCCGACGCGGTCCCCGGCTACCAGGTCGAAAGCTGGTATGGCCTGTATGCGCCTGCCGGGACACCCACCGACGTGATCGCCAAGTTGAACTCGGCCGCGAAGAAGGCGGCGAACAGCCCCGAGTTCGCCAGGAAGATCGAGCAAGAGGGCCTGACCGTGGTCGCCAGCGACCCGGCGGGGCTCGACCGCTACGTGAAGGCGGAGGAGGCGCGCTGGCGAAAGATCGTCAAGGAAAACAACATCAAGGCGGATTGACGCCTGAGCCACGGAGAACCTCATGAATTTCACCCTCATCGACCTGGCGGTCGACGACAACGCGATCGCGACCATCACGTTCAACCGGCCCGACAAGCGCAACGCGATGAGCGACGACATGCGCACCGAGTTCATCCGCGCGCTGGAGCAGGTGGCCGCCGACAAGGCGATCAAGGCCCTCGTGATCACGGGTGCCGGCAAGGGCTTCTGCGCCGGCGGCGACATCGGCGGCATGGAAAGGCGCATGAACGCGCCCGCCGGCGAAGTCGGCTTCAATGGTTGGCACCGCCAACAGCGGGTGCACCACACGCAGGCCTTGCTGAACACCATGCCCAAGCCGGTCATCGCGGCGGTCAACGGCGCCGCGTCGGGCCTGGGCGCGGACACGGCGCTGGCCTGCGACTTCATCATCGCCAGCGAATGGGCCAGCTTCGCGTGGAGCTACGTGCTGCGGGGAATCGTTCCGGACGGCGGCGGCATGTACTTCCTGCCTCGCCGCGTCGGCCTGGCCAAGGCCAAGGAGCTGATTTTCACCGGCCGCCAGGTCAAGGTGGACGAGGCGGTGGCATTGGGCATCGTGGACCGCAAGACCGGCGCCGGAACGCTGCTGGCCGACGCGCAGGCCTGGGCCGCCGAGCTGAGCCAGGCGTCGTCGACGGCGCTGGCGCTGACCAAGACCATCCTCAACCAGAGCTTCGAGCTGTCGTCGCACCAGGTGTTCGCGCAGGGCAGCCAGGCCCAAGGCATCTGCTACACGAGCAGCGAGCACCGCGCCGCGGTCGAAGCCTTCCTCGCCAAGTCGGCCGCCAAGGAGTGAACCCCGTGGACGCGATCTCCCGCCTGCTCAAACCCCGCAGCGTCGCCGTCATCGGCGCCTCGGCCGACCCCGCGAAGACCGCCGGCCGTCCGGTGGCGTACCTGCAGAAGCACGGCTTTGCCGGCGCCATCTATCCGGTCAATCCGAGGGCCGGCACGATAGGCGGGCTGACGTGCTACCCCGACGTGGCCACGTTGCCCCAGGTGCCGGACGTCGGCATCGTGCTGCTGGGGGCGCAGCAGGCCCACCTCGCGGTGCGTGACCTGGCCGCACGAGGCTGTGCGGCTGCCATCGTGCTGGCCAGCGGCTACACCGAGACCGGCGAGGAAGGGGCACGCCGACAGAAGCAGCTGGTGGAGGCTGCCGGGTCCATGCGCATCCTCGGCCCCAATACGATCGGCCTGGTGAACCTCACCGACTCCATCGTGCTGTCGGCCACTGGCGCGCTGGAGATGGACGAGTTCCCGCGCGGCAGCATCGGCGTCGTGTCGCAGAGCGGCGGCATCCTCGGGTCGCTTCTGTCGCGCGCCGCTGCGCGCGGCATCGGGCTGTCGAAGCTGGTCTCGACCAGCAACGAGGTCGACCTCGAACTGGCCGACTTCATCGATCACCTGGCCGACGATCCGGCCACCCAGGTCATCGCCCTGTACATCGAAACGGTCCGCAACCCGGGCAAGTTCCGCACCGCGTGTCTCAAGGCGGCGCGTGCCGGCAAGCCGGTCGTGGCGTTCAAGATCGGCCGTTCCGAGGCGGGTGCCCAGGCGGCGGTCTCCCACACCGGAGCGATGGCCGGCGCCGATCGCATGTACGACGCCCTCTTCAGGCAGGTCGGCGTGATCCGCGCCAAAAGCTTCGCCGACCTGCTGGACGTGCCCGCCGCGCTGGCCACCGGCCGCAAGCTGCGTGGGAACCGTGTTGCCATCCTCACGTCCACCGGCGGTGCTGGCACGCTCGTGTCCGATGACCTCGGTGTGGCAGGGTTCGACACGCCGGCGCCTGACGCGGCGACGGCCGACGCCTTGCGCGCGCTGCAGAGCGGCAGCGAGGCCGTGCTCGACCGGAATCCGATCGACGTGACGCTGGCCGGCCTGCGGCCCGACCTGTTGCGCGGTGCGATCCGCGCGCTGCTGGCGAGCCCGGGCTATGACGCACTGGTCATCATCGTCGGCTCTTCCAGCCTGGCACAGCCCGAGCTGATGGCCGGTGCGATCCAGGACTGCCTGCCCGAAAGCGACAAGCCCGTGATCGCCTACGTCAGCCCGCACGCACCCGACGTCGGTGCGCTGCTCACGCGCTGCGGCGTACCCGCCTTCCCGGTCGCCGAGAGCTGCACCGCGGCGCTGATGGGCATGCTGCGCGTGAACGACTTCCAGGGTCGAGCCGAGGAGGCGTCCCCGCCCTCCCCCCCGGCCGTTGCCGTCGCCACCGACGACCTGCCCGACGGCCCGCTCGACGAAGCCCGGGCCAAGCAGCTCTTCGCCCGCTTCGGAGTGCCGTGCACCGCCGAGCGCATCGTCATCACGCCGGCAGAAGCCGAAGCGGCGGCTGAAGCGCTGGGGGATCGGGTGGTGCTGAAGATTCTCTCGTCGCAGATCACGCACAAGAGCGATGTCGGAGGCGTCGCGGTAGGCCTCACGCGGCAGGCCATCGGCGAGCGGCTCGAGCGCATGGCGGCCGAGGTCGAGGCCAGGTCGGGGGTGCGGCCCGCACGTTTCCTGGTGCAGGAAATGGTCAGCGACGGTGTGGAACTGATTCTCGGCATGCACCGCGATGCACTCGGTACCGCGGTGATGCTCGGCATGGGTGGCGTCGCAGCCGAGCTGTTCAAGGACACCACGCTGCGACTGCTGCCTCCCCACGGGGGCCTGAGCCGTGCCGATGCGCTGGCGATGGCCCGGGAGCTCGAGACGTGGCCGCTGCTGGACGGTTTTCGGGGCCGCCCGAAGGCCGATGTCGAGGCGCTGGTGGATGCCATCGTCGCGTTCTCCAGCATGGCGGCACAACTCGGCGATCGGCTCGTCGAGGCCGAGATCAACCCGGTCTTCGTGCTGCCGATCGGGCAAGGCGTGCGGGCCGCCGACGGCGTGGCCGTGCTGGCTTGAGAGAGAGGCGACGACCATGACGGACACCCGGGTGCGCGTGGAGCGCGATGGCGACATCGCCGTCGTCATCATCGACAACCCGCCGATCAACGCCGGGTCGGCGGCGGTTCGGCAGGGCCTGCTGGAGGCGGTGCACGAGCTTCAGGTCGACACGACCCTGCAGGGCGCGGTGCTTGTCGGCGCGGGCCGCACCTTCATCGCCGGATCCGACCTGCGCGAGTTCGCACAGCCGCTGGCCGCGCCGCAGCTGCCAGCCGTGATCGCCGCGATCGAGAACTGCGGCAAACCCGTGGTCGCTGCGCTGCACGGTGCCGCGCTCGGCGGCGGCTTCGAGCTGGCACTGGGCTGCGATGCCCGCGTCGCTGCGCCCGGCACCGTGCTGGGGCTGCCGGAGGTGACGCTGGGGATGATCCCCGGCGCGGGCGGCACGCAGCGCTTGCCGCGGCTGGTCGGCATCACGCGCGCCATCCAGATGATCTGCAGCGGTGAACGCCTTCCTGCCGACGCGGCGCGAGAGGCCGGCATCATCGAGGAGATCGCCGAAGGCGAGCTGCGCGCGGCAGCCGTCGCCCATGCGCGGCGCCTCGTCGGGCGCAAGCGGCGCATCCGCGACCTGCCGGTGCCCGCGAGCGATGCGGTGGCGGTCGCGCTGGCGAGCGAGGCAGCCCTGAAAGCGGGCAAGCAGCGTCCGGCTGTGCAGGCGGCGATCGAGGCCATCATCGCTTCGGCCGCCACGCCCATCGATGCGGCGCTGGCCGACGAGCGCGCGGTGTTCCAGCGGCTTCGCGTCACCCGCGAAGCCTCCGCGCTGCGCCACCAGTTCTTCGCGGAGCGGGAAAGCGCGAAGCACCCGCTGCTGCACGGTGCCGCGCCGCGCCGGGTTCGACACGTGGCAGTCATTGGTGCCGGCACGATGGGCTCGGGCATGGCGATCGCCATGCTTGAAGCCGGCTACGAGGTGCTGCTGCTGGAGCAGGACGCCGCGGCATTGCAGCGCGGATCGGCGCGCATTCACGAGCATTTCGCCGAGCGCGTGCGCGGCGGCAGGATGAAAGCGGCGTTTGCGGCCGCCAGCCAGGCACGGCTGAGTGCAAGCCTGAACTGGGAGTTGCTCGCTGAAGCGGATCTCGTCATCGAGGCGGTGTTCGAGGACCTGGGCGTCAAGCGCGAAGTGTTCAAGCGCATGGACGGCGTCGCTCGCCCGGGCGCTGTGCTCGCCAGCAACACGTCCTACCTGGACCTGGACGCCATTGCCGCGGCGACCAGCCGTCCGCAGGATGTGATCGGCCTGCACTTCTTCAGTCCCGCGAACGTCATGAAGCTGTTGGAGGTCGTGCGCGGGAAGGCCTCATCCGTCGACGCACTGGCCACTGGCCTGGAAGTGGGCAGGACGTTGAAGAAGGTGCCGGTGCTTGCCGGCAATGCCTTCGGCTTCATCGGCAACCGGCTCTACTCGGCGTACCGCAGCCAGTGCGAGTTCATGCTCGAGGAAGGAGCCTGGCCGCAGCAAGTGGATGCAGCCCTGCAGGCCTTCGGCTTCGCCATGGGTCCGTTCGCCGTGGCCGACCTGTCGGGGCTCGACATTGCCTGGCGCATGCGCCAGGCACAAGCAGCCGCCCGAGACCCCGCTGCGCGCTACGTGCGCATTGCCGACCGCTTGTGCGAGGCGGGGCGACTGGGCCGCAAGAGCGGTGCCGGCTACTACGCCTACGCGGCCGGTTCGAAGGGCCCGCAGGTCGACGCGGCAGTGCACGCACTCGTCGAGGCCTGCCGCGCGGAGAAAGGCATCCATGCACGCAGCTTCACGAATGCGGAGATCGTGCGCCGCGTCATGCTCGCGATGGTCAACGAAACGGCGCTGCTGCTCGCCGAAGGCATCGCGGAGCGCGCCACCGACGTCGACGTGGTTCTGGTCCACGGCTACGGCTTCCCGCGCTGGGAAGGTGGCCCGGTGTTCTGGGCGCGTTGCCAGGGCGAGGCGGCGCTGGCTGCAGATCTCGACGATCTGGAATGCATCAGTGGCCCCGGCTTCGTGCGCGGCGAGCTGCACCACCTGTGGGAACGGGAGGCTTGACCATGACGGCGATCGAGATCCTCGCACGCTTCGCTGCCGACTCCGCGAAAGTGCCGTTGCCCCCGGACGTGCTGCATGCTGCGCAGCGTGCCGTCGTGGATTGGTACGCGTCGATCTACCCGGGCCTGGCGCTGGAGGCCGTTGGTGTGCTCGAACGGGTGCTCGCCGACGACCTGGATCGCGGGCGCGCGCGCCTGGTCGGTCGAGGCGCCGGGCGGGCCGCGACGGTGCGCGCAGCCGCGCTCTACAACGGCACGGCGGCGCACGCCGCGGAGATCGACGACAGTTTCCGCGATGCGATGTACCACCCCGGCGCCGCGACGATTGCGGCCGCCCTTGCCATGGCGCAGTCGGTGAACGCGCCTGGGCCGGCCTTCCTGCGTGCCATCGTGCTGGGCTACGAGCTCTCCACGCGGATCGGCGTCGCGATGGGACGGCCTCACTACGAGTTCTGGCACAACACCGGCACCATCGGCAGCTTCGGGGCCGCTGCCGCAGCAGCAGCCCTGCTGCAGCTGGATGAACTCGCGACCGCGCGGGCTCTGGCGATCGCCGCCACCTTCACCGCCGGGCTGCAGCAAGCCTTCCGGCATGAGAGCATGGCCAAGCCGCTGCATGCCGGCCGCGCGGCCGAGGCCGGAGTCCTCGCAGCACAGCTTGCCGCGACCGGCATGCGCAGCTCGCTGGACGCGCTCGACGGCGAAGCCGGTCTTGGCCGGGCGATGAGCACCGGGCCGGACTGGTCCGCGATCGGCGCGACGCTGGGACAGGATTTCCACATCACGCGGCTGACCTTCAAGAACCACATCGGCTGCGGCCACACATTCGCTGCGATAGACGGGGCGCTCGCGCTACAGCGGCAGCACGGCTTCACGCATGCCGACATCGAGCGGCTGGACCTGGGCGTTTACCAATCGACGTTGGACATCGCACCGCACGTGGACCCGCAGAATGCAGACCAAGCCAGGTTCAGCCTGCACTACATGGTGGCGACGGCGCTGGTGCACGGCAGTGTGCGTCTTGCCGCCTTCGAACCGCCTCGGCTGAACGATCCCGCCACGCGTGCACTGATGACACGCATCGCCAAGGCGCTCGACCGTGACATCGATGCCGCCTTTCCGGGCCGGCGCGGCGCGCGCGTCGAGATCCTGTTGCGCGATGGCCGCAGGCTCGTCCACCTGCAGCCCGATCGCAAGGGCGATCCGGAGCTGCCGCTGTCCGATGCCGATCTCGAAGGAAAACTTCTCGAACTTGCCGAGCCCACGATCGGCGCGGCGCAGGCACGCGCGCTGCTGAGTCGGATCTGGGCGCTGCACGAACAGCCCGGCCTGCCTTGAGGACTGCCATGACCCGAAACGCTTTCGTCTGCGACGCCATCAGAACGCCCTTCGGCCGCTATGGCGGCACTCTGTCGACACTGCGCGCCGACGACCTTGGCGCGATTCCGATCGCCGCGTTGCTGGCCCGCCATCCGCGTGTCGACTGGCAGGCCGTGACCGACGTGATCTACGGGTGTGCGAATCAATCGGGCGAAGACAACCGCAACGTGGCGCGCATGAGCGCGCTGTTGGCAGGCTTGCCGCTCGAGGTGCCAGGCTCGACGGTCAATCGCCTGTGCGGCTCGGGCCTCGACGCGCTGGGTACGGCAGCCAGGGCCATCAAGAGCGGCGAGGCGGAGATGGTGATCGCCGGCGGCGTGGAAAGCATGTCGCGCGCGCCCTTCGTGATGGGCAAGGCGGAAACGGCGTTCTCGCGCAGCACGAAGATCGAGGACACGACAATCGGCTGGCGATTCGTCAACAGGCTGATGAAGGAACGCTACGGCGTCGAGACGATGCCCGAGACAGCGGAAAACGTGGCCACCGAGTTCGGCATCGAGCGCCTGGCCCAGGACCGCATGGCGCTGGCCTCCCAGGCGAAGGCGATCGCCGCGCAGAAGGCCGGCATCTTCGATGCCGAGATCACGCCGGTGACGATCCAGCAACGCAAAGGGGCCCCGATCGTCGTCGCAAAAGACGAGCATCCCCGCGAGACCTCGATGGAGGCGCTGGCCAGGCTGGCCGGCGTCGTGACGCCCAACGGCACGGTGACGGCAGGCAATGCCTCGGGCATCAACGATGGTGCTTGCGCGCTGCTGCTGGCCGACGAGGCCACCGCCGCGCGCCAGGGCCTGACGCCACGCGCGCGCGTGGTCGGCATGGCGACCGCCGGTGTGCCCCCGCGCGTCATGGGCATCGGCCCGGCACCTGCGACACGCAAGGTGCTGGAGTTGACTGGCCTCAGCCTTGCGCAGATGGACGTGATCGAACTGAACGAGGCTTTCGCGGCGCAAGGCCTCGCAGTGCTGCGCGAATTGGGCCTGGCTGATGACGACGCCCGCGTGAATCCCCATGGCGGCGCGATTGCGCTGGGCCACCCGTTGGGTGCCAGTGGCGCACGCTTGGCGACAACAGCGATCAACCAGCTTCACCGTACCAGCGTCCGCTACGCGCTGTGCACCATGTGCATTGGCGTCGGTCAAGGCATTGCAGTGGTGCTCGAGCGAGCCTGAGCATGACGCCGATACCGACGCGCTGGATGTCCTGACAAGTGAAGAGCCGAAGTCGTCGAGGCAACGTCGGGCCTACTCGACGTGGGCCACTGCGCCGAGCAGCTGTTCAGCTGATTTCAGCAAGGGCCAGGCGAGCACGGCGTTGCAGCTTTCGCTCGTGCACAGTGCTGCATCGAGCAGAGGCTCGGCGCCCAACACCTGCAGCCATCGCGCGTGCCCATTCGCCTGCGAGCCATGCGAGAAAACACAACAATCCAGAAGTGCCGGTGCCAGCTTGGCGGCAACAGCCACGGCCGCCGTCGTGATGAAACCACCGACAACGATCGCGCGGCGCTCTCGCGCAGCCTGAAGAACCGCCCCGACGAGCGCAGCGATCTCCAGGCCCCCCAATGCCGTCAGGGCGGCCACCGGGTTGGAGATGCCGACATGCAGATCCAGTGCGCCCTGCAGCACCGCCAACTCCCTCGCGCGACCAAGGTTGCCGAAGCCCGCGCATTCGGCAAGCGGCGTGCCGGTGAGTCGGCTCATCAACAATGCAGCAACCTCGTTGCCCATGCCGGTCTCTCCCAGCAGCAACACATTGCCCGGCAGCCGGGTGACCAGGCGCGTGCCGCGCTCCATGGCGGCACGGCATTGCCCGACCGTCATGGCGGCACCACGGCTGCTGTCCAAGGTACCTCGCGCCAACTTGATCCGGACCAACTGCAAGTGCGGCTCCAAATCGGCGCGCAAGCCGCAGTCGATCACCGTCAGCGCCAGGCCGTTCCGCCGAGCAAACATCGACGCGACCGTGTTGCCGGCCAGGAGGTTGCGCACCCGCAGCGTCGCCACATCCGCCTGATAAACCGAAGCCGTCCGCGCCACGATGCCGTGGTCGGCGGCGAAAACCACCAGCTGCGGCTTCTCCAGCCGCGGCCGGGCCGAACCCTGGATTTGCGCAAGTTTCTGGGCCAGCAACCCGACGCAGCCGTGCACGCCGGCCGAGCCGGGCAACTGGCCAATGCCATGTCGCACTCGTTCAGCCAATGCGGGGTCGTAGAGGCGTGGGATGTCGTCGGTAGCGATCATGATGTGTCAAGCCCGTTGACGCTCGCGGCTGGCGCGTGCCGCCGGCCTCCTACTTCAACAGCGACAGCGTGCCCACGTTGAAGCTCACGGCGCGGTCCCCCACGGGTTCAGGCGCGTCGGCAATCTCGATGGCGGTGAGCGCCTCCAGCGTCGACCTGACGTCGACGCCGTCGGCACCGCAGTACTCAGGCGCCGCGAATTGAGAGAACTCGATGCGGTATTCCGTGACCTGCGGCTTCACCGGCAGCATCAGGATCGGGTAGCAACCCCGTTGCTGAACGGCCGGGTCGTTCCCCACCAGGCGCAGGCGCAGCTTGTTCACCGTATGGCCCGCCAGGTGAACCTTCAACGCCTTGTACTCGGTGGCCACCACGGGTCGCTGCGAGACCAGCACGATCCCGACGCCGGCCCACTGGCTCCCGCCGCGAGGGTTGAACTGTCCCGTGATGTTGAGCACGCCGTTGTTGCGGACCGTGATGTCCCCCAGCGTCGCGTCGCCCGGCTTTTCGGCATAGATCAACCCCTCGATGAAACCGCCCTCCACTGCGGCCGTCGTGCCGTTGAATGCGGTCCAGAGGCGCTCGACCCCGGCCACCGTCACCGGTGGAGGGGAAACCGCCGCCGCGGCAGTCGCCGGGACCACGGCCAGCAGCGGGGCAGGCGCCGGTCCCGGTGCTTCGGTCGGCGCCGTCCGGGGTGCCTGTGGCTTCGCTGCTGCCGGCGCCGCGACGGTGACGCGCCGAGGCGCCGCGGCCGCGGGCGCTTCGGCCTCCCGGCGCAGCTTGACCTCGACCCGGCCCGCTTCGAGGATGCGGCGGAACGGGCTGTCAGCCAGCCGCTTGGCCTGGTCATCGGCCTTTTCCGGATTCGGCATGTTGGCCGGCACCTGTGCCGTCGCCTCCAGCGCCAGCGCGGCCAATGCGGTGGCCAGCCTGCGGCTGAGCAAGGTGGTGTGATTCAGGTGGCGCATGGCTTGCCCCCTCGACTCAGCGAGCCAGTCCGATGGCACCCACGCCGAAGCTCACGATGCGGTCACGCATCGGCGCCGCGGCTTCGGCCACTTCGATGCCGGTCAGATTCTCCAGCGTGGGCTTGAGCGCGACACCCTTGGGGCCGCAATAGCCTTCGGGGGCGAAGCGCTCCAGCGCAATCCGGTACTCGGCCACTTCGGGCTTCACGGCTTGCCACACCATCGGGTAGCAGCCGAGCCGCTGAGTGGCCTCGTCCGGACCGACAAGCCGCACGCGCAGGCGGGTGCTGGTTGCCGAGCTGAGCCGGATCGTCAGGAACCTGTAGTCGCCGGCTTTCACCGGGATCGATCTCGGCGCGCCGACATTGACCCCCAGACCGCCCCACTGGCTGGCGCCCTTGCCGAAGAATTGCCCGGTCACGGCGAGAACATCGCCGTGCACGGCCAGCGGCGCTACCAGCGCATCTCCCTGCTTCTCGGAGAAGGCGAAACTGGTGATCACCCCTCCCTCCGGCGTGCGTGACGGGCTCTTGAACATCGTCGCCCACGACCGATCGCCCGAGTCGGCCGGCACGTTGGGCGTCGCGGCCTGCGACGCGAGTGGAACGACCATGGGCTTGGGTGCCGGCGACTGGGCACACGCGCCCAGCAAGGCGCACGCTGCGAGGGCGAGGAAGGGGCCGAACTTCATGTCATCTCCTTGTTGGTTGGGTCCGCGCCGTTCACTGACCCGACAGCAGGACAGGCTTGCCGATGACCACCGACACCGCATCCAGGCCCGCGCTGCCCTTGAGCTCGCGGATCTGGAACTGCTTGAGCCTGGTCAGCGCGAGTGCGGTGTCGGGACGCGTGGCGCTCGCAGCCGCGCAGCTGGCATCGGGGTTGTTGGCCAGGCTGAACGACGAGAAGGGAATCACGCGGGTTGCGGCGGTGCCGCTCAGGCCGGTGACCACGTAGCTCGGGAAGCAGCCGTCATCCACGGCATCGGCCGACTGCAGCATGACCACGACCTGGCTGTTGCTGGTGGAGGCCAGGTTGAGGCTCAATGCGGGCCAGCCGGAGACGTCGCTCGTCGCGGTCAGCGGCAGCACGGCCACGGTGGCGGCCCAGGACTCGGTGGCTGAAGTCCGATTGCCGGTCAGCGTGTAGGCCGAGTCGCTTTCGGCGAGGGCGTTCCCCGTTGCGCCGGTGCCGTACTCGAACGAGAACGGGCCCGTGATCGACACGGCCGAGGTTGCCGGCGTGGCGGGCTTGGGCGCGAAGGCGATGCTTCCCACATGGATCCCGACGGTGGCGGAACCGGTGGCCGGGAAGGCCTCGTCCGACACCTCGATGGCCCCGATGTTGGCCAGCGTGCCGGCCAGCGCAGGGTTGGTGGCAGTTGCACCGGCGCAGAAGTCGGGAAGCTTGAAGTTGGCCTCGGTCAGCGCCAGCTCGTAGTTCGTCTGGGTGGCGGTGACGGTCACGCTGGCCGCCGGCACGCAACCGTTGGGTGTCGAGCCCGCCGCCTTGATCTTGAGCTTGAGCGTCTTGTTGGTGCCGGTCGATGCCAGCGAGAACTGCACCTTGGTCGCGCCGGATTGAACCTGATTGCGATCGGCATCGCGCAGCGGGATATCGATGCCCACGCCGCCAAAGGTGCTGCCGCCGGTGTTGCCGAAGCTGCTGGTGACGGTGAGGATGTTGCCGCCGACACCCAGCACCGGCAGCGCGGGCAAGTCGCCCCCCTTTTCGGCATAGGCGAATGCCGAGGCAGTTCGCCCCTGGTCGGTGCTGCCGTCGGCCGCGGTGAACGACGCAACGACCTGTCCATTGATGGTGACCGGCACGGAGGGCGCCGGCGCAGGCGCGGGACCCGGCACGGGTGTGCCTCCGCCGCCGCAGGCTGCAAGCAGCAGGAACAGGGTCGAGATGGCGGCCATGCGGTGGGAGTTGTCGATGTTCATGGGGTCTTCTTTGCTGTGGGGGTGGTAGACGATGGCCTGCACGTGGCGGGCGGACGGATCAGCGTTGCGCCGCGACGTGGCGAACGCGGGGGAATCAACACGGAGACGATGGACACGAAGGCGCCGGGCCCTGCCGGCCGTGGACGGCCAGGCGGGTGCTCATCGGCCGTACAGGGCATCTCTCAGGTCGGCGCGGAACGCGCCGGCACCCGAGGGGTCGTAGACGCCGAAGCCCGAGGCCAGCTCCCAGTAGTGCCAGCTCATGCCGCGGGCCTCGATCAGGTCGCGCATGGCACGCGAGTAGCGCGCCCGCGCGGCGCTGTCCGCAGCCGAGTACGCCCCGAACTCGCCGATGAAGACCGGGTAGCCCATCTTCGTGCCATAGGCTTTCGCGACGTCCAGGCCCCAGGTCATTCGCGACAGCTGGTCCGCCGAGCAGCAGCTCTGCCCGACAGGCAGCGCAGGTGTGACCCACGTGGCACCCTGGTGGGTGAAGTCGAACGGTTCGTAGTTGTGAACCGTGAGGATCAGGTTGGCGTCGTTGGGCAGAACGAGCTTGGACAGGTCGGCCGCGCTGTTCCAACTGGTCGGGCCGACGACGATCAGGCGTTGCGGGTTGTCGCGGCGAATCACGCCGACAGCCCGCGCCATGAGGTCGTTCCAGCGATCGGTCAGCTTGCCGTGCGGCTCGTTGTAAACCTCCAGGATCAACCGGTCGCTGCGATTCTTGTAGCGAGCCGCGATCTGGCGCCACATCGCGAGGAAGCGCACTTCCACCACGGCGGGATCCACCGAGCGCTCGTTTGCGTCCAGCACGTCGCCGTCCAGCTGGCGATAGTGGTGCATGTCGAGCAGCACGTAGACGCCCTTGTCCAGCAGGCGGTCGACCACGCTGTCCACGCGTGCGAAGAAGTCAGGGTCGATCACTGCCGCAGCATCGGCCGAGGCGTGGTTGCTCCACCGGACAGGCAGCCGAACGCTGTCGAAGGTGCCGCCATCGAGCAGATCGATGAAGCGTTGCTCCACGGTCAGGCCCCAGTCGCCTTCTCTCGGCGGCTCGAGCATGTTGCCGAAGTTCACCCCGCGCCCGAATGCCGCTGCAGCGGCGCTGGCTCGCGCCGAGGCGCCAGGGGGGCTGCCCGCCGCCGCTGCGGGATAGTCGGCCAGCGTTCCCGTGTCGGAAGCCGTCGCTCCGCCCGCGCCACCGCAAGCCGCCAGTCCCACGCAAAGAAGACCCGCGGTCAAAGCGAGCCGTGCAATCGATTGCAAGCTGGGGGAAAAAAGACCTGGAACAAGCCCGTCAGAGGTGCTGCAAGTCGAGCGTACATCCGTATTCGTCATTCGTTCAACGTCCAGTCCAGAGATGCGAAATGGCCTGCAATCGATTGCAAGACTGATGGATGTTGCAGCGAAGTTACTCGCTGTGTCAATTGGTGAGTGCCGTATCATCGGCAGACCGTGAACTACTAGACGGCGGGCCGGTCTTTTCGCCATGTCGGCGCCAACGCGCGATACGGAAGCAGCAGCTTGCCGGAACTTGCTCGGCGCAATCGTTCCCAGGAATCGCGAAGGAGCGCCCTTTCGGGCAAGCATTTCAATGACCAGTCCTAGAAAAGGACGCCAAGGCGGCTTGGCGAACCGAGGCGCGCCGGAGCAAAGTGCGACCCTTCAGGATGTCGCTCGATTGGCGGGTGTTTCAGCCAGCACCGTGTCGCGCATCCTGAACGGGCAGGTCGACTCGTCCAGGCGCGATGCCGTCGAAGCCGCAATCAAGAAGCTGCGCTTCAAGCCGAACCTTGTGGCGAAAAGCCTGCGCAGTGGGGTGAGCATGACCGTTGGCGTGTTGATGCAGGATTTCGACAACCCCTATACCTCGCGTGCAGCCACGGGCGTGGAAGACGAACTGAGGAGCAGTGGCTACACCCCCATCTTGATCTCGGGCCACTGGAATCGCGACGGTGACGAAACGGAACGCGTTCGCCTGCTGATGTCGCGCAAGATCGACGGCATCGTGGTCATCGGTGGACGGCTCAGCGACGCGCAGTTGCTGGATCTCTCCGAGCTTCAGCCCATTGTCGTCATCGGCCGCGAATGCCATGGCCCCCGCCTGCGCTCGCTCGACGTCGACCAGCGCCAAGGCGGCTATATGGCGACCCGGCACTTGATCGAGTTGGGGCATCGTCGAATCGCTCACATCGCAGGGATCGAATACCAGCCTGATGCGATCGCCCGCATGCAGGGTTACATGGATGCGCATCGCGATGCCGGTCTGTCGGTAGACCAGCGCCTCATCGCGCGCGGTGACTTCTCCGAGTTGGGTGGCATGCAGGCGATGCAGACCCTGCTGGACTCCGGCATCGGCCTGACGGCAGTCTTCGCGGCGAATGACCCGACTTTGAATGGCGCGCGACTGGCCTTGTTCAATCGAGGCATCGAGGTGCCGGGGAAGGTCTCGCTGGTGGGGTTCGACGGCTTGCCTCCTTCCGCGTATTCCGTGCCGCCGACCACCACCGTTCGGCAACCCATCTACGAGATGGGCTGTACCGCCGCCAGGGAACTGCTTCGGCTACTGGGCGTGAAACAGCTGAACGACACACCGATCGGGTCGCTGGAACTGCAGCTGATGGTGCGGGGAACCACCGCACCACCGCCCCGCTCGGCTGAATGACGCGCCGCGTGCCGCGCGCATCGCGCCCGACCCGTTCTTAAGCATCGGCCAAGCCGGCCAGCCCTACCATCGCGCGGATGCACCTGCTCCTGATCGAGGACGATGTCGACCTGGGCGCGTCGCTGCAGCAGGCGCTGCGCGGCGCCGGATTCAGCAGCGAATGGCTTCGCACCGCGTGCGACGCCCACCGCTTCGCCCTGGCGGGCGGGCATCACTGCATCCTGCTCGACCTGGGCCTGCCCGACGGCCACGGGCTCGACCTGCTGCGCGCATGGCGCCGCGACGGCCTGGCCGTGCCGTTGATCGTCATCACCGCGAGCGACGCGCTGGGCGATCGCCTGGCCGGCCTGGACGAAGGCGCCGACGACTTCATCGTCAAGCCCTTTGCCGTGGTCGAGCTGGTCGCGCGTGTGCGCGCGGTCACGCGGCGTGCCGCGCAGCAGGCCGCTTCGGTATGGACCATCGGCACGCTGGCCATCGACATGCGCCAGCGCTCTTGCACGGTGGATGGCGAGCCGGCGGGCCTCTCGCCGCGCGAGTTCGACGTGCTGGCTGCGCTGGCGCGCGCCGGCGGCAGCGTGGTGCCCAAGCACCGCCTGGCGCAGGCCCTGGCCCCCCTGGGCGATCCGCTGGACTTCAACGCCATCGAGGTCCACGTCCACAACCTGCGGCGCAAAGTCGGCGCGGAGCGCGTGAAAACCGTGCGCGGCATCGGCTACCTGCTGGCCGGAGACCGCGCATGAGCGCGGCCGCGGCGCGACCGCCGCGGCTGCAGCGGCGCGTGCTGCTGGCGATGCTGAGCGTGATCGTGCTGCTGTTCCTCGCCTTCTTCGGCTTCATCCTGTGGGAGGCGCTCAAGCGCGATTCGGGCGAGCTGGACCGCACCCTGCTGCGCAACGCGCAAAGCCTGGCACGCACGCTGGACCGCATGCCCGACGACGCCAGCGTCAGCGCCGGCGTCACCGTCTTCCTGCACCTCAGGGCCGATGCCGCGGCCAACGATCCGACCGGCGAGCCGCGGCCCCTGCTGCTCGTGTCCCGCCGCGATGGCGGCCTGCGCCTGCCGGCGGCGCGGCCCGGCGACGCCGACCCGCTGCGACTGCCCGACGGCCTGTCGGAAACCGTGCACCAAGGCGCCACGCTGCGCAGCTACACCGCCATCGGCCAGCACTGGACCGTGACGCTGCTCGACGACGACATGCGGCGCACGCGCTGGGCCGCACGCGAGGCCGGCGTCGAGCTGCTGGGCTACCTGGCGCTGACGCTGCCCGTCATCCTGCTGCCGGTGTGGCTGGCGCTGCGCGCGGCACTGGCGCCGCTGCAGAGCCTGTCGGACCAGGTGGCCGTGCGCGCTCCCGCCGACACAAGCCCCATCGTGCTGCCCAAGGGCTACCGCGAGCTGCTGCCGCTGCAGACGGCGTTGAACCGGCTCTTCGAGCGCGTGGCCGCCACCTTCGCCCGGGAAAAGGCCTTCGTGCACGACGCTGCGCACGAGTTGCGCACCCCGCTGGCCGTCATCAGCACCCAGGCCCATGTGCTGCAGACCAGCGAGGGCCCGGCGCGCCACGAGGCCGCACGCCGCCTGCAGGGCGCGGTGGAGCGCGCCTCGCACCTGGCGCACCAGCTGCTTCGCCTGGCCCAGGCCGACGCCACGGCGCTCGCGCCGCGCGAACCGGTGGACGTGATGAACGTCGCGCGCGACACCCTGGCCGGCATGACCGAGGTGGCCGCCGGACTGGGCAGCGAGCTGTCGCTGAGCGGCCCCGACAACGCCGTGCTGGCCACCGACCCGCGTGCGTTGCATTCGATGCTGAGCAACCTGGTGGACAACGCGCTGCGCTACGGCGGACGCGGCGTGATGGTCGACGTGAGCATCGACGTGCAGCCCGCGCGCTGGCAGCTGCGCGTGGTCGACAACGGGCCGGGCATTCCCGTCGCGCAGCGTGAACAGGTGTTCGAGCGCTTCTGGCGCGGCAAGTCCGGAGACGAGCGCGGCGCGGGCCTGGGCCTGGCCATCGTGCGCGAAGCAGCGCGCTCGCTGGGCGGCGACGTCGACCTGCAGGTCGGCCACGGCGGGTGCGGCTGCAGCTTCACCATCCACCTCCCCCGAACGTAGGGGGCCCGTCTTCAGCAAGCACGAAGGTGGTTGCGGCGAGCATCTCGCCCATCGTCACTGCTTCTCGTGCTTCATGCCGCTGCTGCGCCACCCCCACCGCCTCGCCCTCGGCGCCGTCACCCTGGCCTGCGCCCCCCCGGCCTGGGCCCAGGATGCGGAAGCACCTGCCGAGCCCATCCGCCTGGAGAGCGTCGAGATCCAGGGCAAGCGCGCGCAGAACGCCGCCGGCAGGCAGGCGCTGACACGCGAGGAACTGGCGCGCATCCCCGGCAGCAGCGGCGACCCGATGAAGGCCGTGATGGCCCTGCCCGGCGTGACCACCACCGACGACAGCAGCAGCGCCCCCGCCGTGCGAGGCGCGCGTCCGCAGGACAACGCCTACTACGTCGACTTCCTGCCCGTGGGCTACCTGTTCCACCTGGGCGGCTTCGCCAGCACCTTCCACCCCGACCTGATTCGCCGCTTCGACCTGGCCAGCGCCGCCTGGAGCCCCGAGTACGGCGACGTGGTGGGCGCGGTGTTCGACATTTCGCTGCGCAACCCGCGCACCGACCGCCTCGGCGGCAAGCTCGACTTCAGCCTGCTGGGGGCCAGCGTGCTGGCCGAGGGGCCCCTCGGCGACGGCCTGTCCTTCTTCGTCGCCGGCCGGCGCAGCTGGTTCGACCTGGCCGTCAAGACGGTGGAGGACGAGAAGGAAGGCGTCAGCCTGACCGTGCCCGTGTACCACGACTCGCAGGGCCGTCTGTTGTGGGAGCTGAACCCCGGCCATCGCCTGCGGCTGGACTTCAGCACGGCCAACGACCGCATCGACTTCAACACGAAAGAAGGCTCCAGGGCTGCCCAGCGCGACCCGGTGCTGCTGGGGAACAGCAGCATGCGCCAGTCCTACAGCAGCTTCGCACTCAGCTGGGACGGCGACTTCGCCCAGTCCACCAGCAACCAGCTCGCGCTGGGCCAGATGGCCACGCGCGATTTCACGCGCATCGGCAGCGCGGGCTTCTACGAAGCCAAGGTGGTCACGACCTACCTGCGCGAGCAACTGCGCCTGGCCTGGACGCCCGAGCACGCCACGACGCTGGGCGGTGCGGTGAACAGCCGCCTCGTCGATCTCGACCTGGACATCCAGGACCCGCGCTGTACCGAGTTCGACCCCAACTGCGACATCAGCTCCGCCGGCCGCGTGGTCTCGCTGCAGGAGACACGCCAGAACCAGGCCGAGGCCTACGCCAATCACCGGTGGCGGCTGTCGCCCGCGTGGACGGCCACCGGCGGCCTGCGGGCCAGCCGCGACTTCTACCTGCGCCAGACCTTCACCGAACCGCGCCTGGGACTGGAGTGGAACCTGTTGCCGCGCACCATGGTGTCGGCAGGCATGGGCCGGCACAACCAGCCGCCGCCCATCGAGCAGGCGCTGCGCGACATCGGCAACCCCCAGCTCGCCCACCTGCGCAGCACGCACTACGTGCTGGGCGTGACGCAGGCACTCGACGCAGGCTGGTCGGTGCGTGCCGAGGTCTATCGCAAGACCTTCAAGGGCTATGCCGTCGACGACCCGGCGCTGAACTACCGCAACGGCGGCAGCGGCACGGCCAGCGGCTTGGAGCTGCTGGTGAAGAAGGACGGCCCCGAGAAGCTGACCGGATTCTTCGCGCTCAGCGTCTCGCAGGCACGGCGTCGAAACGACCAGACCGGCGAGAGCTTCCGCTTCGACCACGACCAGCCCGTCATCGCCACGCTGGTGGGCCAGTACAAGCAGTCGGACGCCTGGACCTGGGGGGCCAGGTGGAGCTATCACACCGGCTCGCCGTACACGCCGGTGGTGGGCACGGGCGTGTACCCTGACGGGCGCACGAAGCCGGTCTACGGCGCCATCAATTCGCTGCGCGTGCCGCCCTACCACCGGCTGGACCTGCGGCTGGACCGCAAGGTGTCGCCCCGTCTCACGCACTACGTCGAGCTGATCAACGCGTACAACCGGAAGAACGTCTCGGGCTACAGCTACAGCCCCGACTACGCGACCCGCGAAGAGGTCTACCAGCTGCCGGTGCTGGTCTCTTTCGGGATTCAGTACGCGTTCTAGGGCAGCGCCGACGCAGAGGAGCAATCACCGCCGCGGGGGGCGGAGCACTTTTGACCATTGCATGACGGCGCCGTGATGTCATGCGTGTGTCACCGGGCGACGACACGATGCGGCTCGCTCGCTTCCTCAATCGCTCGCAATCATTCAAGTGTCATGACCCTCGCCCTGCATCACCGAACACTGCTCGCATCTCTCGTCGCTGTCGCCTTGGCAGCCTGCGGCGGAGGCGGCGACGACAGCAGCACGCCCGCGCTCTCCATCCCCGCCGCCCCGCAAGGCGTCGGCCACGCCGAGAGCGCATCCGCCGCCGACGAAGCCGGCACGCCGCCCTTCGTCGACAACGCCGCCACCAACCAGCGCGGCGATGCCCGCTACGCCACGCTGGAGACGAATGCCGGCGTGCGCGTCCTCCGGCCCTTCCTCGACCTGTGGCAGCCCCGCAGCCTGTTCGTCGATGCAGGGCAGTCGGCCCCGGCGAACGGCAGTTTCCCGGCCGTCGCGGCCTCCGACTGGAGCGGCGTCCCCGGCGACGCAAGCGACGGCAAGGTGCTCAACGCCGACGTGCATGCGGCCAACATCCAGTACGTGATCGGTGCCACGGGCAGCCGCACCGCCGCGCAGGAACTCCAGGCGTACCTCGACGACCGCCGCGGCAAGGGCTACAGCGTGACCGACGGCCTGGGACCGCTGACCACGGCCTGGCGTGCGGCGGCCCAGCAGACCACGACCATCGTCGACATCCCCGCCGATGCCGGCACCGTCAAGTACGACGACAAGGGCAACAACATCGGCGTGGGCGGCAGCGCGAACGCGAACTTCGGCAGCGTCGTCGATTTCGTGTCGAACATCGGAGAGAACGGCTCCACCGAACCCGCCAAGCGCTACTTCAAGTACGCGCGTCCGTGGCGCTGGAGCAGCAGCGTGAAGGTGCCGGCCTCGCTCGAACCCGTGAAGAGCCCGACGCCGGCGACCGACGGCGGCTTCAACAGCGGCCACGCGGCCGAGGGCACGCGCGACGTGCTCGCCATGGCCTACCTGGTGCCGGAGCGCTACCAGGAGCTGCTGCTGCGCGGCCTGGAACTGGGCGAGAACCGCATCCTTGCCGGCATGCATTCGCCGCTGGACGTGATGGGCGGCCGGGTGCAGGCGCAGGCCGTCGCGGCCGCGTCGCTCGCCACCGGCACCAACAGCACCGGCACGCTCAAGGCCGACGCCTATCGGCAGGCGCACACCGCGCTGATGGCGGCGGCAGGCGCGAGCAGCCCGGCCGCGCTTTACGACTTTGCGCACTCGCAAGGCATGGACGACGACCGCTTCGCCGACCATGACCGGAACAAGGCCGACTACCTCCGGCGCCTCACCTACGGCTTCAAGCCCGTCGGCGACACGACCCGGCCGGTCGTCGTGCCCAAGGGCGCCGAGGTGCTGCTCGAAACCCGCCTTCCCTACCTCGACGCCACGCAGCGCCGCGTGGTGCTGAAGACCACCGCACTGCCTTCGGGCTACCCGCTGCTCGACGATGCCGAGGGTTGGGGCCGCCTGAACCTGTTCGCAGCGGCCGATGGCTATGGCGCATTCGGCGGCGACGTGGTGGTCACGATGGACGCCGGCAAGGGCGGCTTCCGCGCGCTGGACAGCTGGCGCAACGACATCGCCGGCGTCGGCAAGCTCACCAAGCGCGGCAGCGGCACGCTCAAGCTCGGCGGCCGCAACAGCTACGCGGGCGGGACGGAGGTGATGGAAGGCACGCTGCAAGCCGAATCGGCCACCGCGTTCGGCAACGGCGACGTCTACGTGTCCGGCGGCACGCTCGTCAACAATGCCGCCTCCGCGCTGGTGATCGCCGGCGGCTACACCCAGCTCGCGAACACCACGCTGTCGTTGACCCTGGGCAGCGCCGGGGCCGGCCGGCTGACCGTGGGCGGCATCGTCACGCTCGCGGGCGGCAGCCTCAAGCTCAGCTTCCGGTCGGGATCCACTCCGGCCATCGGCGACACGCTGACGCTCATCAGCGGCAGCCGGCTCAGCGGACGCTTCGACGCCATCACCATCGACGGCTTCAAGGTGACCCCGACCTACGGCGCCACCACGGTCACCCTTCACATCGACGGCTGATTGCTGCACACCGGACGACGGTGAGAGGGATGACGAGCGCCTCCTCACCAGTTCGAGAATCCGCAGGCACTGCTGGAGGTCGCCCTGCCGATGCTGTCGAGCACCAGGTTGCAGCCCGCCGAACTGCCTTGCCCGGCGGCCCTCAGGGTGTAGGCGGTGGCGCTGCTCGCGACCGTGTACGAGAAATACTGGCCCATGGAGGGCTCCCACCCCGGGAACAGGCCGGCGCTGGCAGCGGTCCCTTCGTCGAACGGTTGGTACTGCAACCGGCGTTGCCCGATCTGCTCCATCTTAATCGCGAGCGTGGCCAGATCCTCTGCCGCCGCGCGCGCACGGCACTTCTTGACGTAGGCGAGATACGAGGGCACTGCACCTCCCGCCACGATGCCGACCATGCCCAGCACGACGAGGACCTCGACGAGCGTGAAGCCACGCGGAGAAGATGTTTTGAAGCAGGTGTCCATGGCACGCGACGGTTACAAACGGTGACTGGATGCTGCGGCAGTCAGCCGTTCGTTGCATGACGCGGCCTTCACCAAATTCCGATGCGGCGCCGAGGACTCCCGAGGTTGAGGAATTGTCCCGATCTGCGCTGGCGTCAACCTTGCGCGGCACGCCGAACAACCGTCCCGGCCTTCTGCCGGGACCAGCCCAGCGTCGAGCCTGCGGCCGCCAGCAGGATCGCGGCAGCGCCGACCCATTGGAAGAATCCGAGGCGTTGTGCAAAGACCGCGTAGTCCACCCCGAGTGCCACGAGCGGGTAGATGAACGACAGCGCACCGACTGTCGACGTCGGCAGCTTTTGAATCGCGCCGTAGAGCAGCACGAACACCAGGCCGGTATAGACCACCCCCAGGGTGACCAGCGTCCCCCAGGTGCCGGCATCCACCGGCGGGTCGCTGAGGCGCGCGAACGGCGCGAGCATCGCGATGCCCACGCCCACCTGGATCAGCGCGATGAATTCCGGCGGGGTCCCTCGCAACCGTTTCGCGACCAGGGCAGCGACAGCGTAGAAGAAGGCTGCACCCAGGGCCATCAGGATGCCGACGACGTAGCGCGCGCCCGGGTGACCGCTGGCGCCCTGCCCCCACGCGATGAGCAGCACGCCGGTGAACGACAGCGCGAGCCATGCGAGCTTGTCGGCCGTCAGCCGTTCGCCGAACAACAACGCACCCAGGCCGACCAGCATGAAGGGCTGCGTGTTGTAGACGACGGTGGCGACCGAGATCGACGCGTGCGAGAACGACGCAAAGATCAGCAGCCAGTTGAGCACCAACGCCACCCCGCCGAACGCCGCCCAGGCGGTCATCCGAAGCGAAAGGCCGCGTCGAAAATGACGACGGATGCCGCAAACGACGGCCAGGGTCGCGGCCCCGAACACGCAGCGCCAGAAGAGCAGTTCGAGCAAGGGCCGGCCGGAGCGAACCACGAACCATCCGATCGTGCCGGAGATCGCCATCGCCAGCGTCATCTCGATCGCACCGCGGCTTGTGTTGCTGATTGTCATGAGGCAATTTCTCGAGTTCCTCGGAGAATTGCACAGGTGGCTCGAGCATTGAATGCCATTTGTTAGGTGATATCGAACGGACACCTAATAATGAGAGGCACCTTGTCTCTTTGACCGTCCCGCCATGATCGACGCCACCGACCGCTCCATCCTCGGCATCCTCGCCTGCGACGCGCGCATCTCATTGAAGGATCTCGCCCAGCGCATCGGGATGTCCTCGCCGAGCACGTCCGAGCGGCTGCGACGCCTCGAGGAGCGCGGTGTGATTCGGGGCTACAGCGTGGACATCGACCCGCAGGCCCTCGGCTTCCAGCTCCAGGCCATCGTCCGGGTTCGACCGTTGCCCGGCCATCTGCGCGACGTCCAGGCTTTGATGCAGGCGCTGCCGGAGATCAGCGAGTGCGACAAGGTCACCGGCGAGGACTGCTTCATCGCGCGCATGCACGTGCGCTCGATCGCGCAACTCGATGAGATCCTCGATCTCATCACCGACAAGGCCGAGACCAACACATCGATCGTCAAGGCCACGGTGATCGGCCGCCGCGCGCCGCCTCTCGGGTTCACGCGATGAGGTGTCTAGGTGGATGAAAACTCGGCCAGACCGCTCAGCACGTTGAGATCCCTTGCGGCCTTCAGGACTTCCGGGTCACGCACCAGCGCATAGAGATCGTCGGGCAGGACGGCATCGACACTCTCGAGGTCATAGGCCAGGGTTGCTTCCCGCTCCTTGTCCAGGCCGTTCTTGATCGTCTCCACCAGTTCGAGGAGGTCTTGCAGCCGGACGCCTTTGGGCAACCGCGTCTCCACCTTCGCCTTGGCGAGGCCTGCCCGAACCAGCGCTTCGAGGGCGAACAGCACGTCCATGCACCGCCCCCAGCGAGCGAGCCGTGCCTCCATGCTTCCCTTCTTGTCCAGCCCGCGCACGAAGTAGTCGAGATTCGTCGAGAGCTTGCGCGACAGGGTGAGCAGCTCGCCCAGGTGATCGACCCCGACATTGCTTGCGCCGACGCTCTCAGCGTAGGCCTTGACGTCGGCGTTGAAGTCGTTCGCGCAGACGAGGTCGTAGTCGACCTTGCCGCCGAGGTGCTCCTGGATTTCCTGGACGTGGTACTCGCCGATCATCCAGACGCCCTCGACGTTTTTCATCTCGCTGGCCAACTTGCTCATGGCGACGGTTCGCGTGAAGTCGTAGGACGTCTTCCGTGTCTCGGACAAGTCGGGCAGCAACCGGGAGATCTCGAAGTCGATGGTCTCCAGGGCCTGGGGGAACTTGGCCTCGTGAAAGGCCTCGAGCAGCGACGCGTCCAGGGAACGATCCGTGGCGCCGGCGAGCAGGCGGCCGAAGATGGCGCCGTATTCCTTCTTCATGCCGTCGAAGGCCTTGCCCACCTTGCTGAAGGCCTGGTCTCGCGACTTGAGATCCCCCTCGAGAAAGTCGAGGGTCTCCAGCATGCTCTTGGCAGACAGCGCAACCTGGGCGGCCTGCACCATGTCGAGGATCGCCGGTTTCCCGATCGACACGGGCAGGCTGTGCAGCACCGACCGGATGAGGGCGAAATGATGCTTCATCCGGTCGATGTCCCAGGCAATGAAGTGGTCGGGATGCTCTGAAGAGGCCGGCTCGCCTTTCAGGCTTCCGGTCCCCGGCTTCTGGGGCTCCTCCCAGTAGCAGCGCATGGAGGGTTCGACCTTCTTCACGTGTCCTGCGAAGGCAGCTTCGAGCTGCCGGTGTTCCTGCGACTTGGTGTGCAGTTCACCCGCGACGCTCAGCCCGTTCGGCTTGGTGGTGTACCGCTGGATCGGCCCCTGGCCCGCCGTCGACGGCACCGCCCTGCCCGCCGCCGGCGCCGCCGCAACGTGATCGCCATGCATCATCTGGACTGATTTCGAGCCCATCACGTCGGCTTCGCGCTCCAGGGCCTCGTCATCGTTGAGCGACACGCCCATGGCCTGGACCGTGGCGCCGACTCTGCCTTGCTTCTGTTGAACCACATGCCAGGCCTCATGCGGCAGGTGCTGCTCCTGCCCGGGCCCGAGATGGATGTGATGGCCCTGGGCATAGGCCAAGGCATTCAACTGCGCAGGCATGCCGGAGTTGCGGTGAACGCGGACGTCGGACATGTCCATGCCTGAGAGGGACTCGATGCCGGCTTTCAACGGGTCGGGCATGCCGGTCTCGTTGACGCGCGCCTGCAGCGGTGGCTCGTCTTCCAACCCGCGGGTCTCGCGCTGGATCGCACTGCCGAATGCGGCGTCGAGAGCACGGCGCTGCACCAACATGCGCGGCGACCTGTCAATGGCGGCCTGCAGCCCGTTGTCCAGCCCGGAGTGGGCGGCGGCTGGCCCTTTCGGTGCGTCAGCCACCGGCTTCGACGTCTTGTCTGCGTGCTGCATGTGATGACCGGTCAGTGGACCTGGAACTCCATCGTCGGATGGCTCCAGTAGCCCACATCGGCCGCGGAACTTCAATCAGCAGAATGCTGATCCCGGCCACCCGGGCTGCTGATGCGCTGAACCAGGATGGCAATTTGCAGGACGTCGGTTTTCTACAAGATCGCAAAGCGCCCTTGCCCGACAGTGGAGCCCTCACCACTGATCACCGCAAGGAGCCACGATGAACACGACGATCCGCCCGTTCCGCATCGAGATCGCACAAGCACAGATCCTCGACCTGCAGCGCCGCCTCGCCGCCACCCGCTGGCCGCAGCCGGTGGACCCGGGCTTCGGCCATGGGCAGTCGCTCGCGCTGGTGCGCGAACTGGCCGCCTACTGGGCCGATGGGTTCGACTGGCGCGCCCAGGAGGCCCGGTTGAACCGCCATCCGCAGTTCATGACCGAGATCGACGGCCAGGCCATCCACTTCATGCACATCAAGTCGAAGGAACCCAACGCCTTCCCCTTGATCCTGACGCACGGCTGGCCCAGTTCCCCGGCCGAGTACCTGGACCTGATCGGGCCGCTCACCGATCCGCGCAGCCATGGCCTCGACGCTTCGGTCGCGTTCGACCTGGTGATTCCGTCGGTGCCGGGCATGGGGTTGTCGTCGCCACTGGCCGCCACCGGCTGGGATGCGGCCCGCACCGCAGCGGCCTGGGACACGTTGATGAAGCGCCTGGGCTACACCCGCTATGGCGCGCAGGGCGGCGACGTGGGCGCGCTGGTGGCGCGCGAGCTGGGCATCCTCGCGCCCGAGGGCCTGGCCGGCGTGCACGTGCAGCAGGTCTTCGCCTTCCCCCAAGGCAGCCCCGGCGAGATGGAGGGCCTGTCCGCGTTCGAGGTGGAAGGGTTCAAGAGCCTGGAGTACTTCCGCAAGTACGCCGGCTACGTCGACATCCAGTCCAAGCGCCCCGGCACGCTGGCCTATGGGCTGGTCGATTCCCCGGCGGCCCTGCTCTCGTGGAACGCCGAGCTGTTCTTCGGCTTCGAAGGCGAGCGCGTCGCCGAGGTCGACCGCGACCGCTTCCTGACGCACGTGTCGCTGTACTGGTTCACCGGCACCGGCGGCCAGGCCGCCGAGTTCTACCTGGCCAATGCCGCCAGCGGCGCCGGCTACCGCGAGCTGCCCAACCCCACGCCGACCGCCGTGGCCGTGTTCCCGAACGACTTCCGCTCGGTCCGCAGCTTCGTGGCCCGCTCCCACACCCGGGTGCTACAGTGGTCCGAGATGCCGCGCGGCGGCCACTTCGCCAACGAGACCGATCCGCAACTCGTCATCGAAGACCTGCGCCGCTTCTTCGTCGGACTGCAAGCGCAAGATGCCCCTTTCGGAAGGAACGATCGCTGAAGAAGAGCGTGCGGCGGACTCGCCCCTGGTGGCGAAGGTCCGCCAGGCCCGCTACGCCGGCGATGCACGCGAGGTGGCCCTGCCCGACGGCTCCTGGGACCTGCTGTTCGTGCGCCGCGGCGGCGGCCGGCTGATGGTGATCCAGACCGGACAGATCGCGGCGCCTCTCGCGGTGGACAGCCAGGCCGGCGACGAGATGCTGACGATCGCCTTCAAGCCCGAGGTCTACATGCCCCGCCTGCCGGGGCGATTGACGTTCAACCAGGGCGTGGCTTGCCCGGTCGAAGACGATCGCAGCTTCTGGATCGGCCCGGACCGCTTCGAGGTGCCCAGTTTCGACAACGTCGAGCAGTTCGTGTCCGCGCTGTCGCGCAAGGGCCTGCTGGAGCGTGACCCGGTCGTCTCGCGAGCGCTGCAGGGCGTGCGCCAGCGGCTCGACGAGCGCAGCATCCAACGCCACTTCGCGGAGGTCACCGGCCTCGGCCTCAAGGCGTTCCAGCAGATCGCCCGGGCCCACGAGGCCGCCCGGTTGCTGCGCCTGGGCCAGGCGCCGTCGCAGGTTGCGGCCGAGCTCGAATTCACCGACCAAGCCCACCTGACGCATTCGCTGAAGCGTTTCCTCGGGCAGACACCGCGGCAGATCGCCCGGGATCCAGGCGCTGTGCAGCGTTAACCGGCCTGCAGCCGCTTCTCGAAGAAGGCGTCCGGATAGGGATCGTCATTGAAGCGCGGGATGTCGACCCAGCCCGTCTTCCGATAGAGCTCGATGGCTTCGGGCAGGGCGCTGTTCGTGTCGAGGCGGAGCACGCGGATGCCCAGTTCGCGCGCGGCGTCTTCAATGGCGGCCATGAGGCGGCGCGCCAGCCCTTGGCCACGCGCTGCCGGGGCCACCCACAGCCGCTTGACCTCCGCCAGGTCGCGGCCATCGCCCTTGAGGCCCACGCAGCCCACGGGAAGCCCGTCCGACCAGGCGAGCAGGAAGGTGCCGCGCGGCGGGATCATGTCGGCGGCATCCGGGTCGCGCGAGCGCGCGACGTCGAATCCGGATGCGAAGCGCCGCGCGAGTTCGTCGTAATAGGCCTTCAGGCAGGCCCGGGCGGGCTCGCCCTTCGGATGGGCTTCCTCGACGACGGTGCGGTCGCGCAGCAGTGCGCAGGCGATCAGGTCCATTGCTGCCAGCAGCGTTTCAGGATGCGGATGGCGCGCCAGGATCGCGCCGGCCTGGTCATCGGACAGCTTCTCGTAGGCCCGGAACTCCCGCTGGCCCGTGCGCGTGAGACGCACGACCCGGCGTCGCGCATCGTCGGGATGGGCGACGGTCTCGACCAGGCCCTCCGCCTCCAACCCACGCAGCAGCCGGCTGGTCAGGCCGGAGTCGAGGCCCAGCGACTCGCGCAGGCGGCCCACGTCCGCGATCCCCCGCCCGATCGAATTCAGCACGCGCGCGGCACCGAGAGGCCGGCCGCGACCGAGGAAGGAGGTGTCGAGCGCGCCCACCTCGACGGTGACGGCACGGTTGAACCTGCGCACTCGGGCGATCACATCCGCATCCATATATCTGACTTTAGTCAGGCATATGCGATGCGTCAACACTTTGCGGCGGGATGAACTGCCCGTCAAACGCATCATCCAACTAGATGGTAGACTGTTCGCATGGAACAGACGGACCTCTCCCCCAAAGCCGCCGAGATCGTTGCCTGCACCCGAAACCTGTTGGCTGCAGGCGGATACAACGGCTTCAGCTACGCCGACATCTCGGAGGCCGTGCACATCAGCAAGGCCAGCATCCACCATCACTTTCCCAGCAAGGCGGAACTGGTCCGGACCGTCGTCAAGCTGTACCGCGAGGAAAGCCGGGGCGGCCTGGCAGCGATCGAGCAGCACATCGCCGACCCGCTCGCACGGCTGCGTGCCTACACCGGGTACTGGGAAACCTGCATCCGCGACGGCGCGGCACCGTTCTGCATCTGCGCGATGCTCGCTTCGGAGTTGTCGGCCATTCCGGATGAAGTGGCAACCGAGGTGCGCGGGCATTTCAGCGACCTGGCGGCCTGGCTGGCATCGCTTCTCACGGTGGGCGCCGCGAAGGGAAGCTTCCGCCTGCGTGGGGCTGCCGAATCCGAGGCGATGGCCCTGATGGCGACCGTCCACGGCGGCATGCTGGCCGCCCGCGTGCATGGCGATCCCGAGGTGTTCGCCACGATCGTCCAACGCGGCGTGGCGGTGTTGCTTCCTGCCGCCTAGTCGGCGCTCAGCCGGCGTCCTCTTGGGCCGCTCATTTGCCTGAACGTTCTACCAACTGGTAGATAGCCTCCTCTCGAAAGCCACTGCGGCGCAGCTTTCGAGCCTCTCATGACCCATGCGCCCTGACCTCGCGACCTCGTGTCGCATCGGAGATCTCAATGCCCTTTCCCCAGTTTTCCAAGCTTCTCGCCATCGGAGCGACCGGCGCGCTGCTCGCCGCCAGCGTGCTCTCGTCGGCATGCGCCGCCGGTCCGGTCGAACCGGTGCGCGTGCGCGGCACGGTCGTCGCGTTGACCGGCGACCAGCTTCAGGTGAAGTCCCGTGAAGGCCAGGCTGTGACGGTGACGCTCAAGACCGGCTGGATGGTCTCGGCCGTCGCCAACGCCGGCATCGGCGACATCAAGGCCGGAGACTACGTGGGCATCGCCTCCGTGCCGAAATCGGAAGGTGGCGATGGCGCATTGGAAGTGCTGATCCTGCCGCCCCAGATGAAGGGCATGGGCGAAGGGCGCTTCGGCTGGGACTTGAAGCCCGACAGCACGATGACCAACGCCACCGTGGCCGATGCCGTCACGTCGGTCCATGGCAGCACCGTCACGCTGAACTACCACGGCCAGGAGAAAAAGATCTCCATCCCGCAGGGCACGCCGGTCGTCACCCTCGCACCGGCCACGCCCGGGGACGTCAAACCCGGAGCCGTGGTCTTCATCCCCGCCGAGAAGGACGCGAATGGCAGCCTTTCCGCCGCACGACTGATCGTCGGGAAGAACGGCGTCGTCCCGCCGATGTGAATCGGCATGCCGGCATTCGAACACCACAGGAGAAACACATGACCGATCCGATTCCCGCACAGGGGAACCATTGGCTGAAGCCTTACTACCTCACGCGAGCGGCGTTCTCGGTCGCGTGGGTCATCGCCGCGTTCACGATCGGCCGCAGCGTTCCGTCGATCGCTGCCGTCCTGCTCGTCGGCTATCCCGCCTGGGACGCCGCGGCCAACCTGGTGGACGCGCAGCGCAACGGCGGGCTGAGGCACAACCCCACCCAACTGCTGAACGTGGTCGTGAGCGGCCTGGCCACTGTGGCCGTGGCGATCGCGCTCGGCATGGGCATGAATGCGGTGCTCGGCGTGTTCGGCGTCTGGGCAGTGCTCTCAGGCATCTTCCAGCTCGCCACGGGCGTGCGACGCTGGAAGAGCCACGGAGCGCAGTGGGCGATGATCCTGAGCGGGGCGCAGTCCGCGCTCGCGGGCGCGTTCTTCCTGAAGCAGGCGAACGAGCCCAAGGTGCCCAGCATGGCCGACATCGCTCCGTATGCCGCATTCGGCGCGTTCTATTTCCTCGTCTCGGCACTGTGGCTGATGGTGTCGGACTTTCGACGACGAGAACGCTGAGCGCCAGCCGCACCCTTCGATGACCACAGGGTCCTGTCTTCCGCCTTCCTGCACCCTTCATGAAAATCACCGGCAACACCATCCTCGTCACTGGCGGCACCAGCGGCATCGGCCGCGCACTGGCCGAGGCCCTGCACGACCTGGGCAACCGCGTCATCGTCACCGGCCGCCGCCAAGCCCTGCTCGACGACATCACGAGCGCCAGGCCAGGCCTCGCGGGCCTGCAACTCGACGTCAACGACGCGGCCTCGTTGTCGCGGCTGGCCCTCGAGCTGCACAACCGCTTTCCCGCACTGAACGTGGTGTTTGCCAACGCCGGCATTTCGCGCGCCGAAGACATGGCGTGCGATGCCTGGCGTGCCGATGACGCGGAAGCCATCGTGCAAACGAACATCCTCGGCGTGATACGCATCGCTGCGGCCGTGCTTCCGCTGATCAAGGGCAAGCCGCATGCGACCCTGCTGGCCACCAGCTCCGCCCTCGCCTTCGTGCCGCGCGCTGATTTCCCGACCTACTGCGCCAGCAAGGCTTTCCTGCATTCCTGGCTGCAGTCGATGAGGCACCAGCTGCGTTCCATTCCGGTGGAAGTCCTGGAACTGTCTCCGCCCTACGTGCAGACCGAACTCACCGGAGCCCGGCAAGCCTGCGATCCACGCGCCATGCCCTTGGCCGACTACGTGGCCGAGGTGCTCCGGCTGCTGGACGCCGGCGACACCCCGCGCGGCGAGGTTCTGCTCGAGCGGGATTTCGCTCGCCGCTGGTCCGAGCGCGATGGCCGCTACGAGGCCACCTTCGCCGCCATGAACCCGGCGTGAACGAGCAGGCCGTCGCCGGCGAAGGCCAGCGGCCGCGCTACGCCGCCGCGCGCCGCGCGCTGACGATCCATGCGCGCGAGTCGAAGAGAACGCCGTCGCGCGTGAGGTGCGCCGCGAGCATCTCGCGCAACCTCGCCAGCGCACGCTGCGCCGCGGCGGGCTCGTGCTTCGCAAGCAGGTCCTTCGCCGTCTTGAGGTCGCAGACGAGTTCGAAGGCGCTGGCGACGTCCGGGCCGTAGTAGACGGGTTCCCGCACCTCGGCCAGGCCGACCCCGGTGAACCCGGCGGCGCCGAGGAGGGCCTCGACCCTGGACGGGTCGCCCAGCGAAAAGGCCGGCGGCTCGCCGCCCGGCGGGTACGCCGGGGCCGTGCTGCCCGACAGCGCGCGGTGGATCGCGCCCGTCCACTCGTTGCGGTCGGCGCCCTGCCACACCATCATCACGAGGCGCGCCCCGGGCCGCGCCGCGCGCGCAATGTTGGCGAAGGCGGCGTCCGGATCACCGAAGAACATCGTGCCGAAGCGGCTGATGACGACGTCGAAATGGGCGGGCCGGAACCGGTGGACCTGCGCGTCGCCCAGCTCGTAGGCCACGTTGGACAGGCCTTCCTGCGCCGTGCGGCGGCGTGCGCGCTCGAGCATCGCATCGGAGATGTCGACCCCGAGCGCACTGCCCGCGTGGGCGGCCCGCGCCGCGTCGCAGGTGGTCTGCCCGCCGCCGCAGCCGATGTCCAGCACCTGGTCGGTGGGGACGATGCCCGTGGCAGCCCGCAGCCGCTCGTTGTGCAGGCGCAGCTCGGCATCGTAGTGGTCGGCGAAACACAGCGCCCGGGCGCGCGGCGTGCCGGTCATCGCGGCGGCTCCCGGGTGTCCGTCGGTTCGGCGGTGTGCCGCACCAGCGCCGAGATGACACGGTCCCACACCGGTGCGGGCGGCATCTCGTGGCCCACCCCTTCGAGCAGCAGCAGCGTCGCGCCGGGGATCTCCTTCGACAAGGCCACGCCGTGCTCCACCGGGAACAACGGGTCTTCGGTGCCGTGGATGACGAGCGTGGGCACGCGAAGCGTCCCCAGCCGGGCGCGCCACGGCCCGTGGCCCGGCTCGAGCAGCCAGTGGTTCGACAGGCTGGCCGCGATGTCGCTCGTGCGGTCGACGACGCGGGCGGCCACCGCGCGCAGTGCCGCGTCGCTGGCGGTGCAGGTGCCGCCAAACGGTTTCGTGCTGTCGACGATGTAGCGGATCACGGCTTCGCGATCGGACCAGTCCGGCGGCTCGGCCGGGTGCTCGAACACCGCCTTCATGCGGTCGAGCATCGGCGGCAGGTCACTGTTTCGCGAGGTGCCGCCGGGGCTGGTCGAGAACAGGGCCAGCGATGCGACGCGGGCCGGAAACTCCAGGGCCAGCAGCTGGGCCAGGCCGCCACCCATCGAGATGCCCGCGACGTGGGCGCGCGGCAGGCCCAGGGCGTCGAGCACGCCCACCGCATCCTTCACGAGATCGAAGCCGGTGTAGTCGGGCCGGCCTGCCTCGCATGCCGACGAGCGGCCCGTGTCGCGCAGGTCGTAGCGAACCACGTGGCGCTGCTGCGACGCGAGCCGCGCGCAGAAGGCGTCTTCCCACCAGTCCATCGAACTGGCGGCGCCGGCAATCAGCAGCACGGCAGGATGCGCAGGGTCCCCGAACGCTTCGGTGCAGATCTGCACACCGTTGACATCGACCATCTTCTCGTTGCCCATGGCGAGTTTATCTCCCTGTCGATAATGAATGCAGCGGGAGGCGAGAGTGGCACGGCCTCGGGTACCGTCAAAGGGCCACAAGGCGTGAAATCAACGGGACCAGACGCGCCCTCTACACCTCGAACCGACCCGAGGCGTCTCGATCGTGCTCATACCGCCTTGAGAGCGGGAACGCCGGCAGCCAGGACTCCCGGCGGACGATCCAGCTCTCGTAGGTCGGCACCAGCTGGTCCGGGGCGTCCAGCGATCCCAGGTTCACCTCGACCTCGTCGGCGCTGCGTGCGAAGACCGATGAGCCGCAGCGCGGGCAGAAGAACCGACCCGCGTAGTCGCGCGTCTCGCCCTCGATCGCCACCGCGTCCTGCGGGAAGATCGCGGACGCATGGAACAGCGCCCCGTGGTGCTTGCGGCAGTCGAGGCAATGGCAAAGGCCGACCCGGTAGGGCCGCCCCGATGCCACGATGCGGACGTCGCCGCACAGACATCCCCCCGTGAACCGGTCCATGCTGCGTCTCCTCTGAAGTCAAGGGCCGGCCTGTTTACAACGAACGCGGTCGCGCGTCCAGATCAGCGGCTGATCCGGACCCAGTTCAGGTTCCACCCGCCCGACAGCGCCTTCACGGCGATCTGCTGCTGCCCGGCGCTCAACTGCACCTGGTGCGAGATCGTGGTCCAGTTCTGCCAGCCGCCGGTCGACGGCACGCCCAGGCTGCCGTACACCGGCGCCCCACCCGCGCGTTCGAGCTGCAGCGATCCGCCGCCGCTCTGGCTGGCCACGCGGTACTGCACCGTGTAGGTCCCGCTGGCGGGCAGGTTCAGGTCCCACACCACCCAGTCGTTGGCGTCGATGTAACCCAGGTTCTGGCCGCCCTCGGTGCAGGCCTCGGCCGTCATGCCCTGCATCACCGCGTAGTTCTCGGCCTCCAGCGTGATCGCGCTGGCCGCACCCGACAGCAGCGGCGAACGCGCGAAGGTCGCGTCCTGGCGGTCCAGGTCGCTGAAGATGCTCTCCACGTACAGCAGCGAGTTGCGGTGCCGCAGGTAGCGACCCGGGAAGTTCCACGATTCGAACGACGTCGCGCCGCCGTTCGCCAGGCCCGTGCGCTGGTTGAAGGTCGCGTCCTGGCGGAACAGCGTCGAGCCGTCGTTCGCGTCCAGCCACACCTCGCCGTTGCGGTGCCGCAGGTAACTGTTCGGGAAGTTCTGCGACTGGAACGACACGCCGCCGCCGGCCAGGCCCGGCACCATCGTCCAGTTGCCGTCCGCGAACGGCGAGACGCTGCCCGCCGGGTCGATGCGGCCGCGGCTGGACGCATGGCGGATCACGTTGCCCGCGATGTTGTTGCTGGTCCACGAGGCCGTGGTGGTGGTCGAGCTGCCCTGCGTGTAGACCCGCACGTAGTCGACGTACATCTTCGCCGGCAGCGCGCCATCGTCGATGTTGAAGCCCGGCCAGTTGCCGCCGACCGCCATGTTCAGCAGCAGGAAGAAGTCGCGCTGGAACTCGTCGGTGCCGCCGGCGCCGTTGGTGATGTCGATGACGTGGTACTGCGTGCCGTCGACGAACCAGCGGATCGTCGTCGGGCTCCACTCCACCGCGTACAGGTGGTAGTCCTGGATGCGGGTCGCCATGTGGCCGCCATAGGAGGCATGGCTGCCGTCGTTGGCCTGCCAGTGCACCGTGCCGTACACGTCGCTGCCGGTGTTGATCTGCTCCATGACGTCGATCTCGCCCGACGCCGGCCAGCCCACGCTGCCGAGGTTGCTGCCCAGCATCCAGAAGGCCGGCCAGGTGCCCTGCTTGCCCGGCAGCGCGATGCGCGCCTCGATGCGGCCGAACCGGAAGTTCTTCGTGCCCTGCGTCTTCATGCGCGCGGACGTGTAGCGCATGCCGCCGAAGTCCTCGCGCCGGGCCGTGATCACCAGCGCATCGTTCTCCACCGTCGCGTTCTCGCGCCGGTAGTACTGCAGCTCGTTGTTGCCCCAGCCCCCGGATCCGGTGCCGGTCTCGAAGACCCAGTCGGGCCCGATGCTGCCGTGGAATTCATCCTGCCAGACCAGTTGCCAGCTCTGCGCATGCGCGAACGGCAAGGTCAACAGTCCCAGGCACAGCGTGAAAAGTATCCGCAGTGTTCTCATCTCTTGTTCCTCGAGGTGTCGGAAGGTGGCGGTCGACACGGCATGCCGGGACACTCTGGCGGGCCCGTGGGCGCGATCCTAGCCGGGATGCAAGCGGTTTCAGAGGCTGCACTTTGCTACGAGGAAACCCACCCCCTGCGCCGGGGACGGTGGTCAGGCGGCCAGCGCGCCGACCGGTTCGCCGGCCAGCCATTGCAGCAGTGGCGCCCAGCCGGCATCCGCCGGCCCGCGGCGGAAGACCGGCATGGATTCATCGTCCTGCAGCGGCTCGGCCGTGCGCATCTGCGCGGCGAGCACGGCCTCGTCGGCATCCGACGCATCGGCGCCCCGGGCCGCCCGCTCCCGCAGGCGCTGGCGAAGCAGCGCGGTGCTGGCGTCGAAGTCGAGCACGGCGCAGCGCACGCCCGGGTGCGCAGCCAGCTGGCGCGCCGCCTCGCGCTGGCCACGCTGCAGGAAGGTCGCATCGACGATCGCGTGGTAGCCGCTTTGCAGCACCACGGCGGCAAGGCGGCCGAGCTGCGCATGGGTGGCCGCCGTCATGGCGGGCTCGTAGAGCGTCGGCGTGCCGCGATCGAGCGGCCGCAGGCCGGCCAGGCGCTTGCGTTCGACGTCGGCGCGGATGCGGATCGCCCCGAGCGTCTCCAGCAGCTCCTGCGTCAGCGTCGACTTGCCGCTGCCGGAGAAGCCGTGCGTCAGCATCAGCACCGCCTTTGCGCGATCGCGGCGGCTGAAGCGCAGCGCCAGGTCGAGGTAGCGCTCGCCGGCCGCGCGTTCCGCGCCCGCTGCCTCGGGCGCGGCGCACTGCGCGGCCCGCAGCCAGTGCACCTTGGCCCGCACCAGCGCCCGGTGCACCAGGTAGTAGTCGAGCACCTGCACGCCGTCGTAGTCGCCGCACTGCTCGAGGTAGCCGTTGACGAAGCGGTGCGCCAGCTGCGGCAGGCCGTGGGCGTGCAGGTCCATCGCCATGAAGGCGAGTTCGCTCATCACGTCGATCCAGCGGAAGTCGTCGTTGAACTCGATGCCGTCGAAGACGGTGCTGTGCCCGTCGATCACGGTGACGTTGCCCAGGTGCAGGTCGCCGTGGCATTCGCGCACCCTTCCCTGCGCAAGGCGCCGTGCCATCACGGGACGCAGGCGCTCGAAGGCCGCGGCTTCCCAGCTGCGCAACGGCGCCAGGCGGCCGGCGCCACTGGCCGGGCCGGCGAGGGCCTCGAGTTCATCCAGGCTCTCGCGCAGCGGTGCCCGCACCTGCCCGGGTGACCCCAGCCGGCCGCCGGGGTCGGCCACCGCGGCTGCGGCATGGAAGCCGGCGAGCACGCGCACGAGTTCATCGACCTGCGCCGCGCCGAGCTGCCCGTGCGCTGCCATCGCATCCCACAGGCCATCCTGCGCAAAGGCGCGCATCTTCACGGCGACGTCGATGACGTCGCCTTGCCCGGCGAAGGCGGGGTTGTCCGCCGTGCCGGTGACCGGCACGGCCGCGAGGTACAGCCGTGGCGCCAGGCGCCGGTTCAGCCGCAGTTCCTCGTCGCACGCCCGCTGCCGCAGCGCGAGCGTGGACTGGTCGAGGAACGGCGTCGCCAGGGCCTTCTTGATCTTGTAAGCATGGCCGCCACACACCAGCACGAAGGAGATGTGCGTCTCCAGCAGCGTGGCGGGCTTGTCCTGCTGCGCCGCCAGCATCTGCTGCAGCTTGCGGACCATGGCCGCCTGGTGCTCGAGCGAGATCGGGGTCTGGGGCATCGGCACAGGCTATGCCGGCGGCCGGCGTGCCGCCTTGCGCAGGCGCAAACGATCCGCTCTCGCGACGCTTTCGCGAATGCCGACAAGGCTTCGCTGGTGCATCGCCGGTGCCGGACCCGCTGCGCGATCCTGGACGCATGGAAAGGCAAACCATGATGATCGACAACCCACCCGGGCGCGAGGCCGCACGATGAGCACCATCGGCAAGGGCCGGCCGCTCGACCGGCTGCTGCAGAAGCTGGACATCGCGGCGACCCGCACCCCGAACCCGTCGCCCGAGCGCACCGGCGGCGCCCGGCAGCCGCTGACGCCGCCCGATTCGCCACTGCGGCGCCGCAACGCGGTCAAGCAGGCCGGTGGCATGGCACTGCGCAATGCGCAGGTGGCGGCATTGCGCCTGCTCGGCGCCGGGGCCGCGGCGCAGCGGCCGTTGCCCAACCCCTGGGAGCGCCCGAATCCGTCCGGCCTGCCGACACCGCCGCTGACGCCACCCCAGACGCCGCCGCAGATGCAGATGCCGGTGCCGCAGCCGTGGATGCAACGCCCGGCGCAGCGGCCGGCGGTGCAGCCGACGCCGCCGCAACGGCCGCCGCAACAGCTGCAACAGCCCCAACGGCCGCCGCAGTTGCCGGCGCGTCCGCAGGCCGCGCTGCCCAATCCGTGGGAGCGCCAGGCCCAGTGGCAGCAACCGGCGCCGCAGGGCCTGCCGCAGCGGCCCGGGCCGGCGCTCGGGCAGCAGGTCGACGGCTACCCGATCCAGGTGAAGCTGCCGCAGGGCCAGCAGAAGCTGCTCCGCAAGGAGCAGCGCGAGGCCACCAACGTGCCGACGCTCGCGCGCCACATCGGCCGCCTCTACAAGCAGCTGAACCTGAAGGTCACGGCCGACACCCTGCCCGCCTTCACCAACGCGCAGGTGCTGGAGAAGCCGAAGAAGCTCGGGTCGGGTGCCTTCAACACCGTGTTCGCGGTCAAGCTCAAGAACCCCGACGGCAGCCCGTTCGACGGCGTCTTCAAGCCGCTCGGCGCCACCGAGAACGGCTGGGTCGCCGCGGCGACCGGCATCCCGCGGCACGATCCGCAGATCGCGATGCGCAACATCGCGACGGTCTCGTATGCGAAGAAACTCGGCCTCGACGTGGTGCCGGACACGCGCATGGCGGTGATCGACACCGGCCGCGGCGTCGTCGACCCCGACCTCGGCCTGGTCATGGAGCGCGCCCGCGGCAAGCCGGCCGCCGAGACCGACCCGGGCGTGCTGGCCCGCCCGGACGTCTGTGCCGAGGTCACCAAGCTGCAGCTGCTCGACCACCTGACGGGCCAGGGCGACCGCCACGCCAACAACTACTTCATCAACATCGAGCCCGACGGTCGTGCCAAGGTGATGGGCATCGACAACGACCAGTGCTTCGGCAAGAACCTGACCGACCCGGCCGGCATCCAGCAGCTCGACCACGACCGGCTGCGCTACGGCTTCCGCGGCACCGCGCTGCCGCCGGTGGTCGACACCGGGATGGCGCGCGCGATCAATGCGCTGACGTCGCGCGACATCCGGGCCATGCTGGGCAACAAGCTGAGCGAACCCGAGATCCAGGCGGCGATCGCGCGCCATGAAGGCGTCAAGAACCACATTGCGCAGCTGCGGGCCTCCGGCCACATCATCGAGCCGTCGCAATGGGGCCATCCGAACGTGCAACGGCTGCTGAACGGCCAGAACAGCTATTTCGGGCGCGAGCGCGACCGGGCGCTGGCCCTGCAGGCCGCACGCGGACGCGACAATGCGCGCGCCCCGAACAACAACTGGTGACGAGAGCGATCCCCATGAATGCATCCACCATCGAACCGGGCCACGGCCGCGCCGCGTCCACCGCCCGGGCACTGTTCGAGGCCGAGCAACTGCCCTTCCCGCCCGTGCCGGCAACGCTGGCGGCATCGCTGCAAGCGCAGGCGCCCGGCTGGTTCGCGACACGGCCGGTGGCGTCGACGCCCTACGATTTCGATCACTTCCTGGCCGAGGTCGAGTCGCAGCCCGACGTGGCGGACTACGCCGTCGTCGGCTTCGACGGCCACGGCACCAACAGCTGGGCCGTGCACTGCTACCTGGTCGGCAAGGCGCTCGCGCTGTTCGTGCAGCTGCCCTGGGGCGGTGCCTACCTCGAGGCCGAGCCGGCCCGGGCCGAGATCGCCGACCTGTTCGAATGGGCGGGGGCCCTGCAGTCCCGGCTGCAGCGCGCCGAGGCGGATCGCAAGATCCCGGACGGCATGCGCCTGGAGATCGCCGCGAGCCGTTTCGGCCATGCCGGCTGGCGCTGGCTCGGCAGCGGCCCGGACGCCGCAGCGACCGCCTGGAACCCGGCGGCGGGCATGAAGGCCGCGATCCTGCAAGAGCTCGACGACGTCATCGCCGGACGGCAGGTGCTGGCGGCCCGGTGAGCGGCCTGTCCGCCCTTGAACCTGTCGTCAACCTGTCGTAGGTAGAAACCGATGGCACCCGAAGGGGCCCCACTCCCTAGAGTGGGCTTCCTCTCACGGAGCCACCATGATCGACAGAAACCTTGCACGGGGACTCTTCCTGACCGCCATCGCGCTGGTCTTCGGACTCGGCGCGCTGCGCTACCCCATCGGCGACCTCAGCCGCGCCGGGGCCGGGCTGTTCCCGCTGATGATGAGCGGCCTGCTGCTGCTGATCGCGGTGGCCACCATCGTGCGATCGCGCTTCGTCGCGTCGGCGCGCTTCGAGTTCCACAAGGCCAACATCGCCTTGCTGCTGGGCAGCCTGTGTGCGTTCGCGCTGGTCTCGCGGCTGCTGAACATGACGGCGGGCATCGTCGCGATGGTGTTCATCTCGGCCTTCGCCGGCTCGGCGCGGTACTCCATCGCGCGCAACCTCAAGGTGTCGGTCGGCCTGTTCCTGGTGGCGCTGGCGTTCCAGAAGCTGCTCGGCCTGAGCCTGAACCTGTACTGAACCATGGACGCCCTGCACAACCTCGCCTTCGGCTTCAGCCATGCGCTGACGCTGCAGAACCTGCTGTTCTGCGCCATCGGCTGCACGGTGGGCACGCTGGTCGGCCTGCTCCCGGGCCTGGGGCCGCTGGCCACCATCAGCCTGCTGCTGCCGCTGACGTACTCGATCCCGACCACCGGCGCGCTCATCATGCTGGCCGGCATCTACTACGGCGCGCAGTACGGCGACAGCGTCAGCGCGATCACGATGAAGATCCCGCATGCCAGCAGCATCGTGGCCTGCATCGACGGCTACCAGATGACGCTGAAGGGCAAGACCGGCCTGGCGCTGTTCACCGCCGGCGTGTCCAGCTTCATCGGCGGCACGGTGGCCATCGTCGTGCTCACCTTCCTGGCGCCCAGCCTCGGCGAAGTGGCCTTCCTGTTCGGCCCGGCCGACTACTGCGCGCTGATGCTGGTGGGCTTCGTCTGCGTGAGCTTCGTGACCACCGGCAGCCTGCTCAACGGCATGGCCATGTGCCTGATCGGCGTGCTGCTGGGCCAGATCGGCACCGACGTGAACAGCGGCGTGCCGCGCTACACGATGGACCTGCCGATGCTGGCCGACGGCGTGGGCCTCGTCAGCGTGGCGCTCGGCTGCTTCGGCATCGCCGAGATCACGAAGAACCTGGATTCGCGCGAGGAGCGGTCGCCGTTCAACGGCGCCATCCACCTGATCCCGACCTGGACCGAGTTCAAGCGCATCATCCCGAGCGCGCTGCGCGGCAGCGTCATCGGCTCCTTCCTCGGCATCCTGCCCGGCGGCGGGCCGGTGATCGCGCAGTTCGCGGCCTATGCCGTCGACAAGAAGGTCAGCAAATACCGCGACGAGATCGGTTCGGGCGCCATCGAGGGCGTGGCCGGCCAGGCGGCGGCCGACGAGGCGGCGGCGCGCACCAGCTTCATCCCGCTGATGAGCATCGGCATCCCGGAGAACGCCGTGATGGCGCTGATGATGGCGGCCTTCATCATCAAGGGCATCCAGCCCGGACCCAACATGATCGCCGGCCACCCGGACCTGTTCTGGGGCCTGGTGGCCAGCATGTGGGTGGGCAACTGTTTCCTGCTGGTCCTGAACGTGCCGCTGGTGCGCTACTGGCTGTCGGTGTTCAAGATCCCGTACAGCGTGCTGTTCCCGTCGATCCTGTTCTTCTGCTGCATCGGCACCTACAGCGTCAACAACAACCTCGACGACATCTTCGTGACCGCGGCCTTCGGGCTCGGCGGCTACCTGTTCGCGCGGCTCGACATGGACGCGGCACCGCTGATGCTCGGCTTCATCCTCGGGCCGATGCTGGAGGAGAACTTCCGCCGCGCGATGCTGTTGAGCCGCGGCAGCTTCAACGCCTTCGTCACGCGGCCGATCAGCGCGACGCTGCTGGCGCTGATCGCCGCGTTCATCGTCTGGCAGCTCACCTCGTTCGTGTTGAAGGCGCGCGGGCGACAGGCCCAGCCGGCCGCTACCGCAGCTTGACGACGACCTTGCCCTTCGCGCGGCCCGTCTCGACGTAGGCCAGGGCTTCGTTCGTCGATTCGAACCCGAAGACCCGGTCCACGACGGGGCGGATGGCACCGGCCTCGATCAGCGAGGTGATCTCTCGCAGCTGGGGTCCGCTGGCGCGCATGAAGAGGAACGCGTAGTTCAGGCCATGGCGGATCGCGCGCCGCCTGACGCCGGAACTCAGCAGGCGGACGACCAGGTTCACGAACCACGGCGCGCCGATCCGCGCGGCGAAGGCCGGGTCGGGCGGGCCGGAGATGGAAATGAGCGTGCCGCCGGGTTTCAGCACGCGCAGCGATTTCTCCAGCGCCGCCGTGTCCTGGCTGTGCAGCACCACGTCGAAGTCCTTCAGCACGTTCTCGAAGTCGTCCTTCCTGTAGTCGATGACGATGTCGGCCCCGAGTTTCTTCACCAGCTCGGCGTTGGCGCTGCTGGTGGTCGTGGCCACCGTGGCGCCCAGGTGCTTGGCCAACTGGATGGCGAAGCTGCCGACGCCACCGGACCCGGCCTGGATGAAGACCTTCTGGCCCTTCTTCAGCTTTGCCGTCTCGACCAGCGCCTGCCATGCCGTCAGTCCGACCAGCGGGATGGAGGCCGCTTCTTCCATCGTCAAGGACTTGGGCTTGAGGGCCAGGGAGTCCTCCTTGACGGCGATGAATTCGGCGAAGCTGCCGATGCGGAAATCGTCGGGCCTGGCGTAGACCTCGTCGCCCGGCTTGAACAGCCGCACGCGCGGCCCGACCTGCGTGACGACACCAGCCACGTCATGGCCCAGCACGAGCGGCAGGCGGTACGGCAGGATCAGCTTGAACTCGCCGTTCCTGATCTTCGAATCCAGCAGGTTCACGCCCGCGGCGTGGACCTGCACCAGGACGTCGTCGTCGCGCAGCGGCGGGACGGGCTGGTCCACCAGCTGCAGCGCACGCTGCTTGCCGTATCGATCGAGGATGAGTGCTTTCATGGTGTTTCCTGGTGTGTTCATGCTTCGAGCCGCAAGTCCTTGCGCACGCCCGCGTCGAGCAGGCCGGCCGGCGCAAACCGGCGCAGCAGGCGCATGCGGCCGGCCAGTCCCGGGGCGTAGCGGAGCTTGGGATGGGTTGCCAGGGCAGCCTGCACCACCACGTCGGCCACCCCCTCGGGTCCGTCCGCGCCCACGAGCACTTCCTTGACCCTTCTTTCCACGCCCTCGCGAACCTCGCGGTACACGTCGAGGGGCGCATCGGCCTGCAGCTGGTTCGCGTCGAAGGGCGTGTTGATGTAGGCGGGTTCGACGACCGAGACCCGGATGCCCAGCGTGCGCAGCTCGTGGTCGAGCGATTCGGAGTAGCCGGCGACGGCATGCTTGGTGGCGGAATACAAGGCCATGTAGGGCATCGGCAGGAAGCCCAGCACCGAGCCGATGTTGATGATGCGCCCCGAACCTTGCCGGCGCATGTGCGGCACGATGGCGCGCGTCATGCGGACCATGCCGAAGAAGTTGGTGTCGAAGATCGCATGGGCCTGCGCGAGCGAGCTCTCCTCCGCAGCCGCCGGCGACACGCCGAAGCCGGCGTTGTTGACGAGCAGGTCGATGCGGCCTTCGCGCTGCAGCACGGCCCGGACGGCTTCCTCGACCGAATCGTCCTGCGTCACGTCGAGCCGCAGCATCTCGAACGACCGCGAACCCGCACTGCGGGGGCGCCGGCTGGTGCCGTACACCGCGTACCCGGCCTTCGCCAGCCGCTGCGCGGTCGCCAGGCCGATGCCGGACGAAGCCCCCGTGACGAGGGCGACCCTGTCTTTCGTGTTCATCAGGTTTTCTCCATTTCGCATTACGATCATCATGTGTTGAGGCGTGCCAGGAACCGGCACACGCCGGCAGCGATCAGGTGCCGGCGGGGAGCAGTTGTTCCAGCGCCGCCTCGCGCAGCCGGTCCGACAGGGCGGGCTCATCGACGCTGCGCGCAAGCACCAGCGCCCCGACCATGGTCGCGATGGCCACGAGTGCCCGCTCGTGGGCAGCGGGCTGGCCCCAGTCCGGCGACTGGCGGGCGACGAGATCGATCATCGACTTGACGTAGCGCGTGGTGGCCCGGCGCACCTCCGGGGCCTGGCGCGGCGTTTCCGAGCCCAGCGCCGCCAGCGGGCATCCTTGCTCGATCTGCGCGACGTGCTCCCTGGACAGGTAGGCGCGCAGCATGTGTTCCAGGGCCTTCCCCGGGGGCGCCGCGGCAGCCACCTCGGTCGCCGCGGCGGCAGACTCGGTGCACGCGAGATGGGCCGCTTCTGCCAGCATGACCTCGCGCGACGCGAAGTGCGAATAGAAGGCACCGTGCGTCAGGCCGGCCTCTTTCATGATGTCCGCGACGCCGGTGCCGTCGTAGCCGCTGCGGCGGATCGCCCGCGCGGCGGCGGACACGATGCGTTCGTGCGAGGCCTCCTTGGCAGCGGCGCGGGCGTGGGCTTTGTCGTTTCGCATGACGATCATCATACATGTTTTCAAGGCCGCAGGGTGAACTTCAGCGCCAAGTCGATTTCTTAACGCGATCGATTCGCATTTAGAATTGCCGGATCATGAATCGAGCCGTCCTCCTGCTGCTGGCCTGCTTCGCCTGGCCCGCCCTCGCCTTCGCTGCGGCCGACAACGCCGGCCCGACCATCGTCCACCTGCTGGACTACGTCGGCGTCGACTACCCGCCGACGGTGCAGGAGGGCAAGGTGCTCGACGCCGCCGAGTACCAGGAGCAGCTGGAGTTCGTCACCCAGGCCTCGGCGCTGATCGCGCAATTGCCGGAGAACCCGCAGCGCGCCGGGCTGGTGGCGAAGACGGAACGCCTGCGCGCGCTGGTCGACGGCAAGGCCGCCGGCACGGCCGTGAGCGTGCTGGCCGATGAGATCCGCCGGGATGTCGTGCGCGCCTACGGCATCGAGGTCGCGCCGAAGCAGGCACCGCCGATGGCCGCGGTCGCCACGCTGTACGAGGCGCAATGCGCCGCCTGCCACGGCAGCAGCGGCCACGGCGACGGCCCGCTGGCCAAGGGCATGGAGCCCGCGCCGGCCAATTTCCACGACGCCGGGCGCATGCGCGTGCGCAGCGTCTACGGCCTGTACAACACGTTGACGCTGGGCGTGGCCGGCACGCCGATGCGTTCGTTCCAGGAGCTGCCGGAGCAGGACCGCTGGGCGCTGGCCCTGCGGGTCGGCAGCCTGCGTTTCACGCCCGAACAGATCCGCACCGGCGAGAGCCTCTGGAAGGCCGGCGACCAGGACCGTGCGGGCACCGCGTCGCTGAAAGACCTCGTGACCCGCACGCCGGCCGAGGCCATCGCGAAGCACGGCGCGTCGGCCGAGCTGGTGCTCGGCTACCTGGGCACCCATCCGCAAGCGCTGCAGGCTGCCGCGCCGGCCCCGCTGGACTTCTCGCGCGCCAAGCTGCAGGAGGCCTTGGTGCGCTACCGCGCCGGCGACCGCGAAGGCGCCCGGCAACTCGCCATCACCGCGTACCTCGAAGGCTTCGAGCTGGTCGAGAACAGCCTCGACACGGTCGACGGCCCGCTCCGCGTCGAGGTCGAGCGGCAGATGATGGCCTTGCGCGGCGCGATCGCGGCCGGCCCGCCGGCCGACACGCTGGCCACGCAGGTGGCGGGCATCGATCAACTGCTGCGCCAGGCGCAGGACAAGCTCAGCACCGAAGGCCTGTCGCCAGGCACTGCGTTCGCCAGCTCGCTGCTGATCCTGCTGCGCGAAGGGCTGGAAGCGATCCTGGTGCTCGCGGCCATCCTCTCCTTCGTGCGAAAGACAGGCCGGCGCGACGCGCTGCGCTACGTCCACCTGGGCTGGATCGCCGCGCTGGTGCTGGGCGCCGCCACCTGGTGGGTGGCGCGTTCGCTGATCGGCATCTCGGGCGCGAACCGCGAGCTCACCGAAGGCATCACCGCGCTGATCGCGTCCGCGATGCTGCTGTACGTCGGCTACTGGCTGCACAGCAAGTCGTACGCGCAAGCCTGGCAGCACTTCATCCGCGAGCAGGTCAATGCCGCGCTCGGCAAGGGCACCGTGTGGGCGATGGCCGGCGTCTCGTTCCTCGCGGTGTACCGCGAGCTGTTCGAGGTCATCCTGTTCTACGAGGCCTTGTGGGTACAGGCCGGGCCGTCCGGGCAGACGGCGGTGCTCGCCGGCGTTGCCGCCGCGGCGCTCGCGCTCGCGCTGCTGACCTGGGCGATCCTGCGCTACAGCGCACGCCTGCCGATCGGTCCGTTCTTTGCCGCGACCTCGGCGCTGCTCGCCCTGCTGGCGGTGGTCTTTGCCGGCAGCGGCATCGCCGCGCTGCAGGAGGCGGGCGTGGTCGGCGCGCAGCCGATCTCCTTCGTCTCGGTGCCGCTGCTCGGCGTGCATCCGACGCTGCAAGGGATCGGCGCGCAGGTGCTGGTCCTGGGCCTCGTGGTCGCCGGCGCGCTGTCGGCGCGCCGCAAGCTCGCCGCACCCTGACGCGGCGCGGCAACCCGAAAAACATCCAACGACGACCCGAGGGAATCCGTTCCATGCAGTTCTCGAAGTTCCATCCCCTCCACGCCCTGGCCTCGGCCGCGGCACTGGCCCTGGCGCCCACCCTTTCGCAAGCCCAGGCGGCCGCCACGCCGGAGCCGGCCGCCTCGGCGCCCGAGGCCACGCTGCCCACGGTGCGCGTGAAGGCCACCGCCGAGAAGGAGACCGCCACCTCCCCGGTGCCCGGCTACCGCGCGACCCGCAGCGCCACCGCCACCAAGACCGACACGCCGCTCAACGAGGTGCCGCAGTCGATCTCGGTCATCACCGCCGATGCGGTGCGCGACCAGGCCTCGCCCAACCTGCAGGAGGCGCTGCGCTACACCGCGGGCGTGCGCGCCGAGACCTATGGCATCGACAACCGCGGCGACTGGTTCTCGCTGCGCGGCGGCAGCAACGGCTCGACGCTGATCGACGGCCTGCGCCGCCCGCCCACCGGCTACTGGGGCCTGGTGCGCAGCGAGCCCTACGGCTTCGAGCGCATCGAGGTGCTGCGCGGGCCAGCCTCGGTGATCGCCGGGCAGAACGGCCCGGGCGGCGTGGTCAACCTGGTCTCGAAGCGGCCGCAGGCCGAGCGCGCCGCCGAGATCGGCCTGCAGTTCGGCAGCGACGAGCACCAGCAGCTGCAGGCCGATTTCACCGGCCCGCTGACCGAAGACGGCACCTGGCTGTACCGCGTGGTCGGCCTGGTCAAGCGCAGCGGCACGCAGGTCGACCACGCCGACGACGATCGCGAGCTGCTCGCGCCGTCGTTCACCTGGCGGCCGGACGCGGGCACCTCGCTGACGCTGTTCACGCAGTACCAGCGCGACCGCAGCGGCAACACCAACGCCTTCTTCCCGGCAGCGGGCACGCTGCTGCCGGCACCGAACGGCCCGATCCCGATGCAGACCTTCATCGGCGAGCCCGACTGGGACCGCTACGGCGGCACACGCTGGAGCCTGGGCTGGCAGTTCGAGCACAAACTCAGCGACGAGTGGACGCTGCGTCACAGCCTGCGCAACGACAACACCGACGGCAAGATGCGCACGATGTACGCCAGCTGGTGGGACGGCTTCGTCGACGCCAATGGCACGCCCGACACCAACGGCACCTATTTGAACCGCACCTTCTACGCCTCCGACGACAAGGACCGCGTCACCAACGGCGACCTGCTGTTCGAAGGCAAGCTGCGCCTGGGCGCGACCGCCCACACGCTGCTGGCCGGGCTGGACGGTTTCGACTCGCGCGCCGGCCAGCGCTACTACGGCGACTTCGCGGCCACGCCGCTCGACGTCTACCACCCGGTGTACGGCAGCTTCCCGCTGCCGGCGCTGGCCGACGTGCCCGAGGTCGTCACCAAGGCGCGGCGCCTGGGCGTGCTGCTGCAGGACCAGGTCAAGTTCGACGATCGCTGGGTGCTGGTGGCCGGTGTGCGCCACGACCGCGTGCGCAACGCCGTCGACGGCGGCGACAACGCCAGCTACAGCGCCACCAGCAAGAACCTCGGCGGCGTGTGGCTGGCCGAGGGCGGCTGGTCGCCCTACCTCAGCTACTCCGAATCCTTCGAGCCGGAGACCGGCACCGACGCCGCCGGCGGCCTCTTCAAGCCGAAGCGCGGCAAGCAGGTGGAAGCCGGCGTCAAGTGGCAGCCGGCCGGGTCGCGCATCAGCGCGTCGGCCTCGGTGTACCGGCTGAAAGAGAAGAATCGCCTGACCAACGACCCGGCGAACCCGAACTTCTCGGTCCAGCTCGGCGAGGCGACGGTCAAGGGCGTGGAGCTCGAGCTCGCCGGCCAGTGGGCGGCCTGGGAGTTCACCGGGCAGTACAGCTACACCGATGCCCGCATCACCGAAACCGGCAGCACGCCCGACGAACTGGCCACGCTGGACCAGCAGCTGGAGGCGATCCCGAAGCAGAGCGCCGGGCTGTGGGCGGTGAGCCGCATCGCCGCGCTGCCGGGCCTGCGCGCCGGCGCCGGCGTGCGCCGCGTCGGCAGCTCGGGCACCGGCGTGGCCGGCGGCCCGACGGTGCCGGCAGTGACGCTGTTCGACGCGATGGTCGCCTACGACCTGCCGAACTGGCGCTTCGCGCTGAACGCCAACAACCTGGCCGACAAGGAGTACGTTGCCAGTTGCCTGGCGCGCGGCGACTGCTGGTTCGGCCAGCGCCGCCGCATCGTGGCCAGCGCAACGTATCGCTGGTAGAAGGCCGCACCCGGATTGGCATCCGGGCTACAAGCCTCGTAGCCCGGATGGCAATCCGGGGTTCCACCTCCACTTCAAGGCCGGAACAGCCGACTGCGCGCCGCCTGCGTGATCGCGGCGACGCAGGGGTGCTTGATGCGCCGCTCCACCGACACCGCGAAGAACTCTTCCACCAGCTGGTCGGTGCGGCCCAGCACCTTGACGCCGTACTGCTCGCAGGTCTCCTGCTCCAGCACGGCGGGCGACATGAAGACGCCGCGCCCTTCGCGGCCGAAGGCCTTCATCAGTGCGGCATCGTCGAACTCGCCCACCGTGCGCGGGTGCACGCCCTGCTCGGCGAACCAGTGGTCCATGCGCTTGCGCATCGCCGACTGCGCGCCCTGCAGCAGCATCGGCGCGCCCTCCAGGTTGGCCGGGAACTCGCGGCCCAGGCTCTTCAGCAGCGACGGCGTGCAGAAGAAGCTCATCGCGGTGGTGCCGAGCGCGTGGTTGAAGGCCTTGACGCTCATCTGTCGGTTCATCGGCTCGTCGGCGATCACCAGGTCCAGGCGCTGGATGGCCAACTGGGCCAGCAGGTCCGGGAACTTGCCCTCGTGGCACAGCAGGCGCACGTGCTGCGGGATGTCGAGTGCGGGCTCGAGTAGGCGGTAGGCGATCGACTTCGGCACCGAATCGGCGATGCCGACCCGGAAGTCGAGCACCTGCCCGCCGGCCCGCGCCTCGCCGATCGCGGCTTCCATCTCGGCACCGAGGCCGAAGATCTGGTCGGCGTAGCCCAGCGCCGTCTTGCCCTCCTCCGTCAGCTCGAGCCGGCGGCCGCTCTTGCGAAACAGCGCGCAGCCCAGGCGCTCTTCCAGCAGCTTGATCTGGCCGGACAGCGTCTGCGGCGTGATGTTGAGCTGCTCGCCGGCGCGCATCACGCCGCCGGCGCGGGCGGTGGCCCAGAAGTAGTGCAGGTGCTTGTAGTTCATGCCGACATCATGCGGTTTTCTCGAAGGCATTGCTCACGAAATACGAATTTACGCGAAGTGTCCGGGCGACTATCTTTCACACTCACCGTCACCGGAGGACTCTGATGAGCCAACACCTGCAAACCCTGGATGCGTCGAACGGCTACGGCGGCGTCGCATCCGCCGCGCAGCGCAACCGCGTGCTGCGCAACACCTACTGGCTGCTGGCGCTGTCCATGCTGCCCACCGTGCTGGGCGCCTGGATCGGCGTCTCCACCGGCATCGCCCGCGCCATGTCGCCCGGCATCAGCCTGGTGGTCTTCCTGGCCGGCGCGTTCGGCTTCATGTATGCGATCGAGAAGACCAAGAACTCGTCGGCCGGCGTGCCGGTGCTGCTCGGCTTCACGTTCTTCATGGGGCTGATGCTGTCTCGCCTGGTCGGCCAGGTACTGGGCCTGGCCAACGGCGCCGGCCTGGTCATGACGGCGTTCGCCGGCACGGGCGTGATCTTCCTCGGCATGGCCACGCTGTCGTCGGTCATCAAGCGCGACCTGTCCGCGATGGGCAAGTGGCTGTTCATCGGCGCGGTGATGCTGCTGGTCGCGGGCCTGGCGAACTTCTTCATCCAGTCGAGCGCGCTGATGATCACGCTGTCGGTGGTCGCGATCGGCATCTTCTCGGCCTTCATCCTGTACGACCTGAAGCGCGTGCAGGACGGGCTGGAGACCAACTACATCACCGCCACGCTGGGTGTCTACCTGAGCATCTACAACGTGTTCCAGTCGCTGCTGGCGCTGCTCGGCCTGACGTCGGGCCGGGAGGAGTGAGGCATGAAGTGCCCGCACTGCCCCGAGGCGACGCTGGTGATGTCCGACCGGCAAGGCGTCGAGATCGACTACTGCCCGAGCTGCCGCGGCGTGTGGCTCGACCGCGGTGAACTCGACAAGCTGATCGAGCGGTCGGCGGCACCCGTCGACAGCCGCACGCGCCGCCCCGAGTTCGCCGACTCGGACCACCACCGTTCCCACGCACCCTACGGCCAAGGACACCAGCGCAAGAAGTCCTGGCTGAGCGACATCTTCGATTGACGAAACGACTGCCCCGCCATGCTCGAACTTCTCTCCGACCCCCAGGTGTGGATCGCCCTGGCGACCCTCACCGCGCTCGAGCTCGTGCTGGGCATCGACAACATCGTCTTCATCTCGATCCTGGTCGACAAGCTGCCGCCCGCCCAGCGCGAGCGCGCGCGGCGGATCGGCCTGTTCATGGCGATGTTCATGCGCATCGGGCTGCTGCTCGTGCTGTCGTGGATCGTCGGCCTGGTGGCACCGCTGTTCACGGTCGCGGGGCAGGCGATCTCCGGGCGCGACCTGATCCTGATCGCGGGTGGGCTGTTCCTGCTCTACAAGAGCACCGGCGAGATCCACCAGTCGCTCGAAGGCGGAACCGGCCCTGCGTCGTCGACAGCCAAGGCGACCTTCGCGGCGGTGGTCGTGCAGATCCTGGTCGTCGACATGGTGTTCTCGCTCGACTCGATCATCACCGCCGTCGGCATGGTGGACCGCATCGAGGTGATGATCGCCGCCGTGATGCTGTCGGTCGGCCTGATGATGGTGTTCGCCGGCGCGATCGGGCGCTTCGTGTCGGAGCATCCGACGATCAAGATGCTGGCGCTGGCCTTCCTGGTCGTCGTCGGCGTGGTGCTGATCGCCGAGGGCTTCGACCAGAAGATCCCGAAGGGCTACGTGTACTTCGCGATGGCGTTCTCGCTGGGCGTGGAAGTGCTGAACATCCGCATGCGCAAGAAGGCCGACAAGAGGGAGAAGCAGCCGGTGGCGCTGCACATCCCGTAACAGCATCGGGCATCGATCCTGCTGTGTTCCGCGTCAACACACGTTGTCGCGAACACAGGCCCAAAGCTGTCGGGCTGGTGAAGAGCGAAGCGTTCGACGAACCCGAACTGCCACTCTTGCCACAGGACGTTTCCATGTCCATCGACTTTTCATTCACCCGGCTGCACGCTGCGCCGATACGTCGCCACATCGCGGTCGCCCTGCTGTTCGGTTCCGTGCTCGCGGCCTGCGGCGGCAAGGAAGATGGAAGCGATTCCACACAAACCGGCCCGATCGGCGGCAACCCGGATGCGCCGGCCCCTGCACCCGCTCCCAGCCCGGCGCCGAGCCCCGCGCCTTCACCCTCGCCCAGTCCTTCCCCAAGCCCGGCCCCCAGCCCGGCTCCTGCACCGGCGCCCTCGCCCGCCCCGGCCCCCGGCCCGATGTCCGCCCGCGACGCCGTGCGCCTGGCCGACCAGTCCACCTTCGGCCCGACCGAAGCGCTGGTCGCCAGCATCAAGGCCAAGGGTGCGACCGCCTGGGTCACCGAGCAGCTGGCGCTGAAGACCTCGCGCTACACCAGCGGCAAGGGCAGCGGCGAGTACCACCAGTACGTCGACCGTCCCGACTTCTGCACGCCGGCGATGGAGCCGAACTGCTTCCGCGACTACATCTCGACCGATCCGCTGATGTGGGACTTCTACCGCAACGCGGTGAACCAGCCCGACCAGCTGCGCCAGCGCGTGGGCTTCGCGTTCCAGCAGCTCTTCCCGCTCAACAACGCCGAGGTGCTGGGCACCTACGGCTTTCGCAACTACTACAACGCGATGCTAGACGGCGCCTTCGGCAACTACCGCGACATGCTGAAGAAGATCACGCTGTCGCCGCTGATGGGCGACTTCCTGAACAACGCCAACAACGACAAGGGCGCGCCGAACGAGAACTACGCGCGCGAGCTGCTGCAGCTGTTCAGCATCGGCACCTGCGAGCTGAACCTGGACGGCAGCCTGAAGGGCGGCAAATGCCAGCCCACCTACAACAACGAGACGGTGCGCGCCTATGCCTATGCGCTGACCGGCTGGACCTACCCGCCGGGCGGCGCGCATCCGAACGGCTGCTGGCCGTCGGGTGCCAACTGCCGCTACTACAACGGCGACATGGTGCCGATCGACAAGTACCACGACACGCAGGCGCGCAGCCTGCTCTCCAACGTCAAGCTGGCCGCGGGGCACAAGGCGCCGGCGGCGCTGGAATCGGTGCTCGACAGCGTGATGTCGCATCCCAACATCGCGCCGTTCATCGCCCGGCAGCTGATCCAGCACCTGGTCAGCAGCAACCCGTCGCCGGCCTACGTGACGCGCGTCGCCACCGCCTTCAACAACGGCCGCTATGCCAGCTTCGGCAGCGGTGTGCGCGGCGACCTGGCGGCCACGGTCGCGGCCGTGCTGCTCGATGCCGAGGCGCGCGGCGACACGGTGCCCGCCCAGGGCGGCAAGCTGCGCGAGCCGGTGCTGATGTTCACCGGCGTGCTGCGCGGGTTGAACGGCAACACCGATGGCGAACCCTTCAACTGGAACTGGGGCGGCAACCTGCAGCAGCGGGTCTTCAACCCGCCGTCGATCTTCAGCGACTACCCGCCCGACTACCCGGTGGCCGGTACCGGCGGCCTGGTCGGCCCGGCCTTCGGCATCCACAACGCCAACACCGCGCTCGCACGCATGAACTACCTGCTGTACTTGATCGACTGGGGCGGCGTCGGCGCGGACGCGACGATCCCCGGCGCCACCGGCACCAAGGTCAACCTGGCGTCCTTCACCGATTCGGCCGACAACGCCGGCGCGCTGGTCGACCGCCTCTCGATGGTGGCGCTCGGCCGGCTGCTGCCGGCGACGCCCCGCGCCTCGGTCGTGAAGGCGGTCGAGCGCTGGACGCAGGCCAACGACGGCAACAACTGGAAGACCAGCCGCGTCAAGCGGGCGGCCTACCTGGTCTACGCCTCCCCCGACTACCAGATCCAACGATAAGGGCGTCCGACATGACCGACCCGATGATCCTGATGAACCGTCGCCGCTGGCTCGCTCGTTCGGGCCTGGGCCTGGCCGGCGCGCTGGGCGTGGGCACGCTCGGCAACCTGCTGCTGGGTGCCAAACCCGCGTACGCCGCCGACTACAAGGCGCTGCTGTGCATCTTCCTGTACGGCGGCAACGACGGCCTGAACACCGTGGTGCCGACCGATGCGGCGCGCTACAACCAGTACGCCGGCGTGCGCGGCAAGCTCGCGATCCCGGCCAACCGCCTCGTGCCGCTGACCGGCATGACCTACGGGCTGCACCCGGCGCTGGCCGGGCTGCAGGCGGCGGCCGACGACGGCCACGTGGCGCCGGTGTTCAACGTCGGCCCGCTGATCAAGCCGCTGACGAAGGCCGAGTTCCGCGCCGCGTCGTCCAGCGTCGGCGTGCTGCCCGATTCGCTGTACTCGCACTCCGACCAGCAGTACCTGTGGGAGAACGGCACCGGCGATTCGCTGGAACCCACCGGCTGGGGCGGCCGCGCGTCGGACGCGCTGGCCACCGTGAACCCGGTGATCTCGCTCAGCGGCACGCCGCGCTTCGGCATCTCGCGCACGCACACGCCGCTGGTGCTGCCCAACACGCCGGGCGACACCTTCGGCGCCTACGAGATGCAGCCCGAGGACCTGAAGGTCGAGTGGAAGGCCGAGCGCAAGGCGGCCATCGACGCGATGTACCGCGAGCAGCAGGAACTGGCGCTGGCCAACGCCTACACGGCCATCCAGCGCGATGCCTTCAGCGTCTCCGACCGCCTGTCGGGCCTGGTGAAGATCGTGCCCGGCGGTGCCGGTGCGTCGGCCGCCATCGACACCGCGTTCGCACCGCTGATCGCCGGCGGCAGGATCGGCACCGGCCTCGGCCGCCAGCTGTACCAGATCGCCAAGCTGGTGGCCGGCAATGCCACGGTGCAGGGCAACCGGCAGATCTTCTTCGCGCAGATGAGCGCCTTCGACACGCACGGCAACCAGGCCGTCGACGGCAGCCCGGCCGATGGCCAGCACGCGCAGCTGTTGAAGGAACTGGGCGATGCGCTGGGCGCCTTCTACCGTGCGATGAAGGCGCTGGGCCTGGGCGAGGCGGTGACGTCCTTCACGCAGAGCGATTTCGGCCGCACCTTCGTGCCCAACAACAGCATGGGCACCGACCACGCCTGGGGCAACAACCACCTCGTGATCGGCGGCGCGGTCAAGGGCGGGCGCGGCTACGGCAGCTACCCCGACCTGACGCTGGGCGGGCCGAACGACGTCGGCGTGGACACCTGGGAGCAGCAGGGCCGCTGGATCCCGACCTCGTCGGTGGACCAGTACGCGGCCACGATGCTCGGCTGGTTCGGCGCCAGCGATTCGCAGTTGCGCACGGTGCTGCCCAACCTGGCGAATTTCGGGGCCGCGACGCGGCTGGGTTTCCTCTAGATCGGCACGCCGCCCTTCAGTAGCTCTCGTTGTAGCCACGGATGGCGGTGTCCTTCCAGTTCGTCCCCTTGATGATCTGGCAGTCGTAGTAGCCCTTCAGGTTTCGCATCGCGTCGGCCAGGGACTTCGCGTCCCGCCGCGCCGAAAGATAGTCGGGGTAGGTCACGGTGATGGCAATCTTGTAGGCCTTGAAGCCGTCCATGTCCTCCGGCGCAAACAGGTGGCTTGCATCGGTGGCGCTGAATTCGAACTCCACGTTGCTGCTTCCCGGAATCAAGGGGCCGATGTCGCGCTGCGCCCACTCGATGGTCTCCGACATGGCAACCTCCGTTTCCCCCTTGTGAAAGACGATGGTCGTGAAGTCGAAGGAGCTGCCCTTGCCCCGGGCACCGGCCGCGACGGCCTGGTCGATGCGCCCCGTCGAGACGATTCCGAGGTCCGTGGCCAGCTTGCCGGGATCGTGCAGCGCCACGCCGCTTCGGGCACTCGCGTCGGCGGTGACGAATGTCCCCGCGCCCTGCCTGTTCATGGTTCCCACCGGTATGTAGACCTCGGCCAGTCCCTGCCCGTCGAGGGTGCTGCCGAGGTACTTCCAGAAAGCCGCATGCTGGCCTTTGTCGTATCTCAATGTCTTCGACGGATCCCACTGCGTCAGCTTGTTGGTGAACCATGTGTTGTGCAACCGGTTCGGTTCGCCCCCCAAGTCCACGTCGATCATGACGTCGTACTGGCGGGCCTGGCCGCCGACGTAGGGGTTGCCGGTGCCGGAGAACCATGACACCGGACCGAAGTTGCCGTGCTGCGGTTTGAAGGGCGGGTCGCCTTTCGCATGATTCTTGTAGATCAGTCCCGCCACGTTCGACTTGACCCCCGTCTTGGCCCTGCGCAACTGGAAGGTCCATGCACCCGGGCCGCCGGGTGCCGCCGTGCGCATCGCACGGGCCTGGGTGACCGGTGCGGCCGAGCTGGCCTTCTCGCCCATGGCGTCGGCCTCTCTTTCCAACTCTTCATCGTCGTTGATGTTCGTTCCTGCCAGTTGCGCCGTGGCCGCCACGCGGCCTTGCTTTTGTTGCACCACGTGCCACGCCTCGTGCGGCAGGTGCTGCTCCTGGCCCGGCGCGAGGTGGATGTCGCTGCCCTGCGCATAGGCCAGGGCATTCAGCTGCGCCGGCCGGTCGGAGTTGCGGTGCACCTGCACGTCGGACAGGTCCACGCCCGACAGCGCCTCCATGCCCGTGCGCAGCCCGCCCGGCAGGCCGCCCCGGCCCTCGTCGGCCCGGGCCTGCACCGGCTCTTCTTCATCGATCGCCTGCCGCTGCGCCGCTGGTCCGAACATCGTCTCGATCTGCACCCGTTGCGCCGTCATGCGCGGGCTGTCGTGCCAGGCGTCGTTGGCAGGATGCGGCGCCGAAGCGTCGTCGCGCGTGATTCGAGCCCCTTCGCGTTCAGCATGCAGTTTCGATGTCATGGCACCTCCACCCTCGGTTTGAACGTCACGTAGCCGCCCACCCCCAGCAGCACCAGGATCAGGCCGTACAGCAGGTAGTTCTGCTCGCGCCAGTGCTGCAGCGCCGGGTCGCAGCTGAACACGACGAAGGCCGCCGCCAGCGTCAGCAGCGCCCCGCCCCACACCATCAGCAGGTAGCGCGTGCCGAGCCGGCGCACCCTGCAGTTCCACGCATACAGGCCGATGCCGGCCAGCTCGGCCAGCACCAGCGCCTCGAGCAGCAGGCGCAGCGGCAGCCGGTTCGGGCACGCGAAGTCGCACAGCCGGTCCAGCGCCGCGTCCGGGGCGCCGTAGTTGTGCGCCAGCAAGCCATGCACCGATTCGCCGCTGCCCATGCCCACGGTCGGCAGCGGCCACAGCGCGATGCCGCCATAGGTCCACTTGATGTAGGCCAGGTCGTGGTCGAGCTGGGCGCTCTCCTGCGGCGGCAGCGGCACCGGCTTGTCGCCGCGCTGGTGGAATTCCACCGGCACCACGCTCTCGAGGAAGGCGATGCGGCGGTGGCCGTCCAGGTGCGGCGTCGCGTCGATGCGCGCGCGCAGCGCCATCGTGTCCGCCCCGGTGGGTTCGCTCAGCAGCACCAGGAAGTCGATCGTCAGGTCGGTCTCGCCGCTGTAGTGCCCCTCCTTGGCGGACTTCTCCACGCCCTTGCTGCTGCGCGGCGGTTCGGCCGTCTCCAGCACGCGCATCAGGTCCTTGAAGTTGTAGGCCCCGGTGTCGCCCAGCAGGTGCCCGGGCACGACGATGTTCACCTGGTAGGCGCGTCGGGTCTCCTGCATCTCCTTCACGAGCCGCTCCAGGAAGGTCATCAGGAAGCGCGCGAACGCCTGCTGCTGCGGTCCCTCGGTCGGCGAATCCTCGAAGAACACGGTCATGCCGTCGTACACGTAGGGCGATTCGCGCCAGGCCGGCAGCAGCAGCCCGTCCAGGTGCGATTGCAGGTCGTGCTGGCGCGTGTCGGCCAGCAGCACCGCGTTGCGCGCCGCGCTGCGGGCCACCGCGTCGACGGCGCCTTGCGGCCGGGCGAGCAGCGAGGCCCAGTCGCGCCGGTACAGCACCAGGTCCACGCGCGTGCCGTGCCGCCGCGCCTCGCGCGCAAAGCCGCCGGCACGCCCGTCCCAGCCCGGCGGCAGCACCCAGTCGCCGCTGTCGCCCAGCACCACGCCCATGTAGGCCAGGCGCGTGAACAGGCTGAAGTCCACCGGCAGCGGCGCCTCGGTGGCCAGCCAGTACGGCACGAAGCCCATCACCTCGTTGTCGGTGTGCTGCGGCGTGCACCCGCAACCGCCGCCGTTCAGCCGCAGCGGCTTCGCGTCGCCGAACGGGTGCCGCTTCTCGGCCGCCTTGACCACGTCGTCGCGCGTCGCCGGCGGCAGCAGCGCGTCGTAGAACTGGCGCAGCGAGACGCCGCCGCGGCCCGGCCTGCGCGCCGTCGCGGGCGGTGCCTCGGGCGGGCAGCGCTCGTCGAACGCCAGGCCCTTCTTCAGCGCGGTCTCCTTCACGTGCACGCGGTAGTAGGCGCAGCGCCCCTGCTCCAGCGCGTTGACGAACAAGGCCTGGGTCGGGTATTCGACGTCGGTCAGCGGCTTCAGGATGGCGCCGAGCTGGTCGACCGTCGGCTCGACCGCCACCGGCTCGGCGGCCGCGGCCAGCGCCAGCGGCGCGCTGTCGGCCGGGGCCGGCTGCAGCGCTGCCGCGGGCGCCGCGGCCGGGTCGCCCAGCAGCTTGGCCTGGTCCGCGGGCGTCAGCTTGTAGCTCGCGGGCAGGCCGACGTGGACGTTGGCGCTGAGGTCGACGTCGGCCGCGGTCAGCGTCGTGAGGGCTGCGGCCGGTGCGGCCGAAGGGGCTGCCGAGGCCGCCGAGGCAGATGAGGCCGCGCGGCTCGCCGGCGCGTTCACGTACAGGACGTAGGCCTGCCGCTCGTCCATCGCCGGCACCGAGGCATCCTGCACGCCGAGCACGAAGCGGTAGCTGCCGGTCTCGGCCGGCAGGCCGCCGAGCCGGCCGTCCTCGCCCAGCACCAGGCCCGGCGGCAGCTTCCCGTCGAGCGTGAAGCGGTACGGCGGCGTGCCGCCCTTCACCACCAGGTGCGGCCCGTACGGCACGCCGCGGCGGCCGGACGGCAGGGTCACGGTCTTGTAGACCAGGCGCAGGTCGACCGCGGATGCGGCCGGCTGCACCGCGGCGGGCGCCGAGGCCGCCGGGGCCGACGCGGCGCGCAGCGACAGGCCGGCCACCAGCACCAGCAGCGCCCCCGCGAGCGCGATGCGCAGCCGCACGCAGCGCGCACAGCGGGACGGGGCAAAGCGGCTGTCATCCATGGCCGTCACACCGTGCGCCCTTCCTTGCGCAGTTCCTTCGCGATGCCCTTGCGCAGGTCCGTGGCCTCGATGCGCTCGCGACCGGCCTGCAGCGCGCCGAGCGCACCGAAGCGCACGACGTTGGCGATCGCGCCGCCCGACAGCTCGTGCCGCTCGGCCAGCGCCGCCAGGTCGACGTCGGCCGCCAGCCGCCCGGTGTGCCGCACCATGCCCTCCCACAGCCGCAGCCGCTGCTCGGCATCCGGCATCGGAAACTGCACCAGCGACTGGAAACGCCGCGCAAAGGCATCGTCGATGTTGGCCTTCAGGTTGGTCGCGAGGATCACCGTGCCCGGGAAGTCCTCGACGCGCTGCAGCAGGTACGACACCTCCTGGTTCGCGTAGCGGTCGTTCGAGCTGGAGGTCGCGGTGCGTTTGCCGAACAGCGCATCGGCCTCGTCGAAGAACAGGATCCAGCGCCGGTTCTGCGCCTGGTCGAACACCTGGGCCAGGTTCTTCTCGGTCTCGCCGATGTACTTCGACACCACCATCGACAGGTCGATGCGGTAGACGTCGGCCTGCACCGCCTGGCCGAGCAGCGTGGCCGTCAGCGTCTTGCCGGTGCCGGGCGGGCCGAAGAACAGGCTGCGGTAGCCGGGCTTGAGCGCCTTGTCGAGCTGCCAGTCGCGCAGCAGCCGGGCGCCGTGGCGGTACCAGGCGGCGATGCCCTGCACCTCCTCCATCACGTCGGCGTCGAGCACCAGGTCGTCCCAGCCGAGGCGCGTGCTGATGCGCCGCGCCGGAAAGCCGGCGCCGAAGTCGGGCTTGCGCGCCTCGCCGGTGATCAGCCGCTCCAGCACGTCGCTGCCGACGTGCAGCGCGGCGCTGAGCCACGGCTCGCCCGGCCCGTCGTGCTGCAGCCGCAACAGGCCGTGGCGGCGCAGCGGCTGGTCGTCGTCGAGCAGGCGGTGCAGCGCGAAGCGGCGCGCCAGCTGTTCGCCGGCCAGCATGAAGGCCGCGGTCTCGCAGGTCGGCAGGAAGCCGCCGTGCGAACGGCCCTTCCAGCCGCCGAACTCGCTGAAGCCGCGGTCGAGGTTGCGGTTGCGCACGAACAGCATGTCGAGCAGTTGCGGGCGCAGGTGCGGCGCGAGCGCCAGCGCGAGCACCAGGCGCTCGTCGCGGCCGAGGCCGGCCTCGTGCACCAGGCGGGCATAGTCGCCGCCGTCCACCGCCAGGTCGGGGGCGTCGATCCCCTGTAGCGCCGCGGGGTCGCCGGCCTGCCCGAAATGCAGGCCGATGCGCGCCTGCAGCACGCGCTCCAGCCAGGCCAGCTCGCGCTCCAGCGCGCGGGCGTTGGTGTCAGCGCCAGTCGACATGCAGCACCTGTTGCATCCAGGGATGGCGGATCGTCGCGTAGCCCCACGGCAGCTGGTCGATCAGCATGTCGAACGGCCGCGGCTCGACCTGCAGCTGCCAGGCCTCGGCGCTGCGCTGCAGCCGGCCGTCGCGCTGCACGAAGGTCTCGCGCAGGCCGGCGATCGAGGTGCCGCCCAGCACCTTCCAGTGCTGGATCATCGCGGCCAGCAGGCCGTCGACGGCCGTGCGTTCGGCCTCGCTCGGTTCGAACCCGCGCGCCACCGGCAGCGCCAGGTCCAGCCCGCACAGCAGCTTGTTCAGCAGCAGCGCCGGTTCGGGCGCCGCGGCCTCGCCGGTGGCCAGCAGCTGCAGCAGCAGCACCGCGCGCTCGGCGGCCGGTGGGCCGGTGAAGGCGCGCTCGTCGGCCAGGCCCAGCATCATGAACAGGCGCGGCAGGTACGGGGCCGCGAGCACCAGGCCGGCATTGCCGACCGGCAGGGCCTCGACGGGCGCGGGCAGTTCGGGCGCCGCCGCCTCCGGCACCGGCCCGGCCGGTGCCGCGGCGGCTGCCCGCCGCGACAGCCCCAGCGCCGCCGCGGCAGACGCCAGCACCGAGGTGGCGGCCCGCACGACGCGTTCGAACCAGCGCGGTGCGGGCGTGGCCGCCACCTGCGAGCGCACGTGGTCGACGTAGCGCAGCGCATCGAACTGCTGCGCGCCGCCCTGCAGCGCGTGCTGCAGCGTCGCCTGCCACAGCAGCTGGCGGCGCCCGGCCAGTTCGTCCTTCGATGCCGGCACACCGGCCGCCACCGTCTCGATCCAAGTGTCGACCGCGCCCGCCAGGCCGGACGCGAACCACAGGCCCAGCACCCGCGGCAGCAGCGCGGCCGGCAGCGCCCGCACGATGCGCTGGCGCAGCAGCGCACTGTCGCCCAGCCGCTGCAGCGTGGCCTTCAGCCATTCGCGGTCGTGCTGCAGCAGCGGCGCCCAGGCCGGCGCGAGCGCGCGCAGCGGGTCGCTGCTTTCCGAGAACGCGGCACCGGCGTCCAGCGCGGCCAGCAGTTGCGCGCGCAGCAGCGGCAGCGTGTCGGTGCGCGGCGATGCGGCATGCGCCAGCGCCTGGTCGAGCACCGCTTCCCACAGCAGCGCCGCGCGGCCCGGGCCGGCGGCCGGGTCCACGGCCTTCAGCAGCCGCGCCGCGGCGGCCGGTTCGCCGGGCATCAGCGCATGCACCAGCGCGGCCAGCCAGCGCGCATCGAACTGCGCCACCAGCCGGCGCAGCAGGCGCGGCCGGTCGCCCAGCGCGCGCAGTGCGCCCGCCAGCTCGGCGGCGCTGTGCTGCAGCACCTCGTCGCCCAGCCGCCGCGGGTCGTCGCCGCGGCCATGCCATGGCAGGTGGCCGTGCTGCAGGAAGTACAGCAGGGCCTCCAGGCGCGCCTGCGGCCGGCTGCGCTGCACGCCGCCGGCATGCCGGCGCGCCGCCGACACGCCGCCCGGCCCGCGCAGGTCGGCCAGCGCATCCTGCAGCCGCTCGCGCAGCCGCAGCGCCCAGGCCTCCTCCATGCCGTCGGCCGGCACCTCGCCGAGGTCGAGCGTGAGCGCGTCGATGCGCCACACCTCGTCGGGTGCGCAGGCCTCGTCGAACAACGCGTCGAGGATGCGCAGCGCCGGGCCCTGCGCGAACGCCGCGAGGCGCGCCTCGGCCTCGGGCGCCGGCAGGCCGCCGGCGAAACCGACCTCGACGTGCAGGTGCTCGACCAGGTGGCTGTCAGGCATGGCCTTGCAGGAAGGGCTCGTCGCCCTCGCCTTCCTCGCGCGCGTCGCGCCGTTCGTCCGGCTGGCGCAGGCATTCGATGACGCGGCAGGCGGCCGCGTCGGCCTGCTCGGCGCGGTGCCGGTCGCCGGGTGCCGCAGCCAGCGCGCGGCGTGCCGCGAGCCACGGTTCCCAGCAGGCCTCGAAGCGCTGCATCGCGTCGAAATCCAGCCACAGGCATTGCAGCGACAGGTGCGACGGGCAGTTGATGCGCAGCGTGTCCTGCGCAAAGCGGCGGAACGCCGGCTGCGCGGTGCGCGCGGTCCAGCCCGGCAGCAGCACGCTGACGCGCAGCGCATGGAAGCCGGCCGGCAGCGCCAGCCGCGCATGCGCCAGCCCGCCCGGCGCCAGCGGGCGCAGCAGCACGTGCTCGACCACGTGCATGCCTTCGCTTTCCTGGTGCAGGTGCAGCAGGAAGAGCCGCAGGCTGCCGGCCGCGCGCCGCGCCGCGCCGGCGTCCGGGTGCTCGCCCAGGTGCCACCAGCGGCCCTGCTCGTCCGGGCCGAGCACCAGCCGGTGCGGCGCCGACTCCAGCACGCGGTAGCGGTCGCGCCACAGCCCGGCGCGGAACAGCGCCTGCGGCAGCGGCCCCTGCAGCGCCGGCATGCGCTGCAGGTCGGCCTGCAGCTGCTCGCGCGACGCCGGCCGCTCGGCCTGTCCGGCCGCGACGCCGGCTTGTGCCAGCTCGGGCGCCACCTGCAGTGCCGTGTGCCGCGGCTGTGGCTCGGCCACCAGCGCGAGCTGCTGCTGGCGCAGCACCTGCGTCAGCGCGCGCGGGTGCCGGATGCGGAAGCCGAGCAGCAGCGATGCGCGGCGCTGCAGCCCGCTGCAGTTGGATTCGCCCGGCGGCCGGCCGGGATCGAAGCCGGCGGCGCGGTCGCGCGTCAGCCGGACGATGTCGCGCAGGTACGCCGCCTTGTTCTCCAGCAGCAGCGCCTCCAGCTCCTGCGGCGCGTGATGGCCGCAGAACTGGCGCATCGAGTTCTGCGTGTAGGTCTCGCCGTGCAGCGCCAGCAGGTGGTCGAGCGCGCGGCTCTTGCGCTGCGCATGGCGGTCGAACGGCGCGTAGACGGCCTGCTCGACCTCGGCCGGCGGCGCGAGCAGCAGCCGGTCGACGCCGGGCAGGCTGTCGGGGCCGATCAGCTGCGACCACAGCGCCTGGCGCGAGCCGCCGTTCACCGAGAACAGCTCGCGCAGGTGCTGCAGCTGGGCCAGTTCCTGCGCGATCACCTGCTCCATCATCAGCAGGTAGGTCTGCAACTGCTGCGCGCGCGCCCGTTCCTGCGGCGGCGCCGAGCGCGGCACGCCGTGCCGGCCGACGCCGTACACCGCCGGCAACAGCTGCTGCACCGAGTGGTAATGCTGCAGCTCGCGGTGCTCGCCGCGCGGCAGCGCGGCCGCGGCCCGCTCGGCCTGGTCGGCCTGCTGGCGCGCGCGGTTCGAGCGGCCGGCGGCGCGCAGGTCTTCGAGCTTGCGGCACAGGTCGGCCGGCGCGATGTGCACCGGGTTGCCGCGCCGCGTGACGGCCAAGGTGGCGGGCGGGCCGCTCGCGCCGGCGTTCGGCAGCACGAGCCGCAAGGCGCCGGCGTCGCTGCGCCATGCCACCGAGCCGCTGCTCGGCGCCGCGTTCGCCGGCCGCAGCTCGGCCAGCCGCGCCAGCTCGACGCCCGGCACCGCCTGCACCACCGCGGCCAGGTCCGACAGGAACAGCCGCTGCGTGCCGTCCTGCCCGGCCGGCAGGTCGTCGATGAAGCCGTGCTGCAGCGCCGGGCCGGTGTAGACCTGCTCCAGCGAGGCGCCGGCGCGCAGCCGCTCGTCCAGGCTGCGGCAGGTGGCGGCGCGCGCGATGAACCGGTCGCAGCGGTCGTAGACCTCGGCCAGCACGTCGGCCGCATCGCGCGGGCCCGCGATCTCGATGCTGCCGTGCAGCTCGCAGGGCACGTCGGCGACGCAGCCGATGGCCGGGTCCAGGTCTTCGCCGAGGTTGCGCTGCGCGAGGAAGGCCGCGCGCGCCGCCTCGATGCGCTGCGCCGTGCTCTCGGCCGCGCCCTGCGACAGCTTCAGCACCAGCCGCACGACGCCGTCCTCGCGCGGCTGCAGCGTCGCGTCGTCGAGCCCCGGCACCGCGTCGAGCAGCACGCGCCGCACGTCGGCCGCCGTGGTCGCGCGGCACGGGAAGGCCTGCGCCGGCGGGTGCAGCGACAGCGCCTCGAAGGCGATGCGGCCGTCGGCGCCGGTCAGGTGGTCGGCGACCGGGAAGCCGGCCCGGTAGGCCACGTCGGTCAGCGCGAAGCACAGCTGCTCGAGCAGCGTGATGCCGGGGTCGTGCAGGTTGTGGTCGGTCCAGGTGCTGCCGCTGACCGCCTGCAGCCAGTCGATGCCCTGCGCGCGCAGCGGCGCGAAGCCGGTCTCGCCGCGGTCCTTCGGGGTCATGCGGCGCTCCCTTCCATCGTCTCGTCGAACCACAGCCGCGTCAGCGTGGCCTGGATGCGCACGCCGGCGCCGTAGTCGCACTTCGAGCGCACCTGCAGCCTGTAGCTCGCATTGCGCCCGCTGCTGCCGTGCCAACGCAGTTCCAGCTTGTCGCAGCGGCGTCCGTACCAGGCGTCATGGCTGCGGATGCGCTTGCGCCGCGAGAAGAAATCCAGCCAGCCGGCCGTCGGGTTGTAGGCGTTCATCGCGATCGCATGCAGCAGCGCGAAGCGCCCGCCCCCGGGATGCCCGGCGCCCACCATCACCTCGAAGGCCTGGCAGCCGGCGAGCGGCCCGGTCAGGTCGTGCCACTCGCCGTCGGCCAGCGCCGGCGCGATGCCGGGCCAGCGGCTGCTGCCCACCCGCCCCTGCATCGCGACGACGCCGGCCACGTCCAGCGCCTCGCGCGGCTCGGCGGTGCCGATGCCCACGCGATCCTGCGCGTCCAGCGCCAGCACCGGCGCGCGCCCGCGCGACGCGCTGACGCCGGCATGGTGGAACAGCAGCTGGTCGCGGTCGCCGCCATAGCTCATCGACCACAGCGCGGTGCGCGCGCTCTGCTCGCGGTAGAAGCTCACCAGCGCGTCGTAGCCGGCCGGCGTCGACACCTCGATGCCGTTCTCGGCCGACTTGCGGAAGCCCTCGTCGCTCATGTTGAGCATCGAGTCGATCAGGTCGCCGAAATGGTCGCGCGTCGGCAGCCGTCCTTCGTCGAAGAAGTGGCGCAGCGTCTCGCGGTTGCGGATCGTCATGCGCCGCCTCCGTCCGCCTGGCCGATCACGAAGGTGCTGCCGATCGCCAGCCGCGCGATGCCGGTGGGCTGCGGCGCCGGGTCGGGAAAGGACGCCGCGGCCGCGACGATGTGGGTGGCCATCGGCAGCGCCAGGCTCCACGGCGTGCGCGCGAGCGCGCGGGCCGCGCCCTGGCGCGCGCTGTCGACCAGCGTGTAGACGCCGTCGTCGCTGCAGGTCACGTGCAGCAGCGACAGCTGCGTGACGTACTCGACGCAATCCAGCGCGCGCAGCCGCGCCTCCAGGTCTTCGCTGCGCACCACCCAGTCGAACGCCGCGCCGCAGCCGTCGTCGAACCACGGCGACAGCGTCTCGACCACCGTGCGGTCGATGCGCTGCAGCGCCGCGCCTTCGTGCGCGCCGCGGGCCAGCCCGACGCTGCAGCGCAGCTGGATGCGGTCGTAGGCCGGGTTGCGCACCAGGATCTTCGCGAACGGCGACGCGCGCTCGCGCAGGTAGTCGGCCATGCGGCGCAGCTCGATCGCGTTGAAGCGCGGCGCCGCGGTCGCGAAGGCCGGGTCGTTGCGCGGCACCTGCGGCACCGCCACCACCAGCACCTGGCCGGCCGGCGGGCGCGGCAGCCCGGCCTCGGCGACCTGGTCGCCGCACAGGCAGCGCGCCTTGAACACCTCGGGGAAGCGCTCCAGCAACAGCCGCTCGGCATCCCATGCGGTGCTGGCGCGCTGCTTGTGCTGCAGCCGCTCGCCGGCGCGGGTGGCCAGCGCGCGCGCATCCTCGGCCGCGCGCAGGCCGAACGACGGGCCGACCTGCTGCACGCCGGCCAGCCCCGCGACCGACGCACTCGGCTTCGTGATCCGCCCGGCCGGCAGCAGGGCCAGGGCCGTCGGTCCAGTTGCCGGTTCCGTCGACGGCAGCTGGCGGCGCGCCCGCAGCGCATGCGCCTGCACGCCCTGCAGCGCCGCGAAGCCGTCGAACCCCTGGCTGGCCGAGGCGCGCAGCCAGTACAGGCCGGGCGGCATCACGCCGTGGTCCAGCGTCAGGTCGCCGGGCAGGTCGAGCGTGACGATGCCCGAGGTCAGGAAACCCTCGGTGCTGTCGGCCAGCACGCGGGCCGGCGGCAGCGGCCGCCAGTGGTCGCCGGCCAGCGTCGCCCAGCGCACGCGGCCGCGCCGCGCACCGGGGCGCGTCGCGTCGGCCGCCGACTCGCGCAGCGAGAACAGCAGCGTCAGGGTGCCGCCCGGCTCGCTGGCGGCCAGGCCGATGTACAGGTTGCCGTCGTCGTCCAGCCGCGGCAACAGCCGGTGGTCCGACCCGGCGGCCGCCGAGTGCAGCGTTTCGAGGCCGAACGGATGCAGGTGCAGCAGCCGCTCGATGTCCTCGGTGTCGAGCCGGATCACGCTGCTCGCCTCGTAGCTCAACGTCAGCCGCTCGACCAGCGGCGTGTACGGCGGGTTCGGCAAGGGCTTCGGCCGCTTGGTGCGGGCGTTCGCGGTCACGGTGTCGGCCAGCACGATCGGCCAGGCCGCATGGCCGAACGCGCCGCGCGGCCCTGTGAGCTGCAGCCGGTACAGCCCGTTGCGCGGCAGCGCGGCGCCCCACTCCGCCGGGTCGCTCGCGCGGCTGTGCTTGCGCAGCGATCCGGGATCGACGTCGATCGCCATCATCGGCCGCAGGCAGCCCGCGGCGTCCGGCCGGTCGAACAGCGGCTGTTGTGCCGATGCGCCGCCGCACGGCTGCCACAGGCCGTCGCGCAGGATCGCGAGCGCGGCCGTGAAGCGGCCTTCGCGCTGCTCGGCGGGATAGCCGCGGTAGTGGGTGTCGAAGCCACCGGCATCCGGCGGCAGCCCGCCCCACTCGAGCTGCAGCGACAGGCTGCGGATGTCCTTGCACGCCATCTCGGCCGCGCCGACGACCAGGTAGGACGACAGCGTCGGCAGCGGGCCGAACGGGTTGAAGGCCTTGGTCGGGTCGAGCCGGCCGAGGTTGTTGTGCAGCACGATGTCGCGCACGCCGCGGGCGCTGACGCGCAGCCGCGCCTCGGCCAGCGGCAGGTCGGCCAGCAGCGAGTACGGATAGAGCCGGCCCTGCGTGCCGAGCTCGATGCGCAGCAGCGGCAGCGCGGTGTTCCAGCCCGGGCCGTGCAGCGCCGCGTCGCAGCCGACGATGGCCGGGGCCTCGGGCCGCAGCCGCAGCGTGATCGCGAGCCCGCCGTCGGCGGCGCGCGCCACGTGGGCATCGCTCGCCTCCAGCCAGCCGGTCGCGGCGCTCAGGTGCAGCCTGAGCAGGCCGTGGAACAGCTGCTCGAACACCAGCTGGCGCTCCGGCGGCTGCGCACCGGCCAGCAGGCTCAGCGGGTCGCCGCCGCCGTGGGGCTCGGGCAGGCGCTCGCGCAGCACGCGGCGGGCGGCCAGCCGCAGGCGGCGCAGCTGCGATTCGCCCAGGTCGGCCTGGCCGGCCAGCAGCCACTGGCCGAGCAGGCGGCCGAAGGCCTCGCGCAGCGTCACCGGGTCGGTCGCGAAGGTGACCGCGTCGACGCGGGCGTCGAGCGCCGCGGCGTCGTCGCTGCCCGGGCCGGCGATCGGCAGCTCGACCTGGATCTCCCGCTCGCCCTCGCGCAGCAACAGCAGCGGCGACGCGATCGCCAGGCCCAGGCGCGCGTCCTCGGCGGCGTGCCCGCGCCCGCCGCCGAACAGCGGCCACGCGGTGTCGCCATCCGGCGCCAGCCGGGTCGCCTTCGCACGCGTGACGAAGCCGAACTCGCGCTCCGGCGAGATCAGCGCATCGCGCTCCAGCCGCAGCGTGCACAGCGCCGCGACGCGCGCATCGGTGACGACCAGCGGCGCCGCGCTGTGGAAGCGCAGCGGCTGGCCGGCGGCGTCCTTGCCGGCATCGAAGGCCGTGCCTTCGGGCACCTGCAGGATGCGCCCGGCGCGCGCGTCGCGGGCGCAGGCCAGGTGCACCTCGTCGGCCACCGCACCGGCCGGGCCGAAGCCCAGGCACTCGCGGTAGTAGAAGTCGACGTGGCGCGCGGTGAAGCGGTTCAGGTCGCGCTGCACCGTCTCGATCAGTTTCAGGAAGGCGATCAGCAACCCGGCCGCCGGCTCGTGCGTGCCGGTGTGCAGCGTCGACGGCAGCAGCTCGCGGGCCAGCACCTGCAACCCGTCGATCGCGCTCAGGAACGCGAAGTAGCGCTCGCGCAGCAGGTCGCGCTCGCTGCGCCCGGCCGATGCCGCGGCCAGCACCGGCCGGTCGTTGGCCCAGATGCCGTCCAGCCGCGCATGCGCATGCGCGATCGTGCGGCCCTGCCAGCGGTGCTGGCCGAACTGCCGGTGCACCCAGCGCAGGTCTTCGCCGAGCTGCTGGTCCACCAGCCGGCCGATGCGGGCGCGAAAGCTCAGCGACGCGGCGTCGGCGTGGCCGTCCAGCGACTTGAACCACAGGTCGATCCACTGCGCGAGCCGCACCACCTGGCTGGCCAGGCTTTCCAGCGGCGCGGTCTCGGCGTCGTGCAGGAAGGCGTTCTGCAGCACGCGCAGGTCGATGCTCGCGATGCGCGCCAGCACCAGCGTGACGTCGCTCGCGAACATCGCGCCCCAGTCGCCGGCCTCGCGGTTGTCGAGGTCGACGAAGCGCAGGTGCTGCGCCAGCGTGGCCGTCATCGCGACGCGGTGCTCGAACGGCAGCTCGTCGACCTGGAAGTAGCCTTCCGCCAGGGCCGCCGGAAAGCGCTCGCCTTGCTCGGTGCCGAGGCTCATGGTCCGGTCCCGTCGCGCCAGCCGCCGTCGCGCAGGTACAGCGGGTACACCATGTTGTCGCGCGTGCTGGTGCTGCGGATGGTGTAGTCCAGGCGCAGCTTCAGCACGCCGTCGTACAGGTCCGTGGTGTCGATCGCGACCTGGTCCAGCGTGATGCGCACCTCGAAGAACAGCACCGCCTTCTCGACCAGGCTGCGGATCTCGGTCAGCGTGCTCTCGGTGATGTTCTCGAACACCATGCGCTGCAGGCCGCAGCCGTAGGTCGGGTGCATCACGCGCTCGCCGGGCACGGTGGACAGCAGGATGCGCAGGCTTTCGCGCACGTCCTGGTCCTCCGAGACCGTCAGCGCGTGCAGCGTGCGGCCGTCGAAGGCCGGCGGGAAGGCCCAGCCAGTGCCGAGGAAGCGCTTGTCGAGGCCCATCGCCGTGTGCCGCCGTTCAGCCGCCGATGAGCACGGTGGGCCAGCCCATCACGATGCTGCCGCCATGCGCCGTCGGGTCGCCGATGCGCGCCGCCGGCTTGCTGCCGATCAGCACCGTCGTCGAGCCCTGGATGATGGTGTCGGGCGGGCCGACGCAGACCGCGCTGTCGCCCAGCACCGCGGCCGGCAGCTTGCCGATCAGCACCGTCGGCACGCCGGGGCCGACCACCGGCCCGCCGACGTGCGGGATCGGCGGCAGGCCGGGCGTGACCATCGGGCACACGTGCATGTCGGTGAGGCGGGCGGCGGGCGGCATGGCGGCTCCGGGCGGGTCAGTTGATCATCACGAGCGCGCCCTTGACCACCGTCTGTCCGGCGGCCGACAGCTCGGCGCTCGCATTGCCCTTGGCGGTGAAACCCACCTGCGCCTCGCAGCCGACGTTCAGGCCGCTGGCCTTGACGTCGGCCTTCGAGCTGATCGTGACGGCACCCACCGCATCCAGCGTGATCGTGCCCTTGGCCGTCACCTGGATGTTCTTCGGGCTGTCGAGCGTGATGCCGCCGGGGGCGAGCTCGACCTTGTTGCCGTTCTGGTCCTGCAGCAGGATGGACTTGTCCTTGTCGCTCAGCACGATCCTGTTGTTGCCGGGCGTCGTCAGCGTGATCACCTTGTCGGCCTCGTTGAACTCCAGCTTCGACAGGCAGCGCGTGACGATGGCCTTGATGTCGTTCGGCGCCTCGAGCGCGTACGGCGTGACCTGCTTGCTGCTGTAGACGCTGCCCAGCACCACCGGGTGCGACGGGTCGTCGGCGAAGTAGCCCAGCACCACCTCGTCGCCGACCTCGGGCAGGAAGAAGGTGCCGAAGGCGTTGCTCGCGTGCAGCTGCATCAGCCGCGCCCAGACGCCCTCGGTCGCGGCCTGCAGCACCGGCAGCTTGACCTGGATGCGCTGCTCGCCGGCCGGGTCGCCGTCGAGCTTCATCACGATGCCGACCTGCAGGCCGTGCACGCCGGGCAGCAGGCCGGCACCGGGCGGTGCCAGCACGTCGGGCCGCTCGACGAACCATTCGGGCGACAGGCCGAACTGCGCCTCGGTGATCCAGTTGCCGTCGGCGATCTCGTGGCGCAGCCCGGTGACCAGCACCTTGCCGCTGAAGCGCGTGCCGACGCCGGTCAGCTCGATCAGCCCGCCGACCGTCGCCAGTGCCGAGCCCTGGAAGCGCATGCGCCCGCGCAGCCGTGCCAGGCCTGCCTTCAGCTGCTGCGCCTTGGCCCATTGCGTCAGCGCGGCCTGCGGCTGCGGCGCGCCGGACTGCAGGCGCAGCGAGGCCAGGCCGATCACCTTGGCCAGCGTGGCCGAGTCGAGGTCGCCCTGCGCCGGCAGCGTGGCCGGCTTGCTTTCGGTGCCTTCGAGCGCGGCCTGGGTCTTCATGTCCCACGAGAAGGCCTGGGCGCTGGCGTACTGGGTGCGCGCATCGAGGTCGGCGTGGAACTCGATCAGCTCGCGGCCGTAGCCGACTTCCAGCGCCGGGGCGGCGTCGGCCAGCGGGGCCTTGACGGCCAGCTTGCCGTCGGTGGCGATCACCAGCAGGCCGTTGACGTCGGCGCGCGACAGCATGAAGTCCCAGTCGCTGCAGTAGTGCTGCACCAGTTCGCCGTGTGCCAGCTCGGTGGCGGCGACCTCGATGGCCAGGCCGTGCGCGCCGGCCAGCGTCTGGATGATGGCGCTGTCGGTCTGCTCGATGAAGTTGGCGTTGCGCCGGCCGACCGTCATCAGCACGGCCTTGTCGCGGCATTCGACGATGAGCCGGGCCTCGTTGTCGCCGCGCACCTGCACGCCGTGGCGCACGACCAGGCCTTCGAACAGCAGCGCTTCGCTGTTGCCGTAGCCGGCCTTGACCGCGAGCAGGACGCCGGGCTTGAAATGGTCGGCGTCGCTGAGCGGGAAGCGGCGGCCGGGCATGTCGCCGTCGACCAGCTCGATGCGGGCCGACGGCACGCTGTTGACGGCGCGGCGCACGCTGACGGAGATCACCTGCACGGTCTCGTCGAGCGCGACGCCGTCGGCGCTGAGCTTCAGCGTGACCACGCCTTCGGCGTCGTCCAGCGGCGAGACGGCGGGCATCGCGCTATTCCACCGGCGGCAGCAGCAGCTGCGTGCCGGGCTTGACGTTGAGCAGGCTCGGCAGGTTGTTGTAGCGCGCGACGGCCTGCGACTGGTCCTCGGTGCCGCCGTAGTGGCCCTGGCACAGCAGCGGCAGCGTGTCGCCCTCGCGCACGGTGACGCGCTGCAGCACGCTGTCGGACTGGCGGTTGGAGACCAGGTGGGATTCCTTCTTGCTCATCGCGCCGATGAAGCTGAGCTCGACGCGGGCGCGCAGCGGGTCGCCGCTGGGCTTGAACAGCGTGTACTGGGCGTTGATCGACTCGAGCCGGCCGAAGAAGATCAGCGTGCCCCACAGCAGCCGCACGTAGGGCGGTTCCTTCTTCAGCGTGACGTACTCGTAGACGACGCCGTTGAGCTTCTTCATCTGCGTCTTGACGTCTTCGCGCGGGCCGTTCTCGGGCGGCGGGACGACGCCGGTGCCGTCGAGCACGATGGAGAACGAGATGTGCTCGTCGTCGACCGAGCTGAACCGGGGATCGACCGCGGCATCGCCGAGCGTCTTCTGCTTGTCGTAGTGCACGCCGTAGCTGTGCCGGAAGTCGGCCGGGTTGATCTGGGCGCTGAAGGCGGCGGACGGGTCGAGCTTGATCGTGCCGTCCTTCTCGATGCTGTAGCGGGTCATCAGCAGGTGGGTCAGCATGACGTCCTCCCCGGTTCGGCCGTGCCGCGTCCCCCGTTCGGGCTGAGCCTGTCGAAGCCTGGGCGGCATGCGAGCAGCCCTTCGACAGGCTCAGGGCAACCCTTCGACAGGCTCAGGGCGAACGGGAAATACCGACACCCGTTCGGGCTGAGCCTGTCGAAGCCCGGGTCCCTGTGGCACCAACCCTTCGACAAGCTCAGGGTGAGCGGTTTGGGCACGCTCACGTCAGCGCTCCCGCTGCGACTGCAGCCGCTCGGCCATCCACGCCTTGCATTCGGCGAGCAGTTGTTCCCGCAAACGCTGCAAGTCGGCCGAAGACAAGACAGCCCGCGGCGCCGCCACCGGCACCGCCGTCACCTGCGACCGAATCAGCAACTGCCTCACCTCGATGCCCATGGCGCGTCCTCAGTAGACCCGGTTCGAGCGCGCGTACGCGAGCTCGATCTTCTCCATCGCCACCTCGTTGCGGGTGGACTGGAACCCATCGATCTCCCACTTCACCGGCCAGGCGTTCTCCACCGTCCAGCAGCGCAGCGGCTCGCCCTGCGCATCGAGCAGGAACACGTGCACCAGCATCGGCTCGATCGGCTTGACGAAACCGCCCTCCATCACCGCCTGGCACCACTTCATCAGCTTCGAATCGCTGGCCGCGATGCCGCGCTTGAGCACCAGCCGCGGGTGCTTGATCGCCTTCGGCAGCACGTGCACGAACCCGTTCTGCCCGCCCTCGTTCACCGTCTCGGTCTCCACCTCGGGCCCGATGCCGCTGACCTCGCGGAACGCCGCGTCGGCATCCTTCGGGTTCGAGCCGAAGGTCACCGAGAAATGGAACGCCGCCGGCGGGTACAGCCGCGACGCGCCCTTCAGCCGCGTCTTCGCGCCCTGCAGCATCTCGGGCGTGATCGCCCCCCCGCCGCCCGATCCGCCGGGCGGCGGCCGCGACGGCGCGCGCAACGGCGGCGGCGGCAGCGGCGGTGCCGGCGGGATGCCCGGGGGCGCCATCAGGCGTTGGCGATCGTGAGCCCTTCGTGCGCGATCACGATGGTCTCCACCGCCACCTCGTTGCCCTGCGATTTCAAGTCGGTGCCGGTGATCTTGGTCGGCCAGGCGTTCGCCAGCGTCCACACCATCGTCGGCTTGCCGCCTTCATCGAGCAGGCTGATCGTCACCGGCTTGCGCTTGATCGTGTTCATCTTGATCTCGTTGAACCAATCCCACAGCTTGTTGTCGGACTTGAAGACGCCCTTCTTCATCGTCACGTCGCTGTACTTCTTCATGCCGGGCATCTTGATCACCGAGAAGGCCGGGCTGTCGCCGTGCCGGTACTCGATCGGCTGCGCCTCCACGTCGAGGCCCGAGACCTCCTGGAAGGACATCACGGCCGAGTCCCACTTCACCTCGAAGCGGAACTTGGGAAGCGGCCACACCGTGGTCGATTGCGCTGATCCATCGTCTGCCATGAGCGGCCTCCTGCGGAATGGTTGATGTCGTCAGTGAACGGGGTCAGGACTTCTGCATCTGCTGCTGGAAGGTGATCTCGATGAACTCGGCCGGGCGGCTGATCGCCACCAGCACCGTCACGCGCAGGATCCCTTCGAGGATGTCCTCGGGCGTCATCGTCTCGCCCAGTCCCACGTGCACGCTGAACGCGTCGTCCGGCACCGCGCCGGCCAGGCCGCCGCGCTTCCAGATGCCGGTCAGGAAGTTGGTGATCATGCTTTTGATCGTGACCCAGGTGTTCGCCACGTTCGGCTCGAACACCATCGCCTTGGCCGCCAGCCGGCACGACTCCTCCAGCATGATCATCGTGCGCCGCACGTTGATGTAGCGCCAGTCGAGGCTGTTGCCGTCCAGCGTGCGTGCGCCCCACACCAGCACGCCCTCGCCGATGAACGAGCGGATCGCGTTGACCGACTTGCCCTGCGTCGTGACGTTCAGGTCTTCCTGGTCCTCGTTCGAGATCGTCACCGCCGGCGACACCACGCCGTTCAGGCTCACGTTGGCCGGCGCCTTCCAGACGCCGCGCGAGTTGTCGACCATCGTGTAGACGCCGGCCATCGCCGGCGACGGCGGCAGCAGGTTGAGCCGGTTCTTCGCCTCGGCCAGGATGGTGTTGAACAGCGTGCTCGACGCGCCCAGGCTCTTGTTCAGCAAGGCCTTGTGCGTCTCCACCGCCATCTTCAGCGCCGCGGCGTCGAGCAGCTTGGCCTTCTGGTCGGGCGTCTTGTCCGACGCGTTGACGTCGGCGGTGATCGCCGCCGTCCAGTCGTCGTCGGTCTTCAGCACGTCCTGCACCGCCTGCCACTGCTGCGCGGTGCGGGCCGGCGTCGCCGGCGCCAGCTGGTCGGGCAGCGCCAGGTCCTGCATCAGCAGCTGCACCAGCACGTCGCGGTTGCCGATGTGGGTGTAGTCCAGGTCCTTGTCCTGCACCACCGTGGTGTTGACCCACGGGTAGTAGGCGGCCGCGTAGTCGAGGTAGTTGACGCCCAGCGCGCCGCGGAAGCCCTCGATCGGATCGACGCCGGTCGGGTTCTTGCGATCGAGCTGGCCGCCCCAGACGTCGAGGATCGCGATGCGGCTGTGCATGCGGCCGCCGCAGTGCTGCAGCATCGCCTGCTGCACCGAGATGCAGTTCTTCGCGCTCAGCAGCACCGCATCCGGGATCACGAGCATCGTCGGTTCCTGCTCCTTCACCAGCGGTTCGATGCCGTCCATCAGCTTGTCGGCCTCGACCGCGCCGCTGTAGTCGCCCACCGACACCACGTAGCACGGGCCGCCGCCGTTCTGGAAGAAATGCAGCATCCCGTAATAGAGCAGGAAGCGGCCGCCGTCGCTGCCGTCGGCCTGCGTCAGCAGGTAGTCCTTGGTGCCGGCGTGGAAGGCGGCGACCGCGTTCGGATCGGTCATCTCGGCGATCGCGAACTTCGGATCGGGCCCGAAGCCGAAGTACTGGTGGTACTCGGCCATCGAGCCGATGCGCCAGGGCTTGTTCAGCAGCGACTTGCCGGCGTTGTCGGCACGCCGGGTGTAGCCGATGAACGCGGGCACCGCGGTGGCCACCTCGACCACCGAGTTCGGGAACGCGTTCTTCTCGACGATATAGACGCCGGGTGTCTTCATAGCCATTGCGGCCTCCTCTGCGGGTTAGCGATGCACATGGATCTCGGAGACCAGGCGGCTTGCGCCGCCGATCTGCTCTCGGGCCAGGAACTGCGCCGCCGCCACCGGCAGGCGCTTGACCAGCACCTTGTCGCCGCCGCGCTGGCGGCTGCGCAGCTGGAAGCGCCGCTCGCTGCGCTGCGCGAGCGCGATCGGCGCGCTCGAGCGGATCGCGAGCAGCGGCGCACCGTTGTCCAGCCGGCCGGGTTCGGGTTCGCCGAACTCGGCCTCGCGCGCCAGGTCGACCACCTGCAGTTGCGGCTCGGGCCAGTCGCCGTGCAGGCAGTATTTCCACACGGTGGCGCGGGCCGCCAGCTGCACGCGGTAGCGCACCGGCGGCACCGGCAGCGCGGCCAGCGGCACGCGCAGCAGCGCGAGCGGCGGCATGCGGCGCGACACCGGGTCCAGCACCTGCACCACCAGCGGCCAGGTCAGCGGGCGCACGTCGACCGGCACCTGCCAGCCCTCGCCTGCAGCGCCGGGCTGCGCCGCGGCGGCGTCGAGGTACAGCAGCTCGCCGGGGCGCTGCGCCGGGTGGTCGGTGTACTGCGCGAAATCCTCGTCGGCGGCGTGCACCTGCCAGGCCAGCACCGCCGCCGGTTCGAGATCCTGGCAGCCGGCCGCGCCGAACAGCGCGAGAGCGCCGCCGTCCTCGCGCACGATCGCATCGGTGGCCCGCAGCCACCAGGCCGTGTCGCCGACCGGCACGAAGCGCAGACCGCGGCAGCGCCCGTCGGCGAAGAAGCCGTGGGCGATGTCGACGCGCAGCAGCGGCAGGTAGGGTCCCATGGCAGGCTCAGGCATGCGCGCCGACGTGCGGCTCGCGCACCACCGGCAGTTGCGCGTCGAGCTGGCCGGCATCGAAGGTGACCAGGCGCATGCGGTACAGCACCGACGGCAGGTAGCGTCCGCCGAAGGTGCCCCACAGGTTGCTCAGGTCGCTCATCGCGAGGTTCTCGATGTCGAGCGTGAGCTTGTCGATGCGCGGGTCCAGGTCGGGCGTGTTCTGGTGGTTCAGCACCGGCCGCGACTGGAAGAACGCGATCGTGCTGGAGACGAACTTCAGCGCCTCGGCGTAGTTGCCGGCCCCGAAGTTGGCCGCGAACATCAGCAGCAGGTTCAGCGACACCGGCACCGGCAGGCGCCCCTGCCGGCCGCTGCCGCCGTCCGGGCGGGTGCGGAAACCGGGCGTCGTGTCGTGCTCGATGTTGACCAGGAACACCGCGAGCCGGTTGTTGACCTGGCTCGCGACGCTGCCGTCCGGCTCGTACAGGCTCGAGACGACGACCAGTTCCTCCGACAGCTGGAAGGCACGCCGCAGCGCGCTGTTCAGCTGGTGGGCAACCTGGACGATGGCCGCATCGATCATGCTCGGACCCTGGTGGATGGATGAACGGACGATAAGGTGCGGTGCATCGCGCGCCCATCGGTCAATGTCTGAACTTGCACCTCCTCATTGCTGAGACGACGGCAGCGCGCGGCTGAGGCGGCGCTGCCCGGCCGCCACCGCGCGGATCGCGTCGGCCAGCTCGGCCACCGGGTCGTCCTTCAGCAGGTAGCCGGCGGCGCCGGCCGCGAGCATCGCGTCGACGATGGCCGGCTCGTCGTGCATCGACAGCACCAGCACGCGCAGGCCGGGGTGCGCCTGCAGCAGCGCCTGCAGGAACGGCGGGCCGCCGCCGGGCATCTGCACGTCCATCAGCACCAGGTCGGGCGGCACGCGCGGCGGCGCGAGCCAGGCCTGCAGCGCGGCGGCGTCGGGCGCCTCGCCGACGACCTCGAGCCCGTGCCGGCGCAGCAGGTCGCCCAGCAAGGCGCGGTAGGCCGCGTGGTCGTCGGCCAGGACCAGGGTCAGCGGGAGTGCGGGAACGCCCATGGTGCCCCGCAGCCTGCGCCTGCGCGCGCGATCGCGCCATCGGGTGGCGCCTGATACGCGACGGATCGAATGCTGATCAGGCGGGGCTGCGCGCGGCGTTGCGCCACGGCAGTTCGAGCGAGCTCAGCCCTTCGCGCAAGGCATAGCGCGTGAGTTCGGCCAGGCTGCTGATGTCCAGCTTCTGCATCACGTGCTCGCGGTGCGTGGCCACCGTCTTGGCGCTGACGTGCAGCCGGTCGGCGATCTGCTGCGTCGACAGGCCCTCGGACAGCAACTGCACCATCTCGCGCTCGCGCGGCGTCAGCTGCGAGGCGCCGGCGGCCGGCTGAGGCTGGCCGCGGCTGCGCACCTCGTTGACCACCACCCTCACCAGCTCGGCGCTCAGGTGCACCTGGTCGGCCATGGCCTTGCGGATGGCCAGCGCGAGTTCCTCGTACGAGCAGTCCTTCAGCACGTAGCCGGAGGCGCCGGCCTCGAGCACGGCGAGCACCATGCGGCGCTCGGCATGCACCGACAGGCACAGCACGCGCACCGACGGGTGGTCGGTGCGGATGCGGCGCGTTGCCTCGACGCCGTTCAGGCCGGGCATCGAGACGTCGGTGACGACGATGTCGGGCTGCAGCTCGCGGGCCAGGCGCACGGCGGCCAGGCCGTCGTCGGCCTGGCCGACCAGTTCGATGTCCTTCTCGCGCGCCAGCAGCGCGCACAAGCCGTCGCGCACGATGCGGTGGTCGTCGGCGAGGACGATGCGGATGCCCATGGTCGGCTCCTTCAGGTGGGGGCGGGCAGCACGATGGTCGCGTGCGTGCCGAGACCGGTCGACGAGCGGATCTCGAGCCGGCCGCCGATGGCCTGGATCTGCGCCTGCGTGCTGGCCAGGCCGAAACCGCCAGCCCGGCTGAAGCCGTCGCGCGGTGCGGCGGGGGCGCTGCGGAAGCCGATGCCGTCGTCCGAGACGCAGACCCGCAGGCTGCGGGCATCGCTGCGCGCGGTGATGCTGACCAGGCCGGCGCCGGCGTGCTTCTGCACGTTCAGGCACAGCTCGCGCACGCCGCGGAAGACGACGGCCAGCACCGCCTCGGGCAGCGACAGCGGCGGCAGCTCGCAGTCGAAGGACACGGCCAGCCGGCTGTCGCGCGCCAGCCGCTCGGCCAGGCTGCGCAGCGCCTGTTCCAGCCCGAGCCGCAGCACCGGGCTGCTCAGGTCGAAGGTGGCCGAGCGGGTGGCGCGCGCGGCCTGGGCCAGCAGCGTGCCGAGGTCGTCGAGCAAGGCGCCTGCGCTGTCGATGGCGACGAGCTCGCGCAGTTCGCCGAGCTTCAGGCGGGCCAGTGTGAGGAACTGGCCGATCTCGTCGTGCAGGCCGAGCGCGATGCGCTCTCGCTCGCGCGCCTCGGCGACGGTGATCTCGTAGGCCAGCGTGCGCAGGTGGCTGCGCGGCGGGCGCACGGCCGGGCGCTCGCGCCCCTGCCGCGCCCGGTTGATCGGCACAACATGTGTTCGCATCGTCCACTCCCTGGCGATCGTCGTTGGCGCCCGAAGGCGGCCGCCCTTTGCCGGGTGGCGCGACGATTATGGGCATGCAGCATGCCCGACGGCGCGGGCTTCAGCAAGATTCAGGACGATTCAGTGGAGGCACGCGGCGGCCTGTTCTTCCGGCTGGACGGTGGAAGTAGCCCTCCAGCAGCGCAACGACCTCGTCGACGAAGTCGGGTCGATCGAACAGCTCCGGCTGATGCGAGGCCGCCTGGTGGATGACGGCGTGGGCGGCGACACGTGCGACCTGGAGTGCGAAGCGCGGGTCGGGGACGTTCTTCATGAAGGGCTGCAGTGCCTGCAAGGCCCGGTCGTCGCCCTGGCGGTCGTCGCTCAGGCAGCGCTTGACCGAGCGCGGCAGTTCCTCTTCGATCGCCCGATGCACGGCCGGCGCGATGCGGTGCTCGGCAACCATCGCGCGCACGAGGAGGGAAAGCGCCGCCCGAAGGGATTGCTGCCCGGAAAGTTGCGGAAGCGCGTTCGCCAGCTTGTCGCGTACCTCCACGACATGTCGCCGCTCCAGCTCGGCGACGATGGCTTCCTTGTTCGGGAAGTACTGGTAGAGCGAGCCGATGTTCACGCCGGCGCGCTCGGCGATCGCATTCGTCGTGAACCGCTGCCAGCCAAACCTCACCAAAATGTAAGTCGCTGCTTGGATTATCGCGTCGACGGTGCTGCGCGAGCGCTCCTGCGTGGGAAGTTTCCTGGGTTTGGTGGGTGTGCGGGCCGTCTTCACGCGCTGCTCCGAATGCGAGTTTCGACAAGATAAGCCAAAGCTTACGATTTGGACATGGAAACGCAAGACACATTCACTCTTTGGGGCGCCTTCCAGGCGCTGAACGGTCGACGTCGCGCCATCCGCGATTACGACGGCACGGCCATCCCGGACGAGCATGTCCGTGAACTCCTGGCCGAGGCGGCGCGCGCGCCTTCCAGCGGCAACCTGCAGCCGTACCGGTTTCATTGGGTTCGCGATCCGGCACTCAAGGCACGCGTCGCTGCCGTCTGCAACGGGCAACGTGCGGCGGTTTCAGCGCCGACCTTGATCGTGGTCGCGGCAAGCCGGGACATCGCACTGCGCGCGGCGGCACAGCAACTGGCCCATGTCGACGCATCGACGGACATGCCTGAGCCGTCCAAGGCCTATCACCGCAAGCAAGTGCGGATGTTTCGTCGCGTCATGAACGTCGGCTCGTGGCCGGTCTGGACGCCTCTTGCGGCCCTTGTCGGACTCTTCCGGCCCAGTCTCTCACTGCTTCCGGTGGGGCACCTGGGCAACCGATCCTGGGCGGCTCGCAACGCCACCTTTGCGGCGCAGACGTTGATGCTCGCGGCATCGGCCAAAGGGATCGATTCCTGTCCCATGGAGGGCTTCTCGGCCCCGAAGCTGGCCGAGGCCCTGTCCTTGCCGCGCGGGACCGTGGTGCCGCTGGTCATTGCGCTGGGATACCGGTCGCGAGACGCAAGGATCGAGCGGCAGTGGCGCAAGTCGTTGGCGGAGCTGATCGTGGAGCACTGACGAGGCAGCTCGAAGAGCGGGACGTCTCTGGGTTCCGAGACCTCAACTGCCACCATCCGGCCCGCGATGGAACACCAGCTCCTCCACCACCTCCCCGCCCACCAGGTGCTGCTCGACGATGCGGTCCATGTTGGCTTGCGTCACGTCGTAGTACCAGACGCCGTCCGGCTGCACGCAGACGATCGGGCCGCCCCTGCAGGCGGCGAAGCAGCTGACGCGGCTGCGCTTGACGCGCAGCGCGCCTTCGTTCAGGCCGGCCGCCTTGAACTTGTCGCCCAAGCTGTCGAACAGCGCCTGCGACTGGCCGTCCTGCGTGCAGCGCGGGCCGGTGCAGACCAGCAGGTGGCGGCGGTAGTCGCCGATCTTGGGTTTGATCACTTCGTCGGTCATGAGGACTCCAGGCAGGAAAAGGTCAGAACGTGGCGCGCATGCCGACGCGCAGCGTGCGCGGCTCCATCGGGTGCACGAGCTTCCCGTCGATGCCGGCACCGCCATTGCACGCGAGGCCGTCCGCCTTCGAACACGCCGCCCCCCAGTACTCGATGTCGTTGGCCTCGCGGTCGAACAGGTTCAGCACGTCCAGCGTGAACTGCAGCGACGAGCTGGCGCGCCAGCCCATCTTCAGGTTGGCGGTCCACAGCGAGGCCGATCGCTGCGTGCCGGTCTCCTCCAGCGCATAGCTGCCGATGTAGCGCCAGCGCAGCCCGCCGAACCACGCACCCTGGTCGTCGGCGGCCAGCGCGAACGAGGCCGAGCGCGGGATCGCGTTCGGCACGTACGTTCCGCCGTTCACCTCCTGCTCGAAGCGGGCGCGCGACCAGGCCACGTCCGCGTCCAGCAGCAGCCAGCGGTTCAGCTGCCAGTCGTTCGACCATTCGACGCCGACCCTCCTGGACGCGCCGCGCGGCTCGGTCACGCCCTCGTCGCCGACGAACACCAGCTCCGAGGCCAGCTTCATCTGCCACAGCGACAGGCTGGTGTTCCAGCCCGGCAGCGGCACCGCCCGCAGCCCCAGCTCGCTGCCGGTGGCGCGCACCAGCGCCGGCACCGGGTCGACCGCGGCCGTCACGCCGCGCATGTCGTTGCTGTGGAAGCCGCGGCCCCAGTTGGCATACAGCTCGGTGCGGGCGTCCGCGCCGAACGGGCCGAAGGCCAGCCCCAGTTTCGGGCTGGCCTGGTGCGCCCGCGCGCTGCCGCCGTTCTGCAGGTTGTCGGCGCCGCCGGTGGGCGTCACGTTCGCGCGCACCGTGTCCACGCGCAGGCCCAGGTCGCTGCGCAGCCACGGCTGCCATTGCGTGCGCGCCTCGGCGTAGACGCCCAGCAACGTCTCGCGCATGCGGTCTTCGCGCACGGTACCGGTGCGCTCGCGGTTCACCGTGGTGTACAGCCCCAGCGTGCCGATGCGGTCGTGGCGCAGCTGCGCGCCCAGCGTCAGCTCGGTCTCGTGGCCGGCCGGCGCGATCGCCCAGTGCCGGGCCAGCTGCCCGCCCCACACCGTGCGCTCGTCGGCCTGCTCGTGCTGGTCGCCCTGCGGCCCGCTGATGTAGCCCGACGGGTTGGAGAACAGGTTCAGCCCGTAGTCGATCACGTAGGCGCTGGCCTGCGTGCGCGTGCCGCCCTCGCTGCCGGCCCACTCGCCGGACAGGCTGTGGCGGTGCGTGCGCCCGCCGTCGCCCGGCACCAGCTCGCCGAAGCGGTCGATCTCGCCCGAGGCGATCGCGCGCTCGGGCACATGCTCGGTGGCGGTCCACTCGGCGCGATAGGCCATCGCGGTCAGCGCGTAGCCGTTGCGCGCGGTACCGTCCGACAGGCGCAGCACGCCGTTGACCTTGCGCAGCCGCTCGGGCTGCTGCCACGGACCGTCGTTGGTCGCGGCCTCGAAGGCGGCCAGCAGCGTCGGTGCGCCCTCCTCGCCCAGCCGCCGGCTGCCGGCGGCGAGCGCGCGGCGGAAGTCGTGCGGGCCGACGCTCAGGTCGACCCGCGGCGCCGGCAGTTCGCGCTGGTAGTCGATGCGCGCCGAGCCGGTGGTCGCGAAGTCGCCGTCCTCGGCGGCGTAGACGCCCTTGCGGTAACGCATCGTGCCGATCAGCTCGGGGATCAGGAAGTTGAGGTCCATGTAGCCCTGACCGTGCGCGTGGCTGGCCATGTTGACCGGCATGCCGTTGACGAAGCTCGCGAAGTCGCTGCCATGGTCGAGGTTGAAGCCGCGCAGGAAATACTGGTTGGCCTTGCCGTCGCCGCTGTGCTGCGTGACGGTCAGCCCGGGCACCGTCTCCAGCACCTCGGCCGGGCGCAACAGCGGGCGGTTGGCCAGCTGCTGCGCGCTGACCTTGCCTTCGGTGGCCGAGTCGGCCACGCCGATCAGGTCCTGGCCGCGCCCGACGATGGTCACGGCCGGCAGGTGGGTGGAGGCCTCTTCGGCCTGCGCCGGCGAGAGGCATGTCATGGCCAGGGCCGACGCGGCCAGGGCGGTGGGCAGCTTGCGCTGTTGCATCGTTGAAGAGTTCATGGCGGCGACGTGTCCGCATTCCCGCAGACGTGTCGCCTGGTGTTCGCCGCGGCGCTGCTGCCGCGGGTCCTCACGCCAGGCCGGTATCCGGACTCGCGAGTCTTGATGCATCGCCTTCCCGGGACGCTCCGTCCCAGTGACTGGCCGCCGCCGAAGCAGCCGCCGTGATGCATCCGCACTCGCCCACCGTTGCGGGCGCAGTCGGGGCTTCATCCCCGTTCCCGTTTGACCTGCCGCGTGTTGGCGCGGCGGGCACCTGGTCGTGTCGTCGCACCGGCGCCGATTCCGTCGCGCCCGTGCGAAATTACCTGCGGCTCCTCCTTGGAAGTGACTGCCCCGCTGACGAACCCGGCGCCGGCAAGGATCCGCTCGTCCTGAGCTTGTCGAAGGGTCGTCCTGAGCTTGTCGAAGGCCTGTTGGCCATGCACCGGGGCCTGCGGCACCAACCCTTCGACACGGGCCTTCGGCAAGCTCAGTCCCTGCTCAGGGCGAACGGCTCATTTTTCAACCTTCTCCTTCATCGATCGTTTCCTCGGTGGCCGCCGCGTCGAGCGGCTCGGCCAGCGTCGCGGCGATGTAGTCGGCCGGCAGGCCGTGCAGCCGGGCCAGGTCGGCCACGGTGTGGCCCTCGGCGGCCTGCAGGCGCAGCGTCTCCAGCCAGCCCAGCAGCCCGGTGCTCAGCGAGCGGCCGGCGCGTTCGCCGTCCAGCGTCTCGCCGCCCTGCTCCAGGTCGTACTTGTTCGCGTAACCGCGCGGCGTGACCATGCGGCCGTGCCGGATGAAGGTGTGGCTGTTGCCGATCAGCACCGTGCTGAGCATGCCGATCTCCGACTCGGCCATCGCATCCAGCGTCGTGAACTCGATGCGCTCGCGTCGCCGGTAGGCGCTCTTGACCACGGCCACCGGCGTGTCCGGCCGGCGGTGCCGCAGGAACAGCCGCTGCGCCTCGACGATCTGCCGCGTGCGGCGGCCGCTCTTCGGGTTGTAGAGCGCGACGACGAAGTCCGAGTACGCCACCGCATCCAGCCGGCGCGCGATCACCGGCCATGGCGTCAGCAGGTCGCTCAGAGAGATCGCGCAGAAGTCGTGCGTCAGCGGCGCGCCCACCAGCGCGGCACAGGCGTTCAGTGCCGAGGCCCCGGGCACCACCTCGACCTGCACCGCGTCGTCCGGCGTCCAGCCGGCCTGGAACAGCACCTCGTAGGTCGGCCCGGCCATGCCGTACACGCCGGCATCGCCCGACGAGATCAGCGCCACCTTCTTGCCGGCGCGCGCCGCGTCCAGCGCGCTGACCGCCCGGTCGAGCTCCTCGGTCATGCCCTTGCGCACGACCTCCTTGCCCTCCAGCAGGTCGGCCACCAGCTTGACGTAGGTGACGTAGCCGATCACCACGTCGGCCTCGGCGATGGCAGCGCGTGCGCGCTGCGTCATGTGCTCGACACTGCCCGGGCCGATGCCCACCAGCATGATCTTGCCGCCCGTCTTGTCGTCATTCATGCGAGGCTCCCTTCGAGCGGTGCGCTCGCCGGCCCGAGCAGCGGCGCGATCCAGCGCCCGAACACCGGCGCCGCCACCAGGCCCATCGTCACCCACAGCGACAGCGCGACCGCGTGCGTGGCCCAGACGAAGGCCCGGCCGAGTTCCTCCAGCCGCTGGTGCGCTTCGCCGCTGAAGGCGATCAGCGGATCGCCGTCGGGTTGCGGCGCACCCATGATGAAGGGCAACGCGAGCCACGCGGCAGCCGCCACCCAGCGCCACGGCCGGCGGCCGAAGGCCACCAGTGCGCAGGCCGAGGCGGCGCTGCCGGCCGCCAGCAGCCACCACAGCTGGCGCAGGTGCAGGTCGGCCGCCTGCATGCCCGGCACCTCGGCCGGCAGGCCGAGCGCGGGCCACAGGTGCAGGCTCAGCCAGCCGGCCGCCGCCACCGCGCCGGCGATGCGCCAGCGGCCGGCCGCAAGGCCGCGCTGGTGCACCCACGCGCCCATCGCGGCGAACACCAGCAAGGCGAGCGCGAACGCGTGCAGCAGGTTGGCGATCCAGGTCCAGAAGCCGCGCTCCACGCCATCGGCCGGCGTCCACTCGGGGTCGTCGTGATGGTGCTCATGGGCCGGCGTGCCCTGCGCATGGGCGTGCTCCTGGGCCAGGGCCGGCGCCGCGGCCTGGCCTTCGAAGACCTCGGCCGCCAGGATGATCGGCACCGCCTGCCAGCGCTGCACCAGCCATTGCAGGCTGCCCACCGCGAAGGCGACGAGCAGCGCGCACCACACCAGGCGTCGGAACAGCATCGTTCGCTCCGGTCAGTGGCAGGGACGGCCGGTGGCGTGGCGCACGTCGTGCGCCGCGTTGTGCGCCACCGGGCTGTCGGCGAAGGCCACGCCGTACAGCATCACCAGGCCGAGCAGCGCGGCAGCCGCCAGTTGGCGCAGCAGGCCGCGCGAGGCGGCGACAGTCAGGTCGAGCGAGGGGTTCAGGGCTTGCGGGTGCATCGGGTTCTCCTTCGAAGGTTGACGGTGATGGAAGGGCTCAGCGGCAGCGCGCCACCGAGACCGTGGCGTGGCGACCGTCGTCGCCGCGCAGGATGTGTTTCTCGACCAGCAGCGAGCTGGCCGGGGCCGCGCCGGCAGCCAGCAGCGCAGCGGCTTCGCTGACCGAGGGCGTGCCGGTGTAGCGGCGCACCGTCTCCGACGGGTTGGGCACGCGCACCTCGGCCAGTTCGCTGGCGTCGTAGAAGTGCAGCGCCCAGCCGCGCTGTGCGGCCAGCTCCAGCAATCCGCGTTCGTCGGACTTGAGCGTGATGCTGGCCACCGCCGCGACGTCGCACACGCCGACCCCGGCCAGCGCCAGCGCCTCGCCGACCGCGCGCGACAGCGTCTCGGCGGGCGTGCCGCGGTCGCAGCCGAGCCCCAGCGCCACCCTCATGCCGCGGCCTCGGTGACGGGCGGACGGTAGACCACCAGGCGCTCGTGCAGCTGCTGCCACAGCGCCGCGTCGACCGTGCGGTGCGTGACCCACAGCACGGCCTTGAAACGCGCCAGGTCGACGTCCTCGAAGCGCTCGAAGCGGTGGATGCTGGCCGGCAGCGGCGTCGGCCGGATCCACCAGTTCGTGCTGCCGGCTTCCTGCACGAAGGCGATCGGCTCGCCGTTGACGACGTGCGCCGAGACGCGCGTGATGTTCAGCTTCGGCGCCTCGACCGACCAGCCGAGCTCGCGGCCGAGGATGTCGACCGGGATGGTCTTGCCGACGTCGGAGGCGGTGGTCAGCACCGGTGTCGCGCCGGTCAGTGCTGCGACCTGTTCGGCCATCGCGTTGGCGCCGCCCACGTGGCCCGACAGCACCGGGATCACGAACTGGCCGGCATCATCGACCACGGTGATGCCCGGGTCTTCGTCCTTGGATCTGAGGTGCGGCGCGACCAGGCGCACGACGGCGCCGAGCGACACGAAGAAGACGAGTTGGTCGTAGGCGGCGAACAGCGGCCCGATCTCGTCGCGCAGCGCCGCGGTGTAGGCGCGCAGCGGGTTCGCGAGCCCGGCGAACGAAGCGGCGAATTTCTCGGCGCAGACGATGTGGGCGGCGGGCAAGTGTGCGGCCAGTTGCGCGGCCTGGGTCGCGCCATGCCTGGTGATCGCGACGATCGCGATGCGGGTGTCAGTCATCGAGTATCTCCGTAGCCCGGATGTCAATCCGGGAACCCATGTCATTCTTCTTGAGGCACCCGCGGATGCGTTCTCCGCGCACGCGCAGGTGGTTGTGGACCAGCATCAGCGACAGGTAGCTGACCTTCTGCCCGCGCAGCGCCAGCATCTCGCCCCCGCGCAGCACGCGCTCGTCGGGCGCGCCGCAGCGTTCGATGAAGGCCGCGCCGTCCAGCAGCCCGCGCTGCTGCAGCCAGTCGAGCAGGTCCTCGATCAGCGGCTTGACCTTCATCAGCACCAGCGTGTCGAAATCGCCGAGCAGCCGGTCGAGCGCGGCCACCCCGTAGGCCGCGGGCACGACGGCGATGGTGTCGTCCTGCTCGCCCAGCGGGCGCCCGAGCGTCGCGGCGGCGGCATTGAACGCGTTGACGCCGGCGATCGTGTCGATCTCGACGCGTGCATCCTGCGACCGCACGGTGCGCGCCAGGTGGCCGAAGGTCGCGTAGGTGCTGGCATCGCCCTCGACCAGGAACAGCACGTCGTGCCCGCAGCGCAACAGCGACAGCACGGTGTCGGCCGCGCGGTGCCAGCTGCGCAGCAGCTTCTCCTCGTCGTGCGTCATCGGGAACAGCAGCGCCAGGTGCTCGCCCGGCGGTGCGAGCCCGGCGCGGGCGACGATGTCGAACGCATAGCTCGGCGTCCTGGTGCTGCGCGTCGGGTAGGTCCACACGGTGTCGCGGCGTTCCAGCTGGGCCCAGGCGGCGCGCGTGATCAAGCCGGGGTCGCCGGGACCGAGGCTGACGCCGATCAGCCTGCCAAGCGTCATGCCGCCTCCTTCTGCGCGCAGACGATCCACACCGGGTTCTCCGCCGCCATGCGGTGCATGTGCAGGATGGGCTTGCTGCGCGCGGCCTGCAGCATCACGACGTCCCATTCGGCGCCCAGCCCGGCCAGCGCCGACGTGGCGCTGCCCAGGTTCTCGATCGTCACGAAGTTCATCACCAGCCAGCCACCGGGCCTGAGCCGACGCAGGCACAGCGCGACCAGCTCGGCCAGCTCGCCGCCCGAGCCGCCGATGAACACCGCGTCGGGATCGCTCCAGTCCTGCAGCCCCTCCGGTGCCTTGCCATGCACCAGCGTGTGGTTGGAGACGCCGAACGCCTGCACGTTGCGCCGCGCGATCTCGACGTCGCCGTCGTTCTTCTCGATCGCCCACACATGGCCCTGCGGGCACAGCCGCGCCGCCTCCAGCCCGACCGAACCGCTGCCGGCGCCGATGTCCCAGACGATGCTGTCGGCGCGCAGCTGCAGCCGCGCGAGCGACACCGCGCGCACCTCCTGCTTGGTGATCAGGCCCTTGTCGGGCTGGCGCTGTTCGTAGCCGGCATCGGCCAGCCCGAAGCGCACCGGGTTCGGCCGCGCGCGCACCCGCCACAGCAGCACCACGTTCGGGTCGGCGAAGCGCTGCTGCGCGGCCTCGGCCGGCGACAGGTCGGCCAGCACGCGTTCGTCGGCGGTGCACAGCCGCTCGGCCACCGCGAGGTGGAAGTCGTCGCCCTGCCCTTCGGCCAGCAGCAGGCGGGCGATGCGGTCGGGCGTGTTGTCGGGGCTGGTCAGCACCGCCAGCCGGTCGTGCCGGCGCAGGGCCTGGGCCAGCGCGTACAGGCCGTGCGACGGCGCCGCGCCCTGCACCCATTCGCCGGCGTCCTTGGCGTGGATGGAGACGATCTTCGCGTCCTGCCAGGCCAGGCCGACCCGCGCGCAGGCGAGCTGCAGCGTCGACACGTTGGGCAGCACCTCGATCGCCTCGATGCACAGGTGGGTGGCCAGGTAGCTCGCGATGCCATGGCACAGCGGGTCGCCGGTGGCAAGCACCACGCTGCGCTGCTGCGCGTCGCGCGCACCGCGTATCCAGCCGGGCACCGCGCCGAGCTGGCCGGTCAGGTCGCGCCGCACGGCAGCAGGCGCGATGTCGTCGTCGAACAGCGCCAGCGTGCGGGCGCCGCCGATCACCAGGTCGGCCCGGCGCAGGTGGGCCAGCGCGGTGGCGCCCAGGCTTGCGGCGCCGTCGTCGAGCACGCCGATCACGCGGCAGGGTTGGGGGTCGGTCATGCGGGTCCTTGCAGGGATCGCGCCTCGGCGATCTTGTGGCCGTCGAAATCGCAGACCAGCACGTGCAGGTCGAACCGGCGCCCGTAGCGGTCTGCGGCCGTCAGCGTGCTGACGACCTTGTTCGCCAGCGCGGTGTGGAATTCGTTCAGCAGGCCCAGCGCCTCCATGCGCTCGGCCGCGAACCGCGCCGTCACGTTGGCGGCAATGGCCGCGCATTCGTCGGGCGGCGCGCCGATGCCGGCGGCCAGCTCGGCCAGCAAGGCGGTGTCGACGTCGGCGCGGTTGGCGTGGGTGATGGTCTCGCCCTGCGCGATCTTGGTCAGCTTGCCGACCATGCCGCCGATCACCACCTCGCGCAGGCCTTCGGCCACCGCGGTGTCGAGCGCATAGCGCAGGAAGTCGCCCATCTGCACGAAGCAGGCCGGCGGCAGGTCGGGCCGCTGCTGCATCGCGAACTGCTCGGTGCGGCCACCGGTGGTCAGCACCACCACGCCGCGGCCGAGCGTGGCCGCCACCTGCACGCCCTGCACCACGCTGGCCCGGTACGCCGAGGTCGAGTAGGGCTTCACGATGCCGCTGGTGCCGAGGATGGAGATGCCGCCCAGGATGCCCAGCCGTGCGTTGAGCGTCTTCTTCGCCATCTCCTGGCCTTGCGGCACCGAGATCGTCACCTCGATGCCGGCCTCCAGCAGCAGGTCGGCCGCGACGGCGCGCACGTTCTCCTCGATGTTGCGGCGCGGCACCGGGTTGATCGCCGGCCCGCCCACGTCCAGGCCGAGCCCGGCCATCGTGACGGTGCCGACGCCGGTGCCGCCTTGCAGCAGCACCGCCCCCGCCTGGTCGCGCAGCAGGCGCACGTCGGCGGTCAGGTGGGCCTTGTCGGTGCAGTCGGGATCGTCGCCGGCGTCCTTGATGACCATCGCGTGCGCGCTGTTCGCGTCGCAGCGGCCGTCGTTCACGACGAAGCGCACCACGTCGCCATTCGGCAGCACCGATTCGACCGCCTCCGGCACCGCGCCGTGCACCAGGCCCAGCACGGCGGCGCGCGCAGCCGCGGCCGAGCACGCGCCGGTCGTGAAACCGGTGCGCGTGCCGCGCTGGACGGTCTTTTCCATCATGGCGAGCCAGGCTCCCCGCGCTGCCGCGCTTCCGCCAGCGCCAGCAAGGCATGCACGGCCGCCACGACCAGGGTCGAGCCGCCCTTGCGCCCGCGGATCACGATCCACGGCACGTGCTGCAGGCCGGCCATCAGGTCCTTGGACTCGGCGGCGGAAACGAAACCCACCGGCATGCCCACCACCAGCGCCGGGCGCACGCCCTCGTCATGGACCAGCCGCACGAGCTCGATCAGCGCGGTGGGCGCATTGCCGATGCCGACGATCGCGCCGTCGAGCAGCCCCTGCGCATGGGCCTTGCGCATCGCCTGCACCGCGCGCGTCGTGTCCTGCGCCTTCGCGGCCTCGATCACGTCGGCGTCGCTGATGAACTGGTGCGCCCGCATGCCGAAGTGCGCCAGCCGCGGCGCCGACAGGCCGACGCAGATCATCTCGACGTCGGCGACGATCGCGGCGCCGCCGCGCAGCATCGCCTGCACGCCGGCCTCGACCGCTCGCGGGTGGAAGTCGGTCAGGCCGTTGAACTCGAAATCGGCATTGGCGTGGATCATGCGGCGCACGATGGGCCATTGATCGGGCGTGTAGCCGTGCGCGCCGACCTCGCGGTCGATCACCGCGAACGAGTCGTGCTCGATCGCGCGGCCGGCCGCGGTGAGCTGCTCGGTAACGGTGTTGACGCTGCTCATGGGTGGGCGTGCTCGTGCGGATGCTCGTGCTGATGCTCGTGCGAGTGGTCATGCGCAGGGTCGTGCGCATGGCCAGGGTCGCCGTCATGCCGGTGCCCCTCGTGCAGCGCCGCGTCGTCGCTGACCGGCACCGCCTGCAGGTGCCCCGACAGCAGGCCCTGCACCCGCTCGGACAGCAGCTGCGCGATCTCCGGCTCGAAGCCGAAGTACGCGCCGAGCGCGAAGCGCAGCTGCGGGTACTGCACCCGCAGGTGCCCGACCTGCCGGCCGATGCGCTGGATCAGCGTGCCGGTGAACAGGTAGTACGGCAGCACGACGACCTGGCGCAGCCCGAGCGCGGCCTGGCGCTGCACCACGCGTTCCAGGCGCGGGAAGGTGATGCCGGTGAAGGCCAGGTCGACCATCTCGTGCCGGCTTTCCTCCTGCAGCCAGCGGGCCATCCGCGCCATCTCGCCGTTGGCATGCCGGTCGGACGAGCCGCGCCCGAGCAGCACGACGCCGGTGGTGGTCGGGTCGGGCATGTCGAGTTCGTGCATGCAGTGCAGCAGCTGGCGCTGCAGGATCGCGAGGATGGGTTCGCACACGCCCAGGTGCGGCGCGTAGTCGAAGCGCACGCCCGGCCGCTGCTGGCGGGCGCGGGCGATGTGCGCCGGGATCTCGGCCTTCACGTGGCCGGCCGCGTTCAGGATCAGCGGCACGACGATCACCCGCTGCGCGCCCTGCGCGGCGCGGGCCAGGCCCTCCTCCACCTCGATGTCGGCGAACTCGATGAAGCACAGCTCGATGCGCCAGTGCGGATGCACCCCGCGCCACTGCGCGGCAAAGCGTTCGATCTCGTCGTTGCCGGCCCGCTCGCGCGAGCCATGGCCCACCAGCAGGATGGTCGTGGCGTTCATGGGGTCTCCTTCGGGATGGAAGCGCGCCGGAAGCGGTGCGTGAAGCCGGCGTCGTACAGCTTCGACTTGGCGAGTTCGGGCCAGTGCCGCGCGCCCAGCGCGGGGCTCGCGATGACCATGGCCTGGCTGACGATGCCGGCGTCGCGGCAGCGCTGCTTGATGTCGGCCAGCGTGCCGCGCACGATCAGTTCCTCGCCCGGCCAGCTGGCCTTGTGCACCACCAGCACCGGCGCGTCGTCGGACCAGCCGGCCTCGCGCAGGCCGGCCTCGACCTTGTGCAGCAGCGTGATCGACAGGAAGATGCACAGCGTGCAGCGGTGCCGCGCCAGCTCGGCCAGCGATTCGCCGTCGGGCATCGGCGTGCGGCCTTCGACGCGCGTGAAGATGGTCGTCTGCGTGACCTCGGGCAGCGTGAAGCTCTCGACCGCCGCCGCCGCCGAGGCCATCGCCGACGACACGCCCGGCACCACGCGCACCGGCACGCCGGCGGCGTCGAGCGGCTGCACCACCTCGATCAGCGTGCCGTACAGCGCCGGGTCGCCGGTCTGCAGGCGGATCACCGTCTCGTGCCGCGCGGCCTGCGCGACCAGCCAGCCGGCGATGTCACCCAGCGTCATGTCCTTCGAGTCGGCGATCTCGCAGCCGGCCGGTGCCCAGCGGGTGGCGGCCTCGTTGACCAGCGAGCCGGCGAACAGGATCGCGCCGGCGCGCGCGATCAGGTCGCGCCCCTTGACGGTGAGCAGCTCCGGGTCGCCCGGGCCGGCGCCGACGAACCAGACCGTGCCGAGGGCCGTCATGCCGCGGCCTCGCCGGGGTGGAACAGGCGCGCGACCGCCTGCGGGTTGGACGGGAAGTACAGGTGCAGGAAGGACGCATGCAACCGGCCGCCAGGGCCGGCGCGGTAGATGCCCTCGGGTTTTCCGTGCTCGCGCTGCGCCTGCGTCAGGGCCACCGGCGCGAGCGGCGTGGCCATGCGCGCGTGGTGGAAGGTGTGGCCGCGCAGCGGGCCTTCGGGCAGCTCGGCGCCGTGCAGGCCCAGGTTGACGAGGCGCTTCTCCATCACCGCATGGCCGGGCAGCAGGCCCAGCATGGGCGCGCTGCGGCCCTGGGCGTCGGTCAGCGATTGCAGCAGCGCCAGCATGCCGCCGCATTCGGCGACGACGGGCTTGCCCGCCGCGTGGTGGGCGCGGATCGATTCGCGCACGACGGCATTGCGGGCCAGCGGGTCCAGGTGCAGTTCGGGGTAGCCGCCCGGCAGGTACAGCGCATCGGCGGCAGGCACCGGCTCATCGGCCAGCGGCGAGAAGAACGCCAGCGCGGCCCCCAGGGCCTGCAGCGTGTCGAGGTTGGCGCGGTACAGGAACGAGAAGGCGGCGTCGCGGGCCACGGCGATGCGCACGCCGGCCAGCAGGGGCTCGATGGGCGCGGGCTCGGCCGCCTCGAAGCGCACCGGCGCCGGCAGCGGCGGCTCGTTGGCGCCCAGCGCCCGGGCCGCGCGGTCGATGCGCTGTTCCAGGTCGGCCACCTCGCCGGCCTGCACGAGACCCAGGTGGCGCGACGGCAAGGCGTAGGCCTCGTCGCGCGGCAAGGCGCCGAACCAGGCCATGCCCTCGGGCAGGCTGTCGCGCAGCATCTGCGCGTGCGTCGGGCTGCCCACGCGGTTGGCCAGCACGCCGGCCAGCTGCAGTCCGGGTCGGTAGCTGGCCAGGCCGTGCGCGATGGCGCCGAAGGTCTGCGCCATCGCCGAGCCGTCGATCACCGCCAGCACCGGCAGGCCGAAGCGCAACGCGAGGTCGGCGCTGGACGGCGTGCCGTCGTGCAGGCCCATCACGCCTTCGACGAGGACCAGGTCGGATTCGCCGGCCGCGCGGTGCAGCAGCTCGCGGCAATGCGCCTCGCCGCCCATCCACAGGTCGAGCTGCTGCACCGGCTGGCCGCTGGCGCGTTCCAGCACCATCGGGTCCAGGAAGTCCGGGCCGGTCTTGAACACGCGCACCCGCAGCCCCTGCCCGCGGTACCAGCGGGCCAGTGCCGCGGTCGCGGTGGTCTTGCCCTGGCCCGAGGCCGGGGCGCCGACCAGCAGCGCGGGGCACTGCGCGGCCCGGGGCAGCGAGAGGATCGTCATGAAGGACACGGACAACAAGCCCAGGCGTCCTGCTTCCCCGCAGGCACCTGCATTCAAGCCGCGCGCTCGACGGATCGGGCGCGCGGCTCCTTGTCGGCCGGTATCCGGGCTGGCGGAGACGGCCCGTGTGCCCTTCCCGGACGCCGGGGCGTCCAGTGGGATTCGACACGAGCTGAAGGCCGAAGCCTTCGTCCGCTTACCGTTGCGGGGGCAGCTCAGGTGGGGATGTGTTCCGGTGGAACGATCCGTCCTGATTCCCGTTTAACTGCGCCGGCTGAGGACCGGCGCGAGCACCAACGGTGCGGATGATATGCGACTCGGGCCGGTCGACGTGCCTGGACCTGCGGGGCTATCCTGGACTCGATACCGTTGCGACAAGGCACTCACACGATGAACCCGCTGCGCCGCCACCTGCTGGCCCTGGCCCCGCTGCTCGCGCTGGGTGAACCGGCGCACGCGCTGATGGCCGGCAGCGTGCCCGATTCGCCGCAGGCACGCGTCGATGCGAACCGCCCGTCGTCGCCGTGGACCTCGGCGGTCGCGGTGCTCACGAAGGCCGGCGTCTTCTCCGGCGTCGTGGTGGCGCCACGCCACGTGTTGACCGCAGCACACGTCGCGGCCTCGGCGCAGCCGGCCGACGTGATGGTGCAGTTGAACCACGAGGCGGTGCCCTTGCAACTCGCGGCGAGCGCGATCGCGAGCTTTCCGGGCGCGAGCTTTCCCTACGACGACCTGTCGCTGATCACGCTGGCGAGCCCGGTGCCCGACGGCGTGCAGATCCTGCCGATCCGTCGCGAGCTGCCGCCGATGCACCAGGAACTGACACTGGTCGGCTACGGCGGCAGCGGGCCGGGCGACCAGGGCGCCAGCGTGCCGCGTGCGGCCGGCCTCAAGCGCAGTGGCCGCAATGTGCTCGACGCGGTGCAGGCGAGCATCGACGACTCGGGCCGGCGCAGCCTGTTCTTCCTGTACGACTTCGACGGTCCGTCCGGCGACGGCCCCTTGGGCGGGCCGTCGCTCGGCAACGCGATCGAGACCGGCGTGGCAGAGGGCGACTCGGGAGGCCCCGCCTATGCCGAGATCGACGGCCACCGCTGGCTGGTCGGCATCAACACGGTGACGCTGACGCAGGGCGCCGGCGTGCCGGTGGACTTCCGCTTCGGCACGATCGGCGGCGGGATGCTGCTGTGCGATCCGCGCTTCCTGGCGTGGCTGGAAACCCGGACCGGCGGCACGCTCGCGCCGCCTCCGGGGATGCCGTGGCCGGCCTGGGTCCTGGGCGCCGGCGCCGCAGGCCTGGTGGGCTTCCTGGGCCTGGGTTGGCGATGGACGAGGCGCACTCCCAACGCGTAGCCCACGGGCCCTGTCGGATCCATGGCAACCAGGCCGGCGCGACCTTCACCCCTTCCTTCACCCGTTGCTGCACCCCCCTTGTTTGTCGACCCTACAGCGCGCTTTGGCGCTTGCGCCGTCACGCGCGGGTCGCTAACGTCACCTCCCCACGCACCGCAATGAAGCGATGCCGGTCCAGTACGGGAGGTGGACCATGCAACTGCAGTCGAGCCCCCTGCAGGGGCTGGTCGGGCACAACCGTTCCTTCGGCGCGGCCGTTTCGTTCGCGTGCAAGGCCGCGCGCCATGATTGTCCGCTCCTGATCGTCGGCGAGACCGGCACCGGCAAGGACGAGATCGCGCGCCTGGTGCATGCGCACAGCGCGCGCGCCGCCGGTCCCTTCGTCAGTCTCAACTGCGCGGCCCTGCCCGAGACGCTGATCGAGAGCGAGTTGTTCGGCTACGAGCGCGGCGCCTTCACGGGCGCCGGGCGTTCGTATGCGGGCCGCTTCGTCGCCGCCGACGGCGGCACGCTGTTCCTCGACGAACTCGGCGACCTGCCGCTCGCGTCGCAGGCCAAGCTGCTGCGCGCGATCGAGCATCGCGAGGTCACGCCGCTGGGCAGCCTGCGCGCGCGCCGCGTCGACCTGCGCATCATCGCGGCGACCCACCAGCCGCTGGACGCGATGGTGCGCGAGCGCCGCTTCCGCGAAGACCTGTTCTACCGGATCAATGTCGCCCGGGTGCAGCTGCCGCCGCTGCGCGACAGGCGCGACGACATCCTCGAGCTGGCCGCCCATTTCATGGCGCCGCTGCGCCGCACGGTCGAAGGCGCGCGGGTCGGCTGGTTCGACCACGACGCGCTTGCCTGCCTGCTGGCCCACGCCTGGCCCGGCAACGTGCGCGAGCTGCACAACGTGATCGAGTCGATCTTCATCGACCCGCCGGAGGGCGCGATCACCGCGCGCGCACTGCCGGCGTATCTGACGCAACACCTCGACGTCGACGGCGAGTCAGCCGTGCCGGACGAGCGCCAGCGCATCCTCGATGTGCTGTGCGCCACCCACTGGAACAAGGCCGCCGCGGCGCGCGATCTCAAATGGTCGCGCGTGACGCTCTACCGCAAGATGGCCAAGCACGAGATTCCGTGCGGGGGCTAGGAGTCTCCTGGCTCCTCGCCCTTGGCCGGCAACGCGATCGCGCCGAACTGCGCCTCGTAGTCGCCGATGCTGCGGTCCAGCAGGTCGAGGAAGACCTTGGCATAGGCCGGGGCCGTCACGATGCGCGTGTGCGCCGGCGCACCAGCGTCGCCGGGCGCGTCGGCATAGTCCTGCGAGAAGTCGAGCAGGAACTCGAACGCGTTGTAGCCGACCTCGAACTGGTTCGCGTAGGTGGCCAGTTCCGCCGCCAGCTCGGCCGCCAGGCCCGGCCCAAGCCCGGTCTGGCGTCGCGAACGGCGCTGGCGGCGCATGGCACGGCTTTCAGAGCGTCAGGAAGCCATGCAGCAGCGCCAGCACGCGCTGGCGATAGACGCCCGCCCCGTAGGCGCGGCTGCCGCTGATGCGGCGGCCCATCGCGTAGATCGAGCCGGTGGTGCCGCGCGCGTTGCCGGCCGATTCGGCCGGCACGTTGGCGAGCGTCGCGGCCGTCGTGCTCATGCGGCGATAGTCGTCGCGCGTGCCCGCATGCAGCGACAGGCCCTTGGCCAGCATCTCCGGCTGCTCGAAGATGCGGTCCCAGTCTTCCGTGCGGCTGCGCGTGCAGGCGACGTCGCTGGTGTATGCCGCCCAGCGCCGCGCGTAGTCGGCCAGCACCGTGTTGCTGCCGCGGTAGCCCTTGATGAAGTCGACGCAGCGCTTGTACGACGGCCGGCCCGTCGTCTGGATCACGCCACGGCCGCGGAACTTGTTGAAGTCGGCCTGCATGATGAAGCCGTTGACGGCAGGGTCCTCGGCAGTCGTGAAATCGGCCTGCGGGTAGTAGCTGCCGTTCCACGCGCCGCCGAAATCGCCGCCGTGACGGGCCAGCCGCGTCGCGCCGGGCAGGCTGCCATGGGCATCGATGAAGTCGGCATCGTCGAACAGCGAGCCGGCCGTGCGGCCGCTGCTCAGGTGGTTGTAGCTGGCCTTGAAACGGCCCGGGCTCATCTCGATGCGGTCGAAGAAGTACGCCAGGCCCGGATGGCGGCCGCGCGCATCGCTGCGCCCGCCGCCGCCGCGCTCCGGATGCGCCCACAGGTTGCCGCCGGTCTCGTTGATCGAGATGGCCGTGAACGCGGCGAAGTCGAGCGCCGTGATCTCGCTGCGGTCGAAGGCCGTCGCGACCTGGTTCCAGAACGCCGTGAAGCGGTCGCGCACGAGGCGGCTCGTCGCGATCGCGCCGCGCGCACTGAACGGCGCGCTGTGGGCCAGGCCGGCGTTGTACCAGTCGATGAACGAGGTGTGCCCCGCGCGGCTGAACAAGCCGTCGACGTCGGCCGCGTTGCGCAAGCGGATCGCCGCCAGCCGGTCGACGTCGGTCTGGTCCAGGTCGGTCGTCACCGCCGTGCGCGGTGGCGTGCCGAAGGCGGTCACCGAGCCCGACACGTCCAGCGCCGTCGGCGTCACGCCGGCCGCCGTCAGCAGGCGGCGCAGCGGGCGGTAGTGGCCGTAGCGATGCTCCTTGTTGGCCTCGGACGCGCGCGCCCAGCCGCCCTGCCCGGCGGCATCGGCGGTGCGGTCGAGCCGATGGCCGGCGAAGTCGGCCGCGGTGGCCGCCCGGTCGGGCACCAGGCGCCACCAGCGCGCCGCCGGCCCGATGTCGGCCGGGTCCGACGAGCGCGATTCCGCCGTGCAGAAGTAGATGCCGTCGGCCCGTCGCTCGGCGCGCGACAGGATGCGGATGTGGCCGCTGAGCCACATCGTGTCGCCGGCGCAGAGCTGGGCCGGATCGGTCACGCGCTCGAAGCTGCCCTGGCCGCCCTTGAGCATGGCGCTGCTCGTGCTGTCGGGGTGCGCGATGCGGTCGCCGGCGGCCGCGCCGGGCACCTGGTCGATGATGCGGTTCAGCGCCTGCGACACGAAGCCCGAGCAGTCGATGCCGAGGCCGTAGTGCTGCAGGAAGGCGCGCAGCGTCGTGGAGCTCGGATTGCCGTTGATGGTCGGATCGGTCGTCAGCACGCCGCGAGTGTCGGCCTCCTGCAGCAGGTCGCGGATCTCCTCGGGCGTCGGCTTGCCGATCTTCGCGTTGCTGAAGCGCCGCTCGGCGAGCACCGCGCGCAGCCCGGCCGGCGCGGCCTCACGATGCCGTCGCGCCGCGTCGTGCCGCGCCCTGGTGGCCGGCAGCGAGCTCGCGTTGGCGTTCATGAAGTAAGGCGGATGCACGGCGATGGTCTGCGTGCCCACGCGCACCGGGATGCCCTTCCAGCCGTTCAGGAAGCCTTCGACGACCTGGCAGATGCGCTGGTCCCAGGTGGCGCCGTAGCCGAGCGCGCCGCCGTAGGGGTCCGGTCCGAGACCCAGCGGATCCTCGTAGCCGGCCGCCGCCGCGCGCGCGCTCACCGCATGGCCGGCCCGGTCGAGCGTGTAGCGCGGGTCGTTGATCGGCCCCTCGGCGGCGATCAGCACGCTGAGGTTCGGGTCGCGCAGCACCTCGGCGACGCGGCGCTCGGCGCCGTCGACCTTCATGGTCGGCCAGACGAGGCGCACACCATGGCTGTAGTCGACGAATACCGGCTCGTGCGCGAACGACGGGTAGCCGCGCATGACCGTCGTGCCGTTGCGCGGCGCCTGGATCGGCACGCCGCCGGCGGTGTAGGCGCCGTAGAACGCCAGCTTCGGCCGCGCCGGGCCCATCGCGCCGGTCGTCTTGTTGCGCGCGGCGCGCAGGTAGCCGTTGCTGATCACGATCTCCTTCTTGTGGCCTGCCGTCAGGAGGGTCGGCGGGCGGTGCAGCTGGTGGTCGATCTGCTGGCTGTGCCACAGGTAGCTGCTCGAGGCGTCCTGCAGGTGCGCGCGCGGCGTGTTGGCATAGTTGCCCGGGATGAACGCGAGCTTGGTCGGCGCGGCCTGGTAGAGCTGCTCGACCATTCGCGCGGTCGGCAGCAGGCACTCGAACAGGTCGGCGATGCGCTGCGCGCTGACCGGATCGGTCGGGATGCGCACGTTGTCGCTGTCGCTGCCGAGCGTGAGCACGTCGGCCGTCACGTAGTACTCGATCTGGTGGCTCTGCCCGCCGCGGTCGTCGGCGGTCGTGCGCACGGTGTGGAAGGTGCGCATCCACGACGGCATGTTGCCGGTGCGGACCTGCTCGAAGATCCGGTTCTCGCGTTCGACGCCCTTGCGCTCGCCGAGGCTGCCGATGAAGGCCGAGCCGGTCGGCGCATCGCCGGCGCGCGCCGGTGCGCGCAGCTGCGGCATCGTCACGTCGAAGGCCTCGCCGTCCCAGGCGGCGGCGCTCTCGTAGCTGCCGTCCTCCCACTCGTCGCTGGCCGCATGACTGGCGCTGTAGTCGTCGCCCTGCCCCTCCTCGCCATGGCCGTGGGCACGCGCCGCGGCCGCCGGCAGGTCCTGGGCCTGCGGCGACAGGTCGTTGCCCGGGTCGGCCAGCAGGCGCCCGCCGAACGTGTTCGGCACGTCGTTGTGCTCGATGCCGCGGCCGACGACGCGCTGGACGCGGTAGAACTTGCGCAGCAGCGCCCGCAGGTCGGCGTCAGGGGCCTTCGCGGCCAGCACCTGCACGAGCATGCGGTCGATCGCCTGCGCCTGCGTGATCGTGCCGCCGAGGGACAGCACGCGCACGTGGTGGCCGGCGCTGCGCAGGCGCTGCAGCGCCGTCTCGCCGCGCGCCGTGCCGACCAGCGCGATGTCGGCGTCGAGCGCGGCCTCGACCCAGGGACGCAGCGCGACCGGCCAGTCGGGCCCGCCGTAGGTGGCGTCGAACAGCTGCACGCCCTGCACCGCCGTGCCGCTGCCGGCGGTCGACTGCAGCAACTGCAGCAGCCGCGCGCCGCCACCGGAATGCGCGGTCAGCACGATCCGGCCGCGCATCAGGCTGCCGCGCCCGGCACCGAACGCGCCGAGCACCTCGCCGAGCACGGTGCCCAGCTGCTGCGCGGTCGCCACATGCGGAAAGTTGAAGCTCTGGCCCTGGAACTGTCCCGTCCGCGAGTTCACCCAGCGTCCGGCGACGCCATGCGGCACCAGGCCGATCGTCGCGCGCGGAACGCCCGGGCTCGCGAGCCCCAGGCCGCTGATGCCGGCCTTGGCGCCCAGGTTCATCGGCGGCGGGCGGCTTTCATCGGCGTAGCTGGTGAACCCGTGCAGGTGGACGACCATGTCGACCGGGCCGCTGAAGCCGGGCGGCAATTGAGTCCAGCGCAGCCAGCAGTTGTTGCGCGACAGGTCGTGGCCCGGATAGTGCGGATCGCGCGGTCGCCGCAAGGCGGGCACGGTGTGCACGCCGTCGCCCTGCGCGGCGCCGAGGTTCAGGGTCGCGTCGAAGGCCGAGACCGGGGCGGTCGAATCGGCGCCGAACACCAGCGCGCTGACCGGGGTGGCGCCGACGTAGTTCGAAGAGGTGCTGCGCATGGTGGTCTCCTTGCTGTGCGTACCTGTGCGTACCTGTGCGTTGGGGGTCTCAGGCGCTGGGCGCGGGCGCTGCCGCCTTGCCGTCGCCGCCATGGGTGTTGACCGGCGTGTTCGCGGTCGGGTTGGGCGTGTTGCCCATGATCATGGACATCAGCTCCGGCTTGGCGAAGCGTTCCATCGGGAAGTAGTCGCTCTTGAACTTGAGGTCGACCTCGCCGGTCAGGTCGGCGTGCACGTCGATCGAGTCGCTGCTGTTGGCCTTCTTCGACGAGACGTAGGCGACGCTGGTCTGCTGCTCGCCGCTCGGCCCGCCGAGGAAGCCGGCCAGGCCGCCGCCGAAGCTGAGCTTGTTCTGGTGCTTGAAGTCGAACTGGCTCGCGCTCTCGGCGTTGGCCAGGTCCTGCGCGTTGATCTGGAAGCCCATGCGCGCATAGATGCGGCCGCTCGTGATGACGATGCGGTTGATGCCCATCAGCATCATGGTCGACAGCATCTGGTGCCGGCTCTTGGCCAGGTAGCGCCGCGCGGCCGGCACCAGTTTCTCCTCGGCCGCCTCGTCGGAGATGTCGACGTCCTCGTCCAGGCCCAGCGTGCCGCGGAAATCGGGCTTGCCCGCATCGCCGGCATCGTCGCGCGCGACCACGCGCGGGCGCTCGCCGCTGGCGTCGATCTTGAAGTGGCTCGGGTAGGCGCCCGCGACCCAGTCGCGCGCGTTGTTGTCGCTGATGTTGTCGGCCATGAACTGGTCGACCGTCTTCGACACGTTGGCCAGCAGCGCGCCGTAGGCCTCCATCTGCTGGATGCTGGCGTTGACGATCGCCTGGAAGGTGCCCTTGATCAGGTCGGCGACGAAGGTCGGGAACGCGATCGCGTTGAGCGTGTCGCGCGTGATCTTCGCGACCGAGCCGGTCGCGCGCGTGTCGAAATCCTCGCGCTCCTTCTTCTTCGCGAAGGCCTGCACCGGTGGCACGGTCGCTTCCAATGCACTCAGCGCTGTCTGCGGCGCCCACGCCGCGACCTCCTGTGCCGCGACAGGCAGCGTCTCGCGCTGGCGCAGCACCGGCGTCTGGCCCAGGCGCTTGCTCTGTGCCCACTCTTCATGGACGAGCGCGGCGGTGTAGGCGGCGATCTTCTCGAGGTCGCGGCCCATCACCTCGCGGCGCGAGATCGGCAGGTCGTGGAAGGCCGGGCTCGATTCGAGCAGCGCACGCACCTGCGCGTGGACCAGCTTCGACACCGGCGGCGTGATCGTCATGCCCTGCGGCTGCGGCAGGGTGTCGAAGGGCCCGGGCAGCGCGGCCGCCGCGCCGGCGACGTTCAGTGGACGGTCCATGGCAGCCCCTTTTCGATGGCAGGCGCTGCGCCGAGCGATTGCTCCTCGGCGGCCGGTTCCCCATCGGGTTCGGCAGTCGTTTCGTGGCCGGCGTTGGCATCGGGCGTGGATGTCGGCGTGGGCGTCTCGGCATGACCGCCACCGGCGTTGCTGCCGCCACCGCCGCCGGTCGGCGCGGGCACGGGCCGGTTCGCGCCGGGGTCGAGCGCACCGCGCTGGATCGGCGTCGCCGTGGGCAGCCGGGCCTCCGGCAGCGGCGAGCCGACCGGCGTCATCGTCGGCGGTGCCTCGCGCACGCGGCGTGCGCGCGGCGCGGCCGCGCCCTCGACCGGCGGCGCTGCGCCGACCCGGGGCGGCGCGAAGGTCGGCGGCGGGTTGGCCTCGGGCACGGCCGTGTTGCCCGAGATCGTGCGCAAGGCGCCGGCATTGGCGAAGCGCTCGACCGGGAAGTAGTCGCTCTTGAAGTGCAGCTCGACCTCGCCGGTCAGGTCGGTCGAGGTGTTGATCTCGGCATCGCTGCCGGCGCGCTTGCTGCTGACGTAGGCCAGCGAGGCCGACGCCTCGACGCCCCAGACGAGCGCGTTGTAGTGGCCGCGCATCGCCACGCGCGCGTCGACGTCCTCGGCCGTGCGCTCGAACGCGCTGTCGCTGGTGTCGATGTGGAAGGCCATCGTCGCGCGGATCTTGCCGGCCGTGACGACGATGCGGTTGATGCCCAGCAGCACCATCGTCGACAGCATCTGCAGTCGCGTCTCGGCCAGGCGCCGGCGCGCGGCCGGCAGCAGCGTCTCCTCGATCGACGATTCGTCGAGGCTGCCGCTGACGTGCAGCTCGCGTTCGAAGTCGGGCGGCGGCAGCTCCTCGGCGCCGCCGCGCGGCACCGCCTTGCCGCCGCGCACCGTCAGGTGGCGCGGATAGGTCTCGGCCAGCCAGCCGTGCGCCTGCTCGTCGGTGACGTTGTCTTCCATGAACTGGTCGACCGTCTTCGAGACGTTCGACAGCAGCTTCCCGAACGCCTCCATCTGCTTGACCGTGGTCTGGAAGATGGCGTCGAAGGTGCCGCGGATCAGGTCGGCGACGAAGGTCGGGAAGGCGATCGCACGCAGGGTCTGCTGCGTCACGTTGCCGATCTGGCTCGCCGCCCGCGGCGCGAAGTCGTTCGCCTGCGACCGGGCCAGCGGCGGCGCGGCCGCAGGCGCCGGCACCAGGGCCGGGTCGTGCCCCGCCGACTTTTCCTGCGCCGACTGCTCTTGCGCGGACACCGGGCGGCTCGTGCGGGTCTCCTTCAGCACCGGCGTCTGGCCCAGGCGCTCCGACTGCCAGTAGATGTCGCGCAGGCATTCGGCCGCGTAACCGGCCACGCGCGCGAGCTTTTCCTCCAGGCCGTGGCGGTCGTCCTCGGCGAGCTGGTGGTATGACGGCGTCGCCTCGAGCAGGCTGCGCACCTGGGTGCGCACCAGCGCGTCGGTCGCCGGCGTCGGCAGGATGCCTTTCGGATCGGGCGGCGTGGCGAACGCGCCGCTCAGTGCGACAGATCTCGCCAGCGAGCCCGGCGGCGTCGACTTCGGGCGAGGTGGCGCCGCTCGTTGCACGGGCCGCGCCGGACGGGCGAGCATGGCGATGCTCATGCGCGCCTCCGCGCTCTCGCGATCGCTGCGCGCGACACGTCGGACGACAGCGAGAACGCCGTCCCGGGCACGCGCGACGGCGCGAGGTTCTGGTACTGCGGCAGCGGGTTCGGCACCGGCAGGCCGCTGGCCGCCAGCCAGCGCAGCGCGGCCTGCACGGCGTCGGCCTCGGGGAACTCGAGCTCGAACACCGTGGCCAGCGTGCGCAGCAGCTGCTGGCCGGCGGCACCGCGGCGCGCCGCCGCGTCACGGCGCGCCGCGCCCTCTTCGGGCAACAGCCTGCTCAAGCTGTCCCATGCCGAGCGCGAGCCGAGCTGGCGCATCAGGCCGGCGTCGCCCAGCAGCTCGAAGGCCTGCAGGCTGCGCTGGTGGATGCGCCGTGCCCATTGCACGATCGAGCCGGCCGGCGCGGCGGCGACGAGCGCGAGCAGGTCCTGCGCGGCGGCGCGCCACGCGGCCTGGCTGATGAGCCCGGCCTGGCCACCGGTGGGCGTGCGCTGGCGCTCGAGGTCGGCGCGCACGACTGCCGTGGCGAAGCGCACGAGGCGCTGCTGGAAGTCGAGCCGTGCGCCGTCGTCATGGCCCCAGCCGCCGAGCGCCGGGCGCGACGCCTGCAGGCCGCGCACGGCCGCGGTGCCCAGGCCGAACAGCCGCGCGAAGATCGTCGCGCGCTCGTTGCGGCTCGGGTAGTCGCGTGCGCTGAAGGCCAGCCGGTCGAGCTTCTGCGCCGCCGCGCGGTCCTGCAACGCGAGGCCCTGGCGCTGCTCGACCAGCGCGTCGACGGCCGGCAGCACGCCGGCCTCCTCGAGCTCGGCCTGCAGGTAGAGCGCCGCATAGGCGGTCAGCACCTCGGGCTGCGGCGCCGTCGTGGTCGGGTTCGGCAGCGCGGGCAAGGCCAGGCGCAGCGGATCGTCGGCCAGCGATTGCGGCATCGACAGGCGCGCGAGCAGGCGATGCACGTCGCGCAGCGCGGCGGCGAGCACGTCGGGGCTGGCGCGGCGAACCATGGTCGTGGCTCCGTGCTCCGTCAGCGCGTGACCGCCGGCGCGGGCGCAGGCGCCGGCGCCTTGGCGCCGGGCGTGCCGGGTGCGGCGGCGGGCTGTTCCTGGCCGGCGGGCGTCTTGCTGCGGATCGCGTTGATCTGCATCACGTCGACCATCCGCTCCATCGGGAAGTAGTCGCTCTTGAACTGCACGTTGACCTTGCCGGCCAGCTTCGCGTGCATCTGCACCTTGGCCTCGGAGTCCTCGCTGCGCGTCGTGTTGACCGAGAAGTTGGCCGAGTCCTCGGCGCTCGACTTGCCGTACCAGTTCTGGTTGAGCTTGCGCTTGGCGCCCAGCCCCAGGAAACCCGAGCGCGAGCTGCTGTAGCTGCCCGAGTAGCCGGCCTCGGCCTTGTTCTGCGAATGCCAGTCGGCCGAGCGCTCCTGCTTCATCTTGCGGCGCACGGCGTCGGTCGTGTTCAGCTCGAACATGCACGAGGCCTCGATCGAGCCGTTGGTCACGACCAGCCGGTTGACGCCCATCATCACCATCGTCGCGAGCAGCTGCTGGCGGTCCAGCGCCATGCGGCGGCGCGCGGCCGGCACCAGCTTCTCCTCGATCAGGTCGTCGTCGAGCGACGTCACCGGCTCCTCGAGCCCGAGGTCGGCCTGCAGGTCGGGCAGGCTCTCGTCGCTCGCGCCCTGGCGCTGGCGCACCTTGGGCTTGTCGCTGCTGATGTCGATCTCGAAATGCTCGGGGTAGCGGTCGGCCAGGTAGTCGCGCGCATTGTTCTCGCTGACGTTGTCCTTCATGTACTGGCTGACCGACTTGCTGACGTTCTTCACCAGCTCGGCATAGGCCTCCATCTGCTGGATCGACGAGTTGACGATCGCGCCGAACACGCCGTCGATCAGCCCGGCGACGAACTGCGGGAAGTCGACCTTCTGCACCATCTCGGTGAACGCGTCGCTGCCCTGCCGGGCCGCGACGGCGCCGCTCTCGCCGAAGCGCTGGCCGGCCGTGTCGCCCTCGGGAAACGCCTGCTTGCCGGCCAGCGCCGTCACCGGCGTCTGGCCTGCCAGCGTCACCTGGTCCGGACGCGTCTGTCCGTCGGCGCCGCCAAGGATGTAGTGGAAGGCCTGGACGGTGTCGCGCGCGACGCCCAGCCGCTGCTCGGCGCTCATGCGCGCATAGGCGGGGCTGGCGAGCAGGCCCTCCTTCACGCGCTGGCGGATCAGCGGCAGCAGTCGGTCGTCTTGCGGCGTGGCCATGGTCGTGCCTCTTTCAGCGCGCCGGCGCGGTCACGCCGGGCACCGGCGGCAGCGCCGGCATCGGCGGCAGCGGCGGCGGTGCCGGCAGCGCGGGTGCCGGCGCGGCCGGTGCGGTGGTCGGCGCCTTGTCGCGGATCTGGTTGATCTGCAGCGCGTCGATCATCTTCTCCATCGGGAAGTAGTCGCTCTTGAAGTTGAGCTTGACCTTGCCCGCGAGCTCGGCGTGCAGCTTGATCTCTTCTTCGTTCTTGTTGATGTCGACGGTCGACACGCTGAACGAGGCATTGCTGTCACGCGTGTGGCCGTTGTACCAACTCTGGTTGCCCGAGTACTTGCCGCTCTTGATCCAGTCGTTCTCCTTGCGCTCGCCCTCGTAGTGGTAGTCGCCCTTGCCGCCCGATTCGTCGTGCGTGCTGCTGCCCCAGGTGCCGCCGCTCGTGCTGGTGCGGTCGCGGATGCGCGTGTCGCGCGTGTCGAGCTTGAACAGGCACGAGGCCTCGATCGTGCCGTTGGTGACGACCAGCCGGTTGACACCCATCATCACCATCGTCGCGAGCATCTGCTGGCGGTCCATCGCGATGCGCTGGCGCGCCGCCGGCATCAGCTGTTCCTCGGCTGTGTCCTGGTCGAGGCTCATGACCGGCGACTTCAGGCCCAGGTCGGCGAAGAAGTCCGGCATGCTCGATTCGTCGGCGCCTTCGCGCGGCTTGAGCTTCGCCGTCTCCTGCGACAGGTCCATCTCCAGGTGCTCGGGATACTTCTGCACCAGGTAGTCGCGCGCGTTGTTCTCGCTGACGTTGTCCTTCATGTACTGGTCGACCGACTTGCTGACGTTCTTGACCAGCTCGGCATAGGCCTCCATCTGCTTGATCGAGCTGGTGACGATGGAGTTGAAGACGCCGTCGACCAGGCCGCCCACGAAAGCCGGGAAGTCGACCTCCTGGACCAGGTTCGCCATCGCGTCGCCGCCGCGGCGCGCCGCCTCGCCGATCGGCGGCGGGCGGTTGCCGGCGAGCTGGATGCGCTGCGGCGCCGTCGCCTTCGCCGCACCGGCCTGCGCCTCGGCGATCGGCGCGTAGCCGCCGACGTTGCCGCCGAGCTCGACCGCGCCGGGGCGCGACCGGCCGTCGGCGCCGCCCAGGATGTAGTGGAAGGCGCGCACCGTGTTGTGGGCGATCTCGGTGCGCTTGTCGGGCGCCAGCGCGTTGAACGCGCTGCTCTGCGCCAGGGCCTGCCGCACGCGCGAGCGGATGTCGCCGAGCAGGCGGTCGTTCGGGGCGGCTGGGTTCATGGCGAGTCTCCGTCCGTTGAGGGCCTCAGGCCCAGGCCGACGACGACCAGAGCGCCTGGCCGGCGACCTCCGGCTGGCGCACAGGCACGGCCGCCGGGCGTTGCACCGGCTGCGGTTGCGCCGGTTGCCGCATGCCCTCCAGGCGCGGGTCGAGCGACGCCGGGCGCAGGTACAGCGCGACCCGTGCCGGCAGGTCGGGCCGCACCCACACCGACAGCACCGACACGGTGCCGGGGCCGGGGTAGCCGTCCGGCGTCAGCGCCATCAGCCAGCGGTCCATGCCCTGCACGCTGCGCGGCCGCTCGGTCATCTGCAGGCGCGTCAGCGCCATCAGCTGCGAGGGCAGGTCCGGGATCGCGTCCAGGCTGACGTCCAGGCGCATCTCGACGCCCTGGCGCAGCGGCCGCAGGGTCAGCATCGCGGCCTCGGCCGGCAGCACGAAGCGCGCGCCGAGGATGAACGCGACGGCGCTCATCAGCCCCGCATGGCGGTGGCCGAGCCCGAGCTGGTCCATCAGCGGCTGCAGCGCGGCGAGCGCGAGCGGACGCTCGGACTCGAACGACAGCTGCTGCGCGCCGGCCGCGCGGCCGCAGCGCACCGACATGATGACCGGCCGCAGCCCCGGCATCGAATCGATGGCCACGCGCACGATGCGGTGCAGCGGCGCCGGCAGCGCATCGACCAGGCTCGGGCCCCATTCGCAGTGGACGTACGACTCGGCCAGGCCGTTGCGGTCGAACGCGCTGCCGAAGGCGGCGCCCCAGGACGCGCTGCGGCTGATCTCCTGCCCGCGGATCGGCTCGAGCTGGTTGTCGAGCCAGCGCCGCGCGGCGCGGCCGAAATGGCGGTCGACCACGCGGCCCATCGCGTGGCTCGAGCTCTCGATGCGGTCGGCACCGGTCACGCCGCGGCCGGTCGCGCGCATGACGAAATTCAGCTGCTCCGGCGTCTGCTCGGAGTACTGGGTCGACAGCGGCGTGTCGTCGGTCGGCTCGCCATAGGGCACGTCGAGCTGCTCGTCGAGCGCGGAGCCGACGTCCTCGAGGGGATCGGCCGTGCCGAGCCGCCGGGCCGACTGCGCGAGCAGCCGGCGCGCGCGCAGGGCCAGGGTGTCTCTGCCTTTCATGATGACCTCCGTGCGCTCAATGCAACTGGGCCAGCAGCTGTTGCAGCTGGTCGGGGCTCGGCGTGCCGTTGGCGGTCAGCTGCTTGAGCTTGTTGACGACGTCCAGGCCCGAGGCGTCGCCGCCCGTGGGCAGGCCCGGCAAGCTCGGCGCGGTGGTCATCTCGACCGGCTGCGCGTACTGCTTGACCTGCTCGTCGCGCACGCCGTTGACGGCCAGCCACGACTGCACGTTGGTCAGCAGCGCGCGGGTGTCGATGTCGCTGACGTCGCCGCCGCCGATGATCGGGCGTCCCGAGTCGTCGAATTCGCCGGTGACGAAGTTGGGGTCGAACAGGAACGGCCTGGCAGACCCGGTGCTCGACAGCGCGGCCGTGTACTTGGCCAGGAAGTCGAACAGCTTGCTCGACGCCTGCGCCATCGTGCTGTACTTGACCCAGTTCGGCGCGCCGCCGAAGTCCTGCTGCGCGACCCGCTCGACGACCTGCCAGTGGTTCGACGCGGCATAGGTCTTCAGCACCTGAGGCTGGTTCAGGATGCCGATCGAGCGGTCCAGGTGCTTGTTGATGCGCGTCGCGACGAAGAAGCTGCCGCCCCAGGCGTACAGCGACGCGTTCTTGGCCAGCTCGAAGGCCGATTTGCGCACCTGCTCGCCGGTCATCGACAGCTGCGAGGTCTGGGTCGTGAACATGCGGTCGACCTCGCGCTGGCGCGTGAACTCGGAGATGCCCGCGATGAAGCGCAGGAACAGCTGCTCGAAGTCCTTGTTCGGCGAGACTTCCTTCGACACCTCGCCGCCGGGCATGCCGAGCATGCGGCTGTACTGCGAGCGGCGCTGCGACTCGGTCAGCCGGTCCTCGGTGTCCCAGTAGTAGTCGTCGATCGCCTTGCCGGCCGCGTCATGGCCGAACGGCAGCAGGCCGTTCATGAACAGCTCGCCGATGCGGTCGGCGACCTTCAGCACCAGCGTCTTCTCGAGCAGGGCCAGCGAGTAGGTCAGGCCCGACACGCGGATGTTGTCCGAGTTCAGGTCGGCATCGCCGCCGGCGTTCTGCGTGCCGCCGGGCAGGCTGCCCGGGGGCAGGCTCAGCGAGTCGCCGGTCGAGCGCGTCTCGACGTAGCGGTCGAGCGCGATGCGGATCGCCGATTCGAAGTTCGGATGGCCGAACGGAATCGACGGTGCGCCGGCGATCACGTCGCGCGCGACGAAGGCGAATTCCTGCACCGCCAGCGTCTTGATGCCGCCGTTGAGCTTGGGGATCGTGTCGGCGATGAACTGGTAGACGATCGACAGCGCGACCTTGCCGTTGTCGGCGGGCCGCTGGCTCGGGATGTCGCCGATCGACTCCAGCCAGGCGCGGCGCAGTGCGTCGGTCAGGCCGCTCGATTCCGGGTCGACCTCGCCGTCGAGCACCGTCATGCCCAGCACGGCCGCGGCCGAGGGCACCTTGGTCACGTCGGCCTTGTCGGCCGGCACGCCGAAGCGGTTCTTGAGCTCGCTGATGACGCGGGCGACGTAGGCAGTCCTGACGCTGTCGCTCTGCAGGATCGGCACGGAACTGACGTCGATGAAGAAGGTGTTGTCGGCCATGGAAGTCTCCTTGATGAACTGGACCAGCCACTCGTTGAGCAAATGAATGTCCTCATCGCGTGGCTTGCCGATGACGAGGCGCAAGGCCGGCCCGAGGAGCGGCCGGAGGTTCTGGACGCTGCGCTGCGCGAGCGCTTTCTCGAGCGGCTTCAACTGCGCCGCGGTCGCGTTGAGCGGCGGCAGCGGCAGCGCGCGGCGCAGCAGGTGCGCGAGCATCGCGACGTACTCGGCCGTCGGCGGCGGTGCCGGCCCGCTGGTGCGCCGGGCCAGGCCCGGGCCGAGCGCGAGCAGCAGCTGCTCGGGCGCGCGCTCGTCGGCCGTCTCGAGTGCCTGCTGCAGCAGCCGCTTGGCGCGCTGCAGTTCGGCCGCCTTGGCCTGTCCGTCGAGGACCAGGCTCAGCAGGTCGATCCACGGATCGGGCGGGTTGGGTTTCTTGGTCACCATGGATTACCTCCTCGCGGGGGTTGCGTGCAATGCGTCGAGCGCTTCGAGCGCCGCGCAGCAATCGAGCAGGCCGGCACCGACCTCTTCGGGCGGGCCGGGCAGGCGCTGCGCGCTCGCGCACAGCAGCCGGCGCACGCCGGCTGCGTCGAGCGGCTGGCCGCGGCGCCGGGCGCGCGCCATCAGCAACGCGGCCGCGCCGGCCACGTACGGCGATGAGAACGACGTCCCGGAACTGGTCTGGTAGCCGTGGCGGCCGACGCCGACGACGCCCTCGCCCGGCGCGCACAGTGCGATCTGCGGCCCCCAGGTCGAGAAGCGCGAGCGCTGGCCACGGTCGTCGACCGATCCGACCGCGATCACCTCGGGCAGCGCGGCCGGATAGAACTGCTGGCGCTGGCCGCTGTTGCCGGCCGCGGCGACGAGCACGCAGCCCTGCGCGATCGCGTAGCGCGCGACGGCCTGGTGCGGCGCGGCCGCGTGGCGGTCGCTCTCGTCGCGCGGCGAGCCCAGGCTCATGTTGAGGACGGTGGCACCGAGGTCGACGGCGACCTTGATGCCGGCGTCGATGTCGGGCAGCGCGCCGACGCCGACCAGCCGCGCGCCGGCCGCGTCCCGCCGCGCCGCGGCCAGCACGCGTATCGGCAGCAGCATCGCCAGGCCCGCCAGGCCCGGCGGCAGGCGGAAGCCGCGCGCGCCGATGATGCCGGCGACGAGGCAGCCGTGGCCGACCTCGTCGTACGGGTTGTAGTCCCAGCCGCGCGAATCGCCGACCAGCCGCGTGCTGTCGTTGAGCCGGCCGAGGCCGAGGTCGACGGTGTCGTAGCCGGCCATGCAGCGGCGCTGCAGCTCGGGATGGCCGACGACGACGCCGGTGTCGACGACGGCCACGGTGACCAGCGGGTCGCCCGGTTCGCGCGCCAGCGCCTCGGGCGCGCGGATGCGGCGCTGCGCGGCCAGCGCCTCGTCGCGCGTGATGCGGCGGCGCGGCGCGGCGGGCGCGTCGAACGGTGCGCAGGCCAGCATCTGCTCGTCGCAGTGCTCGACCGTGCCGAGGTCGCGCAGCGCCTCGCGCAGGTTCGCGGTCGCCTCGGGCAGGCCCAGCTCCAGCTGGTAGCTGCGCGACAGGCCCAGCGCTTCCTCGTCGTCGGCGAAGCCCACGTGGTGCTCGCCGGGGCGGCCCAGCGAGCGGCGCGCATGGTAGACGCGGCGGAAGCGCGCGCCCTCGCCCCAGCGCGACACCAGCGCGTCGATGCGGCCGCCGTCGAGGTGCGAGGTCGGCCGGCCGGCGCCCGACAGGCAGTCGAGGTGGGCGGGAACCACCGCAGCGGCGACGCCCGAGCGCAGCGTCAGCGTCAGGAAGCCTTCGCGCTTCATCGCGTGCCTCCGTCCGGTGCCCAGGGGTCGTGGCCCATCGCATCGGCGATCGCATCCTCGGCGCTGAACGGATGCACGAGCGCGTAGCACTGCGGGTCGCGGTCGCCGAGCCGCACCTCGAGCGCGCCCGGTTCGAAATCCTGCGGCAGCCGCACGACCAGGCGATCGTCGTCGAGCTCCTCGATCTCGAGTGCCTCGCCGTTCAGGCGCACCTCGGGCGGATAGGCCTCGTGCATCAGGTTGCTGCCGGACAGCGCGAGCACGCGGCTGCGCGGATCGACTTCGAGGACCGAGGCCGGCGCGTCGGCCTCGAACGACTCGGCATCGAGCTGGCGCAGCGGCCGCCGCGGCGGCGGCACGAACACCGGGGCCGGGCGCACCACCGGGGGCCGCGTCGCCACCGGCGGACGCGCAACGACCGGCGGCCTGGCGACCGGCGGCGGGGCCACAGGCGGGCGCGGTGCCGGCACCGGCCGCGGCGGGGCCACGCCGCCGAGCCTGGGCTGGCCGGTCTGCAGTGCGCTGCGCAGGCGGTCGATCGACATGTCGGCCATGCGGGCGACGGTGCTGACACCGGTCGAGCCCTTCAGGCGTTCGAGCTGCGCGAGGTTGGTGACGCCCAGCCGCTCGAGCTTCATCTGCTCCTCGGGCTTGAGCCCGAGGTTGTCGAGCGGGGTCGAGCGGCTGGCCGCCAGCGAGATCGTGTTCTCTTCGATCATCGGCTTGGTGATCGTCGTGAAGTCCATCGCGAGCGTGCTCGCGCCGACCTCGTTGGGTCCGGCGGCGCGCAGCAGCACCTGGCCTTGGGGATCCATGTCGACAAACACCTTGAGCTCCAGATGCAATTCCTTGAGGGCGTAGGTCAGAGGACGGTTGACGGCCTTGATGCGCAGCGCGTCCTGCACGCGGTCGAGCTGGTTCGTGATCGAGCTGATGAACTCCTCGACCATGAAGCCAGCGCCGGCAGGGTTGTTGCGATCGGCCAAGTCATCACCCCTCCAGGGAGATCTTCAGATGCAGCCGCTGCACGGGCGGCAGGAAGCCGGCCTCCCAGCGCGAGTGCGGCGGCTGCGCCAGGAACACGAGTTCGTTGCCGCGCTGCGCGACGCTGACCTCCAGCGGCATGCCGACCTCGAGCTCGGTGACGACCAGGCCCGCGCCGGGCGGGGCAGCCATGCCTTCGAAGAGCTGCAGCAGCGTGTCGGCGAGTTCGGTGTGCATGGCTTACGCTCCTGCCGGCGCCCACGGGTCGAACGCGAGGCCCTGCGCAGGCGCGACCTTCGGCGCCGAGGCGACCGGGGCCGCGGGCGCGACCGGGGCCGGCAGTGCCGGCGGCGCGCCGGGTGCCACCGGTGCGCCGGGCGCCGCCGCGGCCGGTGCCGGCGCCGGCACCTTGGCGTTGTTGTTGATGAGCTGGATGGCGGCCGAATCGGCGAAGCGCTCGAGCGGGAAGGTCTCGCTGGCGAAGCGCACCGTGACCTGGCCGGTCAGGTCGGCGCGGACGTTGATGGCGCTCTGCGCATTGAGGCTGGTCGTGTTGACCATCACGCTGGTCGCGCCGAACGGGCTGCGGCCGGCCGTGCCGCTCATGTTGCCGCTGGTGACCTTGTTCTGGTCGAACTTGATGTTGGTCGACTCGGTGGCGTCGATGTGGAACATCAGCTTGGCGCTGATCTCGCCGTCCTTGACGATCACGCGGTTGATGCCCATCAGCACCATCGTCGCGAGCGTCTGCTGGCGCCGCTCGGCCATCTGCCGGCGCGTGGCCGGCACGACGACCTCGTTGATCGACTGGTCGTTGAGCTGGTCGGGCGAATCGAAGCCGAGCTCCTTGAAGAAGCTCGGCAGTGAGCCCGCGCCCTGGTTGACGACGAGCTTGGGCGTGCCGTCGCGCGTGTCGCGGTTGAGCACGCCGCCGTACTGGTCGGCGAGGTAGTCCTTGGCCATGCCGTCGGACACGTTGTCGCCCATGAACTTGTCGACCGTGCCGGCCACGTTCTTCAGCAGCTCGGCATAGGCCTCCATCTGCTGGATCGACGCGTCGACGATGGCCTGGAAGGTGCCCTGGATCAGCGAGGCGACGAAGGTCGGGAAGTCGATCGCGTTGAGCGTCGCGCGCGCCACCTCGCCGACCCGGCCGACGGGGCCTGTTCCCGGTGCGGCCGGCGCCGGCGCGGGGGCCGGTGTCAGGCCACCGCTCGGCGCGAAGCCGGAAGTCGGTGCCGGCGTGGGCGCGCCCGCGCCGCCGGGCGACAGCTGCGCGCGCAGGTCGGGCGCCATCTGGCGGGCCAGGCCCAGGCCGTTGCCGCCGCTGTCGAGCAGGCGCTGGATCTGGCTCAGCGAGCGGTCGAGCTCGCGGCGCGCGTCGGGCGCGAGCGCGTGGTACGACGGGGCCTGCTGCAGCACCTGGCCCAGCTGGCGCACGGCGGCGACCTCATGGCCGTTGCCGGGAATGCTGGAGGAGGACAGATCGGCGCGCATGGCGGCTGCCTCCGTCGCTCAGAGCTGGAACAGCCGAGTGGTCGAGGTCGCGTCGCGCAGCCGGGCCATGCGTTCGGCCCAGGGCATGCCTTGCGCGTGGCGCAGCATCGCCGCGACGATCTCGTTGCCGCTGAGCACCGGCGTCGGGCTGTTGGGGCTGGAGCGCAGCGCGGCAATCAGCGCCGCGTGCGTGGCGACATCCCACAGGCCCGTGACCGGCAACCGCGCGGCGCGCTGGAACGCGGCGAGGTCGGCCTGGCCGAGGCTGGCGAGCGCGCGCTGGCGCAGCGCCGGCGTCTCGACCGGCGTCGCCGCCTCGAGCACCCAGGCCAACGCGGCCGGCGCACCCATCTGCACGGCACGGTCGATCAGCAGGGTCAGGCCTTGCTCGGAGTCGAGGCCGATCTGCTGCGCGACCTGCAGCACCGGTTGCACGTAGAGGCGCGCGGCCAGTTCGTTCTGGGCACCCTGGAACGGCGGATGGGCGGCTGCGCGCTTGAAGCGGGCGAGCCACGGCTCTTGCCACAGCGGCTTGCCGGCGACCGGGCGCAGCCGCGCCGACAGGCCGTCGGGCGACTCCCAGGCGCGCGGGCCGTCGGCCGCCGTGGTCACGGCGATCAGCTGGTCGGCGTCGGGGAAGTTGGCGTCGAAGCTCGCGCGGTCGCGCTCGCGCATCAGCGCGAGCAGCTGGCCGAGCGTGCCCTGCTCCTGCACGAACGGGAACGCGCCGAAGGTCAGGCCCAGGTGAAAGCGCTGGTGCGCCGGGTGGCTGCTGCCGAAACGACCGGCGAATTCGCCGTCCTCGATCGTTCGGGCGAAGCCGTCGGTGCCCGACTCGAACGGCGCGATGCGCGCGAGGATCGCCTTGCAGGCGTCGATGTCGAACGGCTGGCGCGTGGCACCGGGCGATGGCGCGGCGACATTGGGAGCGGCGGCATAGGACTGCGCGCTGTCGCTACCGTCCTCATCGCTGTAGTCGTCGCCGTACGAATCGGCATGGGCCTGCGCCAGCACCGGCCGCGGCGCCGCTTCCACCTCGACCTCGTCGTCGTCACGCTCGCCGGCCTGCGCGGCATGGGCGCCGTCGGCATCCTCGTCGGGGAGCATCTCGGGCACGGGGTCGCGCGCGGGCGCATCGAACGCGTGGACCTCGTCGACGCCGTAGGACTGCGCCCCTTCGAGCACCGGCTCGCGATCCTCGCCGACCTCTTCATAGGCTTGCGCCGCCGGCTCGGACTTGCCGAAGCCGTCGTCGTAGCCGTCGTCGTCCGCCGACAACCCCGCCGCGCCGCCCCAGATGTCGTCGACACCGGCGTCGGGTGCGGCGTCCTCGAACGCGGCGGCGGCCTCGGCGCCTTCGAGCACCGGCCGACGGGCGTCGTCCTCGGCCAGCGATTGCGCGCCCTCCGCGTAGCCGTCGTCATACCCCTCGTCGCCGCCAGCGTCGAACGCGGCGGCGTGGTCGAGTTCGTCCTCGGGCGCGATCTCGTCGGCATCGCAGGCGGCCGCCTCGCCGGCGCGGTCCTCGCCCCAATCGTCGTCGGCCGCGAGGCCGGTCGAATCGGGCGGCGACGCGTCGCGGTCTTCGCCGGGCTCGTCTTCGGCGAAGCCGAACGCGAGGCTGGCGCCGACGCGCGTCAGCCGCGTGACCGAGGTGCCGAACATCAGCGACAGGCTGCCGACGAGGTCGCCGGCCAGCGCGACCGACGGCGCCTCGGCCGCGAGCTTCTCCGGCGCGGTCGCGTAGACGGCGGTCGTGCCGTTGCGGTCGTCGTAGGCGATCACCGTGTAGAACAGCCGAGGTGCCGGCAGCATCGCGTGCAGCACGCTGCGCGGCACGAGGTAGAAGCACGGCGGGCCGTCGTCATGCTGCAGGCCTTCGCGCTGGCTGTCGTAGAAGTTGGACGCATTGCGCGCGCCGGCCTGCTCGGGTGCGAACAGCGCGCGGTCGCGCGCGACCAGCACGCGGTAGCTTGGCCGGCCGCCGGTGTCGATGCTGAAGCTGAGGTCGCTGTGGCGCTTGTCCACCGGATCGTGGATCGGCGTGATGCGCGGCACGCCCGCGGCCTGCGCGCGCATCGACACCCTGGCCGCATGGGAACCCTGCTCGATCGTCAGCATGTCGTCTCCTCTCGCCGGCAGCGCACGGACGCACCGGTCAAGGACGAATCGCAATGCCCATGCCACGCGGCAAGTGCCTGATTCGCAAGGAATTTCACGAACCGGGCTGGAGGGGGTTTACAGCGGAGGTTTACAGCGGCGGGGTGCAGCCGCCGGGACGGCGCTGCAACAGGGGTGTTGCAGGGGTGTCAACCGGAAGTGGCCGTCGGCCCTGAGGACCCGGCCGCGGCCCCGCCGCCACGTCGTTCGCTTCGACGACGACGACGACAGGTTCGTCAAGGTGGACGGGCTACGTCAATTCGCCCCAGGCCGTCGCGACGCGGCGATAGCGGCCGTCCTCGTCGAGCGCGTCGGCATCGACGAACTCGGCGGTGCCTTCCAGCACCTCGCCGTTGAAGCGCGTCGTGATCAGCTCGCGCGGCGCCTTGAACCGGGAAGGCCTCATGGCGCCTGCCTGCACATCGAAGACGGCGAATCCGTAGACCTTGACCTGCTTGTCGACATCCATGGCGGGTCTCCTGCGGCTCGGTGACTGGGAGCGACGGAGCATACGGGTTCGAGCGCCGCCAATCTTCGGCAAACCGGCTTTCGCCGTGCGGTCTTTTCGCATCGCGCGACGCCGGCCCGCGGCCCGGCGGGTGCATCGCCGATAATGCAGGCCGTGCAACGCCCGGCGCGCCCCGACGCCCTTGGTCCCCGTCATGTCCATCGACGATTTTCGCGTGCTGGCCGTGATCCCGCCGATGACGCAGCTCAACACGCCGTACCCCTCCACGGCCTACCTCACCGGCTTCCTGCGCTCGCGCGGCATCGCCGCGGTGCAGGAAGACCTGGCGCTCGCGCTGGTGCTGGACCTGATGTCGCCCGATGGGCTCGCGCAGATCCGCAGCCGCGCCGCGGCGATGCCCGAAGCCGCGCGTTCGGAACAGGTGGCGAACTTCCTCGCCCAGTTCGAGCGCTACCACGCGACCATCGCCCCGTGCATCCGCTTCCTGCAGGGCCGCGACGCGACGCTCGCGCACCGCATCGCCGGCCGCGGCTGGCTGCCCGAAGGCCCGCGCTTCCGCTCGCTCGACGTCTACGTCGACGACGAGGGCGGCGACCCGCTCGCCTGGGCCTTCGGCGCGCTGGGCCTGCAGGACCGCGCCCGCCACCTTGCCACGCTGTACCTCAACGACCTGGCCGACGTGCTGCGCGATGCCATCGACGGCCGCTTCGAGTTCGTGCGCTATGCCGAGCAACTTGCCGCCAGCCAGGCCGATTTCGACCCGCTGGCCACGGCGCTGGCCGCCGCGCCCAACCTGGTGGACGAACGCCTGGCCGCGCTGGCACTCGCCGCCGTCGAGCGGCACCACCCGCGCCTGCTGCTGCTGTCGGTGCCCTTCCCCGGCTCGATGTATGCCGCGCTGCGCATCGCGCAGGCGGTGAAGGCACGGCATCCGCAGGTGGCCATCGCGCTCGGCGGCGGCTTCGTCAACACCGAGCTGCGCGAGCTGTCGGAGCCGCGGCTGTTCGACTTCGTCGACGTCGTCACGCTGGACGCCGGCGAACGCCCGCTGCTCGCGCTGATCGAGCACCTGCAGGGCCGGCGCTCGCAGCAGCGGCTGGTGCGCAGCTTCGTGCGCGACGCGAGCTCGGGCGAGGTGCGCTACATGAACAGCTTCGCCGAGCCCGACGTGCCGTTCGACCAGACCGGCACGCCCACCTGGGATGGCCTGCCGCTCGACCGCTACCTGTCGCTGCTGGACATGCTGAACCCGATGAACCGGCTGTGGAGCGACGGCCGCTGGAACAAGCTGACCGTGGCGCACGGCTGCTACTGGAAGAAATGCAGCTTCTGCGACGTCAGCCTCGACTACATCGCGCGCTTCGAGCAGGCGTCGTCGGCAACGCTGGTCGACCGCATCGAGGCCATCGTGCAGGAAACCGGGCAGACCGGCTTCCATTTCGTCGACGAAGCCGCACCGCCGAAGGCCTTGCGGGCGCTGGCCGCCGAGCTGCAGCGCCGCAAGGTCGAGATCTCGTGGTGGGGCAACGTGCGCTTCGAGAAGACCTTCGACCGCGAACTGTGCGAAGAGCTGGCCGCCAGCGGCTGCATCGCGATCTCGGGCGGGCTCGAGGTGGCCTCCGACCGGCTGCTCAAGCTGATGAAGAAAGGCGTGTCGGTCGAGCAGGTGGCGCGCGTGACGCAGGCTTTCTCGGACGCCGGCATCCTGGTGCACGCCTACCTGATGTACGGCTTCCCGACGCAGAACGAGCAGGACACCGTCGACGCGCTGGAGTACGTGCGCCAGCTGTTCGAGGAAGGCTGCATCAGCAGCGGCTTCTTCCACCGCTTCGCCTGCACCGTGCATTCGCCGGTCGGCAAGCAGCCCGACGAGTACGGCATCACGCTGCAACCCCTGCCCGAGGGCCGCTTCGCGAAGAACGACGTCGGCTTCGTCGACCCCACCGGCACCGACCACGACGCGATGGGCCGCGCGCTGAAGAAGGCGATCTACAACTACATGCACGGCATCGGGCTGGACGCCGACGTGCGCAGCTGGTTCGACGTGCGGATGCCCAGGCCGACGGTGGCGCGGCACCGCATCGCGCGGGCCTTGCAGCAGGTGCCCGCAGCACGCTGACATCGGTCCCGGTACATCCCTACCATATGGTTCAGACGCCCTCCCTTTGGGCCGTTATTCGGGCCGACCGGTGCCCGACCGCTCCCTAGGATGCCGCCATCGTTCATGCGCAAGATGCGCCCCGATGGAGTCCTCCCCATGTCGCGACCGCCCTTCTTCAGCGTCATCACCACCACCCACCTGCGCCCGGCACTGCTCGCGCGCAACCTGCGGTCGCTGCGCGCGCAGACCTGGCAGGATTTCGAGGTCATCGTCGTGGCCGACGCGTTCGACGGCGGCACCGCCAGCGTCTGCGCCGAGCTGCTGCGCGCGCAGGACGTGCTCGTCAAGCGCGGCGGCCGGCACGGCCCGGCCGAGAGCCGCAACCTGGGCATGCAGCTCGCGCGCGGCGAATGGGTGGTGTTCCTCGACGACGACGACGCCTTCGCGCCCGGCCACCTGCAGCACGCGCACGCGCACATCGCCACGCAGCCGGGCGCCAGGGTGCTGTATTCCGATTTCGACGTGCTGACCGAGGACCGCTCGAAGGACCCGCACCCGGTGCTCTCGCGCAACCGCGCGAACCTCGCCGGCCAGGCGGTCGAATCGCTGCACGTGAAGAACTTCATCCCGAACAACGCGCTCGTCTTCCACCGCCTGGCACTCGAGGGCTGCAGCGTCGACCCGCACCTCGAATCGCAGGAAGACTGGGATTTCCTGCTTTCGGTGTGCCAGAAGGCGACGCCGCAGTACTACGAGGGCGGCGGCGCGATCGTGCACAAGGACTACGTGAACCCGGGCGTGCGCCGCGGCAGCTCGACGGCGGCCAACGACACGACCATCGTGGTCGACTTCCTGCACACCTACCGCCGCTGGCGCGCCCCGACGCCCGAGCTGCAGGTGCAGCGCCAGCAGCTGATGCAGTCGGTCGGGCTGAACCTGCCGGTGGCGTGGTTCTGAGCCGGGATCGACGCCGGGGCCCTCAGCCCGGCTGCCCCTCGCCCTCCCCGGCCTCCAGCGGCGTCGCGATCTCGACCCTGTTGCGCCCGCACGCCTTGGCGCGGTACAGCGCGCGATCCGCAGCCTCCACCAGGTCATCGCGCCCGAGCGGACGGTCGGGCATCGAGACCGCGAACCCCATGCTGACGGTCACGCAGACCGATCCCTTGGGCGTGGCGGCCGCCAGCGTCGACACGGCAAGGCGCGTGCGCTCGGCCACCACGGCCGCGGTCGCCAGGGTGCAGCCGGGCAGCACCAGCAGGAACTCCTCGCCCCCATAGCGGCCGGTCAGGTCGCCCCGGCGCACCGAGTCGGACACGCGCCGGGCCACCTGCACCAGGACCGCGTCGCCCGCGAGGTGGCCCAGGCGGTCGTTGACGGCCTTGAAATGGTCGATGTCCAGCATGCCGACCGCCAGCGGCTGCCCGTCGCGGTGGGCGCGCTCGATCTCGCGGTCCAGCAGCTCCATCACGATGCGCCGGTTCAGCACGCCGGTGAGTTCGTCGTGGCTGGCCTTCACGCGCAGTTCCTGTTGCAGCCGCAGGATGCGGATGCCGGCGCCGACGCGCACCTTCATCTCGTCCGGGTGGTAAGGCTTGGCGATGAAGTCGTCCGCGCCGGCGTCGATCGCCGTCACCACGTCCTCCATGCCCGATCGCGAGGTCAGCACGATGATGTGGTGGAACCGCATCTCGGGATCGGCCCGCACCCGGCGGCACAGCTCCACGCCGTCGAGGCCGGGCATCACCCAGTCGATGACGAGCAGCATCGGCTCCTCGCAGCCCTTCAGCTGGCGCCAGGCATCGTCGCCGTCTTGCGCCGACATCACGTCGTAGCCCCACGACCGCAGCGCATGCGCCAGGCGCATGCGCGAGACGGGCTCGTCGTCGGCAATGAGGATCTTCATTCGATCTCCTGTGTTGAGCCGTTCGCGAGCGCGCGCAGCAACCGGTCCGCCTCGGCCGCCAGTTCCGCGAGCGCGGCATCCGCGCCGGCCCGGTCGGCCGCACCGCAGGCCGCCTCCAGCCGGACCGCCGCCCGCACCGAGGCGCCCGCATGGAAATTGGCCACGGCGCCCTTGAGCCGGTGGGCGGCGCGCGCGGCGCCCGCCATGTCGCCACCGTGCACCAGCGTGGCCAGCTCGCGCAGGTTGGCGGGCAGGTCGGCGGCCAGCGCCTGCGCCATCTCGTCGAGGAATGCGACGTCGCCCAGCGCGCCGGCCAGCGCCTTCGCTTGGTCGTAGACCGCATCGGCGGGAGCCGCCGCGGCTTGCATCGCCGCCACGGCCACGGCGGTGTCGGCCGGCTCCGGCCCGCCGGCGAGCGGGGACGGTCCTTGGCGTTCGACCACGCGCACCAGTTCGTCGGGGTCGAACGGCTTCGACAGGTAGTCGTCCATCCCCCTGGCCAGCAGCCGCTCGCGCTCGCCCTTGAGGGCGTGCGCCGTCAACGCGACGATCGGGATGCGGCGCGCGCCGGACGACGCCTCGGCACGGCGGATCGCCTCGGTGGCCGCGATGCCGTCCAGCACCGGCATCTGCACGTCCATCAGCACCACGTCGAAGGCCTGTGCGGCCACCGCATCGACCGCCTGCGCGCCATCGGCGACCACGGTCGCATGGTGGCCGCGGCGCTCCAGGATGCGGCGCGCGAGCTTCTGGTTGATGGGATGGTCTTCCGCGACCAGCACGTTCAGCACGCGCGTCATCCCCGACAACGCCGGCCGGCGCGCCTCGCGCCCCGGTGCGGCAACGGCGCCGAAGGCGACCAGGATCGCGCGGCACAGGTCGGTGCCGCGCAACGGCTTGCGCACCGCGGCCGGCGGATCGGGCGCATCGTCCGGCACCGCGCCGGCCGGGGGTTCGCCCAGCAGGATGACGCGGGTGGCCGCCGGCAGGTCGGCACGGCCATCGCCGGCGGCCGCGTCGCTCGCACACCACAGGGGCGCGTCGATCAGCAGCGCCGGGTAGGCCACGCCATGCCGCGCCGCCAGGCGTGCCGCGGCCAGCGCGGCGGCCCGTGCCGGAAGGACGAGGGCCTGGACGCCCCATGCGCGCAGCAGGCGTTCGGTGGCCTGCGCGGCCACGGCGTTGCCCTGTACCAGCAGCACCGAGCGGCCCGACAGCGCGGCCGCCTCTTGCGCGGTGAGTGCGGGCGGCGCCGAGTGGCCGTCGAAGGCCGCGGTGAAACGGAAGGTCGTGCCGACGCCGGGCTCGCTGTCCACGCCGATCTCGCCCTGCATGAGGTGCACGATCTGCGTGCAGATGGCCAGGCCGAGGCCGGTGCCCCCGTACTGGCGCGTGACGGCGCTGTCGGCCTGGACGAACGATTCGAAGATGCGCTCTTGCGCCTCCTTCGCGATGCCGATGCCGGAGTCGACCACCTCGAAGCCCAGCGTCACGGCGCCTGCCTCGGCGTGGCGCAGGTCGACACGGCAGGCGACGTGGCCCTGGACCGTGAACTTGATCGCGTTGCCGCACAGGTTGGTCACCACCTGCATCAGGCGGCCCGCATCGCCGCAGACGGACTCGGGCACGTCGGGCGCGACGTCGAGCACGAGCTCCAGGCCCTTGGCCGAGGCCATCGGCATCAGCGTCTCGAGCGTCGCCGCGAGGCGCGCGCGCAGGTCGAAATCGGCCGGTGCGAGCTGCAGCTTGCCGGCTTCCATCTTGGAGAAGTCGAGGATGTCGTCGAGCAGCCGCAGCAAGGCATCGGCCGAGTCCTGCACGATGAGCAGGTTCTCGCGCTGCGTCTCGTCGAGCTCGGTGTCCAGCGTCAGGCGCGTCATGCCCATGATGCCGTTCATCGGCGTGCGGATCTCGTGGCTCATGTTGGCAAGGAACTCCGCCTTCAGCCGCACCGCATCCTCGGCCGCGGTGCGCGCGTCACGCAGCAGCGTCTCGCGCTGCTTGCGGTCGCTGAAGTCGTCGATGATCCAGATCGTGCCCTGGCCCGGGTCGGCCGGATCGACCGCACGGCCCATCAGGCGGCACCAGACGGTGCTGCCGTCCTTGCGGCGCAGCAGGAGTTCGTGGTCGAGCGTCTTGCCCGCAGGAAGCAGTTCAGCCGCGAGCTTCCCCAATGCCGCGTACGACTGCGAGTCCGGGTAGATCGTCGCGCCGGGCTGGCCGTCGAGCTCGCCGTCCTCGTAGCCGAGCAGCTCCGTGCAGCGCTGGCTGACCCGCTCGAACTTGCGATCGCGCGTGTTGGCGATGCCAACCCCGGCGTGGCGGAAGATCACGTCGTGCAGCCGCAGCTCGTACTGCAGTGCCCGCTCGACCTCCTTCTGCCTGGAGATGTCGAACACGAGGACGAAAACGCCCTGCACGACGCCGTCCTGGACGTCGGGGATGTAGTGGCCCTGGGCATGGCGCGTGCGGCCGTCGGCGCACAGCATCACGCGCTCGAACGACTGCCTGCGGCCCTCGAGGGCCAGGCTCACGAGCGGCAGGTTCTGCTGGTACGCGGCCTCGCCGAGCACGTCGCGCATGTGCCGCCCGACGGCGGCTTCGGGATCGATGCCGAACCAGTGGCGGTACTCCGGGTTGCAGAAGCGGTTCAGCAGCCGCGCATCCCAGGATGCGACCAGCGCGGGGATGTTGTCCATGATGCCGTGCAGGTTGGCCTGGGCCCGCCGCAGCGCCGCCTCGGCGGCGGCTCGCTCGGTGATGTCGTGCACGATCACGCTGAAGTAGCGGCCGGCGGCGCCGTGCCAGCTGCCGAGCGAGACCTCGACCGGGAAGGACTTCTCGTCGTTCACGCGCGCGACGGTCTCGAGCGCCCCGGTCGATTCGAGCAGCGGTGTCGCCTGCCGGTCGGCGAAGTACGGCGGCAACAGCAGCAGGTCCTTGACGTCCCGCCCGGCCATCTCGGAGGCCGTGCATGCGAACAGCCTTGCCGCGGCCCGGTTGCAATACTCGATCCGGCCCGCCGAGTCGAGCACCAGGATGCCCTCGCTCGCCGATTCGGCCAGCGACTCGAAGCGGGTCTGGGCTTCGCTGCGCGCCTCCGCCATGCGTTCGGCCAGTGCCAGCGCGTCCTGCCGCGTCAGCGTCAGCGAGCGCACGACCGTGAAGAGCAGCAGGCTGATGATCGCGCCGGCCACCAGCGTGATCTGGGCCTTCTGGGTGTCGACCGAGGCCTCGAACTCGCGCGTCGACGCCATCGCCAGGGTCCAGCGGTGGCCGGCCACCTCGGCCGGCAGGACGATCGTGAACTGGTGCGGGTAGTGCTGCGGACGGGCACCCGCATTGGAGAACATCAGCGCGGACGCGTCCGTGGCTGCGCCGTCGTAGATCGACAGCAGCGCCGACTGGAGCTGGGCCGGCTTCAGGATGCCGGCGATCAGGTCGCCGGTGCGGAACGGGCTGTAGACGAATCCGGTGAGCGCGGCCCGCCGCTGCGCGACCGTCTCGATGGGCAGGTCGTGCCGGTACACCGGCACGAACATCAGGAACCCGGCCTGCACGTCGGTGTCGGTTTCCTGCTTCAGCGTGACCTTGCCGGTCAGGCGGGCCTGCGCGCTGTCCCGCGCCTGCTCCAGCGCAGCGCGGCGAACCGCCTCGGTCGCGAGGTCGAAGCCGATGGCGCGCCGGTTGCGCTCGTCCAGCGGCTCCAGGTAGAGCACGCTCGTGTACTGCGGCCGCTCGCCCGCCGGCCAGACGTCGTAGCCGGGCAGCCCGTCGCCCCGTGCCCGGGCGACGAACTTCGGCAGCTCGCCCGCGCTGACCTGGGCGGCGAAGCCGATCGCCTGGCTTCCGGGGTAGCGCTTGTCGATCGCGAGCGACTTCGCGTAGCGGCGCCATTCGTCGCGTTCGACGCTGGTCGATGCATCGAACAGGCCGCGACCGCCCTGCAGCGCCTGTTGATAGGCGTGCATGCTGTCGATGATGTCGTACTGGATGTCGGCGCCCAGGGCCGAGAACTGGTCCGCGGCGCGCCGCTCGGTGTCGCGGGCGATCAGGTGCCAGGCGAGGACACTGCCCGCGAGACAGGACAGCAGCATCAGCGTGGGCGCGAACCCGCTGCGCCCGGCCCGCGGCGGGCCGCCCGGCGCCTCGCGTGCAGGCAGCGTCGTGCTCAGCACCATGCCGGTCACGGCACAGAGGGCCAGGAACACGTCCAGCGAGATGAGCGAGTCGTTGGTGGTCGCCTTGGCGAACGGCCCGAGCCCGCGCAGCGTCGCGAGGACGGCGAGCGATGCCACCGCCAGCATGGACAGGGCCTCCCCGGCCCGGCCGTGGCGGTAGACCGACCACGCGATGAACGCGATCAGCAGCCACGCCAGCAGGCGGTCGCCGTGGTGCTCCGACAGCGCGCCGCCGAAGCACAGCGCCCCCACGATCACGAACAGCGCCAGCGTGGGCAGCAGCCGCTTGATGGCGATCGCGCCCGGTCGCCAGCTTCGCCACGCGCGCAGCTGGATCACGGCCGGCGCCACCACGAGCAGGCCGGTCGCATCGCCGAGCCACCACGTGAGCCAGACCGTCGGGGCCACGGAGGGTGGCACGATGGCCAGGCCCACCAGCGTCGCCACGCCGCAGCTGGCCGCGATCAGCGATGCGCCGAGCGACACCGCGACGAAGAGGTAGGCGTCCTGCGGCGACTCGGGCAGGGGACCGCGGACGAGGCGCTTCACCAGCGCGGCGGCCACCCAGGCCTCGCAGGTGTTGCCGAGCGCAATGGCGACCGATGCGCCGGCCGCCGTCCCCGCGTCCGCACCGTTGCCGATGAAGGCAAACAGGTTGGCGAGCAACGCACCGGCGAAAACGCCCGGCGCAAGCCGCCATCCGCCCAGAAGCACCGCTGCGAAAGCGATGCCGGAGGGGGGCCAGATCGGGGACGCGTTCGAGGCCTCGAATGCCAGCCCCAGGCTCAGGCGCGCCGCCACCGCGTAGACCACGGCCAGCAGCAGGATCCGGGCAAACCAGGGCCGTGATGAATTCGAACGCGGGAGATCCATGGGTGGGGCGTCGTGCAGGACGCTTCGGCGTGGAGGCAGGATGGCCCAAGCCCGAGATCCTTGCAAGGCGGCTGCACACACCATCGACCGGCGCGCAGCGGTCTTGACGGGGTTGGGCAGGGTTATCCCACGCGCTTGATCCAGGTCAAGCATCGGGCGGATGCCTGGACGGTGCGCTCAAGATCCCGCGTGCCGCGTCGAAAGCCCGGCACGACGGCCGCTGTCGCGGCCCTGCGCCGATGGCCTCCAGGATGAATCCCGACCTGCCCCCGACTTCGCCCACCGCGGCCTGCGCACGCGTCCTCGTGGCCACCGCCCGGCCGATGCCCGTGCCGCCGGACGCCTGCTTCGACGTGGTGGACAGCGCCGACCTGGCCGTCGAGCAGGCGATGTCCGGCGACTACGCGCTGGTGCTGCTCGACCTGGCACTCGGTGGCGTCGGGGCTGCCGCGGCGGCCGACATCCTGCGGCGCGCCGGCGTCGGCTGCCCGCTCGTGGCCCTGGGCGAACCGGCATCAGGGGGTGCCCCGGGGGACGTCTTCGACCATCGCCTCCCGTGGCCGGTGCCCGTCGAGGCGGTGCGCGACCTGCTCGCCGCGCTGCATGCCCGGCCGCGCCAGGCCGACGCGCTGGGCGCCGCGATGGGTGACGACTGGATCGCCCGCGAGTGCGCGGACCTGGTCGCGCAATTCCGCGCCGGCTTGCCCGCCACGGCGGCCGGCTTGCGCGCTGCGCTCGAAGAGCGCAACATCGCCGCGCTCAGGTCGATCGTCCACGCCCTCAAGGGCAGTGCCGGTGCCTACGGGTTTGCCGCCGTCACGCAGCGGTGCGCAAGGATCGAAGCCGACCTGCATGCCAGCCGATTCGATGCCGTGTCGGCCGCCGTTGCGTTGGTGCTCGACGACCTCGAGCAGGCCTGCAAGGTCGGACAAGCCCATGGATGACGCGCCAGAAAAATCCGAGCCGCCGGTGATCCTGGTCGTCGACGACAAGGGCGACAGCCGCCAGCTGTTGATGCGCATGCTGCGTGTCGCCACGCGCGCCCTGGTGCGCGAAGCCCGCGACGGCGACCAGGCGCTGAGCGAGTTCCTGGCGCACCGCCCTTGCCTGACCTTCCTCGACATCGACATGCCGGGCACCAACGGCATGGAGGCCCTGAGCGCGATCCGGGCCCTCAGTCCCGAGGCCAGCATCGTGATGGTCAGCGGCACCTCCTCGGCCAGCAACGTCAAGGAAGCCCTCAGCCTCGGCGCGGCCGGCTTCGTCGTCAAGCCCTACAGTGCGGCGCGGATCCTCGCGGTGCTGCGCAACTTCGAGAAGAACAGCGGCCGGCTGCTCGTGAAGGAAGAAGCCGGCTGAACTGCAACTTTCCGGTGCAAAGGCGGCACGTCATCCGCCAAATCGGTGCTCGAACTCCACCCAGCCCTGGCGCCCGTGCGGGCTGTAGAAGCCCACCGGGTAGAACGGCCAGCCGCCGCTGTCGTCGCGTACCGTCTTGTTCGCGACGTTGTTGACGATCAGCGTCAGGCGCGTGCCCTTGGCGAGCTGGACGCTGCCGCTCAGGTTGTGCAGCCATTGCGGCGGCACGAAGCCCTCGTCGCCATCGGCGATGCGGCCGTAGCGGCTCGACGTGAGCGTCGCGCTCCAGTCGCCGAAGCTGCCGTCCAGCGCCGCGACCAGCTTGGTCGGCCAGCCGGTGAAATCGCGCGTGCCGACCTGGTTGGTCGCGGTGTCGCCGGCGAACTGCTGGTAAATGAAGCTCTGCACCTGCGTGTACTTCGCACCCACCTGCCAGCGGCCCCAGCCGTCGGTGGCCCAGCGGTAGCGCACGCCCAGGTCGAAGCCGCGCGTGCTCTCCTGCGCGGCGTTGATCGGGTTGACCGCGATCTCGTAGACCTCGCCCGGGCGCACCACCGCATCCGCCGGGTTGCGGCGCACGCGCGACAGCGCGTCGACGCAGCTCGGGCTCGCCGGGTCCTTCGCGCCGCTGCGGCAATCGGCCTCGTCGCGCAGCAGCCTGTCGGCATCGAGCGTCGTGACCAGGTTCTTGATCTCGATCTTCCAGAAGTCGACCGATGCCTCGAACTGCGTGCTCGGCGACCAGACCGCGCCCAGGCCCCAGCTGCGACCGTTCTCGGACTTCAGGTCGGCGCTGCCGTTGCTGACGTAGTTGAAACCGGGCGACACGTTGGCGAACTCGCAGGTCGCCACCGGCTGCCCCGCCTGGGCGCAGCGCAGGTAGTCGGTCGACGACGCGTAGTAGCCGCGGCTCTCGGCGGTGTAGATGTAGCTCATGTCCGGCGCGCGGAAGCTGGTCGCGTGGTTCGCCCGCAGCAGCAGCTCGCGGCTCGGCCTGAACTCGAGGCCGGCCTGCCAGGTCAGCTTGTCGTCATGCCGCCCGGCGAACGCGTAGTCATCGTAGCGGCCGGCGAGCGTCGCCGTCACCTGCTTCGACAGCGGCGCATTCAGTTCCGCGCCCAATGCCTGGCGCTGCCGCGTGCCCTTCACCTCGGCCACCTCCTTGGTGTTGTAGAACACGCCCTGCCCCAGCCGCGGATCCGAGCGGTTGCTGAAGCCTTGCGATCCGATCTCGGCCACCGCCGCGAGCTGCAGCGGCCCGGCCGGCAGCTGCAGCAGCTCGCCGCGCACGCTGGCGCTCAGGCCGTGGTTCCATGAGCGGTTGTCGCCTTTGCTGGCGCCGCTGATCGAGCCGACCTCGGCCGCCGTCAGTGGCGTGTACAGGCGTGCCGGATCGGGAGCGTAGATCGGGACGCCGTCGGCATCGGTGCCCTGCTGGGGCCCGAGGAAGAAGCTGTCGACCGAGGCCAGCAGCCGCGGCGTGACGGTCTTGTTGCGGTAGGCCGACGCGTTGTAGGCGAGCTCGTAGTTCCAGCCGTCGACCAGTTCGCCGCGCGCGCCGAGCGCGAGGTTGCCGGTGCTGTCGCGCCACTCGCGGTTGAAGCGCGTCACGCCGCCCAGTTCCTCCGGGGCGAGGCGGCGCGTCCAGGTCTCGAGATCGCCGGTGGTGGCATTGCGGAAGTAGCCGCTGCTCGCGCCGAGCGAGGTCCAGTTCGGCCCGCGGGTGTTGTTCTCGGTCTTGGCCACGCCGAGCAGCGCCTCGGCGAACAGCGTGGTCTTCGGGGTCAGCGCGATGTCGAACAGGCCCGCGAGGTTGGCGGTCTCGTTGCCGGTCTGCGTGGTCCAGTAGGTGGGCTGGGCCCGGCCGCTCGCGCAGTAGTTGCGGCTGCCCGCCTGGTAGTGCGTGGTGCTGCCGTCGAACAGCCCGCCGAGCGCATCGCAGGCCGTGCCGGGGTCGACATAGGCGCCGGTGTCGGCATTGCGGCGCGATGCGATCGCCGTCGGCGCGGCGCCGGCCAGCGTGGTGTCGGCCATGAAGTCGCGCTGGCGGCTCCAGATCGGCTGGCGCTTGCCGAGCTCCAGGCCCCAGACGCCGGTCACCGCGTCGCTCGCGATGCCGCCGCTGAGCTGCACGCGCAGGTTCTCGCCGCCGCCCTGTTGCGTGGTGCCGGCCTTCAGGTTCAGGTGGACGCCGTCGAGCTGCTTCTTCAGGATGATGTTGACCACGCCGGCGATCGCATCGGAGCCGTAGATCGCCGAGGCGCCGCCGTCCAGGATCTCGATGCGGTCGATCAGCGCCGACGGGATGTTGGCGAGGTTGACGAAGTTGACCTCGCCGTCGTAGGCGGTCGGGTAGTCGGCGACGCGCCGGCCGTTGATCAGCGTCAGCGTGTGGTTCGGACCGAGCCCGCGCAGGCTGATCGCGTTGGCGGCCGGCGTGAAGGTGTTGCCGAAGTCCTCGCCCTGCGTGAAGCCGGTGTTCTGCGTCAGGCCCGCGAGCGCATCGAACACATTGCGGTAGCCCTGGCGTTCGATGTCCTCGCCCTTGATGACGGTGACCGGGCTCGGGCCCTCGGCCTGCGAGCGCAGCAGGCGCGAGCCGGTGACCTGGACGGCGGGGATGCTTTGCGGCTCGGGGTCGGCGGCTTGTACGGTGATGGCACCGTTCAGCAGCAAGCCCATGAGGGCGCGGATGACAAGGGGTGATCGTCGTGATGGCATGTCTCTTCTTCGTGAGTCCCTGGGGCGCACAGGCTAGGGGGGCCTCGCGTGATTCACAAAGAAGAAGAGCGCATATCGTTTTCTGTGCGGCGCTGGCGCTGGCGCGCGCAAAGGCGCGTGCGGGCAGGCTGGGGCGCGCCGGATGGGGCGGTCGCCGCGCCGGGGGCGCGTCGATTCCCCTGCGCTGGCTGCTTTCAGGGCCCGTCGCCGAAACTCCCGCCGCTCGCTGCGCTCGCTGTGGTCAAACAGTCGGCGACAAGTCAGTCCACGAAGCGTGCTGGCGCGCGCGGTCCCTGAAATCAGCCAGCTCCGGCGCCCCATACTGATCGGCGCGCCCCAGCCTGCCCGCACGCGCCTTTGCCGAACCACCGGCGTTGTGCGACGAACGACAAGCCCGTAGCCCGGATGCCAGTCCGGGTTCGCCAACAGCAGTCAGCTCGGATCGAGACCGAACGAGGCCCGCTCGTCCGCATCGAGATTGCCGTCATGCCAGTCGTGCACGAAGAACAGATGGTCGATCACCTGCGCAGTGCACGATCACCATGCGCCGCGTGTCTCCGCCCAGCAGCACGCCGATCTCGCGCACCCGCTCGCCGTTCGGCACCGACGGCGCGCCCGGGATGGTCATGCGCTGGTGCTCCTCGAAGGTGCGGCCGTCCAGCAGCAGCGGCGGGTCGCCGCACGCCAGCAGCCGCTGCCCTTCGAATGCCTCGGCATCGACCGTCATGCCGGCATTCGGGCGCAATGTGCGCCAGCGCCCCGACGCGCCTGCGCCGGCGTGCGAACCTGCCCTGCCACTGCATCGGCAGCGAGCGATACGGGAGTGTCACGATGAACGAAAGCATGAGTGAAAGAACCACCAGCGCGAACCATGCCTGGGCGCGGCGCAGCCCGCGCCCCGAGGACGAGCAGGTGATGGGACCCACGATGCACTGGCTGGAGTCGCTGCCCAAGGGGGTGCGTCCGCTTCACCTGCCGCAGGATTTCCCGCGCATCGCCAACGACCTGTGCCGGCTCTGGGCCGAAACGCCGGTGCTCGACCTCTACTTCGAGGAGAAGGAGTTCAGCCTGCGCGAGAACCGTGCCGGCTTCCCTCCGATCATCAAGGAGGAATTGCTGGCTATGCACGTCCACTCGCTGCACACCCGGGCAGTTCCCTACGAGGCGCGGGCGCCACGCCAGGCGTCGCTGCTCGGCTAGCCGACAACAGGGCCGAGATCCCGGCCCGGAACGGTTCCAGCGCCAGCGGCTTGGTCCAGTAGTCGAGGCTGCCCAGTGCCTTCGCCGCGGCCACGTCCGCCGGCATCGCGTTGGCCGACACCGCCACCACCCGCACCGCCGCGGTGAGCGGATCGGCGCGCAGGGCTTCGAGCACCTGCAGGCCGGAGATGTCGGGCAGGTGCATGTCCAGCAGCACCAGCTGCGGCTGGCTCTGGCGGGCCAGCGCCAAGCCCTCCTGGCCGTTCACCGCCTGCAGCAGCTGCACGCCCTCCAGGCGCTGCAACATCTGCTCGACGAGGATCTGGTTGACGGGATCGTCTTCGATGTAGAGCACCAGCGCCTTGTCCTGCGGCTGCGCGGCATCGCGCGGCATCGACGCCCCGCCGGCGGCCGCGCTCGCCGGCACCTCGCACGCCGGCAGCACCACCCGTGCGCGCGTGCCCGAAGCCGGGCTGCTTTCGATCTCGAGCCTCCCATGCATCCCCTGCACGAGCTGGCGCGCGAGGGCCAGCCCGATGCCCGATCCCTCGATGACGGTGCCTTCGTGGCCCAGCCGGTTAAAGGGCTCGAACAGGTGGGACAGGTGCTCCTGTGTCATCCCGGCCCCGTTGTCCACCACGTCGAGGATGACCTCGTCGCCGGCCTGCGTGACATCGATCCTCACCTGCCCGCCGGGCCGGTTGTACTTGCAGGCGTTGCTCAGCAGGTTCAGCAGCACCTGCAGCAGGCGCCGCGGGTCCGCCACCGCACCGATGCCGACCCGCGAGGCCGCCCGCTCGCCGAGCTCCACGCCTTGCGTGCGTGCGAACGGCTGGGTCAGCGCGACGGCTTCGTCGAGCACCGACGAGATGTCGCTGCAGCCGTTGACGACCTCGAAGCGCCCGGACTCGATGCGAGAGATGTCCATCACGTCGTTGATCAGGCCCAAGAGGTGCCAGCCGGCATGCGTGATCAGCCGCACCCGCTCGGCCTGAGGCGCCGTCAGGACCTCGACCCGGTCGGCGGCCAGCAATTGCGCAAAGCCCAGCATCGCGTTCAGCGGCGTGCGCAGCTCATGGCTCATCTGCGACAGGAACCGGGTCTTCGCCTTGCTGGCGTCCTCGGCCGTCTTGCGCGCATGGTCGGCGAACGAAGCCAGGTGGCGCTCCCGCTCGCGGTCCGCGTTGTCGAGCGCGAACGACAGGTCGGCACCGAGTTCGTCCAGCAGCGGCGCCACGTCGTCGCCGAAGAAGGCGGTCGTCTTCGAGCACAGCAGCAACACGCCGATCGGGATGCCGCCGCGCTTGAGCGGGATCGCCGCCAGCGCGCGCAAGCCCGTCCCGAGGCACCAGGCGCGGTCTTCGCGGAGCCGCTCGTCCGTGGCGGCGTCGTCGATGACGATGGTGTCCCCGCTGCGCAGCGCCAGCGACATCATCCGGGTCTGCAGGTGGGCCCCGTCCAGCAGCCGCTGGGGCGGCGGGTATGCGGCACGTTCGCTGACAGCCTGGGCCTGGGCGGCTGCGCGATGCGTCTCCCGCACATCCGACAGGTCGATGAGGGCGAGATCCATGTGACCGGCCGCGATGCAGACCTCGCAGACGCCGTCGAACAACTCGCGCGGGTCGGGGCGGCGCAGGATCAGCCGGTTGGTCTGGGACATCACCGCGTGCAGCCAGCTCAACCGCAGCGCGGCAGCCCGGCGGGCCCGGCCGCCCCGCGGCCACGTCGGCAAGGGTGTCGAGATCACGGTCGTACCTCCCATGGCGCTGACTGTGCGAACCGCGACAGTCTGCGTGCATGCGGCCGCGCCTTCCGTTCGCTGTCGCACACAGGCGGAGAGATGGCACAATCGATCAACTGGTATTGCATTGGTTATGTTTGCTTACAGGGCTACCGATGACTACCAGCGCTGTAAAACGGGACGCACGCCAGTGCGACAGCCAAAAAACAAGCTTCGGGGAAATCAAATGGTCATGACCACTTCCAGCACGCGCCGCACCCTTGCGGTATTGGCCCTGGCCCTGGCGGCTGCCGCCGTCCACGCGGCCTACCCCGCGTGGAAGCCCGACACCTACTACCCGGCAGGCACCATCGTTTCGTACGCCGGGCATGACTACAAGGCGTGGGTGTCGCAGACCGACTACACAGGCACCGGCTGGAATCCGACGACGGCGAGCCTGTGGCAAGACCTGGGGCCGAGCGGCGGCACGCCACCTGCGCCGGCGCCGGCACCCGTTCCCGCGCCTGCGCCCGCACCGGCACCAACGCCTGCCCCGGCTCCGGCGCCCTCGCCCGCTCCAGCGCCTGCACCTGCACCTGCTCCCGCGCCAGCGCCAGCGCCAGCCCCGGCGCCGGCCCCGGTCGGCGCCCCCGCCAAGCCCACGCTGCAGATCCAGAACTACGACCACACCGGCAATTTCGCGATCGTGTGGAACAAGTGGTGGGGCATCAGCGGCACCTCGTGGGAGCTGCACGAAGACGGCGTCAAGGTGCAGTCCGGCACGCTGGCCGACGTCGGCAATGCCGCGCAGTCGGTGACGATCCAGATCACCGGCAAGAAGCTCGGCGTGTACACCTACCAGCTGAAGCTGATCAATGCCGCCGGCGCCACGCCGAGCGACGCGGCTTTCACGACCGTCGGCAACGCCTCGCTGGTCGGCATCAAGCCATGGGACGTCGGCGGCCAGTCGTTGCAGAGCACGCTCGCCGCCGGCACCACCACGGTCGACCTCAGCGTGGCCGGCGTCACCTACCCGACGTTCACCGTCGCCTCCAACAACCCGAAGGTCGCGACCGCGTCGGTGACCGGCAGCAAGCTCACCGTCACCGCGCTCAGCCCGGGCCGCGCCGGCATCCGCATCCTCGACAACAACGGCAACGGCCGCTGGATCGGCGTGCGCGTGAAGAACGCCGACGGCAGCCTGCCGGGCCTGCCGAAGCACGTGTCGGTGGGCTCGGTCTCCGACGACGGCGGCACGGCGCTCGCGGCCTGGCAGAACTTCGGCAGCGGCGACCTGAACACGCGCGCCGACCTGCGCTACATCTACCTGAACGGCGGCGCCTCGGTGCCCGGCAACACCAGCTGGTGTACCTGGACCACGGTGCCCTGCTTCCGCGCCACCAACTTCATCCGCGAGTCGAAGAAGCTGGGCATGGTGCCGGTGTTCGTGTTCTACAACATCGCCGACGGCGGCGAGAGCTACCCGACCGACCTGGCCCACATCCAGGACGCGACCTACATGGCGGCGTACTTCAAGGACTGGGTCAAGACCATCGACATCGCCAACACCGAGGCCGGCGACGACCCGGTGGGCTACGTGATCGAGCCGGACTTCATCGGGTACATGATGCAGAACTCGGGCCTGCAGCCGTCGCAGATCACCGCACGCGTGGACCAGGCCTACGCCGCGGGCGTGCTGACGGCGAGCGACCCGCAGTTCCCGAACACGCTCGAGGGCCTGGTCAAGGCGGTCAACTACATCGTGCAGAAGCGCAGCCGCAATGCGTGGTACGGCTGGCAGATCAACATCTGGTCGGATGCGCAGAGCGGCGCGTCCGGCAACGGGCTGATGCACATCACCGACGGCAACGAGAAGGGCTGGGCCGCCGGCCGGCCGCTGATCGCCGCCAGCGCACAGCGTGTCGCCAACTACTACAACGCCGCCGGCATCACCAGCTACGGCGCGAGCTTCATCTCGTTCGACAAGTACGGCTACGACGGCGGCGCCGCCGGCAACGCGCGCTGGCAGTTCAACGCCGACCACTGGAACAACTACCTCTACTACGTGCAGACGCTGAACGCCGCGCTGAAGAAGCCGGTGGTGCTGTGGCAGCTGCCGGCGGGCCACGTCAACGGCTCGGCGGGCACCAACCCGTACACCGGCGCGGCCTTCGCGACGCTGAACAACACCACCAGCAAGCACTACGAGGACACGGCACCGACGTACTTCTTCGGCGACACCTTCACGGCGACCCCGAGCATCTTCGCGGCGAGCTACTACAAGACCAACGCGGCAGGCGACCCGAAGATCACGTCCAGCGGCACGCAGATCACCTGGGGCAGCCACATGCAGGAAGCGAAGAACGCCGGCGTGGTGTCGCTGATGTTCGGCGCGGGGGTCGGCGATTCGACCGACAACATCGGGCTGGGCAACATGCCGCTGACCGATGACCACTGGTGGCTGGTGAAGGCGAGCCGGTATTTCCAGAACGGGGTCGTGACCCTGCCTTGACGAGCCGCGGTCGAGCGCATCATGCCACGGACGTGTATTCGAACCGTTCCATTTCTTGCCCTCTCTCAAAGATCCGACACCTTGATCCCGAGTTGGCCGCACATGGCGTGCAACGTGCCGGTCTTCAACTCGTCCTTCAGCTTCCTGACGAACTCGCTTCCTGTCATGTCGATTGACGGTCGAAAACGTCCGGCAAGAGAGGGCTCGCCGATCTTTGCCTCGTATGGCATGCCACAAGCGATCGTTCCCGCATGTCCCCTCGGGGAAACACCGAGCTTGACCGTGGTGAGCAGCCCACGAGAATTCATCATCTTTATCGATTCAGACAACTCCGTCGCAAGCGCTCGATGGCACCCCGCCCTCTCCCTCTTCAAAACCTCGAAGTCGCCCGCCGCCAACAGCAGCAGAAGTTCGCCGACGCTGGCCTCGAAGTGCAGGTCGGGCACGCAGCCGACTGCCCTTTCCCGCCGGCCGAACTCGCGGCATGGCGCGCCGGCCATCCGGCCGTGGTCGAGACGCACGACGGCGGCCTCACCGCCGTCGTCCACCGCGTCCGCGCCCACGGCCTCGACTGGGCCGTCAAGCAGGCCCGCACCGCGTGCAAGGTGCAGGGCATCGACGGCCAGACCTCGTTCCTGAACGAGGTGCAGCGCCGCGCCGAGATGGCCGCCCTGCCCGCACTGCAGCGTCCCGGCCTGGTGCCGACCTTGTACGCCTCGGTGCAGCAAGGGTTGATCGTCTCGCCGTGGATTGCCGGCAGCCACGTGAGCGACTGGGACGAGCCCGGCCTGCAGCAGCTCTTCGACACCGGCCGCACGCTGATCCGCGCCGGCTTCTTCGAATGGGACTTCAGCCCCGGCAACGTGATCCGCGACGCGCGCCAGGTCTGGCTGTTCGACTACGGCTACATGTACCGCTTCGACCCGCGCCGCCACTTCAACAGCTCGGGCACCGGCACCAGCGTGCCGCAGTGCCACCTGGCCGAGCGCATCGAGACGCGCCACGTGTTCGGCTGGCTGCTGCGCGTCGAGCAGGCGCAGGGACTGCCAGCTGCGCTGCGCGCCTTCGAGATGGAAAAGCGCATCGCGCAGGCTACCTACGAGCGCCTGCACCGCGAGCTGCGAGGCGATGGCGCACAGGCCGTCGTGCTCGACTGGCTGCAGGGCTTCATCGACGACTGGCGCCAGGCGCTGTCCACCGGCGTGCAGGACCTGTACCTGCGCGAAGCCTGGCGCTCGCACGCGGCCGACCTCGAGGACGACCTGCAGGGCCAGACCTGCACCCCCGCCACGCTGATGCGCGCCCGCTGGCTGCTGCGGTCGCTGGCCGAGCAGCACGACGCGCTGTCGGCGCAGGGCGTGTGGCAAGGCGACGAGGCCGCGCTCGACAAGCCCGGCCTGCTGGCGCGCTACGAGCAGCGGCTGAACCTGGCGCACACCTACCAGCTCGCCTGAATGTCATCCCGGCGTCAGTCGACGCTGCGACAGTCGGCAGCTTCACACCGGGGGAATCTCATGTCAGGACATCACCATCCGCTGCGCGCCGGCTTCGCCGTGTCGGGCACCGCCCTGCTGCTGGCCGCCTGCGCCGGCGCGCCCACCGCAAGGCTTGCGACGCTGGACGGCAAGCCGCCGCTGGTCGCCGCGCACCGCGGGGCCAGCGGCTACCTGCCCGAGGAGACGATCGAGGCCTATGTGAAGGCGATCGAGCTCGGCGCCGACTACATCGAGCTCGACCTGGTGTCGACGAAGGACGGTGCGCTGGTCGCCCGTCACGACCCGAACCTGGGCATCAGCACCGACGTCGCGACGCGCCCCGAGTTCGCGGCGCGCAAGCGCACCGTCAGCGTCGACGGCGAGGTGCAGACCGGCTGGTTCTCGAACGACTTCACGCTGGCCGAGATCAAGACGCTGGGCGCGATCTCGACCGACGCAGAGCGCCCGCAGGAGTTCAACGGCCGCTTCAAGATCCCGACGCTGCAAGAGGTGATCGCGCTGGCCAGGCGCAAGTCGCAGGAGACCGGCCGCACGATCGGCATCTATCCCGAGACCAAGAACCCGAGCTACTTCAAGCTGCTGGGCCTGCCGCTCGAAGACAAGCTGCTCGCCGCGCTGGCCGAGGCCGGCTGGAGCAGCCGCAGCGCGCCGGTGATTCTGCAATCCTTCGAGCCGGGCAGCCTGAAGTACATGCGCAGCAAGGGCTCGACGCTGCGCATGGTGCAGCTGATCGACGGCGACAGCGTCGACCTGAAGACCGGTGCGGTCACCTTCGGCGTGCCGTCCGACCGGCCGTACGACTGGACGCTGGCCGGCGACAAGCGCAACTTCGATGCGATGGTGACGCCCGCCGGGCTGGCCGAGATCAAGACCTATGCCGACGGCATCGGGCCGTGGAAGCGCTACATCGTCAGCGTGAAGGGCACGGTCGGCGCCGATGGCAAGGTGCAGGACCTGAACGGCGACGGCAAGGTCAACGACGCCGATGCGGTGACGACGGCGCCGTCGACGCTGATCGCCGATGCGCACAAGGCCGGCCTGTTCGTGCATGCCTTCACCTTCCGCAACGAGAAGCGGCGGCTGGCGGGCAGCTACCGCGGCGATCCGAAGCAGGAGTACCTGCAGTTCTACGAGCTCGGGCTGGACGGGCTGTTCACCGACTTCACCGACACCGCGCTGGCGGCGCGGGCGGAATACCTGAAGAAGGTCAGCCCGTAGCCCGGATGCTTCTTTGCTGTCGTCGGCGCGAGCAAAGGCGCGGGCGGGCAGGCTGGGGCGCGCCTTTGCCGAACCAGCAGCTTGATGCAGAGATCCCGGATTGGCATCCGGGCTACGAATACTGGGTAGCCCGGATGCCAATCCGGGGTCGCGGCACACGACATCAGAGCAAGCGCAGCGAGCGACCCATCAAGCAACGCGCCAGGGAACTGGCTTTGCCAGGCGTCAGGCGTTCGTGCCGTCCAAGTCCGCGCAGGCGGACTTGGAGCCGCGGCACTCACCCCCTCGGGGGCCGAGCCCGGACACAAAGAGTCCTGAGGACTCTTTGTGCCTGGCGAGGGGCTGGGCCTCCGGCCCAGCGCGGCTTGCAAGGCAGGAGCGAAGCGACTGGGGTGCCGTCATCTATTTCGACCAGTCCTGGTTGAGGCCCCCGCTGCACGCCTGTTGCCGCACATCGGCGCCGTCGCCGGTGGCACTGCCGCTGACGTCGGCGCACTTGCCGCTGTGCCGCGCCTTCAGCAGGAAGTAGCCGTTGTTCGACACCCATTGCCACTGCTGGTTGGTGCCGCCGTTGCAGGCCCACTGCACGATGTCGGCGTTGTCCGCCGTCGACGCGCCGCTGACGTCCAGGCACTTGCCGCTGTTGACGCTGACGACGTTGTAGTAGCCGTTGCCCGCGTCGAAGAACTGCCATTGCTGCCAGGCACCCGAGTTCTGCGTGTACTGCCCGACGTTCGCGCCGTCGTTCTTGTTCGGGTTCTGCACGTCCAGCACCTTGCCGCTGTTGCGGTTCTTCACGTACACCACGGCGGGCGGCTGCCCGGCCGTGTAGTTGCCATCCTTCAGCACCGTGCCGTGCCGGTACGGCCCCACCGAGCTGAGGCCGGTCCAGGTGTTCAGGTCGGCGCTGGTGGCCGTCCAGATGCCGCCGGCCGTGTACTTGTCGATGTAGATGCGCCACTGCCCGTTGTCCATCTGCACCAGCGCCGGCGCCTCGTAGCCCGAGCCCCAGCCCGACCAGTTGCCGGTGCCCACCCAGCTCCACGGGCCGAGCAGGCTGCTGGCGATCGCGTGCTCGATGTACTTCGTCGATTCGTTCTTCGCGAACGCGTGGTACATGCCGTTCGACTTGACGACGAAGGTGTCGATCTTGTTGGTGCCGATGCCCATGTCGACCGGGCCGCTCCAACTCGTCAGGCTGCTGTTGCTCGCGGTGTAGACATACGGCTTGAAGTCCGATCCCTGCGGCCCCAGGCTCACGATCAGCTTCACCGTGCTGCCTTCGACGAACCACTCGGGCGCCCAGGTGTAGTAGGTGCCCGACACGCCGGCATCGACGGTGGCGACCTGCGTCCAGTTGATCAGGTTGGTGCTGGACGCGATGGCGAAATAGGTCGACGACGTGGTCCACGACTGCACGGTGTACGCGATGTAGTACTTGCCGTCGCTGTGCTTCATGATGCTCGGATCGCGCAACACGCCGGTGGAACCACCGAAATTGGTGTTGGACAGCAGCTTGAAATTCGTGGCGTCGCTCGAGAGATAGATCCAGAGTTTTTCGTCGGCCGCGGCATCGCCCTTGAAGGTGGCGAACACGTAGTCCGTTTCCGCGCGCACCGTGGTGGCATGGGTCGAAAGAAGCAGCATGGCTGCGCTGGCCAGCGCAGTGCGGAAGGCTTGGGTCATCGCTTGTCTCCTGGGTGCGCGCTGATGCGCGCTTGTCGTGGTGGGGGCGGATGGTAGGCAGGGCCGCCAGCACGGACCAATCGTTTTTTCCGGGCGTGCGATGCCAAGAATGAAATGGCATCCAGGGGCCATCGCGGGCCGTCATGCTTTCATCAATTCCTCGTCATGCAGGCCCGTCAACGTGCCTCGCAGAGGGCTCGTTGTGCTGTGGGTTCGCATCACTCCTGGAAGTCATCCGATGAGATTCGCCCCCTCCTTCGCATTGCAGCCGCTGGCCGTTGCGCTCCTCGCCACGGCCCCCGGCTGCGCGGTGTACGAAGTCCCGCCACCGGTTCATCACGTGGTGGTCCGGCCCGCTCCGGCCGTCGTCTACACCGCGCCCGCGCCTGCACCGCAGCCAGTGGTCAGCGTCTATGTCGAGCCACCGATCGCACAGCCTGCGCCGATCCTGATCGGCTGGGCGCCGCCGCCGATGCTGGTCGAGGCGCCCCCACCGCTTCCGTACGACGGTGCGGTCTGGGTCGGCGGCTATTGGGTCTGGCAAGGCAACTGGGTGTGGGCCACAGGACACTGGATGGCGCCGCCCCGGCCGGACTGCGTGTGGGTGCATCCGTATTACGAGCATCGCGACGGGGGCGTCGTCTTCATCACCGGTCATTGGGGCACGGCCGGCGTGGCTTTCGTTCCGCCGGCACCGAGCTTGAGCCTGACGCTGGTCGCTGCAGCCCCCGGCGTCATTCCCGGCCCGCGGCCGATCGGCCCGGCGGGCGTGTTCGTGCCGCCGCCGCCGGGGTCTCGCATCGGCCTGATCGTGCCGGCCCCGATCGGCACGCCGCCGGCCGTGGTGACCAGCGCGGCCCCGGTGGTGAACGTCGGCATGCGCATCCAGAACAACAACACGACGGTGAACAACACCCGCATCACGAACATCACCAACGTGACGAACGTGACCATCGTCGCGCCGCCGAGCGCGACCGCGAACGGCAAGGGCTTCGAGAGCTCGGTGCCTGCGCAGGCTCACCTTGCGGCGGCCATGCCGGCGGTGGTTCACGCGCCGGCCCCGGTGCCTGTGTCGCCACGTCCGGCGCCCGCCTCGCCGCGCGAGGACGCGCATGCACGTGCCGAGCAGGACCACAAGGCCAGAGCCTCCGCACATGAGCGAAAGAAGGACGAGAAGGAAGAGAAGGCCGAGGAAAAAGCCGAAGAGAAGGCCGAGCGCGAACGCAGAGAACGAGCGAACCGCTGACGGATTCCGAGCCGTTGCAAGTCACATCCCTGTCGCGATTCCCCGATACCGTCCATCAGGGTAAATCGGGCTTCTGCAGATTTCCGCACGAGCGTACTTTTCGTGCCGGGTCATGAGCCCGTTTCGAACAACGACAGGGGGACGACATGCGACAAGCAACGCGCTGGGGATTGGCGCTGGCCGGCGGCATCCTGATCACGCTGGCCACGGCCGCGGTGGCCACGAATTACTCGTTGTGGATCAACGGCCGCACCGGCGGCGGCATTGCCGGCAACTACGCCGACTTCACCTACTGGGGCCCGGCCACCGTCGAGGCCGGCGTCAACAAGAAGTCCGTCAATTGGGACGGCTACAACCACATCTCCGACCAGAATTACCTGGTGCGCAATGCGCTCGATTGCTATTGCACCGGCCCCAACTGGTGCTACGTCGCGGCGCACAGCGCCGGTGACCTGATGATCGGCTACACGCTGTCGATGTACGGCGGCACGGCGCGCTACAAGAAGACCGCCGTGGCGGGCTCCAATGGCGAATGCGGCAACAGCGACGGCACGACGCAGACCGGCTGGAACATCAAGTGGGTCGACGTGGCCGCCGGCGCGGGCGGCGGCAGCGAGCTGGCCGATGCCGGCGACTGGGCCGTCTCCGAACCGCTGGTGTCCGACCTGAAGACCAGCACCGCACGCGCGCTGTACGACCACAACAACACGCGCTCTGCCATGTTCTACATGTACGCCGGCTCCAAGGGCACGCTGTATTCGTTCGTGCTGCCGGGGCAGGACGACGAGGTCGTCGCCTACCACTCCAGCGGCGGCGTGTCGGGCAGTTCCGGCGGCAGCTGGTGCAACCCGTCCGACTGGTTCTGCAACGACCTGACGCTGGGCACCGCGGCCAACGAAGGCGGCCGCGCCAAGTGGAGCAACCACTCGGTGGTGTTCCGCGACGATGCCGAGGCCTTCAACCACTACACCGACAAGAACTGGCAGGGCGTGGTGTCGAAGGTGCGGGCCGACATGGTGGCCAACGCGCACTGACGCGGGGTCGCGCATGCGCAAGCCCAAGCCCGGCACCACCGGCGTGATCGTGCTGGGCTGCGCCGCGCTGGCGGCGTGGCTCGGCGCGCTGCTCACCACCAGTGCCGCGCCGATCAACGCGGCACCGGCCCCTGTGGCCGCGGTCGCCACGGCCGCGCCCGCGGCGCCACCGCCGCCCTCCTTCATGGCCAGCGGCGTGCAGGCGCGCCAGGCCCAGCTCGCGCTGTGGCAGCAGCGGCTGTCGCGCGCGCAGGACACGCTGTCGAACTACAAGACCTCGACGCGCTACCCGCACGAGGCCCGCCCGCTGTCGGAACACCCCGACCAGCTGCGCCCCTTCGACCCGGTGGCCGAAGAGATGCCGCTGCGCACGCCGGGCGGCCAGCCGGCCAAGGGCGTGCATGTGCGCACGACGCAGGACCGCGTGTTCGCGAGCGGGTCGGAATCGGTGCGCTTCAGCGTGCGCGCGGTCGACGACAACGACCAGCCCTTGCCGCTGCTGGTCACGCGCGCCCTCGCCTTCGACCTGCCCGATCCGCGCCAGGTGGCAGGCCGGCCGCAGGTGCCGCTGGCGTTCAGCGACAGCGGCGCCGGCGACGGCAGCCTGGTTGCCGTGCTGCAGCCCTCGGCGCAAGGCTTCGGCGACTTCGCGGGCACGATCCGCACGCAGGTCTACCTGAACCAGGGCGGGCAGCTGGGCAACGTCTACTTCGATGTGGTCTACAACCCGCTGGTGCCGGCCGAATGGGCCGGTGTGCGCGAGGCGCTGCAGAACGGCTCGCTGGACTTCTTCCTGAAGGTCAAGGTGGCGCAACCCGGCCGCTACGTGGCCAGCGCGCGCGTCGACGATGCCAACGGCAAGCCGTTCGCGCTGCTGAGCTTCAACGACGAGGTGGCCGTCGGCGAGCAGGAGTTCCGGCTGACGCTGTTCGGCAAGCTGGTGCGCGACGGCACGCCCACCTTCCCGCTGACGCTGCGCGACGTGCAAGGCTTCCTGTTGGTGCCCGACAAGTTTCCGGACCGCGCGATGATGCCGCGCGTCATCGGCACCGCCCACACCAGCCAGGTCTATGCGGCCGGCAGCTTCTCGGACGCCGAGTGGCGCAGCGAGGAGCGGGATCGCTACCTCACCGAGCTGGGCCGGGACGTCGACGAGGCGCAGCGGCAGGTACAGTCGCTGGCGAAATGAGACCCTTCCTCTGGTTCGCCGCCGTCTACCTCGTTGTCAGCGCGGCGACGTTCCTGGCGTATGCAGCCGACAAGTCGGCCGCACGCCGCCATGCGCGGCGCACGCCCGAAAGCACCCTGCACCTGCTGGCCCTCGCCGGGGGATGGCCGGGCGCCCTCGTCGCACAGCAACTGTTGCGTCACAAGACCGCCAAGCTCCGGTTCCGCATCATGTTCTGGGCCACGGTCCTTCTCAATGCGCTGGGCTTCGGGGCCTTGTGCTTTGCGCTGACGCGTTGACGACGCCCACCGCGGCCGACTAACATCGCGCCCTCTTCTCCGAGGACGACACACCGATGCGCACCTGAGCTTCCCCTCGACCTTCGCACCACGCCGCTGCCGGCGTGGTTGGTTCGTCTTGCCGGAAAGCTCCAGATGCCTCTCTCACTCGGTCTGCCCTCGGGCGGTGCGCTCGCCGCATCGCCTGCTTCTTCTCTCCCATCCTTCTCGTTCCACCTGCAGGACGTGTCGTGGCGCTGGCCCGACGGTCAATTGCTGTGGCAACACCCCCTGAGCCTGTCGATCGGCCGCGAGCGGCTGGGCATCGTCGGGCGCAACGGCGTCGGCAAGAGCGTGCTGGCGCGCCTGCTGGCCGGCGCGTCGCCCTCCGGCGGCGCCATCGAACGCCGCGGCCGCGTGCACCTGGTCTCGCCGCCCTTGCTGCCGCAGGACGTGCGCAGCGTCGGCGACACGATGGGCGTCGGCCCGCTGCTGGCGGCGGTCGGGCGTTCGAACGACGGCCTCGCGACGCCGGATGACCTGGTGCTGGCCGACGGCCACTGGGACCTGCCGGCCCGCGTGGCGCAGGCGCTGGCCGATGCGGGCCTCGCGGGCCTCTCGCCCACGGCGCCGCTGGCGCGCCTGAGCGGCGGCGAACGCATGCGCGTCGCACTGGCCGGCGCGATGGCCACGCAGGCCGACAGCGTGGTGCTCGACGAGCCGAGCAACCACCTCGACGCCGAGGCCCGCGACTGGCTGCTCGGCTGGCTGCAGGCGGCCCCGCGCACGGTGGTCGTCATCAGCCACGACCGGCAGTTGCTGGCGGCGGTGGACCGCATCGCCGAGTTGAGCCCGCGCGGCCTGGCGCTGTACGGCGGCAACCATGCGCTGTATGCGGCGCAGCGCGACGGCCAGGCGGCTGCGGCCGAGGCCGCGTTGACGCATGCACAGAACGCGCGCGAGGCCACCGTCGCGAAGTTGCGCCGCGAGCACGATGCGCGGCTGCGCCGGCAGGCCCACGGCCGCCTCGCCGCCCGCACGGCCAACCTGCCGCGCATGGCGATCAACGGCCTGCGCGAACAGGCCGAGGCCACCGGTGCACGCGCGGCGCGGCTGGGCCTGCACGCGCGCGACACACTGGATGCTGCCGTGCGGGCCGCGGCCGACCGCGTGGAGCATGTGCCGGCGGTGTTCCTCGCGCTGCCGGCCAGCCGTGTCCCGCCCGGCAAGCCGGTGCTGCGGCTGGAGAACCTGCGTCTGCCGCACGTCGACGGGCCGCGCATCGACGACGTGCTGGCCGGCCCGGCGCGCATCGCGCTGACCGGCCCGAACGGCTGCGGCAAGAGCACGCTGCTGCGCGTCATCGCCGGCACGCTGGCGCCGCGCGGGGGCAGCGCCAGCAGGCTGGTGCGCAGTGCGGCGCTCGACCAGGACGGCGGCGATGCATTGCCGCCGGACGTGTCGCTGCTCGATCACCTGCGCGCGCTGGACTGCCCGCTGGGGCAGGCCGAGCTGCGCACGCGGCTTGCGCAATGGCGCCTCGACGCGACCCGCGTGGGGGTGCCGATGGGCCTGCTGAGCGCCGGCGAGCGCGTGAAGGCCGCCCTGGCCTGCGCGCTGTGGCGCGGCGAACCGGCGCAGCTGCTGTTGCTGGACGAGCCGACCAACCACCTCGACCTGGACAGCACGCTGGAGCTGCAGCAGGCCCTGCAGGGCTTCGAGGGCGCGCTGCTGGTGGCCTCGCACGACCCGGCGTTCCTGGCCGCGCTGCGGCCGACGCAGCACTGGCGCTGGCGGCACGGGCGGCTGCGCATCGGGGGGCTTCCCTAGCGGGCCGAGCGCCGGGCCGCCCCAAGCCTGTCCTGAGCCTGTCGAAGGGCCGGCCCGCATCCCCTGGGGGGATCGACCGGTGTACCCACCGGGCGAGGGGTCGTCATCTTTCCCGGATGGCCATCCGGGGTTTGTCGAACACATCCCGGATTGGCATCCGGGCTATGGGCGCAGTCGCTTGACGTCGTCGGGCCCCAGCTCCCAGGCCGGCCGCCCCGGCGCGAAACGCTGCCTCATGTAGCGCGCCAGTTCGACCACCTGCTCGTCGCTCAGGCTGTGGCCGAACGCCGGCATGTGCCCGGCCTGCGGCGTCGCCGGCTCGCGGATGCCTTCGAGGATCGTGCGCAGCAGGTTGTCGGGCCGCGCGCTGTGCAGGTTGGTGTTCAGCGCCAGCGGCAGGTTGGGCCCGAGCGTCCCGGGCCCGTCCCCATCGTGGTGGCAGGCACCGCACGCCGTCGTGAACATGCGCTGCGCCGGCGTTCCGGCCAGCGCAGCCGCGCTCGCCTCGCTGGCCGACAGCAGCGCGCGCGCCCGCGCTTCGATCTCCGTGGCCGGCGGGTTGAAGCTCGCCAGGTAGTGCGCCATCGCGCGCACGTCCTGCTCCGGCACGTCCGCCAGGCTCGCGACCACCGCCGCCATCGGCCCCGCGGCCACGCCGTGCTGCGGTGCCACGCCGTGGCGCAGGTAGCGGAACAGCTCGTCCTCCGTCCACGGCAGCGGCGCCTGCGACAGCGCGGTCAACGCCGGCGCCTCCCAGCCGTCGACGACGGCGCCCGCGAGCCAGGCCTGCCCCGGCTTCTCGGCACCCAGCGCATTGCGCGCGGTGTGGCAGCCGCCGCAGTGGCCGGCACCGTTCACCAGGTACTCGCCGCGGTTCCACAGCGGCGAGCGCGACGGATCCGCGGCGACCGGCCCCGGCGCCAAGTACAGCGCATTCCACAGCGCCATCAGCGGCCGCACGCCGAACGGAAAGCCGAGCCGCGTCGGCGCATGCGCGGTGCGCACCGGCGGCTGCGCCTGCAGGTGGGCGTACAGCGCCAGCAGGTCGTCGTCGGTGAGGCGCGTGAACGCGGTGTACGGGAACGCCGGGTACAGCCAATGCCCGTCGCGCGAGACGCCGTCGCGCATCGCGCGTTGGAAGGCGCTGAACGACCAGCGGCCGAGCCCGCTGTCCGGGTCGGGCGTCAGGTTGGTGGTGACGATGTCGCCGAAGGGCGTGGCCATCACGCGCCCACCGGCATTCGGCACGCCGCCCGGCGCCGTGTGGCACACCGCGCAGTCGCCGGCCGCGGCCAGCTGGCGACCGCGCTCGAGCATCGCCGCGGTGTAGACGCCGGCCCCCGAGGTCGCGACCGGGGCGATCGACGGCCGCCAACCCAGCGCCGCCGCACCGAGCCCGAGCACCCCGACCGCCAATGCGCCCAGCAGGGCCGGCAGTGTCTTGCGCCGGCGCGGCACGTCGATCACCGGACGTGGCACCTCGGGCGCCTGCGCAGGCACAGGCTGCGGCCCCGGCAGCGGGTTCAGCGCCGCCCGCACCACCTCGGGCGTGAACGGCGGGTTGCGAAAGCGCACGCCGGTGGCGTCGAAGATCGCGTTCGCGATCGCCGCGGTGCCCGGCACCGACGCCGACTCGCCGGCACCCAGCGGCGGCTCGCCCGGGCGCGGCATCATCAGCACCTCGACCACCGGCAGCTCGCGGAAAGTGAGGATCGGGTAGCTGCTCCATTCGCGGCTGGCCACCGCGTGCGTCTGCGGGTCCAGCTGCACCCGCTCCTTGAGCGCGCGGCTGGTGGTCTGCAGCACGTTGCCGTGGATCTGGTGCTGCACGCCGGCCGGGTTCACCATCAGCCCGGCATCGTGGCCCACCACCACCCGGCTCACGTGCACCTCGCCGGTCCGGCGGTTCACCTCGACGTCGGCCACCCAGGCGGCCCAGGCCGCGCCGTAGCCGGGGAATTTGCTGTGCACGTAGCGGGCGTAGGCGAAGCCCTGCCCCTTCAGCACGTCGCCGTTGGCGGCCTGCTGCCGAGGCCGTGCATGGGGCAGCCAGCCGGCCCGCGCGGCCGTCGCGCGCACCAGCTCGGCGGCGCGCTCGTCCGGCAGCTGGCGCAGCCGGAACTCGACCGGGTCGACGCCCGCCGCCGTGGCGAGCTCGTCGACATAGGACTCGTGCGCGAACGAGTTCGGCAGTGCCGACACGCCGCGCAGCCACGAGGCCCGCAGGATCGGCGCCATGTCGCGCGCGGTCACGCGCAGGTGCTCGTAGGCATAGGGCGGCACCGCGGTGCGGTCGCCCATCTCGTAGGCCACCGCCACCGGCTCGACGGTGCGCGTCAGCAGCAGGGCCAGCGTCGGCGCGCCATTCGACGGGTACGAGGTCTGGAAGTCGTACGCAGCCACCGACCCGTCGGCATTCAGCCCGCCGTTCACCTCCATCAGCTGGGCCGCGCCCTTCGGCTCCCAGGCGTGCTCCTGCTCGCGCGACAGCTGCACCCGCACCGGCCGGCCCACCGCGCGCGACAGCAGCAGCGCGTCGGCCGCGACGTCGTCGGCGCAGTTGCGGCCATAGCAGCCCGCCGCCTCCATGCGCACCACGTCGATCGCGGTGTCGGCCAGGCCGGTCAGGCGCGCCAGGTCGGCGCGCAGCACGTGCGGGTTCTGCGTGCCGGCCCACACGGTGGCCGCGTCGCCGCGCCAATCGGCCAGCGCGCACGACGGGCCGATCGACGCATGCATCTGGTACGGCCACAGGTAGCTGCGGCGCATCGGCTGGTCGGCCGCGGCGATGGCGGCGTCGACGTCGCCGCGCTCGAGCAGCCGGCGCGCGGTGGCCGGCTGCACGCGCAGCGCGTGCTCGACATCGCGCAGCGCGTCCAGGCCCGGCCAGGGTTTCCAGGCCACCGCCAGCGCGTGCATCGCGGCCTCGGCCTGCTCCTCGCGCTCGGCCACGATGCCGACGAAATCGCGGATCACCACCACCGAGACGATGCCGGGCAGGTGCGCGATCGAGGCCTCGTCCACCGACTCCAGCGAGTTGCCGACGAACTCGCCCGCATCCACGCCCGCGTACGGCGGGCGCACGACCCGGCCATGCAGCATGCCGGGCACGCGCATGTCGTGCACGAAGACCGGTTCGCCGCTCGCCTTGGCCGGAATGTCGACGCGCGGCAGCGCGCGGCCCACCACGCGGTAGTCGGCCACCGCCTTCAACGGCGCGGCGACCGACAGCGCCAGCTCGACGTGGCGCCCGGCCAGCAGCGCGCCGCGGGGCAGCTCGCGCCCTGCCCGCTGCTGCTGCAGCCAGGCGCGCGCCGTCGCGGCCGCCTGGCGCAAGGGCACGGCGTGCACCTGGATCGACGAGCTCGCGATCGTCGCGCCCTGGTTCGGCGCGCTGGCCGTGTGGCCCAGTACCACGTGCACGTCGGCCGCTTCGGCATCCAGTTCCTCGGCGACGATCTGCGCCAGCGCGGTGCGGATGCCGGTGCCCAGGTCGACGTGGCCGTGCAGCGCGGTGATGCTGCCGTCGTCCCACACCGCGATCAGGATCTCCACCCCTTCGGCCGGGTTGCCTGCGACGACCGCCGGCTGCCCGGGTGACGGCGGCGGCGCGGGCGGCGGCTCGCGCGTGACCAGCAGCACGCCCTCGGCGGCGTGGAAATCGGCGCGCGTGCGCGGCTGCGCGGCCCGGTTCATCGAGAAGCCATCCGCTGCGCCGCGAGCCGCACCGCCTGCAGGATCTCCAGGTGCGTGCCGCAACGGCACAGGTTGTGCGACAGCGCGGCGCGGATCTGCGCCTCGGTCGGTGCCGGGTGGCGCGCCAGCAGCGCGACGGTCGCGACGATCATGCCGTTCAGGCAGTAGCCGCACTGCGCGGCCTGCGCATCGATGAAGGCCTGCTGCACCGGGTGCAGCGCATCGCCTCCGGCCAAGCCTGCCAGGCCTTCCAGCGTGGTCACGCCGCGCCCGGCCACGCCGCCCGCCGGCACGGTGCAGGCGCGCGCCGCCACGCCGTCGATCAGCACGCAGCAGGCGCCGCACTCCCCCAGCCCGCAGCCGTACTTCGGGCCGTTCAGTCCCAGGTCGTTGCGCAGCACCTGCAGCAGCGGCGCGGCGGCCGGCACGTCGAGCGTGTGCGTGCGGCCGTTGACGTGCAGCATGAGCGCCATCAGACGCCCAGGTGGTTGCGCCGCACCTCTTCGTTGGCGGCCAGCTCGGCCATGCTGCCTTCGAAGCGGATCTGGCCCTTCTCGAGCACGTAGGCCCGGTCGGACACCAGCCCGGCGAAATGCATGTTCTGCTCCGACAGCAGGATGCTGACGCCTTGCGCCTTCAGCTCCAGGATCATCTGCGCCATCTGCTCGACGATCAGCGGCGCCACGCCCTCCGACGGCTCGTCGAGCAGCACGACGAAGGGGTTGCCCATCAGCGTGCGCGCCACCGTCAGCATCTGCTGCTCGCCGCCGCTCATCTGGCCGCCGGGCCGCTCGACCATCTCGCCCAGGTTGGGGAACAGCCGGTACAGCCGGTCCGGCGTCCACTGCGGCGCGGCGCGGCCGTCCGGCCAGTGGCGCGGCGGCAGCCGGCCGACCTCCAGGTTCTCGCGCACGCTGAGCTCGCTGAAGATGCGACGGTCTTCGGGCACGAAGCCGAGGCCCAGCCGGGCGATCTCGAACGGCGCACGCGCCGAGATGTCGTGCCCGGCGAAGCGCACCTCGCCGCGGCGCCGGCCGAGCAGGCCCATCAGCGCCTTCAGCGTGGTCGACTTGCCCGCGCCGTTGCGGCCCATCAGCGCCACCACCTCGCCGCGCCGCACCTCCAGCCCGACGTCGAACAGGATCTGCGCCGCGCCGTACCAGCCGCACAGCCCGCGGGCCGACAGCAGCAGCTCGTGCGCCGGGCCGGCCTGCGCGGCGAAGAACTTCTCGGATGCGTTCATCGAACGGTCGCCTCCTGGTGCTCGAAGGTCTTGCCGCTGCCGAAATAGACCTCCTGCACCTTCGGGTGGTTGCGGATCTCCGCCGGTGAACCTTCGGCGATCAGCCGGCCGCGGGCCAGCACGATGATGCGGTCGGCATGCGCGAACACCACGTCCATGCTGTGCTCGGTGAACAGCACCGCCATGCCGCGCTCCTGCACCAGCGCCTTGGTCAGGGCCATCAGTTCGTTGCGCTCGCGCGGCGCCATGCCGGCGGTCGGCTCGTCCATCAGCAGCAGCTTCGGGCCGTTGGCCATCGCGATCGCCAGCTCGACGCGCTTCACGTCGCCATAGGCCAGCTCGCTGCACGGGCGGGGGGCCTGCGCCTGCATGCCCACCTGCTCCAGCAGCGCCAGCGCATCGTCGCGGCGGTGGTCGGCGGCGCGGCGCCACAGCGAGAACAGCTTCCGGTCGGCCGACAGCAGCGCCATCTGCACGTTCTCGAGCACCGTCATCGACGCGAAGGTCTCGGCGATCTGGAAGGTGCGCCCCACCCCCTGGCGCCAGATGTCGCGCGGCCGCAGGCCCACCAGCTCGCGGCCGGCGAATCGGATGGAGCCGGTGTCGGCGCGCAGCTGGCCGTTCACCATGTTGAAGGTGGTGGACTTGCCGGCACCGTTGGGGCCGATCAGCGCCAGCAGCTCGCCGGCGGCAATCTCGAAGCTGACGCCGTCGACCGCCTTGTTGCCGCCGAAGGCCTTGCCCAGGCCTTGCACGCTGAGCAGGCTCACTGGAGTACCTTCGTGCTGCGCACTGCGGTATTCGCCCTTGGGGCGGCCCGGCGGGCTCATGGCGCTACCCCGGCCGGTTTGCGCAGCCGCACCGCGAGCTGCTGCGCGAAGCCCGCGAGGCCTTGCGGGAAGGCCAGCACCAGCAGCAGCACGATGGCGCCGAGCAGCGCGCGCCAGTAGTCGGTGTTGCGCGCCACGCTGTCCTGCAGCCAGGTGAAGGTGACGGCGCCGACCACCGGCCCGGCCAGTGTCTGCACGCCCCCCAGCAGCACCATCACCAGCCCGTCGACCGACTTGCCGACGGCCAGCGTGTCGGGCGAGATGCTGCCCTTCGAGAACGCGTACAGCGCGCCGGCCAGGCCCCCGAACAGGGCCGCCACGACGAAGGCCATCCACTGCTGGCGCGGCACGTCGATCCCGATCGCATCGGCGCGCAGCGGCGAGTCGCGCCCGGCCCGCATCGCCAGGCCGAACGGCGAGAACAGCATGCGCCGCAGCGCCAGCACGCCGGCCCCCACCAGCAGCAGCGCCAGGCCGTAGTAGGCCCGCTTGTCCGCCAGCCACGCGGCCGGCCAGACGCCGGTCAGGCCGTTGCTGCCGCCGGTCACCTCGTCCCACTGGTAGCACACCGACCAGACGATCTGCGCGAAGGCCAGCGTCAGCATCGCCAGGTACACGCCCGACAGGCGCACGCAGAACCAGCCGAACAGCAGCGCACCGGCGCCCGCGGCCAGCGGTGCCAGCAGCAGCGCCAGCTCCATCGGCAGCCCGGCCGAGCGCACCAGCAGCGCGGCACCGTAGGCGCCCAGCCCGAAGTAGGCCGCGTGGCCGAACGAGTGCATGCCCGCCGGCCCCATGATGAAGTGCAGGCTGGCGGCAAACAGCACGGCGATCAGCAGGTCGATCGCCAACACGGTGACATACGGCGACTGCGCGCTGAGCAGCGGCAGCAGCACCAGCGCGGCCAGCAGCCCCCAGGCGGCGCGGCGCTGCGCGGGCCCCGCGGCGCGCAGCGGCGCCTCCACCGGGCCGCCGTGGCGGCTCGCGGCCTGCGGCCGGCCGAGCAGGCCCCAGGGCCGCACCACCAGCACCACCGCCATCACCAGGAACTCGGCCACCAGCGTCAGCTTCGAGAACGAGAAGCTCACGCCCATCAGGTCGACGCTGCCGAGCCCGACGCACAGCGCCTTGATCTCGGCGATCAGCAGCGCCGCGACGTAGGCGCCGGGGATCGAGCCCATGCCGCCGACCACCACGACCACGAAGGCATCGCCGATCGTCAGCAGGTCCAGGCCCAGGTTGGCGGGTTCGCGCGGCAGCTGCAGCGCGCCGCCCAGGCCGGCCAGCATCGAGCCGAGCGCGAACACCGCGGTGAAGAGCCAGGCCTGGTTGACGCCGAGCGCGCCGGCCATCTCGCGGTCTTGCGTGGCGGCGCGCACCAGCGTGCCCCAGCGGGTGCGCGTGAGCAGCAGCCACAGCAGGCCGAGCACGGCCGGCCCGACGGCGATCAGCACCAGGTCGTAGCTCGGGAACTGCCGCCCGAGGATCTCGACCGAGCCGCGCAGCCCGGGCGCGCGCGGGCCGAGCAGGTCTTCGGGGCCCCACAGCCACAGCGCGCCGTCCTTGATCACCAGCACCAGCGCGAAGGTGGCGAGCAACTGGAACAGCTCGGGTGCGCGGTAGATGCGGCGCAGCAGCGTCATCTCGACCACCGCCCCGAGCACGCCCACCGCCAGTGCCGCCAGCAACAGCGCCGGCCAGAACCAGGCGCCGCCGCCCAGGCGTTCCACCAGCGTGTAGGCGAGGTAGATGCCCAGCATGTAGAACGAGCCGTGCGCGAAGTTGACGATGCGCGTGACGCCGAAGATCAGCGACAGGCCGGCCGCCACCAGGAACAGCGACGAGGCGCCGGCCAGGCCGTTGAGCAATTGCACGATCAGACCGGAGAGATCCATGTTCAGTCGGCGCAGAGGCAGCAGCAAAGCGTGGTGTCTGTCATCTCAGTCATCCTTCCCATCATCGAAGCGGGGAGTTCCAGTCGAAGGACCCCGGTGGTAGCAGCAAAGGCGGGTGCGGGCAGGCTGGGGCGCGCCAATCAGGATGGGACGCCGGAGCTGGCTGCTTTCAGGGACCGCGTGCGCCAGCACGCTTCGTCAACTGACTTGTCGCCGACTGTTTGACCACAGCGAGCGCAGCGAGCGGCGGGAGTTTCGGCGACGGGCCCTGAAAGCAGCCAGCGCAGGGCAGTCGACGCGCCCCCGGCGCGGCGACCGTCCCATCCGGCGCGCCCCAGCCTGCCCGCACCCGCCTTTGCCAACACGGACGTTTTCATTTCAGTCTGTCGGCCGCAGCTTCTCGAGCGCAGCCGCAGCAGGCTGCACCGTCGCCCCGTCGACGTAGCGGTAGTCGACCATCACGCCCTTGCCCTTGTCGTTCTTCGTCTTGCCGATGAAGGCACCCATCGTCGACTGGTGGTCCTCGGCGCGGTAGGTCACCTTGCCGAACGGCGTCTCGACCACCAGGCCGCGGAAGGCCGCGATCAGCTTCTCGGTCTCGGTGCTGCGGGCCTTGCGCACGCCCTCGGCCACCGACTTGATCAGGCTGTAGCCGACCACCGATCCGAGCCGCGGGTAGTCGTTGTACTTGCGGTGGTAGGCCAGGAAGAAGGCCTTGTGCTCGGGCGTCTGGATGCCGTACCAGGGGTAGCCGGTGACGACCCAGCCGTCCGGCGTCTCGTCCTTCAGCGGGTCGAGGTATTCCGGCTCGCCGGTCAGCAGGCTCACCACCTCGCGGCCCTTGAACAGCCCGCGCGTGTTGCCCTCGCGCACGAACTTGGCGAGGTCGGCGCCGAACAGCACGTTGAACACCGCGTCGGGCTTGGCGTCCGACAACGCCTGCACCACGCTGCCGGCGTCGAGCTTGCCCAGCGGCGGCGCCTGCTCGGCGACGAACTCGACGTCGGGCTGCGCGGCCTTCAGCAGCTGCTTGAAGGTCGCCACGGCCGACTGCCCGTACTCGTAGTTGGGGTAGACCAGCGCCCAGCGCTTCTTCTTCATCCTGACCGCATCGGGCACCAGCATCGCCACCTGCATGTAGGTGGAGGCGCGCAGCCGGTACGTGTAGCGGTTGCCGTTCTGCCAGACGATCTTGTCGGTCAGCGGCTCGCCGGCGAGGAAGAACACCTTCTTCTGCTTCGCGAAATCGGTGAGTGCCAGCCCGATGTGCGACAGGAACGAACCGGTCAGCACGTCGACCTGCTCGCGTGCCAGCAGCTCCTCGGCGGCACGCACCGCATCGCCGGGGTTGCCGTTGTCGTCGCGCGTCAGCAGCTGCAGCTGCTTTCCGTTGACGCCGCCGGCCGCGTTGACCTCTTCGACCGCCAGCTCCATGCCCTTCTTGTAGGGCTCCAGGAAGGCAGGCTGGACCTTGTAGCTGTTGACCTCGCCGATCTTGATCGTGCCCTGGGCAAGCGCCGGGGCCGTCAGTGCAAGGCCGGTCAACGTGGCCGCGAGGGCGGCGCGCAAGCTCGTCGTCATGGGTGCTCCTGGTGGGGTCTGGGTGTCTTGATGGAGCCGCTCAGCGCAGCCCGTCCTTGCCTTCGATCTCGCTCGCCTGCAGGCCTCCGATGCGCGCCAGCGGCCGGCCGCTGTCGGTCACGACCACCGCGACGACGATCTCGTTGGCGCGCGGCGCATCCGCCACGCGCGCCTCCATCGCGTCGAAATGGCTGCGCACGTAGGCGGCATCCTTGTGGCCGAGCGGCACGTCGATCGCCGTGCCCAGCCCGCCGCGCTTCTTGCTCGACGGCACCAGCGCCGCGCCCTTCTCCACCGCGGCGCGCAGCGGCGCACCGAGCTTCGGGTGCAGGATGGCGGCCGCGTGCTCGAGCTCGCCGCCCTCGCCGACGATGGCGGCCTTGCCGTAGCTCTGCGCCTGCGCGGGGGCGATGCCCAGCGCCTGGACGCAGCGCCGGCCCAGCAGGTCGCCGAGCTCCTCGCCGATGGCGACCAGCTCGTCGAGCTGCTCCACGTAGCGCCCGGCAAAGGGGTTGGCGATCACCGCCATCGCCAGCGCCTTGCGCGCCGGCGGGTCGATGCTGCGGCCCATCTCGAGCCGGGTCTCGTCCACCTGGACGATGAGTTTGCGGATGCTGGCTTTCATGTCGCGGTGCTCCTCAACGCTGGCCGTCCCACTTGGCGATCTCGCTCGCCTGCAAGCCCCCGACGCGCGCATGCACGCGCGGCCCGGTGCTCATCGCGAGGATGAAGACGATCTCGTCGGCGGCCGGCGCACCCGGCACGCGCACCTCGATCGCATCGAAATGGCTGCGCACGTAGCTGGCATTGATGTGCGTCAGCGGCACGTCGAGTGTCGCGCCCGGCGGCCCCACCTTCTTGGTCGACGGCACGATCGCCAGCGCGTTCGCCGGCTGGCCGCGCGGGCCGCTGGATTGGCCTTGCGCATACGCCGCCGCATCGCCGCGCCAGCCCAGCAGCTCGCGCATCGCGTAACCGCCCGGCACGTGCCACAGCGCACCGTGCTCCAGCTCGCCGGCGGCCCCGACGATGGCGCCCTTGCCGTAGCCTTCGATGCGCTCGGCCGGCACGTCCATCGCCGCGCGCAGCTGCTGCGCGAGCTGCACGCCCAGCGGCTGCAGCGCTGCCATCATCGGCAGGATGTCGACTTCGTGGCGGCCGGCATACGGGTTGGCCAGCACCGCCGCGATCGCGCCGCGGCGCAGCGGCTGCACCGCCGGTGGCCCGAACTCGTGGTGGATGTCCTCGACGTGGGTGAGGATGCGGCGGATCTCGATCATGCTGTTCCTGCTTGGCGTTTCATTAAGCAAATACTGAACCAACTGCCTCGTCGGCGACGACCGCCGCATGCTCGCGCTGGCACACCAGCAGCGCCGACCAGATCAGCCCGGCCGCCTGCAGCTCGCGCGCGCGCTGCTCGCCGCGGCGCAGCGCCAGTTGCACCAGCTCGGCGGGCAGCGCCGGCACGTCGACGGTGACCTCGATGTCGCCGAGGTCGGAATCGTCCTTCAGATCGCGGGCCGGGCGGCGCACGATGCGCGCGTCGTCGACGTTGACCGCATTCGCGATCACCGTGGCGGCGGCATCGGCCTGCGCGGCGTGGCGTGCCAGCACCGTGACGCTGTCGGCGATGCCGAGCGAGAAGCTGCGGCCGCGCCAGCCGCTGGTGGCCACGCCGCGCACCGGCAGCGCGGCATGCACGCTGAAGTCCGCGTCGGTGCGCAGGCTCCCGGCGATGGTGCGCCGCAACGCCGCGCCGTCGAAATCCGCCAGGTCGGCGAACAGGCCGACGCGCAGCGATTCGCCATCGGCCAGGTGCAGCGCGATGTCGCCGCCGTTGTTGACCCAGGCGCGCGCCACGCCGTCGCGCTGGTAGCAGCCGATCAGCTCCTGCGCCACCGCGCCCGCGACCGCGGCCATCGGCGTGATGAAGCCGGCGTGGTACGGGCGGCAGGCCCACCACATGCGCCGTGCGACCACGCCGAGCAGCGGACACGGGCCTTGCACCGGCCGGCGCAGCGTCGGCAGCTCGGACACCAGCTCGGGCAGCACGCCGGCGAAACGCTGCCAGGCGGCCTCGTGCGCGGCGGCCACGGCCTGCTCGTCGCCGTCGGCGCCGATGACGATGTCGATCGGGCCGTGCTGGAAATGCCAGCGTCCGCCGGGGATGGGGCTGCGCTGCGCGATCATGCGGGTGTCGCTTCAGCCGAGCAGCGGCGGCTGCCCGAGCGGCCATGCATTGGCGGGCGGCTGCAGCGCAAAGCGCCGCGCCACCGGTGCGCCGTCGTCGTGCGAGGCGCCGCGGCGCAGCACGTCGGCGAGCGGGCGCACGTGCGCGGCGTGTCCGCCGAGCGCCTCGAAATCGTGCAGCCGCATGCTGAACTCGATCGGCGCGACGATGGCCGGCGTCGGCACGGTGCCGAAGCTGTGGTCGGGCATGCGCGACACGTCGACCATCACCGTGATCCCGCCGCCCGGCCACACGTAGGCCGGCGCACCGCCGCAGGTCACGTTGACCAGCGCCTGCTTGATCGCGCGCGTCAGCAGCACCGGGTTCTCGGTGACGCCGGCACGCAGGCTGCCGCCGGCACCGCCGAGGAACAGCACCGTGGCCAGCGACGGCTCGCAGTTCTCGCCGATGCGCTGCACGGTGCGTGCGACCGCCTCGGGCATCTCCGCTGCGCGCGGCACCAGCGCCTCGTCGAGCACGAACCAGGCGGCGTGCTCGCCGGTGGTCGAGGTCATCAGCAGCCGCAGCCCCGGCCAGGCCACCGCGGCATCCCAGGCCTCGATGATGGACAGCGGCTCGGCCAGGTCGGTGCCGCCCCAGCCGGTGCCGGGGTTGGCGACCTGGAAGTAGCGCCCCGGCGTGGACTTGCGCCCGCGCAGCCGGATGCCCGAGGGCCGCATGTCGAGGCAGCGGCCGGCCTGGTGCTCGGTCAGCACGCCGGTGATGTGGTCGTCGACCACCACCACCTCGTCGACCTGGCCGAAGAACTGCTTCGCGAAGATGCCCACCGTGGCCGAGCCGCAGCCCACGCGCATGCGCTGCTCCTCGACGCCGTTGACGATGGGCGCGCGGCCGGCCTGCACGGTGAGCTGCGAGCCGCCGTCGATGCTCAGCTCGACCGCCTGCTTGTTGCCGAGCGCCTGCATCATCTCGACCGTGACGCGGCCTTCCTTCTTGCTGCCGCCGGTGAGGTGGTGGACGCCGCCGAGCGACAGCATCTGCGAGCCGTATTCGGCGGTGCTGACGTGCCCGACGACCTCGCCCTTGCAGCGCACGTTGGCCTGCTCGGGGCCGAGCCAGCGGTCGGTGTCGATCTTCACCTTGAAGCTGCAGTAGCTGAAGATGCCCTCGGTGACCACGGTCACCAGGTCGACGCCGTCGGCCTGCGAGCCGACGATGAACGGCGCGGGCTTGTAGTCGGGGTAGGTGGTGGACGAGCCGACGCCGGTGACGAAGACCTCGCCGGGCGACGACGCGGCCTCGTCGCTCTCTTCACCCCGGGGCGCGAACGGCAGCACCTGCCCCTCGTCGCCCGCGGCCGCGCGGCGCAGCAGCAGCACCGGATCGACCCGCACCAGCGTGCCGGCGGCATTGGCATAGCGGTCGCAGGCGCCGGTGCGGCCCTCGCTGATCTGGCACAGGACAGGGCAGGCGTTGCACTCGATGCGGTTGGCCGCCATGCGCTCGCTGCGCGGGCGCGAACGCTCCAGCACCTGCGGCAGGGCCGCCACCTCGGGCATGCCGGGCAGGCCGTCGGTCTTGGTGTGTTCAGTCATGGCCGCCGCGCTTGCAGTGGTTGCGAAGGGAAGTGCATTTCATGTAGCATTCACTTAACGCTGATGTTGCGGATGCTACAACCGGAATCCGCGCCGCACAACCCTGATTTCACCCTCTCCCCTCCTCTCTCATCGACGACCCATTCTCGACGACCCACATGAGTGCATTCAACGAAGAGCGCGTGCTGAGCGTGCACCACTGGACCGACCGGCTGTTCACCTTCACCACCACGCGCGACCCGTCGCTGCGCTTCTCGAACGGCCACTTCACGATGATCGGCCTGCGGGTGGACGGCAAGCCGCTGCTGCGTGCCTACAGCGTGGCCAGCGCGAACTACGAGGAGCACCTCGAGTTCCTCAGCATCAAGGTGCCCGACGGCCCGCTCACCTCGCGCCTGCAGCACCTGAAGGTGGGCGACACCGTGATCGTCGGGCGCAAGCCCACCGGCACGCTGCTGCTCGACTACCTGCTGCCGGGCAAGCGGCTGTACCTGCTGTCCACCGGCACCGGTCTCGCACCTTTCATGAGCATCGTGCGCGACCCCGACACCTACGAGCGCTTCGACCAGGTCGTTCTGGTGCATGGCGTGCGCCAGGTCGACGAACTGGCTTATCACGACCTGCTGGTCGACCACCTGCCGAACCATGAATTCCTGGGCGACATCGTGGCCGGCAAGCTGCGCTACTACCCGACGGTGACGCGCGAGTCGTACCGCAACATGGGCCGCGTGACCGAGCTGATCGACACCGGCAAGCTGTTCGACGACCTGGCGCTGCCGGCGCTGGATGCGGCGCACGACCGCGTGATGATCTGCGGCAGCGCGGCGATGCTGCGCGACCTGAAGCACATGCTGGAGCACCGCGGCTTCAAGGAAGGCAACACCTCGCGCCCGGGCGATTTCGTGATCGAGCGCGCGTTCGCCGAGCAATAGATCCATGCCGACACCCGCCCCGCGCAAGCGCCCTGCCACCGGCACGTCGGCCGGCAGCAATGGCCGACGCACCGGTGTGCGCGAGCAGGCCGCGCAGGCCACGCGCGAGGCCATCCTGCGTGCGGCCACCAAGGTGTTCGCCAAGCACGGCTTTGCCGGCGGGCGCGTGGAGCAGATCTCGAAGGCGGCCAAGTCCTACGACCGGATGATCTACTACTACTTCGGCAGCAAGGAAGAGCTCTTCGTGGCCGTGCTGGAGGAGATGTACCGCCGCTTCAACGAGGCCGAGTCGAAGCTGCAGCTCGACCTGGACCGGCCGGTGCAGGCGCTGAAGGACATCATCGGCTTCATGTGGACGTACTACCAGAAGAACCCCGAGTTCATCACGCTGCTGAACAGCGAGAACCTGCATCGTGGCAAGCACATCACCCGGTCGATGCGGGCGCGCGAGTTCTCGTCGCCGGCGGTCGACATCCTGGGCCGCGTGCTGGACAGCGGCGTCGCGCAGCGGCTGTTCCGCGCCGAGCTGTCGGCGCGCGACGTCTACCTGACGATCGCGGCGCTGGGCTACTTCTACCTGTCCAACCGCTTCACGCTGTCGGCCTTCCTCGGCGAGCCGCTGGAGGCACCGCCGGCGCTGGCGCACTGGCAGCAGGTGATCGTCGACACGGTGCTGCGCACGGTATCGCGCAGCGGATCCCTTCCCCCCGCACAGGAGTAGAGCCATGGCAGACGCAGCGGCAGGCAACGCGAAGTCCGGCAAGGTCGTGATCCGCAACATCGGCCTGCTGCTGTCGGGCGACATCGACCGGCCGATCCTGGATGCCGACACGGTGGTCGTCGATGACGGCCGGATCGTCGCGGTCGGGCGCGAGGCCGATTGCGATTCCGAGGGGGCCGTCACGGTGATCGATGCGCGCGGCACCTGCCTGTGCCCGGGGCTGATCGACAGCCACGTGCACCCGGTCTTCGGCGACTGGACGCCGCGCCAGAACCAGATCGGCTGGATCGATTCGACGATGCACGGCGGCGTGACGACGATGGTGTCGGCCGGCGAGGTGCACCTGCCTGGGCGCCCGAAGGACATCGTCGGGTTGAAGGCGCTGGCGATCACGGCGCAGCGTGCCTTCGACAACTTCCGCCCGGGTGGCGTGAAGGTGCTGGCCGGTGCGCCGGTGATCGAGAAGGGCATGGTCGAGAGCGATTTCGCCGAGCTGGCCGCGGCGGGCGTGAAGCTGCTGGGCGAGGTGGGCCTGGGCTCGGTGAAGGCCGGCGAGGAAGCGCAGCGCATGGTGGCCTGGGCGCGCAAGCACGGCATCCAGAGCACCATCCACACGGGCGGGCCGTCGATCCCCGGCTCCGGGTTGATCGACAAGGACGTGGTGCTGGAGGCCGATGCCGACATCATCGGCCACATCAACGGCGGCCACACGGCGCTGCCGGAGGCGCACGTCTGCGAGTTGTGCGAGCGCTCGACGCGGGCGATCGAGATCGTGCACAACGGCAACGAGAAGGTGGCGATCGCCGCGGCCCGGGCGGCGCTGGCGCTGAAGTGCCCGCACCGGGTGATCCTCGGCACGGACGGGCCGGCCGGCTCGGGGGTTCAACCGCTGGGGATGCTGCGCATGGTGGCGCTGCTGTCGAGCCTGGGCGGCATCCCGGCGGAGCTGGTGTTCTGCTTCGCCACCGGCAACACCGCGCGCATCCGCGGCCTGGACTGCGGATTGGTCGAGCCGGGCCGGGCGGCCGATTTCGTCTTCATGGACCGGGCGCAGCACACTGCGGGGCGCACGCTGCTGGAGAGCGTGCAGCTGGGCGACATCCCGGGCGTCGGGATGGTGATGATCGACGGCATCGTTCGCTGTGGGCGCAGCCGGAATACGCCGCCTGCAACTGAGGTGCCTGTGGTGGTCGGTCACGGCTGATTGGCGACGGGCGCGGCGCGAGCAAAGCCGGGTGCGGGGAGGCTGGGGCGCGCCGGATGGAGCGGTCCTCGCCCCGGCGCGGCGACCGCCCCATCCGGCGCGCCCCAGCCTGCCCGCCCGCGGCTTTGCTCGCGCCGACGACAGCAAGGAAACCCGGATTGGCATCCGGGCTACGAAAACGCGGCAATCCCGGTCTGGGCCCGGCCGAGGATCAATGCATGCACGTCGTGCGTCCCCTCGTAGGTGTTGACCACCTCCAGGTTCACCAGGTGCCGCGCCACCCCGAACTCGTCGCTGATGCCGTTGCCACCCATCATGTCGCGCGCCAGCCGCGCGATGTCCAGGCTCTTGCCGCACGAGTTGCGCTTCATGATCGACGTGATCTCCACCGCCGCCGTGCCCTCGTCCTTCATGCGCCCCAGCCGCAGGCAGCCCTGCAGCCCCAGCGTGATCTCGGTCTGCATGTCGGCCAGCTTCTTCTGGATCAGCTGGTTGGCCGCCAGCGGCCGGCCGAACTGCTTGCGGTCCAGCACATACTGGCGCGCACGGTGCCAGCAGTCCTCGGCCGCCCCCAGCGCCCCCCACGCAATGCCGTAGCGCGCGCTGTTCAGGCAGGTGAACGGCCCCTTCAGCCCGCGCACCTCGGGGAAGGCGTTCTCTTCCGGGCAGAACACGTTGTCCATCACGATCTCGCCGGTGATGCTGGCGCGCAGCCCCACCTTGCCGTGCACCGCCGGCGCGCTCAGGCCCTTCCAGCCCTTCTCGAGCACGAAGCCGCGGATCGCCCCGCCATCGTCCTTGGCCCACACCACGAACACGTCGGCGATCGGGCTGTTGGTGATCCACATCTTGGCGCCGCTCAGGCTGTAGCCGCCCTCCACCTTGCGCGCGCGCGTGACCATGCTGCCCGGGTCCGAACCATGGTCGGGCTCGGTCAGGCCGAAGCAGCCGATCCACTCGCCGCGCGCCAGCCTGGGCAAATACTTCTGCTTCGTCGCCTCGCTGCCGAACGCGTGGATCGGCACCATCACCAGCGACGACTGCACGCTCATCATCGAGCGGTAGCCCGAGTCGACGCGCTCGACCTCGCGCGCCACCAACCCGTAGCAGACGTAGTTCAGGCCGGCACCGCCATAGGCCTCGGGAATCGTCGGGCCGAGCAGGCCCAGCTCGCCCATCTCGCGGAAGATCGCCGCATCGGTGCGCTCGTGGCGAAAAGCCTCGAGCACGCGCGGCGCCAGCCGGCCCTGCGCGTAGTCGTGCGCGGCGTCGCGCACCTGGCGCTCGTCGGCCGACAGCTGCTGCTCGAGCAGCAACGGGTCGTCCCAGTGGAAGCGCGGGATGGAGTGCGTTCTGCTCATCTGAAAGTCCGGACGGAAAAATGGATGGCACCGACTCTAGAATGACCGCCGTTCGTGGACAAACGATTTATCCGCACCCACCTGTGCGATATCGGAACTCCGAGGCCCACCCTGCATGCGCCGCAAGATCCCGCCCACCGCCGCGCTCGCCGCCTTCGAGGCCGCGGCCCGCCACCAGAGCTTCACGCTGGCCGCCGATGAACTCGCGGTGACGCAGAGCGCCGTGTGCCGCCAGGTCGCGGCCCTGGAGAGCTTCGTCGGCGTCAAGCTGTTCCGCCGCACCCGCCGCGGCGTGCTGCTGACCGAGGCCGGGCAAACCTACAGCCGCAGCGTGCGCTCGCGGCTCGACGAGGTGGAACGCGACACGCTCGAAGTGATGTCGCGCGCCGGCGCCGGCGGTGCACTGGAACTCGGCGTGGTGCCGAGCTTCGCGACACGCTGGCTGCTGCCGCGCCTGCCGGATTTCCAGCGCGCGCACCCGGACATCACGCTGCACCTGAGCGCCCGCACCCGCCCCTTCCTGTTCGAAGGCAGCGGCCTCGACGCAGCACTCTATGCCGGCGAGGCCGCCTGGCCGGGCACGCAGGCGCTGCGCCTGATGGACGAGCCGCTGCTGGCCGTCGCCAGCCCGGTGCTGCTGGGCTCGCGCCGGCGCCTGAAACCGGCCGAGGTGGCCCGCCTGCCGCTGCTGCACATCGGCACGCGACCCTACGCCTGGCGCGAATGGTTCGGCTCGCTGGGCCTGGCCGTCGAGCACGACATGCGCGGCGCCCGCATGGAGCTGTTCTCGATGCTCATCGAGGCCGCCACGCACGGCCTCGGCGCGGCCCTGGCCCCGCCCTTCCTGATGCAGCCGGAGCTCGAACAGGGACGGCTGCAGCCCCTGCTGCCGCACGAGTTCCGCAGCGGCCGCGCGTACTGGCTGGCCTGGCCGGAGCAGAAGGCACACGACCCGGCCCTGCAGGCCTTCGGCGCCTGGCTGCAACACCAGGCCGGGCCCACCCCTCAGAGGTGAACCTTCAGGCCCACGACGAAGGTCCGCGGGCTGCCCAGGAAATACCGCCCCGAAGTGAGCGGGTTCGACGTCGTCAGCTCCGCGCCGAGCCCGCCGATGCAGTGCTCGTTGAACAGGTTGTCGACGTTGAAGGTCAGCTCGGCTTGCCGTTCTGGATCGAGATGCGATCGCGGCAATCGATGTCGTACACCTGGACCGAGAAACCCGCGGTCCGCCCCAGCCAGCGCACGCCGACGTCCTTGTTGATGGACGTCTCGGGCCGGATGCCGTTCTTCGCATCGACCGCCGCCGTGCCCTCGAACACCGAGTCCGGGATCGCGCTGAAGTTCTTCGAGCCCCTCGCGAACACCTCCCACTGGTCGCCGATGCGGACCAGCGGCGCGATCTTCGGCAACAGGCCCGAGTTGACGCTCAGCTCGCGCGTGCCGAAGAACTCGACCGGCGAACGGTAGGTCTCGCTGAAGCGCTGGTAGGTCACGCCCAGGTCCAGCTCCATGCGGTCGTCGAACAGGCTCATGCGGTCCTGCGCATAGGCCATCGACGCGTTCGACTTGTTGTGCCGGTCCTGCGTGATCGAGTACAGGCTGCTCTCGGCATGGTCCCCGCTGGTCTTCGGGTCGGTCGCCTGGTACCCGTTGCGCGTCTTCGTGCGGTCGAGGTGCTCGTACCAGCCGCACGGTGCAGGCGGTGGCCGCACGCTCGGGCTTGCCGACCTTCGCGAACCTGCGTACCGTGCTCGGCGACGCGGTCGACGCACCGCCCGACACCGAAGCGGAGGATCTCCCATGCTGAACATCGTGCTCGACTGCGACCCCGGCATCGACGACGCACTCGCCGTTCTGATGGCCGCGGCCGCGCCGGAGCTGAACCTGCTCGGCGTCAGCTGCGTGGCCGGCAACCGGCCGGTGGACGCGACGACCGCCAACACGCGCCGGCTGCTCGACCTGGCCGGGCGCGAGGCGACGCCGGTGTACGCCGGTTGCGGGCGGCCGCTGGCATCCCCCGAGGCGCGTTGCAACCTGGTGCACGGCGAGGATGGGCTGGGCGGCGTCGCGCTGCCGCCGTCGCGCGGGCCCGAGTCCGAGCATGCGGTCGACTGGCTGGCGCGGGTGCTGCTGGACGAGCCGGCCGGCAGCGTGACGCTGATCGCGATCGGGCCGCTGACCAACCTGGCGATGGCCGAGATCCGGCGGCCCGGGCTGCTGCAGCGTGCGCGCGAGCTGCTGGTGATGGGCGGGGCGGCGTTCCGGCGCGGCAATGTCACGCCGGCGGCGGAGTTCAACTTCTGGGCCGATGCGACGGCGGCCAGCGTGGTGCTGAATGCCGGTGCGAAGCTGACGCTGTTCGGCCTCGACGTGACCGAGCAGGCGGTGATGGGACCGGAGTGGATCGCGTCCTTCGGCCGGCTGGGCACGCGCACCGGCGATGCGGTGCGGCACATGCTGGCGGCCTATGCATTCAAGGACCCGCTGCTGCACGATGCCTGCCCGGTGGCGTATGCGCTGCAGCCAGCGCTGTTCAGCGGCCTGGCGCTGAAGGTCGACGTCGACCGCACACCCGGGCCCGAGGAAGGCCGCATGCGCGTGCTGCCCGACGCGCCGCTGCCGCTGTCGACGGTGATCACCGGTGTCGACCGCGAGGCCTTGCTGCGCCTGGTGCATGAAGAGATTGCGCGACTGCCGTAGCCCGAATGAGAATCCGCGATCGTTCACATGGCGACGCCGCCCCGGATGGGCATCCGGGTTACACGGAGACGGGCGATGAGATGGCGCGCGGCGTGCGGGCTGCTGCGGCACTTCGGCGGCATCTCGGGGGCCGAGCGCGATGCAGCGTCGGACACCTGGCTGATGGTGAGCGACGGCAAGTCCGAAGAGGCACCGGCGCGCTTCTACACGCTGCGGCTGCGCATCGATGAACACGGCATCAGGCCGATCGAACCGCTGGCGGTCACCGAGCTGCTGCAGCCCGACGGCACGCGCTACCCGGGGCTGGCCGAGGCGCGCGGGCGACCCGGTGCGGTTGTGCCCGACATCGAGGCGCTGCGCATCGACCCGCAGGATGGCAGCGTGCTGTATTCGAGCGAAGGCGACCGCCGGCTCGTCCTGGATCCCTTCGTGCGCCGCGCCGATCGCGATGGCCGCTTTCTCGGCGAGCTGGCGTTGCCGCAAAGGCTGCGCATGCACCGCGACGAAGGGCGCGGCCCGCGCCACAACCTGAGCCTGGAGGGGCTGGCCTTCACGCCCGATGCGCAGGCGCCGTGGATCGCGATGGAAGCGCCGCTGTACGAGGACGGCGTCGGCGAGATCCTCGCGATCGGCGCGCGAGGCGGGCGAGTTCCGTTTCCGCTTCCATGTCCGGCTGTACGAAGCGGATTTCTCGCTGGCGAGCGACGTGGCCGGCATGGATTCGCTGGCCGGTGCCGACCTGCGCGTCGCCACCAAGCGTCTGCTGCTGGAGCTGAACGAGGCCGGGCTGGGCGAGATCGACAACTTCTCGCCGCACCAGCGCAACCAGTTCATCGTGCTGGAGGTGCTGCCGCGCTGAGCAAGCGCAGCGACGACTGGGGGGCTATACTAGATGCGAACAATTCTCATTGAGCTGATGCGCGAGCTGATCCAGGAACTGGTGGACCACGTGGCGGATTTGCGCCGGCAGCTGACCCGCGAGCTGCGGGATCCCCAGCACGCGGCCGACATCGCGCAGTCGAGCTTCGAGCGCGTGTTCGTCCAGGCGCTCGGCGCCGGCGACGCGATCGCCTCGCCCCGCGCCTTGCTGTTCCGCGTCGCGCGCAACCTCTGCATCGACGAGGCACGCCATCGACAGGTCGCGCAGAATTGGCTGGCCCATCAACCGATGGCCGGGCTGCACGCGACCGCCCCGTCCTGCGAATACGTGCAGGCGCAGCGCCAGGTGATCCGCCGCGTCATCGAGACGCTGGAATCGTTGCCGCCGCTGCGCCGCGAGGTCTTCCTGCTGTTCCGCGCCTACGGCTTCACGCGCACCGAGATCGCCGGCCGGCTGCAGCTCGGCGAGGCGGCCGTCGCCAAGCACCTGGTGCGCGCCGCGCTCGACTGCTCGCGCGTGTTCGCGCAGATGCAGGGCCAGTTGCTCGATGCGCCGGCCGTGCCCCTGCGCCCCGGCTTCAGCGCGGCACTGGCGGAGGAACACGCGTGACGGCACCTGCCGAGAAGCTGGTCGAGCATGCCCTGGGGCTGATCGTGCAGAGCGAGGTGGCGCCGCCCCGGGCCGCCCGCAATGCACTGGCGCGGCTGCAGCAATGGATCGGCGCGGCCCCCGAGCACGCCGCCGCGGCCGACGAAGCGCGGCGCCGCTGGCAGATGCTCGACGGCATGTCGCAGGACCTGCGCGGACACTTCGACCCGCCCGCTGTCGCCTCGCCCGGCCGCCGCAACCTGCTGCTGTCGATCGCCGCCCTCGGCGCGGCCACCCTCGCAGGCCGACTGGGCTGGCGGTACTGGCACGCGCCGGTCTTCAGCGCCGGCTACAGCACGCGCCCAGCCGAAATGCGCCAGCTCAGCCTGCCGGATGCGCAGCCGGGCAGCCAGCTGGCGCTCGGCGCCGACACCGCGATCGACGTCACGCTGTACCGGCAACGCCGCGTCGTCCGGCTGGACGGCGGCGAACTGCGCTGCGACGTCGCCCATGACGCCGCACGGCCGTTCCAGGTGCTGACCCGCGATGCTCGCATCGAGGTGGTCGGCACGCTCTTCAACCTGCGCGACCGCGGCGGCGCCCTCAGCGTGGGCGTCGAGCGCGGCCAGGTGCGCGTGGCGCTGCGCGACCCGCGCACCGGGGCCGCCGCCGATGCCTACGGCGACCCGGTCGACCTTGTCGCCGGCGAGGTGCTGGAGGTGCGCGACGGCACGGCGCTGCCGGTCCGTCGTGGCGATGCGTCGGCGCTGGCGGCCTGGCGCGACGGCTGGCTGGTGTTCCAGGACACGCCGCTGCGCGAGGCGCTGGCCACCGTCAACGCCTACCGCCCCCTCCCCATCGTCAGCGCCGATCCGCGGGTCGACGCATTGCGCCTGTCGGGCCGCTTTCCGCTGCGCGACTCGGCCGGCTTGCTGGCCACCCTGCCCCAGGTGCTGCCGTTGAGCGTGCGCATGCGCGCGGACGGCAGCGCCGAGCTCACCCTGCGTTGACGCCAGCGTTGCGGGCCGGGCTGTCCCACTTCGGGCGGCTCATCCGTCTAAGCCAGCAAGAACCACCCTTCCTGCTGACTTTCACTGGAGTAACCCGATGCATTCCCTCCCCCGCCAGCGCCTGCTGGTCGTCGCGCTGGCCGCCGCCTTCAACGGCACCGTCGCCTTGCCCGGCGCCTTGGCCCAGACCCCCGCGCCGCAGGCCGAAATCCCGGCGTTCGACGTGCAGGTGCCGGCCCAGCCGCTGGGCGACGCGCTGAACGAGCTGTCGCGCCAGGCGCAGGTGCCGATCCTGGCCGCCGGCGAGCTGGTGGCGGGCCGGACCTCGCGCGCGGTGTCCGGCCGGCTCAGCGCGGCGCAGGCCCTGCAGCAGATGCTGGCGGGCAGCCCGCTCGAAGCGACGCGTGCCGCCAACGGCGGTTTCGCGATCCGCCAGGCGGTCGCCGCCGCCCCGGTCGCCGCGCCCGAGACCACGCTGCCGGTGCTGAACGTGCGCGGCCGCAGCGATGCCGAAACCGCCGGCTACGTCGCCCGCCGCGCCAGCACCGGCACCAAGACCGACACGCCGCTGGTCGAGGTGCCGCAATCCATCTCGGTGATCGGCAGCCAGGAGCTGGAGGACAAGGGCCTGACGACGCTGACCGATGCGCTCGCGCAGACGGCAGGCGTCACCGTCAACCCGTACGGCTTCGATTCGCGCGGGCTCGACTGGGTGCTGCTGCGCGGCTTCGACGGCTGGTACACCAGCAGCTTCCGCGACGGCCTGGCCCAGAACGTCGGCATCACCTTCCTGGGCGTGCAGACCGAGGTCTACGGCCTGGAGCGGCTCGAGGTGCTGCGCGGCCCGTCGTCGGTGCTGTTCGGCAAGGGCGACGTCGGCGGCGTGGTCAACCGCGTCAGCAAGATCCCGAGCGCCGATGCGCTGCGCGAGATCGGCGTGCAGGTGGGCCGCTACGACCGCAAACAGGTGATGGCCGACCTGGGCGGCGCGCTCGATGCCGACGGGACGCTGCGCTGGCGTGTCGTCGGCCTGGGGCTGGACACCGGCACGCAGGACCAGTACCCGAACGGCGAGCGAATGAAGCAGAAGCGCCAGTACCTGGCACCGTCGCTCACCTGGCAGCTGGGCCCGCAGACCTCGCTGACGCTGCAGGCCGAGGTGCTGCGCGACGACGGTTCGGACGACGTGCAGTACGTGACCGCTGCCGACGGCTCGCCGACGAGCGTGAAGGAAGGCGACCCGGGCTACAGCCGCATCGAGACCGGCTCGGATGCGATCGGCTGGCAGCTGTCGCACCGCTTCGACGGCGGCTGGCAGCTGCAGCAGAAGATGCGCTACGCCCACCGCACGTCGGACAAGCACCACATCCTGTCGTTCTTCGACACCGACCCGAACACGCTGGAGCGCCAGGCGCGGCACGACGTCGAGTCGGTCGACGAGACCGGCCTGGACACCTCGGTGCAGGGCCGGCTGGACACCGGCGGCGTCTCGCACACGCTGCTGTTCGGGCTGGATGTCGACCGCAGCCGCGCCGAATGGCAGCGCTGGCAGGACATGACGACGCCGCTGGACATGGCGAACCCGGTGTACGGCATCTCGATCGCCGAACCGACGACGAAGGCGCGCGACAAGCAGGTGATCAGCGAGCAGGTGGGCCTGTACGCGCAGGACCAGCTGCGCTTCGATTCGCACTGGGGCCTGACCTTCGGCCTGCGCCAGGACCGCGTGAAGTCCAGGCTCGACGACCGCCAGTCGGCGCTGCAGGACCAGCGCACCGACAACGCGACCACCGGGCGCGTGGGCGTGACTTACCAGGTCGGCAACGGCTGGGCGCCGTACGCGAGCTATGGCGAGTCCTTCGTGCCGGTGATGGCGGTCGACGACGACGTGCTGTTCGATCCGAGCCGCGGCAAGCAGGTGGAGTTGGGCGTCAAGTACATGCCCGGGGACAGGACGGTGTCGTTCACGGCGGCCGTCTTCCACCTGGAGAAGACCAACGTGGTCTCGTACGACCCGGTCGACTTCGTGCCGCACGCGATCGGCAAGGTGCGCTCGCGCGGGCTGGAACTGGAGGCGAAGGCCGCGTTGACGAAGCAGCTGCGGCTGACGGGTTCGTTCACCGCGTTGAACATGAAGGTGCTGTCCAGCGCGATCGATTCGGAGGTCGGCAACATGCCGATCCTGACGCCGAAACAGACGGCGTCGGTCTGGCTCGACTACGCGCTGGGCGCCGAACTGATGCCGGGCATCAGTGTCGGCGGCGGCCTGCGCTACGTCGGCAAGCGCTGGAACGACGGCGCCAACACCTCGTACGAGCCGGGCTACACGCTGGCGGACGCGGCGGTGCGCTATGACAACGGGCCGTGGCGCTTCGCGCTGAACGTCAGCAACCTGTTCGACAAGGAGTACCTGGCCGGCCGCGCGTACGGCAGCTACTTTCGCGGCAACGAACGCAACCTGGTGCTGACCGCGAAGTACCGGTTCTGAACTTGTAGCCCGGATGCCAATCCGGGTTCGTGTGCCTGTGCGAGCAAAGGCGCGGGCGGGCAGACTGTGCCGCGCCGGATGGAGCGGTCCTCGCCCCGGGGGGCGAGGACTCCCCTGCGCTGTCTGCTTCCAAGGCCCGCCGCCGAAACTCCCGCCGCTCGCTTCGCTCGCTGTGGTCAAACAGTCGGCGACAAGTCAGTCCACGATCGCGCTTCGCGCGGGGCCTTGAAAGCAGCCAGCTCCGGCGCCCCATCCTGATTGGCGCGACACAGCCTGCCCGCCCGCGCCTTTGCCGAACCAGCGGCTTGGTGCGGAGATCCCGGATTGGCATCCGGGCTACAGGTTCTCGGCGAGATGGGCGTGCAGTTGCGGACTGCGAATGATGTCCAGGTGAGTCGCTCCCGCCACCACCTGCGTCGACAGCACCGGCGCGTGGTTCTCCCAGGCCCGCAGCACCCCCGGCCCGCCCAGCGACTGCTCTGCATGGAACACGTGCACCGGCGTCTCGATGCGCTGGTACGCGTAGCGCGATCCCTGCGCGCGCTTGTCGATCGTCGCCCACAGCAGGTACTCGGCCGCATCGTCGCCGTCGCCGTCCAGCGGCAACACCTGGTCGTCCAGCAGCACCTGCTCGGCCAGGCCGGCGCGCTCGCCGTCGTCCAGGCGCGCCAGCAGTTCGCGCCATCGCGCCGCCATCGTCGAGCGGCCGAGCCAGGCCTCGATCTCCTGCTCCGCCAGCACGCGCTGACCGGCATCGATCGCATGCCTGGCCTCGAGCGGCTCGGTCTCGAACACGTCCACCATGCCGACGAAGACCACCTCGACCCGCCCCTGCAACTGCCGCGCGACCTCGAAAGCCAGGTCGCCGCCCGACGACCAGCCGAGCAAGGCGCAGCGGCCCCGCGTCGCCGTGGCCTCGATGCAGGCCGCGTACTCGCCCGCCAACGCCTCGACCGCAAAGCCGCGCCAGCGCTGGCGCGTGTAGACATGGCTGACGAAGGCATGCACCGGGCGCGTGCCTTTCAGCGCCTCGGCCAGCGGCAGGAACTCGCGCGAGTTCACGATCATGCCGGGCAGGCAGTACAGCGCCGCGCCCTCCCCCTGCGCCTGCAGGCACACCGCATCGTGCTGCTGCTCGAAACGCTGCTGCAGCCGCAATGCCAGGTCGCGCAGCCGCGTCGCCTGCATCACCTCCGACAAGGCCAGCCCCGCGCCGCCCGGCACCTGCCGGCGGATGCGTGCGATCAGCTTCAGGCTGCGGATCGAATCGCCGCCGAGGCCGAAGAAGTCATCGTCGCGGCCGACACGGTCCAGGCCCAGCACCTCTTGCCAGATGCGCGCCAGCGCCTCTTCGACCGGCCCGCACGGCGCTTCGGACGGGGCAAGCGCTTCGCGCACGGCAGGCCGTGGCAAGGCCTTGCGGTCGACCTTGCCGTTCGCCGTCAACGGCAAGGCGTCGAGCACGGTGATCGCCTCCGGCAGCAGCCAGGCCGGCAGGCCGTGCTGCAGCGACAGCCGCAGCGCATCGCCGTCCAGCATCTCGCCGGCACGCGGCACCACGTACGCCCACAGCGCCCCGTCGGTCGCCACGACCACCGCATCGGCCACCGCGGGAAGCTCGCGCAGCCGCGCCTGCAGTTCGCCCGGCTCGACCCGGTGGCCGCGGATCTTCACCTGGTCGTCGCTGCGGCCCAGGAAGCCCAGCGCCCCATCGCTGCGCTGCCACACGCGGTCGCCGGTGCGGTACAGCCGCTCGCCGTCGCCGAACGGCGACGCGACGAAGCGGCTCGCCGTCAGCCCGGGCCGCCCCAGGTAGCCGCGCGCGACACCCGGCCCGCCGACGTACAGCTCGCCGGCGATGCCGGGCTGCACCGGCTGCAGCGCGTCGTCCAGCACGAAAGCCGACATTCGAGCGATCGGGCGGCCCAGCGGCAGCGTCTCGCCATCCGTTGCAGGGCCGTGCACCAGCATGCCGACGCAGGTCTCGGTCGGCCCGTAGTGGTTGACGATGCGCAGCCCCGGCCGCAGCGCGCGCACCGCCGCCAGCAGGGCCGCATCGGCCACCTCGCCGCCCAGCACCAGCGTGTGCGCCGGCAGCACATCCTGCGGGCGCGCTGCGTTCAGCAAGCCCTTCAGGTGGCTCGGCACGATCTTCAGCACGTCGATGCGCTGCCGCGCCATCTGCGCCGCGAACGCATCGGGATCGAAGGCGGCCGCAGTGTCGAGCAGCAACAGGCTGCCGCCGGAACACAGCGCGCCGAACAGCGCGGTGTGCCCCAGGTCGGCCGCCACCGTCGACACCATCGCGAAGCGCAGCCCCTCGGGCAGGGCCAGCCGCGCCAGCAGCGCCTGCGCATAGTTGGCCAGCGCGCGGTGCGACACGACCACGCCCTTCGGCTGGCCGGTCGAGCCGGAGGTGTAGACCACGTAGGCCGCCTGGTCGGGCAACAGCGCCGGCAGCGCCCGGTGCGGCACGGCGGGCAATGCCTCGAAGCCCGGGCTCCAGACCGGCAGCGCCGTCCAGGCCACCGGGCCGGCCGCCAGCACGGCGCGCGCCCCGCAGTCGCGCACCAGGTCCTGCAGGCGCTGCTGCGGCAAGGCCGGGTCCAGCGGCACGAAGACGGCGCCGGCCTGCAGCACCGCCAGCATCGCCAGCACGAACTCGCTGCAGCGCTCGTACAGCAGCACCACGCGGTCCTCGGGGCCGATGCCATGGTGCTGCAGATGTGCCGCCCAGCATCGCGCAGCATGGGCCAGCTCGGCATGGGTGCGCGGGCCGTGCCGGTCGACCAGCGCCGGCGCGTCGGCAAGCCGCACCGCGCCGTCGGCCCACAGTGCCGGCACGCTGTCCCAGGCCCAGCGGGCCGGCTCGCCGTGCAGCACCGCGCCCGTGCCCGGCAGCGCCGTCGACGCCAACGGCCGCCGCGGGTCCTCGGCCACCTGGGCCGCCAGGTGCTGGAAGGCCTGCGCCAGGCGCTCGGCCGTCGCGCGATCGAACAGGTCGCAGGCCCACGCCAGCTCGAAGCCCAGTCTGTCGCCCTGCTCGACCAGGTCCAGGCTCAGATCGAAGTGCACCTCGTCGACCGCGATGCCCTCGACGTCGATCTGCAGGCCGCCGGCCGGCGCCGCCACCGGCCCGCCGGTGTTCTGCGACGCGCACTTGACCTGGAACAGCGGATTCAGGCCGGCGCTGCGCTCGATGCCCAGCGCCTCGACCAGCTGGTCCAGCGGCAGGTCCTGGTGGCGCTTCGCGGCCAGCAGCCGCTCGCGCACCAGCGCCAGCAGGTCGACGAAACCGGCCTGCGCATCGATGCGCAACCTCAGCACCAGCACGTTCGTGAAATGCCCGACCATGCCGGCCAGCTCGGCGCGATCGCGGTTGGCCGTCGGCGCCCCGATGCACAGGTCGCGGTCGCCGCCGTAGCGGTGCAGCAGCAGCGCGAGCAGCGCGACCGCCAGCATGTAGGCCGACGCGGCCTCGCGGCGCGCCAGCGCCGCCAGCGCGGCGCCGCTCTCGCGCGGCAGCGTGAACCGCAGCAAGCCGCCGCGCGCACTGCGCCGGGCGCTGCGCGGGCGGTCCAGCGGCAGGGTCGTGGCGAGCGGCGCACCGCGCAGCTCCTCGCACCACCAGCTGCGCTGCCGCTCCAGCTCGCCGGCCTCCAGCCAGCGCTGCTGCCACAGCGCGTGGTCGGCATAGCCCAGCGCCAGCGCGTCGGGCGCCTGGCCCCGCAGCAGCGCTGCCAGCTCCTGCAGAAGCAGCCCGACCGATCCCCCATCGGCGGCGATGTGGTGCACGCCGAGCAGCAGGCTCTTCGCGCCATCCTCGGCGCAATGCAACGCGGCCCGGAAGACCGGCCCGTGCTCCAGGTCGAACGGCAGCGCCGCGAAGTCGCTCGCTGCATCGCCCGCGCACAGCGCCCAGCCGAACACCGGCTCGGGTTGCACCCGCTGCACCGGCTGCCCGTCGGCATCCAGCCCGTAGCGCGTGCGCAGCACCGCATGCCGTTCGACCAGCCGGCGCAGCGCCGCCTGCAACGCGTCGACGCTGCAATCGCCGCGGATCACCATCCGCCCGGCCAGGTTGTAGGCCGGCGACAGCGGCGCGCGCTGCCACGCCAGCCACAGCGCACGCTGCGCCGGCGCCAGCGGCACCGCGGCGGCGGGGTCGCGCGCGAGCATCGGCAGTGCCGCGAAATCCAGGCCTTCGGCGCGCAGGCGGTCGACGAACGCCCGCCGCTTGCCAGCCGGCAACTGCACGAAGCGGCGCGACAGCGAAACCAGGTCCAGTGTCATTCCAGGGTCTCTTCCAGTTCATCCAGCAAGGCAGCAAGCCGGCCGACACCGGCGGCCGGCTGCAGCGGCAAGGCGGCCGCGAAATCGGCGAACACCGGCTGGTCGAACAGGCTGCGCAGCGCGAGCTCGACGCCGAACTGCCGCTTCACCTCGGCCACCAGCCGCACCGCGAGCAGCGAATGCCCGCCCAGCTCGAAGAAGTGATCGTGCCGGCCGATGCGTTCGAGGCCCAGCACCTCGCACCAGATCGCCGCCAGCTTCTGCTCGGTCTCGCCCAGCGGCGGCTGCGCGGCGTCGCCCTCGAAGGCCGGCTCCGGCAGGGCATGGCGGTCGACCTTGCCGTTGGCATTCAGCGGCAGCGCCGGCAGGGTCACCAGCGCCGACGGCAGCATGTAGTCCGGCAGCACCGCCGCCAGCCGCTCGCGCAGCTGCGCGGACTCGATCGCCGCACCGGGCTTCAGCGACACATAGGCCACCAGCCGCAGGCCCCCGGCCGACGGCCGCGCCAGCACCACCGCCTCGCGCAGCTCGGGCTGCGCCAGCAACTGCACCTCGATCTCGCCCAACTCGACGCGGAAGCCGCGCAGCTTCACCTGGTGGTCGATGCGTCCCAGGTATTCGATCTCGCCACCGTCGCCCCAGCGCACCAGGTCGCCGGTGCGGTACAGCCGCCCGCCTTGCGCATCGAACGGGTCGGCGACGAAACGCTCGGCGGTCAGCCCCGGCCGGCCGAGGTAGCCACGCGCCAGCAGCGCGCCGCCGATGCACAGCTCGCCGGCCACGCCGTCCGGCACCGGGTGCAGGTCGGCATCGACGATGCGCAGCGCGCGCCCCGGCAGCGCGCGGCCGATCGGCACCTGCGCCGGCAACGACCGACGGCCGTCGACATACGGCGTGCAGTCCAGCACCGACGCGGTCACGCTGGCCTCGGTCGGCCCGTAGGTGTTGAGCAGCGTCACCTGCGACAGCCTGGCCTCGCGCCACGCCTTCAGGCCTTCGGGCGCCATCGCCTCGCCGCCGGCATGCACCTGGCGCAGCGCGCCCATGTCGCGCGGGCCATGGCGCGCGAAGTCCTGCGCCAGCAACAACCAGTAGGCACTCGTCAGGTCGGCCACGCTGATGCGCCGCGCGAGCAGCTCGCGGTGGAAGGTGTCGCTGTCCCAGACCTCGGGCCCGCGCAGCACGACGGCGGCGTCGGCCACCAGCGGCGCGAACAGGTGCTCGATGAATGCGTCGAAGTTCAGCGACGCGAACTGCAGCACGCGGTCGCCGGGTACGAGTCCGTAGTAGCCGATCGCGACCCGCGCATGGCGCGACAGCACGCGGTGCGAAATGCCGACGCCCTTCGGCCGGCCGGTCGAGCCGGAGGTATAGATCACATAGGCCAGTTGGTCGGGATGCACGGCCACCTGGGGATCGCTCGCCGGTTCATCGGCCAGGTCGGCCTCGTCGACCTGCTTCAGCACCAATTCGATGCCGCTGTCCTCTACCATCGCCGCCAGCCGCTCGGCCGGGTACGCCGGGTCCAGCGGCACGTAGGCCGCGCCGGTCTTCAGGACGGCCAGCACCGCGACGATCATCTCGACCGAGCGTTCCAGCGCGATGCCGACACGCGCCTCGGGCCCCGCCCCCTGCGCGATCAGCCGGTGCGCCAGCCGGTTGGCGCGCTCGTTCAGCGCCGCGCGGCTCAAGGTGCGTTCGCCGAAGAGCAGCGCCGGCGCCTGCGGCTGCAGGCGCGCCTGGCGCTCGATCAGGCGATGCACCGGCTCGTCGGGCGCGGCCGGCAGCGGGTTCTCGCCCTGCTGCAGCAGGCGCCGGCGCTGCGCGGCATCCGCCAGCTCGACCGTGCCGACCGAGGCCTGCGGCGCCTGCACGAAGCGCTCGAGCACCTGCTCGACCTGCGCCGCGAGCGCCGCCACCGCCGCTGCGCCGAACGCGTCGCGCGCATAGCGGTAGTCGAACACCAGCTCTGCTGCCTGGTGCACGGCCAGCGTCATCGGATAGTGGGTGTCGTCCCGCGTGCTTGCCGCACCGAAGCGCAACCCGCCGGGGGCCGCCTGCTTCAGCGCGGCATCGACCGGGTAGTTCTCGAACACCACGAGGCTGTCGAACAGCCCCTGTCCGCCGTGCCCGGCCCAGTGCTGGATCTCGACCAGCGGCGTGTGCTCATGCTCGCGGGCTTCCAGGCCCTGGGCCTGCAGCTCGCGCAACCAGTCACCCACCGGCTGGTTCGCGCGCAACGTCGCGATCACCGGCAAGGTGTTGATGAACAGCCCCAGCATCTGCTGCGCGCCCGGCAGCTCGGCCGGCCGGCCGGCGACGGTGCTGCCGAAGCACACCGTGCGCTGGCCGGTGCAGCGCGACAGCACCAGCGCCCAAGCCGCCTGCACCAGCGTGTTGACCGTCACGCGCTCGCGCCGCGCCGCATCGGCCAGGCGCTGCGTGCGTGCGGCATCGAGCGTGCGGCGGTGCCCGCCCTGGCCGGGGGCCGGGTCGTCGGGCTTGGGCAGCGCCGCGGCCAGCCGCGTCGGCTCGTGCAGGCGGCCCAGCTGTTCGCGCCAATGCGCCTCGCCGGCACGCGGATCGCGCGATTGCAGCCACGCGATGAAGTCGCGGAAACGGCCGGCCTGCACCGGCCGCGGCGCGCCGGCGTACTCGCGCAGCACCTCGCCCATCAGCTGCGAGCTGCTCCAGCCGTCCAGCAGCAGGTGGTGCGCGGTCCACACGACGTGGTGGCGGTCGTCGGCGGTGCGCAGCAGCGCCACCCGCATCAGCGGCGGATGGGCCAGGTCGAAGCCCGTGGCGAGTTCCGCCTGGGCATGGCCGTCGACCTCCGAGGCATCCCTGCCGCGCCAGTCCTGCACCGACCAGGGCAGCTCGACGCGCCGCGCCACCCACTGCAGCGGCGGCTCCACGGAGGCGAGGAACCCACTGCGCAACACCTCGTGCCGCTCCAGCACCGCGAGCCACGCGGCCCGGAAGCGGCCGAGGTCCAGCCCGTCGATGTCGACGCGCAACTGCGTGCGGTAGGCCGCCGCATCGGCGCTGCCGACCAGCGTGTGGAACAGCATGCCGGCCTGCATCGGCGACAGCGGGTACAGGTCGTCGACCTGGTCGATCGGCAGCGGCAGCGCGTCGAGCGCGGCCTGGTCCAGCCGCGCCAGCGGCACGTCCGACGGCGTCAGGCCGGGTTCGGCGCCCAGGCAGTGCGCGATCAAGGCCAGCAGTTCGTCGCGGAAGCCGTCGACCCAGCGCTGCACCGTCGCGCGTTCGTGGCGCGCCTCGCTGAAGCGCACCGCAAGCGCGAGCCGGCCCTGGAACACGCGGCCGTCGATCGAGAAATCGTGCGCCTGCGGTGCCCCCTCGTCGACCGATGCACCCGCGCGCTCGGTGGCCGGAAACCACGCCGCCGCCTCGTCGACGCTGCCGTCGAACTGGCCGAGGTAGTTGAAGACGACGCGTGCCGGCGGCAGCGCGCGCAGTGCGCGTTGCACGTCGGGCGGGCCCATGTGCTTGAAGACGCCATGCTCCAGCCCGCGGCGCGGAATGCGGCGCAGCGCTTCCTTGACGCGCTTCAGCGCAGCCCCCGGCTCGCCCAGCGGGTCGAGCACGACCGGGAACAGCGTGGTGAACCAGCCGACCGTGCGCGACAGGTCGAGGGCCGGCGACAGCGCCTCGCGGCCGTGGCCTTCGACGTCGATGCGGATCGACGCATGCCCGCTCCAGGCGCACAGCGCGCGGCCCAGCGCGGTCAGCAGCAGGTCGTGGGCCTGGGTGCGGTACGCGGCAGGGGCACGCTTGAGCAGCGCCTCGGTCTGCGCGGCGTCCAGTTGCAGGTCCACCGTGACCTGGCGGGCGGCGCTGTTGTCGCCGTCGGGCCGGTCGCACGGCAGGTCGACCGGTGCGTCGGCGAGCGCGTCGTCCGGCGCGGGCGGCGCCGACAGCGCGTGGGCCTGCAGCGCGAAGGCCCAGTCCTGGTAGCTGCTGGTCTTGGGTGGCAGCACCACCGGTTGGCCGGCGCGGCATTGCGCATAGGCCGACTGCAGGTCTTCGAGCAGGATGCGCCACGAGACGCCATCGACCACCAGGTGGTGCACCGCGAGCAGCAATCGCCAGGTGCCGTCGGCCACCTCGATCGCCAGGCCGCGCAGCAGCGGGCCGCGCGCCAGGTCCAGGCTGCGCTGGGCTTCGTCGCACAGCGATTCGATCTGCTGCGCCGTCACAGCGCGGCGCACCCACAGCAGTTCGCGCAAATGCCCCTCGGGCACCGGCGTGTAGGCCTGCTGCCACGCACCGCACGCATCGCGCCGAAAGCGCAGCCGCAGGCTGTCGTGCTGCCGCACCAAGGCGACCAGCGCCTGCTGCAACGCGGCCGGCTCGAGCCGTGCGCGGCAATGCAGCAGCAGCGACTGGTTCCAGTGGTGGTGCCGGCGCTGCACGAGCTCGAAGAACGCCGACTGGATCGGCAGCAGCGGCACCGCACCATCCGCTTCGCGCGCTGCGGCCGGTGCCTGCTCGGGCTCGGCCAGCGGCGCCAGCAGGGCCGGCGTCTGGCGCTCGAACACCTGGCGCGGCGTCAGCTTCCAGCCGGCGCGGCGCAGGCGCGCGACGATCTGCAGGCTCAGGATCGAATCGCCGCCCAGCTCGAAGAAGTTGTCGTGCCGGCCCACGCGCGCCACGCCCAGCAGCTCGGCCCAGCAGGCGGCCAGCGCCTCCTCGACCGGCCCTTGCGGCGCTTCGTAGCGCGCATCGCCGGGCGCTTCGGGCTCGGGCAGCGCGCGCCGGTCGACCTTGCCGTTCGGGCTCAGCGGCAAGGCGTCCATCACGACGATCGCCGCCGGCACCATGGGGTCGGGGAGCACGCGGCCCAGCCGTTCGCGCAACGCTGTGCCGGCGAGCACCGCGCCGGCCCGTGCCGTCACGTGGGCCACCAGGCGCGCCCCGCCCGGCCCGGTCTGCACCGTGACCACCGCCTCGGCGACGCCGGGTTGCGCCAGCAGTTGCGCCTCGACCTCGCCGGGCTCGATGCGAAAGCCGCGCAGCTTGACCTGCTGGTCGATGCGGCCCAGGTATTCGAGTTGTCCATCGGCGCCCCAGCGCACCAGGTCGCCGGTGCGGTACAGGCGGCCGCCCCGCGCATCGAACGGGTCGGCGACGAAGCGCTCGGCCGTCAGCGCCGCGCGGCCCAGGTAGCCGCGCGCGAGGCCTGCACCGCCCAGGTACAGCTCGCCGACCGCACCCGGCGGCAGCCGGTTCAGGTCGGCATCGAGCACCTGCGCCGTGCGGTCGCCGCACGGCCGGCCGATCGGCGTGTAGGCGGCTTCGGGCAGCGCCGCATCGCCGCGCGCCTTCCACAGCATCGGCGTGACCACCGCCTCGGTCGGGCCGTAGCCGTTGATCAGCAGGCCGGGCCTCAGGTGTTCGCGCACCGCCTGCAGCGCCGCGCGCGGCATGGCCTCGCCGCCGAACGAGATCAGCGCGAGGGGCGGCACGTCGCCCTGCTCCTTCGCGCCCTGCGCCAGCGCCTGCAGGTAGGCGGGCGGGAAGCCGGCGTTCGTGATGCGATGCGCACGCATCGCATCCAGCGTCTGCGCCGGCGTCCAGAGCGCGTCGTCGCGCAGCAGCAGCGAGGCGCCGCAGCCCAGCACCGTCAGCAGCCGCTCGTGCGCGCCGTCGAAGGAGAACGACAGGAAATGAAGCTCGCGGGTGTGCGGGCCCATCTCGTACAGCCCGGCTGTTGCCTGGCAGTGCATCGCGAGCGGGCCGTGCGTGACGGCCACGCCCTTGGGGCGGCCGGTCGAGCCCGAGGTGTAGATGACGTAGGCGAGGCTGCCGGGGTGCAGCGGCACCGCCAGGTCGTGCGCGGGTTCGCCGTCGAGCGGCAGCGTGTCGAGTTCGAGCACCGGCAGCGCGCGGTCGCCGGCGATGCGCTGGTGCAGCGCACGGGTGGTCAGCAGCAAGCTGGCCCCGCTGTCGTCGAGCATGAAGCCCAGGCGCTCGGCGGGATGCTCCGGGTCCAGCGGCAGGTAGGCACCGCCGGCCTTCAGCACCGCCAGCAACGCGACCACGAGTTCCACCGAGCGCGGCAGCGCCACCGCGACGCGGGCCTCGGGACGCACGCGCAGGCGGTGCGCCAGGCGATTCGCGCGCCGGTTCAGCTCGGCGTAGCTCACCGCCTCGTCGCCATGGATGACGGCAGGCGCATCCGGTTGCTCGGCCGCCCGGCGTTCGAACAGCCGATGCACGTAGCCCGGATGCCAATCCGGGGTTTGTCCGACAGATCCCGGATTGGCGTCCGGGCCACGGAACAGTTCGACCTCCCCCAGCCGTGTCTGCGGGCGCTCCGCCAGCGCCGTCAACACCACCAGGTACAAGCGCGCGAGCCGCGCGATCGTCTCGGCCGCGAACAACCCGTCCGCATGGCTGAACACCGCCCGCACCTGCCCATCGGGCCGCTCGATCGTGTCCAGCGCCAGCTCGAACTGCGCCGCCGGCGCGCCCAGCGCCTGTTCCTGCACCACCAACCCCGGCAACTGCGCGCGCCAGCCGTCGTCCTTGCGCTGGTGGTTGTAGAGCACCTGGAACAGCGGGTGCGTGCCCAGGCTGCGCTCCGGCTGCAACGCGTCGACCAGCTGCTCGAACGGCAGGTCGGGATGCGCCTGCGCGCCCAGCGCCGCATCGCGCGCCTGCTGCAGCACCTGCGCCAGGCGCAGCCGCCCATGCAGCTCGTTGCGCAGCACCTGCGTGTTGACGAAGAAGCCGACCAGACCCTCGGTCTCGGGCCGCTGCCGGTTCGCCATCGGCACGCCGACGCGCACGTCGTGCTGCCCGGTCCAGCGCGCCAGCAGCGCCTGCCAGCCGGCCAGCAGCGCGATGAACAGCGTCGCGCCTTCCGCCTGCGCACGCCGGCGCAGCGCCTGCAGCAGCGCGGCCGGCAGCTCGATCGCGTGCTGCGCCGCGCGGTAGCGGCCATCGGCGCGACGCGGCCGGTCGGCCGGCAGTTGCAGCACCGGCTGCTCGCTGCCGAGCTGCGCCGTCCAGTACGCGAGCTGCCGCGCCTTCTCGCCGGCCTCCAGCCAGTGGCGCTGCCAGCGCGCGTAGTCGGCGTAGCGGATCGGCAGCGGCGGCAACACCGGTGCCCCGCCGGCCAGCCGCGCCCGGTACTGCGCGACAAATTCGTCGACGATCACCTGCAGCGACGCGCCGTCGGAGACGATGTGGTGCATCACGACCGCCAGCACGTGCTCGTCCGCGGCGACGCGCAGCAGCGCCAGCCGCAGCAGCGGGCCGCGCTCCAGGTCGAACGGCGTCTCGGCGATGCGCTGCAGCGCGTCGGCGAGACCGCCTTCGTCCACCGCGTCGACGTCGATGCCGACCTCGGCCGCCGGCAACACGACCGGCCTCGCCAGGCCCTCCGGCGTCGCCTCGAACACGGTGCGCAGCGACTCGTGCCGCTCGACCAGCGCCGAGAAGCTCGCGCGCAGCGCCGCCACGTCGAGCCGGCCCTGCAGCCGCAGCGCACCGGCGACGTGGTACGCGGTGCTCGCCGGATCGAGCCGCCACAGGAACCACTGCCGCGCCTGCGCGTACGCCAGCACGGCCGGCTGCTCCTCCACCGCGACGATGGGCAGGCGCCCGAAGTCGATCCCCTGCTCGCGCAGGCGCGCCAGGAAGGCGCCCTGCTTGTCGACCGGCAGACGCGCAAAGCGCGCGGCGATCTCCTGCTTCCTGGCCTGCATTCAGTTCTCCAGCGACACGAGCCAGTCGGCCATGCGATCCAGCGATTCATCGTCGGCGGCCGGCGCCGCCCGTTGCACGGCCGCGGCCAGCGAGGCCAGCGAGCCGTGCTCGAAGACCTCGCGCAGCGGCATCGCCACCTGCAGCCGCGCCTCGATGCGCGACTGCACGCGCAACGCCGCCAGCGAATGGCCGCCGAGCTCGAAGAAGCGGTCGCCGCGCCCCACCCGCTCGATGCCCAGCACCTCGGCCCAGATGGCGGCGAGCGCGGCCTCGATCTCGCCGCGCGGCGCCTCGAAGGGACGTGCCGCGACGCCCGCCTCGGGCAGCGCGTTGCGGTCGATCTTGCCGTTGGCGTTCAGCGGCAGCCCGTCGAGCACCACGATCGCACCCGGCAGCATCGCGTCGGGCAGCTGCTGCGCCAGTTGCGCGCGCAGCCCGACGCCGTCGAGCGACGCGCCCGACACGTAGCCGACGAGCCGCGGCCCGTCGGCCGCCGGCCGCGCGACCACCACCGCCTCGCGCACGCCGGGCTGCGCCAGCAGCGCGGCCTCGATCTCGCCGAGCTCGATGCGCACGCCGCGGATCTTCACCTGGTGATCCAGCCGGCCCAGGTACTCCAGCTGGCCGTCGCGGCGCCAGCAGGCCAGGTCCCCGGTGCGGTACAGCCGTTCGCCGGCGGTGCCCAGCGGGTCGGCCACGAAGCGCTCGGCGGTCAACCCCGGCCGGCCGAGGTAACCGCGCGCAAGCCCGATGCCGCCCAGGTAGAGCTCGCCCGGCACGCCAGGCGGCACCGGGTTCATGCCCCCATCGAGCACCCACGCGCTCGTCGCCGAGATCGGCCGGCCGATCGCGACCGCACTGCGGCCGTCGTCGCGGCAGGTCCAGTGCGTCACGTCGATGGCCGCCTCGGTCGGGCCGTACAGGTTGCAGAGCGCCGCTCGCGGCAGGCGCCGCAGCAGCTCGTCCTGCACCGACGCCGGCAGCGCCTCGCCGCTGCAGACGATGCGGGCCAGGCTGTCGCAGCGCTCGACCTCGGCATGCGCCAGGAAGGCCTGCAGCATCGACGGCACGAAATGCAGCGTCGTCACGCGCTCGCGCCGGATCAGCGCCGCCAGCTTTGCGGGCTCGCGGTGCGCGCCCGGCGCGGCGATCGCCAGGCGCGCGCCGACCATCAGCGGCCAGAAGAACTCCCACACCGAGACGTCGAAGCCGAACGGCGTCTTCTGCAGCACGGTGTCGTGGCGCGTCAGCCCGTAGGCCTGCTGCATCCACGCCAACCGGTTGTGCAGCCCGCGGTGGTGGTTGGCCGCGCCCTTGGGCCGGCCGGTCGAGCCGGAGGTGTAGATCACGTAGGCCAGGTGGTCGCCGTGCAGCGCAACGTCCGGATCGGTGTCCGGTCCGTCCTGCGACGCCTCGACGTCGAGGACCCGCACCGCGCTGGCCGGCATGCGCTCGCGCAGCCGGGCCTGCGTCAGCAGCAGCGCGATGCGGCTGTCGTCGATCATCCAGGCCAGCCGTTCGGCCGGATGCTCCGGGTCCAGCGGCACGTAGGCGGCGCCGGCCTTCAGGATCGCGAGCAGGCCCACGACCATCTCGAACGAGCGCTCCATCGCGATGCCGACGCGCGTCTCGGGCCCGGCGCCTGCGGCGATCAGCCGGTGCGCCCAACGGTTGGCACGGCGGTTCAGCTCGCCGTAGCTCATCCTGTCGTCGCCGAAGCTCAAGGCCGGCGCCTCGGGGCGGGCCTGCGCCTGCCGTTCGAACAGCCGGTGCACCGGCGCCTCGTACGCATGGCGCTCGTCGTTGACGCTCCAGCGCCGCTGTCCTTCGCCCGGCAGCTCGACCTCGCCGACGCGGCCCTGCGGCCGGGCCACCAGCGCGCGCAGCAAGGCCTCGTAGTGGGCCGCCAGCCGCGCGATGGTGGCCGCGTCGAACAGCGCATCGGCGTAGCGGAAATCGGCGCGCAGGCTGCCGTCGTCCAGCTCCTGCGTCTCCAGCGTCAGCTCGAAGGGCGCGGCGCGCTCGGCCAGGTCGATGCGCCGCACCTGCAGCGCCGGCCAGCCGGCGGGCGCCTTGCCGCCCTGGCCAAGGTGGTTGAACATCACCTGGAACAGCGGCGTCACGTTCGGCAGGCGCGGCGGCCGCAGGGCCTCGACCAGGTGGTCGAACGGCAGGTCCTGGTGCGCCTGGGCCTCGAGCGCGGTGTCGCGCACCTGCGCCAGCAGCTCGCCCAGCGGGGTGTGCGCGGCGAGTCGCGCCGGCAGCACCAGCGTGTTGATGAAGAAGCCGACCACGCGCGCCGTCTCCGGCCGGTGCCGGCTCGCCACCGGCACGCCGACGCGCAGCTCGGGCTGGCCGGTGTGGCGGAACAGCAGGGCCTGGAAGGCCGCGAGCAGGCCCATGAAGAGCGTCGCTCCGCTGTCGGCAACGCGCTGCTTCAGCGCGGCCAGCAGGTCCGGCGGCAGGTCGAGGCGATGCCGGGCCGCGCCCGATCCGGATGCCGCGGTGCGCGGCCGGTCGGCCGGCAGGCTCAGCACGGCATGCGGCGCCGCGAGCTGCCGGCGCCACCAGGCCAGCTGCCGCTCGCCCTCGCCGTCGGCGAGCCACTGGCGCTGCCAGGCCGCGAAGTCGGCGTAGCGGATCTCGGGTGCCGGCAGCGCCGCGTCGCGCCCGTCGAGCGCCGCGGCATACAGCTGCGCCAGCTCGTCCAGCATCAGCTCGACCGACCAGGCATCGCAGACGATGTGGTGCAGCATCAGCAGCAGCTGGTGCTCGCCGGGAGCGGTGCGCAGCAGCGCGCCGCGCAGCAGCGGCCCGCGGCGCAGGTCGAAGGCGCTGCGCGCGACCTGCTGCACCGTCTCGCGGTGGCGCGATGCGCGCGCCGCGTCGTCCAGCGTCGCGAGGTCGATCGACGGAAGGTCGATGTCGACCTTTTCCAGCACCACCTGCTCCAGCACCCCGCCCTCGCCTTCGCGGAAGACGGTGCGCAGGCCCTCGTGGCGCCGCACCAGCGAGCGCAGCGCCTGCAGCAGCGCCGGCACATCCAGCGGCCCGGACAGGCCCAGCCCGCCGCCCACGTGGTACGCGGTGTTGCCCGGCGCCAGCTGCCACAGGAACCACTGGCCCTGCTGCGCAATGGACATCGGCGCCACCGCGCCGGTGGTGCTGCGCGCGATCGCCGTGGACGCTTGCGCCTGGCCGCCGATCGCGGCCGCGAGCGCGGCCAGCGTCGGCGCCTTGAAGAACGCCGCCGGATGCAGCTCGACGCCGTGCGCCTTGCGCACCCGCGCGAGCAGGCGGATCGCCAAGAGCGAATCGCCGCCCAGCTCGAACAGGTTGTCGTCGCGGCCGATCGGCGCGATGCCGATCAATTCGGTCCACAGCGCCGCGAGGCTGTCCTCCAGCGCGCCTTCGGGCGCGGCATAGGCCGTAGGCAGCACCGGCCGCGGGTGGCCCGCCCGAGCCGGCGCGGCCGGCAGGTCCTCGATCGCGGCCAGCATGCCCTTGTCCAGCGGGCCGAGCCGGCGCTGCAGCGGCGTCACCGACACCACGGTCTGTGGCAGGTCCGGCCCGTTGACGATGCGCTCGAAGGCGGCAACGCCGCTGCGCTCGTCCAGGCCCACGCCGTCGGGCATGTCCATGTCGAGCGCGATGCCGACGTCGCGCCACGCGTCCCAGTTGACCGAGAACAGCGGCGGCCCCTCGGCACGCCGCGACGCGACGGCCAGCGCATCGAGGAAGGCATTGGCGCCGGCATAGTCGCTGCGGCCCAGGCCGCCGATCAGGCTCGCGACCGACGAGCACAGCACGACGAAGTCCAGCGGCTCGCCGCGCAGTGCCGCCAGCAACGCCTGCGTGCCCTGGATCTTCGGCGCGAAGGCGGCTTCCACCAGCGCCCGCGTGCGCTGCGCGATCATGCCGCGGCCCGGCTGCACGACCGCGTGCACGACGCCCTGCACCGGGCCGAAGCGCCGGTGCACCGCCGCCAGTGCGTCGCGCAGCTGGCCCGCGTCGTTGACGTCGGCCGCGAGCGTCAGCACCTCGGCCCCGCTCGCTTCCAGCGCGAGCAGTTGCTGCAGCCGGCGGCGCAACACCACCGGCTGGCCTTCATCGTTCGCCAGGCGCTCCCACTCGGCACGCACAGGCAGCGGCGTGCGCCCCAGCAGCACCAGCTTCGCCTGCCAGGCCGACGCGAGATGGCGCGCCAGCGCCAGCCCGACGCCGCCCAGCCCGCCGGTGATCAGGTAGACGCCACCGCGGCGCAGCCGCTGGCGGACCGGCAGACCGCCCGGCAGCGGCTCGTAACGCTTGATCCAGCGGTGCGGGCCGCGCCATGCGACCACCGCGTCGTCGCTGCCCGCCTCGTCGACCAGGCGCTGCGCCAGCCGGTCCTCGGCCTCGCTCTCGGGTGCCGGTAATTGCACGTCGACGACGCGACGTGCGAGCTGTGGCAGCTCCTGGCCCATCACCTTCGCGATGCCGAGCAGCGTCGCCTTGCCGGGCGACAGCGGCTCGAGCCCGGTGACGTCCTCGACCCCGTCGGTGACGACCGTCAGCGCGAGCGGCGCCGGATGCGCCTCCAGCGCCTGCGCCAGTGCGAGCAGGCTCAGGTAGCCGGTGTCGAGCGACTCGTTGCCGAGGCTCCACAGGTGCAGCACGCGGGTCAGCGGTGCGTCGGCCTGCAGCGCGCGCAGCAAGGCCTCGATGTCGGCGCGCTCGGCCGGCCGCACGCTGTACTGCTGCGCCGCACCGCGCTCGAAGCGCGCCCCCGGTTGCGCAAACGACACGCGTGCGCCGCGCCGCCGCAGCTGGGCCAGCACGCTGGCCGTGATGCTGTCGACCTGGCCCAGAACCAGCACGTGGCCGGGCGCGGCATCGGCCGGCTCGGTCGGTGCCGTGCGCTGCCAGGATGGTGCGTAGAAGATGTCGCCGGCCGACTGGGCGGGCTCGCCGGCCTCGACCCAGTAGCGTTGGCGTTGGAAGGCATAGGTCGGCAGCGGCACGCGCCGCGGTGCAGGACCTTCGCGCCATGCATCCCAATCGATCGCGACCCCGGCCACCCAGGCCGCAGCCACCGTGCCCGCCAGTTGCTGCGCATTGCGCGCCTGCTGCTGCGGATGCGCCTGGCTGGCCCAGATTCCGCGTGCCGCCGCGCTGGCCGGGTGCTGGCGTGCCAGGCCCGACAGCGTGGCACCCGGGCCGACTTCGAGCAAGGCCCGTCCCGGCACCGCGAACACCGCGCGCAGCCCGTCGACGAAGCGCACCGCGCCGCGCAGGTGGCGGCCCCAGTAATGCGGGTCCACCGCCTCTTGCGCGGTGATGGTCCGGCCGGTCGCGTTGGAGATGAACGGCAGCTGCGGCGCCTGCCGCGGCACCGCGGCGATCGTGCGCTCGAGCTCGGCGACGATGGGTTCGACCATCGCCGAATGCGAGGCGATGCCCACGTGCAGACGACGCGGCGGGTGGCCGGCGTCGCGCAGCCGCGCCTCCACGCGCTCGATCGCGTCGACCGGCCCGGCCAGCACGCACAGCTGCTCGCCGTTGACCGCCGCGAGGTCGCAGCCGTCGCCCAGCCACGGCGCCAGCTCGGCCTCGGCCAGCGGCACCGACGTCATCGCACCGGCCGGCAGCGATTGCATCAGCCGGCCGCGCACCGCCACGATGTGCAGCGCATCCTCGAGCCGGAACACGCCGGCCAGGCAGGCCGCGACATACTCGCCCAGGCTGTGGCCGATCATCAGCGACGGCGTTGCGCCCAGGCTCATCCACCAGCGCGCCAGCGCGTACTCGATGACGAACAGCGCCGGCTGCGTCAGCTCGATGCGGGCCAGGCGCGCCTGCGCCGCCGCCTCGTCGGCTTCGGCGGGGTACAGGATCTCGCGCAGGTCCAGCCCGAGTTCCGGCACCAGCAGCTCGCAGCAGCGGTCGATCTCGCCGCGAAACAGCGCGCTGCGCCGGTACAGGGCTTCGCCCATGCGCACGTGCTGGGCGCCGCCGCCCGGGAACAGGAACACCAGCTCGGGCGCCTGGCCGACCGGCGGGCCGGCCGGCTCGGGCGCTTCAAGCATCTGCGCCGCCAGCGCCGGCGCGTTCGCGACCACGGCACTGCGGCGTGCGAACGCTTGCCGCCCGGCTTGCAGCGTGTGCGCGACCTCGGCCAACGCCTGTTCCGGATGCGCCTGCAAGTGGGCCGCCAGGCGCTGCCGCGCCATGCGCAAGGCCGCCTCGTCGCGTGCCGCGAGCGGCAGCACCTGCCAGTCGCCGTCGTCGCGGGCCGGTTCCGCGGCCGGCGCCTCTTCCAGCACCACGTGCACGTTGGTCCCGCCGATGCCGAAGCCGCTGACCCCGGCGCGCCGCGGTGTCGCGCCTTCGGGCCAGGGCCGGGCCTCGGTGTCGACGCGGAACGGGCTGGCCGCGAAATCGATCTGCGGGTTCGGCCGCTCGAAGTTCAGGCTCGGCGGCAGCGTGCGGTGCTTCAGCGCCAGCACGGCCTTGATCAGCCCGGCGATGCCGGCCGCCGCGTCCAGGTGGCCGATGTTGGTCTTGACCGAGCCGAGCGCGCAGAAGCCGCGCCGTGCGGTGCCGGCCCGGAAGGCCTGCGTCAGCGCCGCCACCTCGATCGGGTCGCCGAGCACCGTGCCGGTGCCGTGCGCCTCGACGTAGCCGATGCTGTCGGCCGGCACGTCGGCCACCAGCTGGGCGGCGCGGATCACGTCGGCCTGGCCGCGCACGCCGGGTGCGGTGAAGCCGACCTTGTCCGCGCCGTCGTTGTTGGCGGCCGAGCCCTTGATCACCGCATGCACGGTGTCGCCGTCGCGCAGCGCATCGTCCAGGCGCTTCAGCACCACGAGACCTGCACCGCTGCCGATCAGCGTGCCGGCGGCCTGCGCATCGAAGGCGCGGCAATGGCCGTCCGGCGACAGGATCGCGCCGGCCTGGTGCCGGTAGCCGCCGTCCTGCAGCAGGTTCAGCCACACGCCGCCGGCCAGCGCCATGTCGCAATCGCGGGCCAGCAGCGCCTGGCACGCGGTGTGGACCGCCACCAGCGAGGTCGAGCATGCGGTTTGCAGCGTGACCGCCGGGCCGCGCAGGTTCAGCTTGTAGGCGACGCGGGTGCACAGCGAGCCGGGCGAGTTGCCGCTCATCAGGCTCAGCAGCTCGGCGATCTGCCCGGTGGCCGCGCCGCCGAGCGACGGCAGCAGGTGCTGCATCAGGTACAGGTTGGGTCCGTCGCCGGCATACACGCCGACCGGCACGTCGATGCGCTCGGCCGCGTGGCCGGCGTGTTCCAGCGCCTCCCACGCGCATTCGAGGAACAGCCGCTGCTGCGGGTCGAGCTGCTCGGCCTCGCGCGGGGTGTAGCCGAAGAAGCCGGCGTCGAACAGGCCGATGCCGTCGAGTCGCACGCCGGCCTTCACGAACGACGGGTCGTCCAGCGTCGCCTGCGGCACGCCGCGCGCGCGCAACTCGTCGTCACTGAAGCGGGTCACGGACTCGACGCCGTCGCGGATGTTGCGCCAGAAGCTGTCGACGTCGGGCGCGCCGGGGAAGCGGCCGGCCAGGCCGACGATCGCGATCTCGATGCCGGTCGTCTGCGGAGTGAGCATCAGGAAATCCTCTCTGTGGGCCGGCGACGCTGCAGCAGCGCGGCGCGCCGTTGCCGGGCCCGTTCATCGTTGGCATCGGCCGCGGCGGTGTGGGTCGCCGGCCCCTGCGCCAGCCACTGCGCCAGCGCATCGAGCGTCGGGTACTTGAACAGGTCGACCAGCTGCACCGCCGGGTCCAGCCGCTCCTGCAGCAGCCGGTGCGCGCGGACCAGCAGCAGCGAATGGCCGCCGCGGTCGAAGAAGTTGTCGTGCAGGCCGACCTGCTCGACGCCCAGCACCTCGCGCCAGATCGCGGCCAGCGTTTCGGCCACCGCGCCCTGCGGCGCGACGAAGGCCTGGTCGCTGTCGAACACCGGCTCGGGCAGCGCGTGGCGGTCGACCTTGCCGTTCGGCGTCAGCGGCAACGCGTCGAGCACGGCGATCGCACCCGGCACCATGTAGTCCGGCAGCCTCTGCCCCAACTCGCGGCGCAGCGCGGCGGTGTCGATCGGCTGCCCGGCATGCGGCGCGACGCACGCGACCAGGCGCATGCCGGCCGGGCCGGGCCTTGCGAGCACCACCGCATCGCGCACCTGCGGCCGGGCCAGCAGTTGCGCCTCGACCTCGCCGAGTTCGATGCGGAAGCCGCGCACCTTCACCTGGTGGTCGATGCGGCCCAGGTAATCGAGCTGGCCCTGCGCATTCCAGCGCACCAGGTCGCCGGTGCGGTACAGGCGCCCGCCCTGCGGATCGAAGGGGTCGGCGACGAAGCGCTCGGCCGTCAGCGCCGGGCGCTTCAGGTAGCCGCGCGCCAGGCTCACGCCGCCCAGGTACAGCTCGCCGGGCACGCCGGCCGGCACCGGGTTCAGGTCGGCATCGAGCACGCGCGCCTGCGTGTCGGTGATCGGCCGGCCGATCGGCACCTGGCTGCGGCCGTCGGCGCGGCAGGTCCAGTGCGTCACGTGGATCGTGGTCTCGGTCGGGCCGTAGAGGTTGTACAGCGTGGCCTGCGGCAGGCGCTGCGCGACCTCCTTCTGCACCTCGGCCGGCAAGGCCTCGCCGCCGACGACGACGCGGCGCAGCGGCAGCCGGCCGTCGCCGCCGCGCACCAGCGGCTGCTGCAGGAAGGCCTGCAGCATGCCCGGCACGAAGTTCAGCGTCGTGACGCGCTGCGCCAGGATCAGCCGCGCCAGGCGCGCCGGATCGCGGTGCTCGCCCGGCTCGGCCAGCACCAGCCGCGTGCCGGTGGTCAGCGGCCAGAACATCTCCCAGGCCGAGACGTCGAAGCCGAACGCGGCCTTGTGCAGCACCGCATCGTCCGCATCGAGGCGGTAGGCCTGCTGCATCCAGGCCATGCAGCTCGCGAGCGCCTGGTGCCGCACCGCCGCGCCCTTGGGCTGGCCGGTGGAACCGGAGGTGTAGATCACGTAGGCCAGTTGCTCGCCGTGCACCTCGACCTGCAGGTCGTGCGCGGGCTCGGCGGTGGTGTCCAGCGTGTCCAGCGCGAGCACCGGCACGCCGGCCGCGGGCTGCGCCGCGCCCTGCACCAGCAGCAGCGCGACGCCGCTGTCGGCCGCCATCCAGGCCAGGCGCTCGGCCGGCAGTTCGGTGTCGAGCGGCACGTAGGCGCCGCCGGCCTTCAGGATCGCGAGGATGCCCACCATCATCTCGACCGAGCGGCCGAGCGCGACGCCGACCAGCGTCTCGCGGCGCACGCCCAGCGCAACCAGGCGGTGCGCGAGGCGGTTGGCGCGCTCGTTCAGCTCGGCGCGGCTCAGCACCTGGCCGGCGAAGACCAGCGCCGGCGCTTGCGGCTGCGCGCGCACCTGGTGCTCGAACGACCGGTGCACCGGCAGCCACTCGTCGAAGCGCTGCGCATCGACACCCCAGTCGCGCAACTGCGCATGCTCGCCGGCCGACAGCAGGTCGACGTCGCCGAGCGCCTGCGCCGGCTGCTGCACGATGGCCTGCAGCAGCGCGACGTAGTGCGTCGCCAGGCGCTCGATCGTCGGCGCATCGAACAGCTCGGCGGCGTAGACGAAGGACAACGCCAGCGGGCCGTCGGGGCGCTCGCGCACCTCGAGCGCGAGTTCGAACTGCGCCCCCGCTGGCGGCAGCGGCAAGGCCTCGACCGCGAGCCCGGGCAGCCGCGCCAGCGCCCGCGGGTCTTCGCCGAAGTGGTTGAACATCACCTGGAACAGCGGGCTGTGGCTCAGGCTGCGCTCGGGCTGCAGCGCCTCGACCAGCTGGTCGAACGGCAGGTCGGGATGGGCCTGTGCGCCCAGCGAGGCGTCGCGCGCCTGCGCCACCAGCTGCGCCAGGCTGAGCCGGCCGCCGACGCGGTTGCGCAGCACCAGCGTGTTGACGAACAGGCCGATCAGCGCCTGGGCCTCGGCGCGCTGCCGGTTCGCGAACGGCACGCCGATGCGCACGTCGGCCTGCCCGGTGTGGCGGTGCAACAGCCCCTGCAGGCCGGCCAGCAGCAGCATCGACCGCGTCGCGCCGTGCAGCGGCGCGGCCCGGTCCAGCCCCTGGCACAGTGCGTGCGGCAGCTCGAAGGCGTGGCGCGCGGCGCGGTAGTTCGCCTGCGGGCGGCGCGGGTGGTCGGTGGCCAGCGCGAGCACCGGCTCGGCCGCGCCGTCGTGGGCCAGCTGTTCGCGCCACCAGGCCAGCTGGCGTGCGGCCTCGCCGGCCGCCAGCGTCTCGCGCTGCCAGGCGGCGTGGTCGGCGTACTGCACGCGCGGCGGCGGCGCTGCCGACGTGCCGGCGTAGCCGCTCGCGAGTTCGTCGACCAGCAACTGCATCGATGCGCCATCGGACACGATGTGGTGCATCACGACCCACAGATGGTGTTCGCGTTCGGCGACCTGCCGCACGCCCACGCGCCACAGCGGGCCGCGCGCCAGGTCGAAGGGCTGCGCGCCCGGGTCGCCCTGTGCCAGCTGCACCGGCAGCCTCGCGTGGATCCGCTGGACCGGCGTGCCGTCGGCGGCCAGCTCGAACGTGGTGCGCAGCGATTCGTGGCGGCGCACCAGCGCATCGAGCGAGGCCTGCAGCGCCTCGGTGTCCAGCACACCGGCCAGGCGCAGCCCCAGGCTCACGTGGTAGGCCGTGCTCGACGGATCGAGCTGCCACAGGAACCACTGGCGCTGCTGCGCATGCGACAGCGGCAGCGGGCCGGCACGGCGCTGTGCATCGAGCACCGGGATCGGCGGCAGGTCGCCCGCCTGCCGCACCCGCTGCGCCTGGTCGGCCAGCGTCGGAAAGGCGAACACGTCGGACGGCGCGAACGCGATGCCCCAGCGCTCGCCGATGCGCGCAGCCAGTTGCACCGCGCTCAGCGAGTTGCCGCCGGCGGCGAAGAACGGCGTGTCGCGTCCCGGCGAGACCGCGCGCGGCAGCACCTGTTGCCACAGCCCGGCCAGTGCGGCCTCGATGTCGTCCAGCGGCCCGGCCGCGACCGCCTGCGCCCCTTCGCGCACCGCGAACGCATCCAGCGTGCCGCGTTGCCAGCCTTCACGGCAGGCGCGCCGCTGCAGCTTGCCGCTGGAGGTGCGCGGCAGCGCGCCCGGGTTCAGCAGCAGCGCCACCGACACCGGCTCGCGGCAGACGCCGGCACAGGCGCGGCTCAGCGCCTCGACCAGCGCGTCGACCGAGAGGCGCTTCTGCAGGCCGCGCGACACCTCGAGCGCAACGCCGATGCCTTCGCCGCCGTCGGGCCGCGGCACCGCGAACGCCGCGACGCGCCCGGCCCGCGCGGCCTCGACCTCGGCCTCGATCGCGCGCTCGATGTCCTGCGGGTAGACGTTCTGGCCGCGCACGATGACCAGGTCCTTCAGCCGGCCGGTGACGCTGAGCTCGCCACCCTGCACGAAGCCGAGATCGCCGGTGCGCAGCCAGCGCCGGCCGGCCCGCTCGATGAACGTGGCCTCGCTCTCCTCGCGGCGCTGCCAGTAGCCTTGCGCGATGCTGGCGCCGGCCACGTGGATCTCGCCGACCTGCCCGTCGGGCCGCGGCCGCAGCGTCTGCGGATCGACGATCTCGACCTGGTGCAGCGGCGGCACGCGACCGCAGCTGACGAGCGTGACCGCGTCGTCGGGGTCGTCGCCGCCGGCCGCCTGCGCGAGGCCGTTCGCCAACGCCTGCGCGTCGAACGACGGCGCCCGCATGCCCTGCCCGCGCTTTGCGCCCGAGACGAACAGCGTCGCCTCGGCCAGCCCGTAGCACGGGAACAGCGCCCGCGCATCGAAGCCGGCCGGCGCGAAGCGTTCGACGAAGCCCTGCAGCGTGTCGTGCCGCACCGGCTCGGCGCCGGAGAACGCGACGCGCCAGCTCGACAGGTCGAGCGCCGCGACCTGCGTGTCCTTGATGCGGTCCAGGCACAACCGGAACGCGAAGTCCGGCGCGCCGCTGATGGTGCCGCGGTGCCGCGCGATCGCCTCCAGCCAGCGCACCGGCCGCTCCAGGAAGAACTGCGGCGCCATCAGCACGGCCGGGATGCCGCGGTGCAGCGGCTGCAGCAGCCCGCCGATCAGGCCCATGTCGTGGTACAGCGGCAGCCAGCTGACGAAGACGTCGTCGGCCCCGACCTCGAAGCCCTGCCCGATCGCCCGCTCGTTGGCCATCAGGTTGCCGTGGCTCACCATCACGCCCTTGGGCGCCGCGGTCGAGCCGGAGGTGTACTGCAGGAAGGCGATGTCGCCGTCATGCGGTGAATGCGCGCGCCACAGGTCGGCGCCGCTGCTGCTTTCCGATCCGTCCAGCACCATCGTCGCGCAGCCCGGGATGGCGTCACCGACCCGCGACAGTGCCGCGGGCGTGGCGAGCAGGCCCTGCGGCTGCGCATCCTGCGCGATGCCGACGAGCCGCGCCAGATGCTGCGGCCGCGCCGATTCGGGCGGGAACACCGGCACCGCGATCAGCCCGGCGTACAGGCAGGCGAAGAACGCGACGACGTAGCGGTCGTCGTTGCCCAGCAACAGCAGCACGCGCTCGCCGGGTGCGAAGCGGCGCTGCAGCCGTGCCGCCAGCGCGCGCACGCGCAGGTCCAGCTCGGCATAGGCGATCGGCGTGTCGCGCGCGCGGCCGTCGTCGCCGGCCGTGACGATGACCAGCGCTGTGTCGTGCGGTCGCGTGTCGGCCAGCCGGCGCAGGTGCAGGACGAAGTTGCGCGGTGAGGAGGTGTCCATCATCGTCCATCCTTGTGGCCGTGCGGCTCGGCCATCGCGACGACCACCTTGCGCGGGCCCTTGAACGGCGCGCGCGCATGCGCGGCCAGCATGTTGTCCAGCATCAGCACGTCGCCCGCCTGCCAGCGGAACGTCACGGTCTCGGCGGCCAGCACCGCGCGCACCTCGTCGAGCAGCGCATCGGGCATCGGCGAGCCGTCGGCGAAGCAGGTGGTGCGCGGCAGGTGTTCGGCGCCCAGCAGGTCCTCCAGCGATTCGCGCACGTCGGCCGGCAGGTTGGACGCATGGAACAGGTGCGCCTGGTTGAACCACACCGTCTCGCCGGTGCGCGGGTGCACCGCGGTGGCCTGGCACAGCTGCGTGGTGCGCAGGCCGCCGTCGGCCTTCCATTCGAACGAGATGCCCTGGCGTGCGCAATAAGCCTCGACCGCGGCGCGGTCGGCCGTGTCGAAGACCTGCTGCCACGGCAGGTCGAACTCGCCGTAGTTGCGCACGTACAGCACGCCGGGCTCGAAGCGGCGGCGGATCGCCTCGGGCATGCGGCGGTGGATGGCGCGGCTGTCGGCGATCGGCGTCTCGCCGCCTTCGGGTGCCGCGGTGACGCAGTGGAACCAGATCTTCATCGGCCACTCGCGGGTGTAGGCCTGCTCGTTGTGCAGCGGGATGTGCTGGTCGGCCGGGTACTCGGTGGAGGTGTAGACGCCGCCACCGACCGCGCTGCGCGGCGTGGAGCCGAACTCGTAGCCCAGCAGCGGGTGGCCGAAGGATGCGGCGAAGCCGCGGAAGGCCTCGACCGACGGCACGTCGAAGCCGCGCAGCAGCACGCCGCCGACGGTCGCGAGCAGGCCGTCGATGTCGGCGCGCAGCCACGGGAAGGCGTCCTGCAGCGATTCGCCGGAACGCGAAGGCGTCAACAGCACCGGCAGGGTCGGCTTCATGCGAAGGCCTCCGAGCGCAGCGCCTGCATCTCGCGCAACAGCGCGGCCAGCAGCTGCGGCTCGCTCCGGCGGATGAAGAAATGCCCGCCGTCCAGCCAGGTCAGCGAGAACAGCGTGCGTGCCTCGCGTCGCCACGCGGCGATGCGCGGCGCGGCGATCTCGTCCTGGCGGCCGCCGAAGGCATGCAGCGGCATCGTCAACGGTGGGCGCGGCGCGTCGGGCACGCTGGCGCAGACGCGGTAGTCGGCGCGCAGCGCGTCCAGCGTGATGCGCAGCATCTCGGGGCTCTCGAACACCTCGTCGGGCGTGCCGCCCTGGCGGCGCAGGTCGGCGACCAGTTGCGCATCGCTGTCCTTGTGCGCGAAGCGCAGCGGGTCGCGCTGCGTCGGCGCCGGGCAGCCGGAGACGAACAGGGCCGCCGGCAGCGTGCCTTGCTGCTCGCGCAGCCGGTGCGTGAGGCCCCAGGCCAGCAGAGCGCCCATGCTGTGGCCGAACAGCATGAAGCGGCCAGCCAGCGCGGCGGCGTGTTCGTCGCGCAGGCGCTCGACCAGCGTCTCGAAGTCTTCGACGAAGGGGTCACCGAGGCGCGCACCGCGGCCCGGCAGTTCGATCGGCAGCACCTGCACCCACTCGGGCAGCAGGCGCCGCCAGCGCAGGTACATGACGGCACTGGCGCCGGCACAGGGCAGGCACAGCAGCGTGACGCGCGCCGCCTGCATCAGTTTGCCGTCGGCGTGGCCGCCTGCGCGTCCATCCAGCGGCGCAGCGACTGCGGGCGCATGTCGGTCCAGGCCGCGTCGACCCAGGCCAGCACGGTCTTCTTGTCGCCGCTGACGCCGGGCACCAGGGTCCAGCCGGAGGGCACGGCCTTCCAGTGCGGCCAGAGCGAGTACTGGTCTTCGTGGTTGACGAGGACGACGAAGGTTTCGTCCTCGCGGTCAAAGCAGCTGGTGGACATGGCGTGGCCCGTGCGGTGGATGAAGGGTGTGCGCATTCGTGCGCCCTGCCTTTCATGACGAGCCAGCTCGGAGTTTGTTCAGCCCCCCAGTCGCTATCGCTCCTGCCCCCAAGGGACGCCACGCCAGGGGCCTGGCAAACCCAATTCCCCGGCGCGTTGCTTGATGTGCGCTTCGCTGCGCTTGCTCCGAACCCGGATTGGCATCCGGGCTACCAATTCCCGTAGCCCGGATGCCAATCCGGGTTGTTCGCACGACACCGCCAGTTCGGCAAAGGCGCGTGCGGGCAGGCTGGGGCGCGCCAATCAGGATGGAGCGCCGGAGCTGGCTGCTTTCAAGGCCCCGCGCGAAGCGCGATCGTGAAACTGACTTGTCGCCGACTGTTTGACCACAGCGAGCGCAGCGAGCGGCGGGAGTTTCGGCGACGGGCCTTGAAAGCAGGCAGCGCAGGGAAGTCCTCGCCCCCAGGGGCGAGGACCGCCCCATCCGGCGCGCCCCAGCCTGCCCGCACGCGCCTTTGCTCGCTCCGAAGCGGAAACAGAAACCCCGGATTGAATATCCGGGCTACCCGACCGAGGGATCCTCGTTGACCGGCGGCACCAGGCCGCCGAGCAGCCACAGGCGCGAGGCCTTCTGGTGTGCGGCCAGGTGGCGGGCGTCGTCGTCGAGCCAGCGCATCAACTCGTCGCGCTGGTCCTCGCTCAGCGGCTGTTCGTGCTCGCGGAGCACCCAGCGCCAGGCGGTCTGCCACACGGGGTCGTCGCTTTCGGGGTTGTCGGTGCTCATCGGGCCGGATTCTAGGACCCGCCCCGCGCCGCTACTCGGTGTCGAGCAGGTGCCGGCACCCCGCCAGCGCCTGCACCGCATCGCGGATCATCGTGTTGACCAGCGCCGCCGACACGCCCAGCCGCTCGCCGATCGCGCGCTGCGTCAGCCCGCCGACGCGGTACATCTCGAAGGCCTGGCGCGTGCGCGCCGGCAGCCTGCCGAGCACCGCATCGACGATCACCAGGTTCTGCCGGTTGATCGCGTACTGCTCCGGCGTGCCCTGCTGCGCCGCCACGTGCTCGCCGCTCTCGCCGTCGGCGAAAACGCCCGCCTCCAGCATCAGCCGGCGCCGGCAGTCGATCGCCAGGTTGCGCACCACCTGGAAGCAATAGCCCACCGGCTGCTGCACCGGCAGGCTGGCCGAGACGTCGGACAGTTTCAGGAACGCCTCCTGCACCACGTCTTCCGCCAGCTCGCGCCGGCCGGTGATCTTGTGCGCCAGCCCTTGCAGCTTGGCACGGTGCGCGACGAACGCACCCCCCAGGCCCGCAGGCTCGTTGCTGGTCATTGACACGCTCTACCCCCTGAAGCTCATCGTTGTTGTTGCGAATGATTCGCATTTTGATGGTTTGCGTCAAGGGATGGCCTATGGCCCTTGACGAGTCGGGGTCTGGCTTGTTCAGGCCAACAACTGCAGCAGCGTGTCCATGTCGACCGGCTTCACCAGGTGCTCGTCGAAGCCGTGTGCGGCCGATTTGACCCGGTCCTCGGCCTGCCCGTAGCCGGTCAGCGCGATCAGCCGCAGCGACTTGCGCCCGTCTCTCGCGCGGATGCGCTGCGCGAGCTCGTAGCCGTCCATCACCGGCAGGCCGATGTCGAGCACCGCGATGTCGACGCGCTCGGTCTCCAGCAGTTGCAGTGCCGACGGCCCGTCGTGCGCGACCACCGGCACGTGGCCCAGCGCGTCGAGCAGCGTGGCCATGGTCGTCGCGGCATCCTCGTTGTCGTCGACGATCAGCACGCGCCGCGCGCCCTTCGCCGGCGCCATCGCCCACGGCGCGGCGCCGGGCCGCGCCGCGGCGGGCACGTCGGCGCGGCGCAGCGGCAGGCGCAGCGTGAAGCGGCTGCCGCGCCCCGGCCCATCGCTCTGCGCGTCCAGCGTGCCGCCGTGCAGCGTCGCCAGGCTGCGCGCGATCGCCAGGCCCAGGCCGAGGCCGCCGTGCGGCCGGTTCAGCGCCTGCCGCTTGCCCTGCACGAAGGGCTCGAACACCACCGCCAGCTCGTCCGACGACATGCCGATGCCCTCGTCGGCGACCACCAGCAGCGCATCGCCGCCGTCGGCGCGCGCCTCGAGCAGCACATGGCCGCCGACCTCGGTGAACTTGGTCGCGTTGGTCAGCAGGTTGGAGACGACCTGGCCCAGCCGCACCGCATCGCCGTCCAGCGGCAGCGGCTCCTCGACCCGCACCTCCAGGCGCTGGCGCTTCTGCTCGAACAGCGGGCCGACGGTCTCGACCGCCTGGCCGATCACCCCGCCCAGGTCGAGCGGCGCGCGCTGCAGCTCGACGCGCCCGCGCGTGATGCGCGCCACGTCGAGCAGGTCGTCGACCAGCCGCACCATGTGGCGCACCTGGCGCTCGATGATGCCGCGCTCCTTCACGGCGGCGTCCTTCCAGTGCATGCGCATCAGGTGCAGCGCGGTCAGGATCGGCGCCAGCGGGTTGCGCAGCTCGTGGCCCAGCATCGCGAGGAACTCGTCCTTCGCGCGGCTCGCGTCCTCGGCCTGCTGGCGCGCCGTCAACTGGTCGGTCACCTCGTAGCAGACGACGGCGATCCTGCCGGGCACGTCGGCCCCGGGTTCGGTCAGCGGCTGGTAGACGAAGTCGAAGAAGCGCGTACCCAGCACCGCGTCCTTCGGGTCGGCCAGCCGCACCTCGAAGGCCTTGGCGAAATACGGCTCGCCGCTGCGCAGCACCTCGTCCATCAGCTCCTTCACGCCCTGGCCGTGCAGCTCGGGCATGGCCTGCAGCAGCGGCAGGCCGAGCAGCGGCCGATCGCCGATCAGGCGCCGGTAGTCGTCGTTCGCGTAGCTGAAGACGTGCTGCGGCCCATCGAGCAGCGCGACCGCCACCGGCGCGTTGTCGAACAGCTCGACCAGCCGGCGGTTCGCGGCATCCTTGATCGCATGCATCTGCTCGCGCACCAGCAGCACCTCGACGCGGGCCGCCAGCTCGCGCGCCGAGAACGGCTTGACCACGTAGTCGTCCGCGCCCTTGGCCAGGCCCTCCAGCCGCGCCTCCTCGCCGGCATGGGCCGACAGCAGGATCACCGGCAGCGTGCGCAGCGCCGCGTCGGCGCGGATGCGCTCCAGCAGGCCGTAGCCATCGAGCTGCGGCATCATGATGTCGGTCACGACGACGTCGGGACGCTGGCGCGCGATGGCCTCCAGGGCCTGCAGCCCGTCACCCGCCGTTTGCACGCGCCAGCGCGCGCCCAGCACGTTGCCGACGTAGCCGCGCATGTCGGCGTTGTCGTCGACCACCAGGATCGTCGCGGCGGGCGCACCGCCCGTCTCCACCGGGTGCAGCGGCGGCGGTGGCGCAGGCTCGACGCGCAGGCCGTCGTCGATGAAGGCGTCCAGCGCCACCGCGGCGACGGCGCCCGGCGCCGGCGCGCCGACGCGGTGCGCCGGCAGGTGCGCGGCTCCCAGCGGAACCACCACCTCGAAACTGCTGCCGCGCCCCGGTTCGCTGCGCACCGTGACGTTGCCGCCGTGCAGCTTCACCAGCTCCTTCACCAGCGCCAGGCCGATGCCGGTGCCTTCGTGCGAGCGCGAGCGCGCGCCGGCCACGCGGTGGAAGCGGTCGAACACGTGGGCCAGCGCCTGCGCATCCATGCCGATGCCGGTGTCGCGCACGCTCAGCACCGCGTCGCCGCCGCGGATCTGCAGCGACACCGCGATCTCGCCGTCGAAGGTGAACTTGAATGCGTTCGACAGCAGGTTCAGGACCACCTTCTCCCACATGTCGACGTCGACGTACACCGGGCTCGCCAGCGGCGCGCAGTCGACCGTGAAGCGCAGCCCGGCGTATTCGATCGCCGAGCGGAAGGCCGACGCGAAATCGCGCGTCAGCGCCGCCAGGTCGGTGGGCTGGAAGCTGGCCTCGACACGGCCGGCCTCGATGCGCGAGAACTCGAGCAGCGAGTTGACCAGCTTGCGCAGCCGCTCGCCATTGCGCAGCGCCAGGCGCATCGATTCCTGCAGCGCGTCCGGCAGCGCCGGGTGGCGCAGCGCATCCTGCAGCGGCCCGAGCATCAGCGTCAGCGGCGTGCGCAGCTCGTGGCTGACGTTGCTGAAGAACACGTTCTTCGCGCGGTCGAGCTCGGCCAGCGCCTCGGCCTTCTGGCGCTCTTCCATGCGCGCGCGCGTCTCGCCCAGCCGCGACGCCACCTGCGAGGCCACCAGCGACAGGAAGCTGCGGTAGGCGTCGTCGAGCCGGCGCCGCGGGCTGATGCCGACCACCAGCACGCCGACGTTCGGTGTCTGGCCGGCCACCGCCAGCGGCAGCACGCAGGCCAGCTGCACCGGCTCGCTCCAGGCGCCGCGGATCGGGCCGAAGTGCTGCGCGATGTTCTCGGCCAGCTGCGGCTGGCCGGTGCTCTCGGCCTGCCCGACCGGCAGCGGCAGCGTCGCATCGTGGGCCAGCCGCAGCGGCAGCGCATCGGGCGGCACGTTGGCCGTCTGCGTGACGCGCACCAGCTCGTCCTGGCCCTGAGCGAGGTAGAGCGCGGCGAACGGCAGGTCCTGCGGGCCGTTGCCGAGCGTCGCGACCAGTTGCCCCGCCGCGGCGTCCAGCGACGGCAGCTCGCGCAACGACAGCGCCGCCAGCTCGCGCAGCAGGCGCAACCGGCGCTCGCCGATCGCGCGCTCGGTGTCCTCGACCACCACGCACAGCATGCCGGCCACGCGGTCCTCGTCGTCGTAGACCGGGCTGTACGAGAAGGTGTGGAAGGTCTCCTCGGGATAGCCGCTGCGCTCCAGGAACAGCTGCAGCCCCTCGTCCCAGGTGGCGGTGCCGGTGCTCAGCACCTGGCCGATGCGCGGGCCGATGTCGTGCCAGATCTCGGCCCACACCACGTCGGCGCGCGCGCCGAGCACCCAGTCGCGCTTCAGGCCGACGGTGGGCAGGTAGGCGTCGTTGCAGAAGAAGGTGCCCTCGCTGCCCCAGGCCATCCACATCGCGAAGCGCGAATCGAGCATCACGCGCACGATGGTCTTCAGGCTCTGCGGCCAGTCGGCCGGCGCGCCGAGCGGCGTGCGGCCCCAGTCGAAGGCGCGCATGCGCGCGCCCATCTCACCACCGCCTTCGAGGAACCTCAGGGGAGCATCTGCCATCGGCAAATGCTAACGGTTCAGGCGCTGCGCAGCCACGCCTCGCGCACGGCCTGCACGGTGTCCGCGCCGGCCGGCCGCATCGGCGCGCGCAGGCCCGGGCCGATGCGGCCCAGTTCGGCCAGCCGCGCCTTCAAGGGCGCAGGGTTGGGCTCGGCGAACAGGCTCGCGACCAGCGGCGCGAGTGCGTGGTGCAGCTGCCGTGCCCTGGCGAGGTCGCCCGCCTGCAGCGCGTCGAACATCGCGGCGAAATGCTGCGGGTGCAGGTGCGCGCTGGCGGCGATCGCCCCCTGCCCGCCCTGGCACAGCGTCGTGAAGATGTGGTGGTCTTCGCCGGCCAGCACCGCGAGCCGGCCGTCGGCGATCAGCGCCTGCGTCTTGCGCGCGTCGCCGCCGCAGTCCTTGAGGCCGCGCACGCCGGGAATCGTGGCCAGCGTGCGCATGGTCTCGAGGCTGATCTCGACGCCGGTGCGGTAGGGGATGTCGTAGACCACGACGGCATGCGGCGCCGCGGCCGAAGCCACCTCGCGGAAGAAATCGACGATGCCGGCCTGCGACGGCCGCACGTAGTTCGGCGCCGGCACCAGGAAGCCTGCCACCGGCTGTTCGCCGAAGCGCCGGCACTGCGCGGCAACCTCGCGCGGCGCGATGCCGCTGACGCCCATCAGCACCGGCCGGCCGCCGGCGGCTGCCAGGACCGTCTGCAGCACGGCGGCTTGTTCGTCGTCGCCGAGCATCGCTGCCTCGCCGGTGGTGCCGCACGCGACGAAGCCGTGGATGCCGGCCTGTGCCAGCTCGCCGACCAGCGCGCCGAGACGCACGTGGTCGACGGCCCCGTCGGCCGCGAACGGTGTGATCACCGGAACCCAGATGCCAGAAAACGCCTGCATGAACTCATCCCTCGATGGCGAGACCGATGAAGAACCGTCGAGGCGAATGAGTGCCGGGTGGGAAGCCGTGCCGTCGCTCGTCTGCGAACGGCACAGCCGCTCCGGTCAGACGAGCTGCTGTTTGGATTGTTTGAGCGCGCGGGCGGCCCGGTCCGGCACAGGGCCGGGGGTCGGGACGCGGGGGCGAAGGCTCATGCACCGAGTGTAGCCGCGGCGCCGTAGACCGCATCGCGCACGTCGGTCGTGAAGCGCCCCGGCCTGCTGCCGGATGCAGCGCAGCTGCCGGCGGCGTGGCGGGCCCAATCGGTGCAGGCCCGGCTCAAGGTGGCGGCCCATCTGCCGATGTCACACAGGCGTACAGCGCCCCCGCGACCGTGAAGATTCCCATCCAGGCCCTCGTCCTTGCCACACTGGCCGCCATCGGCACGCTGCTCGCCTGCGTGCAGATGGTGCCGCTGGCCGCGCTCGCGGTGCTGCTCGGCGCGGTGGTGGCCGCACAGACGCTGCTGATGTGGCGCGCCGGCCGTTTCGAGACCGAGGCCGAGCTTCGGCGCTGCTCGGAGCAGCGCCTGCGCGCGATCGCCGACAACATGCCGGCGCGCATCTCGCAGTTCGACCGCCAGCAGCGCGTGCTGTTCGCCAACCGCTATTGCGGCCGGGTCTACGGCTGCACGCCCGAGTCGCTGGTCGGCAAGACCGTGCTGGAGGTGCGCGGCGCGGCCGCCCACGCCAGGGTGCAGCCCTTCATCGAGCGCGCGCTGGCGGGCGAGCACGCGCGGCACGAGCATGCGCTGCAGGTCGACGGCGTGCTGCGCCACTACCAGCAGGATTTCACGCCCGACCTGGCCGCCGACGGCAGCGTGCAGGGCTTCTGCTCGATCGCGTTCGACGTCACCGAGCGCCGCCAGGCCGAGCTGGCGCTGGCCTCGAGCGAGAAGCGGCTGCGCGACATCGCCGACAACCTGCCGGTGCTGATCTCGTACATCGATGCCGAGTGGCGGCTGCAATTCGTCAACGCGACGGTGCAGCGCTGGCTGGGCGTCTCGCCGGCGCAGGTCACCGGCCGGCTGCTGGCCGAGGTGCTGGGAGACGAGGCCATGCGCGAACGGCGGCCGTACGTGCTGCGGGCGATGGCCGGCGAGACGGTGTCCTTCGAGTCGACGCTGCCGCAGGAGGCGGCGCACGACCACGTGGCGCGCGAGCTGCACATCACCTACCTGCCCGACATGGCGGCCGACGGCACGGTGGCCGGCGTCTATGCGCTGTGCAGCGACGTGACGCCGATGAAGCAGGTGGAGCGGCGGCTGGACCAGCTGTCGCGCGTCGATCCGCTGACCGGGCTGCCGAACCGCCGCGAGCTCGAAGACCAGCTGCAGGCCGCGATGGCGCGCTGCCGCCGCCTCGACCGGACGATGGCCCTGCTCTTCCTCGACGTCGACAACTTCAAGTGCATCAACGACAGCCTCGGGCACGCCGCGGGCGACGAGGTGCTGAAAGGCTTCGCGCAACGCCTGTGCGGCGCGGTGCGCGAGACCGACACGGTGGCCCGCCTGGCCGGCGACGAGTTCGTCGTGCTCCTGGAGGCCTTGAGCGCCCCCGCCGAGGCCGAGTCGGTCGCGCAGAAGATCCTCGATGCGGTGCAGGTGCCGATGCGGCTGGGCGGCTGCACGCACCACGTGTCCACCAGCCTGGGCATCACGCTCTACGACGGCGATGCGCGCACGCCCGCGCTGCTGCTGGCGCAGGCCGATGCGGCGCTGTATGCGGCCAAGACGGCCGGCCGAAACACCTGGCGGATGGCGGCGGCCTGACTAGGATTGCCCCGGCGACTCCGCCCAGGCACTCGCGAAACCCATCCAGAGACCTGACTGCGTGAACCATCGCGGCAGTTCGTCCGCATGAACCTTGAGTTCGGAACCGTCCGTGATCTCGGCAATCAGCACGTGTTCATCGCCCGAGTTGTCGAATACGTAGGCTCGATTCGCGACCTCTGCGGCGCGGCCCAGCAACTCGATGGAACGCCAGTACCGCTCGACGATCTTGCTCTCTTCGACCGGATGGCCCCCTTCGCTGACGCGCTGCTGGACACGCCCGATATTGATCAACGGATCGTCTGTCGCAACGAAGTATAGGTAGGTGCGATAACCACGCCGTTGTGCTTCACCCATGAAATCGACCTTGTCGTGGTACGACATGACGGTCTCGAAGGTGAAGGATATGCCTTGCTCCACCAACTCGCGCCGGATGAAGTCGGCGAGCGATGCCGCGAAATACGAGTTGGCTTCAACACCGTCGAAGCGGATGCGCTGCCCCTCGATTCGAATGCGTTCTGCCTCGTCGGCCAAGCCGGCCTTCTGCAAAAGCGTTGACTCTTGAAGGTGTTGGCGCAGCGATGCCGCCCTTGCTGGTGCTATCCCGAACTCGGCCAAGTCCAGTACAGCTTGCCGGCGCAGCGTCTTCTCGATCTCATCGGCATTGACGTAGACGCCGATCCACTCTTCTTTCAGCGTAGCGAGGATCGTGCTCTTGCCCGACCCGTTGGGCCCGGCAAATACCCGCAACCGTCGACTGGCATGCACACTCAGCGAGCCATTCGGCGCACGAGCACCAGCCCCTTCTTGACGGGTGTGGCCGGTTGCAGCATGCCGAGGACGCGCACCGTTCCGTCGGCCCGTTCCTCGACAACCTGCCCGTTCAAGGCCTTCACGACCTTTCCCGAATGCAACAGCGCGCGTTGATGCGCGGCCCTGCCGGCTTCGGCAGCGAGCTTCGGGAACTCGGCTTCCGCGGCGAGCATCGAGTCTTCACTCAGCTGGATCTTGCGCTTCATCTTGGAACTCCAGATACCGGCAACTTGTTGCGGATTATGGTGTATGGGGAATGCCGCAGTGCATCGTGGTGTGCTTCACGCAATCCGCACCTTCTCGACCAGGAAGTCCAGCAAGGCCCGCACCCGCGTCGGCAGCGGCCCGCCCTGGCCGAGGAACACCGCGTGCACCTCCTCGACGTCGCCGGGGTTGAAGTCTTCCAGCACCGCCTGCAGGCGCCCGGCCGCGAGGTCGTCCTTCACCTGGAAGGCCGCGAGCCGCGCCAGCCCCAGCCCCGCCACCGCCAGCCGCCGCAGCGATTCGCCGTCGCTCACCTGGGCGTTGCCGTTGTTCGCGACATGGCTCAGCTGCCCGTCCTGCTTCAGCGGCCAGCCCTCGGTCGCCCGCGCGTAGTTGAAGCCGAGCCGGTTGTGCGAGGCCAGTTCGTCCGGCGTGCGCGGCGTGCCGCGCCGCGCGAGGTAGTCGGGCGAGCCGACGATCAGCTTGCGCGTCTCGCCCAGCTTGCGCGCCAGCAGCCGCGAGCTCTTCAGCGGGCCGGCGCGCACCGCGACGTCGGTGCGCCGCTCCAGCAGGTCGATCACCTCGTCGGTCAGCACGATGTCCAGCGTGACCTCGGGGTGCAGCGCGAGGAACTGCGGCACCAGCGGCAGCAGGAAATGCTCGCCGAACGGCACGTTGACGTTCAGGCTGACCCGCCCGCGCGGCACGTCGTGCGTGGCCGCGCAGCGCTCGGCCTCGTCCAGGTCGGCCAGCACGCGCAGCGCGCGCTCGTAGAACACGCAGCCCTCGGACGTCAGCTGCACCTGCCGCGTCGAGCGGTTGACCAGCCGCACGCCGAGCCGCGACTCCAGCCGCCCGACCAGCTTGCTGACGGCCGACGGCGTCATCTGGAAGGCCCGCGCCGCCGCGGAGAACCCGCCCAGCTCGATGACCCGCACGAACACCTCCATCTCGCCGGAGCGGTTCACATCCAGGCGTGCCATGCCGTTCCTCTTTGTTGACCCGGGTTCACAAGTGTTTTTCCGCCCGCCAGTCTAGTACCAACCGGCGTTTGAACTCACCATTCGTTCCTCGGAAGCAACTGAATTCACAAGCATGAAGAACACCAAACTGGCGCTGTATGCGCTGACCGTCGGGGCCTTCGGCATCGGCGTGACCGAGTTCGTGATCATGGGATTGCTGCTCGACGTGGGCACCGACCTGGGCGTCTCGGTATCGACCAGCGGGCTGCTGATCTCCGGCTATGCGCTGGGCGTCGTCGTCGGCGCGCCGCTGCTGACGGCGCTGACGCAGCGCTGGCCGCGCAAGACGCTGCTGCTGGCGCTGATGGCGATCTTCACGCTCGGCAACCTGGCCTGTGCGCTGGCGCCGAGCTATGGGCTGCTGATGGCCGCGCGGGTGCTGACGGCGCTGGCGCACGGCACCTTCTTCGGCGTCGGCTCGGTGGTGGCGACCGGCCTGGTGCCGCCGCAGCAGCGCGCATCGGCGATCGCGATCATGTTCACCGGGCTGACCGTCGCCAACATCCTGGGCGTGCCCTTCGGCACCTGGCTGGGCCAGCACTTCGGCTGGCGCGCGACCTTCTGGGCCGTCAGCGCGGTCGGCGTGCTGGCGTTCGCGGTGCTGGCGCTGTTCGTGCCGTCGCAGGCCGGGCAACAGGCGCCGAGCTCGCTGCGCGCCGACCTGGATGCGCTGCTGCGCCGCCCGGTGCTGCTGGGCTTCGCGACCACGGTGCTGGGCTTTGCCGGGCTGTTCGCGCTGTTCACCTACATCGCGCCCTTGCTGACGCAGATCTCGGGCTTCGGCGCCGCGGCGGTGTCGCCGATCCTGCTGGTGTTCGGTGCGGGCCTGGTGGCCGGCAACCTGGCCGGCGGCAAGCTGGCCGACCGGCACCTGTCGCGCACCGTGCTGGGCTCGCTGGCCGTGCTGGCGGTCGTGCTCGCGCTGACGGGCTGGGCGCTGCACAGCCGGGTGGCCGCGGTGCTGTTCGTCGGCCTGCTGGGCGCGGCCTCGTTCGCGACCGTCGCGCCGCTGCAGATGTGGGTGCTGAGCAAGGCACAGGGTGCCGGGCAGAGCCTGGCCTCGAGCTTCAACATCGCGGCCTTCAACCTGGGCAACGCGCTGGGCGCATGGCTGGGTGGCGTGGTGATCGCCGACGGGCCGGGCCTCGGCTCGCTCGCCTGGGTGGCGGCCTTGCTGCCGCTCGCCGGCCTGGGCCTGGCCGCACTGGCAATCGGGCTCGACCGCCAGCCCGCCCGACTCGCCCCCGCCAACGCCTGACCGGAGAATCGCCATGACGACGCACAGCGCCCTGCGGCGCGGCCTGGCCGCGACCGTGTTCGCCTTCTCGACCGCCGCGGCGCTGCCGGTGCAGGCCGGCAGCTGGCTCAACAGCTGGACCGCGAGCCCGCAGGCGAGCTGGGGCGAGGAGTTCGCGTTGCCGACCAACATACCGGCGCTGCTGGACAACCAGACCGTGCGCCAGGTCGTGCGGCTGAGCCTGGGCGGGCGCCGCGTGCGCATCCAGCTGTCGAACGAGTACGGCACGCAGCCGCTGGTGATCGGCGCGGCGCAGGTCGCGCTGGCCGCCACGCCGGGCCGCGGCCGTGCGATCACGTTCAACGGCCGGCCGGACGTCATCGTGCCGCCGGGCACGCCGGTGCTCAGCGACCCGGTCGACCTGGCGGTCGCGCCGCTCGGGCAACTGGCGGTGAGCCTGTACCTGCCGCAGCCGACACCGACGCGCACCTTCCACTGGGATGGACGGCAGGCGGCCTTCCTGGCACCCGGCAACCAGGTGGCGGCCGAACGCCTGCCGGCCACCGAGGGGCTGAGCGCGCGGATGTTCCTGAGCGCCATCGCCGTCGAGGCCGATGCGCCGCGCGGCAGCGTGGTCGTGATCGGCGATTCGATCACCGACGGCAACGGCGCGACGCTGGACGCCGACACCCGTTGGCCCGACTTCCTGGCGGCGCGGCTGGCACCGCGAGGCATCGCGGTGCTGAACGCCGGCATCTCGGGCGGCCGGTTGCTGTCGGACGGCATGGGCCGCAGCGCCCTCGCCCGCTTCGACCGCGACGTGCTGGCGCAGCCGCAGCTGCGCAGCGCGATCGTGCTGATCGGCATCAACGACATCAGCTGGCCGGGCACGGCCTTCGATCCGCAGCGCGCGCCGCCCGATGCGGCCGCGCTGATCGCCGGCTACCGCCAGCTGATCGCGCGGGCGCACCTGCGTGGCGTGCGGCTGGTCGGCGCCACATTGACGCCATTCGAGGGCGCGCTGGCCGGCACGCCGCTGGCCGACTACTTCCAGCCGCACAAGGAGCGCTTGCGCCAGCAGGTCAACGCGTGGATCCGCAGCAGCGGCGAGTTCGATGCGGTGCTCGACTTCGATGCGCTGCTGCGCGACCCGGCGCAGCCGCAGCGGATGCAGGCGGTGTTCGACTCGGGCGACCACCTGCACCCGGGCGACCGCGGCCACCGCGCGATGGCCGACGCGGTGCCGCTGGACACGCTGCGCTAGATCGTCAGTCCTCGCGACCGAGGTCGCGCACGCTTTGCCGCAGCACCGCCAGCTGCCCCTGCACGTTGCGGCACATGCGGCACACCAGCAGGTGGCTGGCCAGCTTTCTGTCGTCGTCCGGCGGCAGCGGCCCGTCCTGCAGCGCGCTCAACAGATGCGACGCCGCCCGGCAATCGATGTCGTCAGCTTCGCTCATGCCGCCCCCTCGAACCAGCGCTGCTGCAGGCACTCGCGCAGCTGCATGCGTGCGCGGTACAGCATCACGCTGCAGTTGTTGCTGGTGACCTGCAGCTCGCCGCAGATGGTGTCGATCTCCTGCTCCAGCCATTCGCGCATCATGAAGATGCGCGCCAGCCGGGGCGGCAGATTGTCGATGCACAGCTGCAGCACGTCGAAGAACTGGCTCTGCTCCAGCGCCCGCTCCGGGTGCTGCCACGGCTGCGGCGCGTCGCGCCAGTGCCCGTCGGCCAGGAACAGCGCATCGAGCGCATCGTCGACGCTCTGCTCGGCCAGCGGCTCGACGTGGATCTCGCGCCCGCGGCGGCGCAGCACGTCGATGATCTTGAATTTCAGGATGCCGGTGGCATAGGTCTTCAGCGAGCTGCGGCCCTCGAAGCGCTCCGGCGTTTCGAGGATCGCCAGCAACGTCTCCGACACCACGTCCTCGGCCAGGCTGTCGTGGCGCAGCTGCAGTTGGGCGAAGCGCAGCAGCGGCTGGCGCAGGCTTCCAAGTTCGATGGCGAGGTCCATGGGCCGCGACTGTAGCGCGAGCGCAGCTCCGGAAAGCAGCGTCGCACCGACGAGCCGTCCGGACGGCACACCCCACCGTTCCCCATGAGCATCCCCGGCACGCAAGCGAACCCGACGGACGCAAACAACCCCGCTCGCCCTGAGCCTGTCGAAGGGTCGCCCTGAGCCTGTCGAAGGATCGGGCGGGCGCAACACCCGGTTCGGGCTGGCGCAACACCCCGTTCGGGCTGAGCTTGTCGAAGCCCTGGTTCCGCGCGAGCAGCCCTTCGACAGGCTCAGGGCGAACGGGTTTCTCCGCCTTGTCCGGCCTCGGCCAAGCGCACGTGAGCCCAGTACGCTGCCGTCATCGTGTTGTTCGCTCCCATCAGATCCGTGGAGAATTCTGCGGGATGCGGTCATGCGAACCATGAGGGTTTTCGCGTCCTCTCCGTGGAGGATGGGTCGCGTGCCGGGGCCCCTCGCGCGCCGCCACCAGGCCTTCGACAGGCTCAGTCCGAACGGAGTGTTGCGCAGCCCGACCCTTCGACAAGCTCAGTCCGAACGGGGTGTTGCGCCAGCCCGACCCTTCGACAGGCTCAGGGCGAACGGTTTCTTCGCCGCCTTGGCCTGCTCAGAACACGACGCCTGCGTACAGCAACAAGTTGGCGTAGGGCGTGAACTCGCCGCTGCGCACGATCGCGCGCGCCGCGGCGCTGCGCTGCTTCAGGTCGGCATGCGGCAGGCGCTCGAGCGGCACGCCTTCCAGGCGGCCATGCATGTCCGCGACGAACTCCGGGCTGTGCGACGACGCCTCGTTGGCCAGTGCCACCCGCTCCACCTGCATCTCGGCCAGCAGCGTGTCCAGCACCTGCATGAACGACGGCACACCCCGCGTCAGCGCCAGGTCGATGCAGCGCGTGCCCGGCGGCACCGGCAGCCCGGCATCGGCGATCACCACCAGGTCGCCATGGCCCAGGCTCGCGACCAGCTGCGACAGCTCGGCATGCAGCAATGGTGTCTTCTTCATGGCGCCGGCAGGTCGCGTGCGAACGGCATCGCGTCCAGCGTGCCGTGCCGCGCCACGCTAAAGGCCGCGGCGCGCTGCGCATGCGCGATCGCCGCGTGCAACGCGATGCCCGCGCAGCGCGCCGCGGCAAAGGCGCCGATGAAGGTATCGCCCGCACCTGTCGTGTCGACCGCCTTCGCCTTCTGCGCCGACAGGCGGTGGTTGTCGCGGCCGTCGGCGCACTGCACGCCATCCGCGCCCAGCGTCACCAGCACCGTGCGCGGCCCCAGCGCCCGCAGCCGCTCGGCCGCCTGCGCCGGCGGCACGGTCTCGCCCAGCAGCAAGGCCGCCTCGCTCTCGTTCGGCACCAGCACGTCGACCTGCGCCAGCAGCGCGGCCGGCAGCCGCTGCGCCGGCGCCGGGTTCAGCAGCACCGGCACGCCGGCCGCATGCGCCAGCCCGATGGCATGCGCCACCGCCGCCAGCGGCGATTCGAGCTGGCACACCAGCAGCGCCGCGCCGCGGATCAGCGCCGCCGCCGCATCGACACGCGCGACGTCCAGCATCGCATTCGCCCCGGCCGCCAGCGCGATGCTGTTCTGTCCCGCCGCGTCGACCAGGATCATCGCGACGCCGGTCGGCTGCGCCACCTCGTCGAGGTGCGTCACATCCAGCCCTTCGGCCGCCAGCCGCCGGCGCGCTTCTTGTCCATGCCCATCGGCCCCGACGCAACCGATGAAGCTGACCGCGCCGCCCAGCCGCGCCGCGGCCACCGCCTGGTTGGCGCCCTTGCCGCCCGCCAGCACCTGGAAATCACGCCCCTGCACCGTCTCGCCGGGGCCCGGCAGGCGCTCGCAGCGCAGCACCAGGTCGGCATTGACGCTGCCGAGCACGACGATGCGCTTCGTCATGCTGGGGCCGGCCCGGTCGACTGCCGCACCGTCAGCGAGGGCTGCAAAATCTCGCGCTGCAGCGTGCGGTGGCGGTCGGCGATGCGCTGCATCAGCAGCTGCGCCGCCAGCTCGCCGGTGCGGTGCTTGGGCTGCGCCACCGTCGTCAGCGGCGGGTTGCTGTAGGCCGACAGCGCGATGTCGTCGAAGCCGATCACCGACAGGTCCTGCGGGATGCGCAGGCCCTTCGCCGCCGCGGCGCACACCGCGCCGATCGCCATCAGGTCGTTCGACGCGAACACCGCCGTCGGCTGCACCGCGCCGTCGAGCAGCGAGGCCATCGCCGCATGCCCGCCGGCGCTCGTGAAATCGGCGCTGCGCAGCAGCCGGTCGTCGACCGCGATGCCGGCCTCGCCGAGCGCGCGGTGGTAGCCGAGCACGCGCTGGCGTGCCGACGACAGCGACTGCGGCCCGGCAATGCACGCGATGCGCCGGTGCCCGAGCGCCAGCAGGTGCTGCGTCGCGATCAGCCCGCCGGCCTCATGGTTCACCTCGACCAGGTCGGCCGCCAGGTCGTCGATCTCGCGGTCGACCACCACCTGCGGCATGCTGGCGTCGCGCAAGGTGTCCAGCAGCTCGCCGTCGGCACCGGACGACATCACGATCAGCCCGTCGACCTGCTTCTCGCTGAGCAGGCGCACGTAGGTGCTCTGCTTCAGCGGATCGTCGTCCGAGTTGCACAGGATCACGTTGAAGCCCGCGGCGTAGCAGGTGTCCTCGATGCCGCGGATGATCTCGGCGAAATACGGGTTCGAGCTGTTCGGGATCATCATCCCGATGGTGTGCGTCCGGTTGCTCTTCAGGCTGCGCGCCAGCGCGCTGGGCACGTAGCGCAGCTCGTCGATGGCCTGCAGCACCCGCTGGCGCGCCGCCTCGCTGACGAAACGCGTGTTGTTGACCACGTGCGACACCGTCGTCACCGACACCTGGGCGTGCAGGGCCACGTCCTTGATGGTGCTGCTGCGTGCCGTGGTGCTCATCGTGCGGCCCTCGTGGCCAGGCGCGCGCGCAGCACATCCAGGATCACCGCGAGGATGATGACGAAACCGGTGACCATCTGACGAAGGAAGTCGCTCATGCCGATCAGGATCAGGCCGTTGGCCAGGACCCCGATGATGCACGCTCCGAGCAGCGTGCCGATGATCGAGCCGCGCCCGCCGCTCAGGCTGGTGCCGCCGATGATGACGGCGGCGATCGCGTTCAGCTCGAAGCCGATGCCGGAGATCGGGCTCGCGATCGTCAGCCGCGTCATGTAGATCACCGCGCCGACGCCAACCGCCGCGCCGCAGATCACGAAGGCCGCGATCTTGTAGAAGCGCACGCTGTGGCCGGCCAGCCGCACCGCCTCTTCGTTGTTGCCGATCGCATAGATCAGGCGGCCGAACACGGTGCGGTTCAGCACGAACCAGCCGGCCAGCACCAGCGCCAGCGCGACAAGAAAGATCGCCGGCACACCCAGCAGCGTCGCGCTGCCGAAATTGTTGAAGGCATCCGGGAACTCGTAGATCGAGCGCGCCTGCGTCCACTGCAGCGCCGCGCCGCGCGCGATGTTCAGCATGCCCAGCGTGACGATGAAGGACGGGATCGCCCACCAGGCCGACACCGCGCCGTTGACCAGCCCGCAGGCCGCCCCCACCGCGATGCTGGCCGCGAGCGCCAGCGCGATCGCCAGGGCCGGGTCCAGCCCTTCCAGCTTCAGCACCGTGCCGGCCACCACCGCGCAGAAGGCCATCACCGAGCCCACCGACAGGTCGATGCCGCCGACCAGGATCACGAAGGTCATGCCGACCGCGAGGATCACGTTGATCGAGATCTGCGTGAAGATGTTGGTGATGTTGCCGGCCGTCAGGAAGATCGGCGACAGCAGCGCGAACACGCCCAGCAGCAGCAGCAGCGCCAGGCCGATGCCGGCCTCGCGCAGCACGCGCGCCGCGCGGTCGCCGAACGCGCCGGCCGGCGCAGGGGAAGAAGGCAGGTTCATGGCTTGCATTGCATTCAGGTCCTAGGCCGCTTGCTGCGGACGAACGAGGTATTCCTGGTACGCCATCGCGAGGATGGCCTCTTCGTCGAATTGCGCGCGCGGCACCTCGCCGACCAGCGCGCCGCGGCTGAGCACCAGCATGCGGTCGCACAGCCCGATCAGCTCGCGCAGGTCGGACGACACCACCAGCACCGCCATGCCGGCCGCCGCCATGCGCTCGAGCAGCGCATGGATCTCGGCCTTGGCGCCGACGTCGACGCCGCGCGTCGGCTCGTCCAGCAGCAGCACCTTGGGGTCGCGCAGCAGCCACTTGCCGAGCACCACCTTCTGCTGGTTGCCGCCCGACAGCTGGCGCACCGGCTGCGCGAGCGACGCGAGGCGGATCTGCAGCTCGGCCACCATGCGCTGCGCCGCCGCGGTCTCGGCGTCAGGGCGCAGCAGGCCGGCCTGCGACACGGCGTCCATGCGCGCGAGGCTCAGGTTGGCGCGGATCGGCATGTCCAGCACCAGGCCTTCTTCCTTGCGGTTCTCGGTGACCAGCGCGATGCCGTGGGCCAGCGCGTCGGCGGGGCTCGCGATGCGCACCGGCTGCCCGTCGCGCCACAGCTGCCCGGCCACCGCGCGGTCGGCGCCGAAGATCGCGCGCACCGTCTCGGTCCGGCCCGAGCCGACCAGCCCGGCCAGGCCGACGATCTCGCCGTAGCGCAGGCTGAAGTCGATCGGCCGCGCGCTGCGCTGGCCGGCAAAGCGCAGGCCTTCGACGCGCAGCGCCGCCGGCTGCTGCAGGTCGAGCTGCGGCGCGGCACGCGGCGGGCGATCGACCAGGTCGCGGCCCACCATCAGCCGCACCAGCTCGCCGGTGGTGGTGTCGGCCATCGCCTGCGTCGCGACGTGCCGGCCGTTGCGCAGCACCGTCACGCGGTCGCAGACGTCGAACAGCTCCTGCAGGTGGTGTGAAACGAACACCACCGTGACGCCGTCGTCGCGCAGCTTGCGGATGATCGCCAGCAGGCGGTCGGTCTCGCGCGGCGTCAGCGTCGCGGTCGGCTCGTCCATGATGACGATGCGGTTGCCGCCGGCCTGGTTCGACAGCGCCTTCGCGATCTCGATCAGCTGCTGCTGCGCCATGCCCAGCGAGCCCACGCGCGTGGCCGGCGCCAGGTCGTCCAGCCCCACCAGCGACAGCAGCTCGCGCGCACGCCGCGCCATCGCCGTGCGGTCGAGCAGCCCGAGCCGCGTGCGCGGCAGCTGCTCGAACAGCAGGTTCTCGGCCACCGACAGCTCGCCCATCATGTGCAGCTCCTGGTGCACCACGCGGATGCCGGCACGCATCGCGTCCAGCGGCGTGTGCGGCGCGTAGGGCTGGCCGAACAGCCGCATCGTGCCGGCGTCGGGCCGGTCGGCGCCGCCCAGGATCTTGATCAGGCTGGACTTGCCGGCACCGTTCTCGCCCGCGAGCGCATGCACCTCGCCGCGCTGCAGCGAGAGGTTGACGCCGTCGAGCGCCGTCACGCCGGGGTAGCGGCGCGTCAGGCCCTGCAGTTCGAGCGCGCTCACCGGGTCACTTCAGGTTCTTGGCCGTCACCAGCTCGATCGGCGTCTTGACCCAGCCCTTCAGCGGCTGCTTGTCCTTGCGCGACTTGATGCCGTAGTCGATGGCATTGGCCGCCATGTCGGTGCCGAACTGGTCGACCGTGGCCAGCACCTTGCCCGACTTGATCAGCGGGCGGATGGCCGGGATGTTGTCGAAGCCGACCACCTTGATCTGGCCGCCCTTGCCGGCCGCGTCGAGCGCCTTCGCGACGCCCAGCGCCATCGAGTCGTTGGCCACCATCACGCCCTTGATGTCGGGGTTGGCAGTCAGGATGTTGGTGAAGACCGCGTTCGCTTCCTCGGTCTCCCAGTGCGCGGTCTGCGAGGCCACGATGTTCAGCTTGCCCTGCTTGGCCGCGTCCTCGAAGCCGAGCTTGCGCTGCAGCGCGTTGTCGGCGCCGGGGTTGCCTTCGATGATCACGATCTTGGCGCCCGGGCCGATGGCCTTGGCCAGCTCGTCGCCGGCCATCTTGGCGCCGGCGCGGTTGTCGGGGCCGACGAAGGCCAGGTCGAGGCCGGCCTTCTTCATCGCGGCCGGGTCGAGCGCGACGTCGAAGTTGACGACGGTGATGCCGGCCTTCAGCGCCTTCGCGATCGGCGCGACCATCGCGCGCGAGTCGGCCGGCGCGATCACGATCACGTCGTACTTCTGCGTCACGAAATTCTCGACCGCCGCGGTCTGCGCGTCGAAGTCGGTCTCGGACTGCATGCCGACCGCCTTCAGCGTGAAGTCGCCGCGCTTCTTCTCGTGCGCCAGTGCGCCCTCGGTCATGTTCTTGAAGAACTCGTTGGCCAGCGACTTCATCACCAGGCCGACTCGCGGCTTGGCGTCGTCGGCATGCGCGGCGGGCAGGAACAGGCTGGCGGCCAGCGTGGCGGCGGCCAGGGCGGCGGCGCGGCGGTTGAATGCGATCGTCATGTTCGATGTCTCCTCGAAACGGGGGTACGGACTGTTGGCAAACGTTTGCGCCAACGTTTGCTATTTGAAGATCGAGGAGAGGTCCGGGGAAGAGGGATAACCCGGACGGGCCGGCGGGCCGAGCACCGGGCCGCCCCAAGCCGGCCCGCGTGCCGTCATTTCTAGACCGCGAAGTCCGAGAGCTGTTTCCCTGCGGCGAGCGCATCGCGCAGCCATTTCGGACGCGGGCCGCGGCCGCCCCACACGTTGCCGGCCTCGTCGCGGAACTTCACCTGTGCGCCGGCGGCCTTCTTGCGCCCGCGCTTCGTGGCGGGCGCCTTGCCGGCGGCCTTCGCGCCGCGCTTTGCTCCTGACAGGCCCAGGTCGGCGGCCGTCAGGCCATAGGCCTCGATCGCTTCCTTGATGCGTGCGACGACGCCTTCGATTTCCTTGCGCTGCAGCTTCTCGGCTTCGCGCGAGAGTGCTGCGATTTCTTTTTTCAGTTGGGCCAGTGTTTTCGACATCGGAGTTTCCATGAGTTGCGACAGGCGCCGCCTCCCGCGTCGGTTCTTGTCGACCGACTTCCCTTCGTACGCCGAGACCAAGGCTGCATCGCCGCGGGGCTGAGCCCCCGAGGCGTGCGGGCGCGACCATAGCACAACAATGTCACGCCGAACCGGCATCCGCGTGCCGGCCTAAGGCTGCGCTAAGTCGCGCTGCGCAGCATGCCGGCACATGCTCGCGCCCTCTCCTGCCCTGCCGGCCTTCGGGATTTCCCGAACGCTTCGCGCCGACACGCTGGTCATCCTGCTGTCGCTGGCGGCCTTGCTGGCCTGGGACCTGAGCGGGCTCGACCTGGCGCTGAGTTCGTGGTTCGGCAATGCGCAGGGCTTCGCATGGCGCGACCGCTGGATCACCGGCACGCTGCTGCACGATTGGGCGCGCTATCCGGCCTGGGCGCTGTTCGGCGTGCTGCTCGTCAACATCCGGTGGCCGCTGCCCTTCGCGCGCGGGCTGTCGCGCCGCGAACGCGTGCTGTGGGTGCTGGTGACGCTGGCCTGCGTGATCCTGATCCCGCTGCTCAAGCACGGCAGCGCGACCAGCTGCCCCTGGGACCAGGCGCGCTTCGGCGGCGACCTCGCCGTCGGCTACGTGCCGCACTGGCAGTTCTGGAAGCAGGACGGCGGGCCGGGCCGCTGCTTCCCGTCGGGCCACGCGTCGACCGCGTTCTGCTTTCTTGCCGGCTGGTTCGCGCTGCGCCGCACCGCGCCGATGGCCGCGCGCCGCTGGCTGGCGATCGCGCTGGCCTGCGGCGCCGTGTTCGCCTGGGTGCAGGTGATGCGAGGCGCGCACTACCTGAGCCACTCGCTGTGGACGGCCTGGCTGTGCTGGACGCTGTCGGCCGCCGCCTGGCACCTGGCCGAGGCCCGGCGCGGCCTGCGGCGGGCCGCTGCGCCGGCCGGATTGAGCGCCGTCAAGGGTTAACCTCGGGGCATTGAGGACGGGCCCGCCGTCCCCACCTGTCCCGATGGAAAACCCGCCATGATCGAACACATCCAGTCCAACCTGCGCGAAGCCCAGCGCGCCCTCGATGCCCTGCTGTCGGACCGCGACGCGCTTGCCAGCGTCGAGCGCGCCGCCGCGCTGCTGATCGAGGTCTTCGAACGCAAGGGCCGCGTCTATTCGTGCGGCAACGGCGGCTCGATGTGCGATGCAATGCACTTCGCCGAAGAGCTGACCGGCCGCTACCGTGCCGACCGCCCGGCGCTCGCCGCCGCCGCGATCAGCGATGCGAGCCACATGAGCTGCGTCGGCAACGACCTCGGCTACGAACAGGTGTTCTCGCGCTACGTCGAGGCGCACGGCCGCCCGGGCGACTGCCTGCTGGCCATCAGCACCAGCGGCACCAGCAAGAACATCCTGCGCGCCGCGCGCGCCGCGAAGGCACAGGGCGTGGCGGTGATCGCGCTCACCGGCAAGCGCAACCCCGAGTTCGAGGCGCTCAGCGACGTCTACGTCTGCACCCCCGGCGGCCGCTATGCCGACCGCGTGCAGGAGCTGCACATCAAGGTGCTGCACATCCTGATCGAGCTGGTCGAGCGCCGCTTCTTCCCCGAGAACTACGCCGGCTGACAGCCCCGAAGGAGGCCGCTGATGCAACTCGTCTGCCCATCCTGCCTGACCCGCAACCGCGTGCCCGACGCGCGGCTGCGCGACGATCCGCTGTGCGGCCAGTGCGGCGCGAAGCTGCTGCCCGACCACCCGATCGAGGTCGACGACGCCAGCCTCGAACGCCACCTGGCAGGCAGCGAGATGCCGCTGCTGGTCGATTGCTGGGCCGCCTGGTGCGGGCCCTGCCGTTCGATGGCGCCGCAGTTCGAGGCGGCGGCGCGCCAACTGCCGGACGTGCGCTTCGCGAAGCTCGACACCGAGGCCGCCCAGCGCAGCGCCGCGGCCTACGGCATCCGCAGCATCCCGACGCTGCTGCTGTTCCGCGACGGCAAGGAGATCGCGCGCCGCAGCGGTGCATTGCCGGCCCAGGAGATCGTCAGCTGGGTGCGCTCGCAGGTGCCGCGCGCGGCGGCTTGAACCCCAGCCGCTGCATCGGCTGCGCCAGCGCCTGGTGCGTGGCCCAGTAGTCCTTCCACGGATCCTCGCGCTGGAACGACAGGTGCTCGCGCGCCGTCGCGACCGTCCACTGCGCCCCGCCCTTCAGCTCGTCCAACTGCTCCCAGGCCACCGGCATCGACACGCCCAGCCCCGGCCGCGCCCGCGCGGAGAACGCCGCGGCGGTGGTCGCGCCATGGCCGTTGCGCAGGTAGTCGACGAAGATCCGGCCCTTGCGGTTCGACGGCCCGCTCTTCGCGACGAAGCGGTCCGGGATGACGCCCGCCATGTGCTGCACCACGGCCTGCGAGAAGCCTTTCACCGCGTCCCAGCCGTGCTGCGGCTTCAGCGGCACGACCACGTGCAGGCCCTTGCCGCCGCTGGTCTTGAGCCAGCTGGCCAGGCCCAGCTGCTGCAGCAACGCGCGCGTCAGCGTGGCCGCTTCCTGCACGCGCGGCCATTCGACGCCCTCGCCCGGGTCGAGGTCGAACACCAGCCGGTCCGGCTTGTCGATGCGCCGGGCCAGCGCGTTCCAGGTGTGGAACTCGATCACGTTCATCTGCGCGGCGCCGGCCAGCGCGGCGGCGTCCGGCACCTCGAGCAGCGCGTCGTGGCCGGGCCACAGCCCCGGGTCGAGTTCGCGAATGCCGGGGAGGCTGCGCCGGTCGGCATGCTTCTGGAAGAACAGCGGGCCGCCGACGCCGCCGGGCCCGCGCACCAGCGAGCATGGCCGGCCTTCCAGGTGCGGCAGCATCCACTCGGCGATGCTCTCGTAGTAGCGCACCAGGTCGAGCTTGGTCAGCCCGGTGCTCGCATCGATGACGCGTCCGGGGTGCGAGACCTTGGTCGAAGCCGGGGCCGGCGCGGGCAGCGGCTGCTCGCGCGTGATGCGCCGCGCCGGCTTGTCGCTGCGCAGGCCCTCGAACGCGGCATGGCGGATCTGTCCGTCGGGTGTCCATTCGCCGAAGCGCACCTCGGCGACCAGCGTCGGCGCGACCCAGCGCTCCGCGCCCTGCGGCCGGCGCGACCAGCGGCCTTTCTTGAGGTCGACGTCGAAGGGTGAAGCATCCGTCTCCAGCGGCACCAGCTTCTTCTTCAGATCGGCCGCGGCGCGCGTGCTCCAGCCGGTGCCGACGCTGCCCACCGACACCAGCCGGCCGGCGTCGTCGTGCACGCCGAGCAGCAGGCTGCCGACCTGCGCCGCGCCGGGGTGGTCGCCGCGGTCGGTGAAGCCCCCGATCACGAACTCCTGGCGCAGCTGGCATTTCAGCTTCAGCCAGGTCTCGCTGCGGCGCGACACGTAGGGCGCATCCTGGCGCTTGGCGATCACGCCTTCCAGGTTCAGCCGGCAGGCCGACTGCAGCACGCTCGCGGCATCGGCCGGGAAGGCCTCGCTGAAGCGCAGCGGCTCGCTGCCCTTGGCATCGAGCAGTTGCTTCAGCAGCCGGCGGCGCTCGCGCAGCGGCAACGCGCGCAGGTCGTGGCCCTCGAGGTACGGCAGGTCGAACAGGAAGTACGACAGGTCCTGCGTGGCGCCGCCCTCGAAGGCGTTCTGCAGCCGGTTGAAGACCGGCAGGCCCTCGTCGCCGAGCACGACGATCTCGCCGTCCAGCCAGGCCGACGCCAGGTCCAGCCGGCGCAGCGCGGCGGCGATGCGCGGCATCCTGGCGGTCCAGTCGTGGCCGCCGCGGGTGATCAGCGCCGGCTTGCCGCGCTCGACGCGCGCCATGATCCGGTAGCCGTCGAACTTGATCTCGAAGCCCCAGTCGCCATCGGCCGGCACGCCACTGGCCAGCGTCGCGAGCTGCGGCGACAGCGTCTTCGGCAGCGGCGCCTTCACCGCCGCGCCGGTGTCGGCCTTCGGCGGGCGGCCGATCACGCTGTCGGGCAGCGCGCTGACGACGTCGTACTGCGGGCGCGCGAACGCATCCTTCTTCTTGAACAGCAGCCAGGCTTCCTGCCGGGGGGTGCCCGGCTTGCGCAGCCGCACCAGCTCCCACAGCCCGTGCAGCTTCTCGCCCTGCAGCGCGAACACCAGCTTGCCGGCGGCCAGGCCCTTCTGCGGGTCGCCCACCGGTTGCCAGGTGCCGCGGTCCCAGACGATCACGTCGCCGGCACCGTACTGCCCCGTGGGGATGCGGCCTTCGAAGTCGTTGTACGAGATCGGGTGGTCTTCGGTGCGCACCGCCATGCGCTTGTCCTGCGGATCGAGGCTCGGGCCCTTGGGCACGGCCCACGACAGCATCACGCCGCCCAGCTCGAGGCGGAAGTCGTAGTGCAGCCGGGTCGCATCGTGCTTCTGCACCACGAACACCCGCTCGGGCCCGGCCGCGGCCCGCTCGCCACGCGGTTCGGGCGTCTTGCTGAAATCGCGCTTGGACCAATAGGTGTGCAGCGGATCGGCCGCCGCCTGCGTGCGCGGCATCGCGCCCGGCTACGCCCGCTTGCGCGCCGCGGCCTTGCGCGCAGGTGCCTTGCGGGCCGGTGCGGCTTCGGCGGCCGGCTTGCGCTTCAGGCTGCGGGCCAGCAGCTCGGTCAGGTCGACCACGTTGCTCGGGCCGGCCTGCGCGCCCTCTTCCATCGCCTCGACCTTCTCGGTGTCGCCGCTCTGCACGCGCTTGGCCACCAGCGCATGGATGGCCTCGGTGAAGCGGTCGGCATAGGCCTCGGGCGTCCAGGTCTCGGTCATGTCGCCGATCAGCTGGCGCGCCATCTTCAGCTCGGCCTCCTTCAGGTTGCTGCCCTTCTTGCCCTCGGGCGGCAGCTTGATGTCGTCCCACGGGCGGATGTCGGCCGCCCAGCGCAGCGTGTTCAGCATCAGCGCCGGGCCGCTGGGGATCAGCGCGGCCAGGTGCTCCTTGGTGTGCATCACGACGCGCGCGATGCCGATCACGCCGGCCTCCAGCATCGCCTCGCGCAGCAGCGCATACACCTTCTCGCCCTTGGGCAGCGGCTCCAGGTAGTAGGGCCGGTCGAGCTGCGTGAACGGGATCTCGCCGGCATGCGCGAAGGACTCGATCTCGATGGTCTGCGTGGTCTTCGGGTACGCGGTCTTGATCTCGTCGTCGCTCAGCACGACATAGTCGCCGCCCTCGACCTTGACGCCCTTCACGATGTTCGCCTTGTCGATCTCGCGGCCGGTGCGCTTGTTGACGCGCTTGTAGCCCACCGGGTCCATCGAGCGCTTGTCGAGCCAGTCGAAGTCGACGCCCGATTCGGACGATGCGGGATACAGCGCGACCGGCACGTGCACCAGCCCGAAGCTGATGGCGCCTTTCCAGATGGCGTGGGGCATGGCGGGACTCCTTCGACGACGTTCGCGACCAAGCAAGCCTAGGACGACCGACGCCGGCCAGGCCAGCGGCAGATGACGCGCGTTGATGTAGGAAGACGCCGTGAACGAAAGATTTGCTATCCGACTGGACGAGTCGCGCCGGCAGGAGTTCAATGGCGTCGCTGTAATTGGAACCGGTTCCAATGACCGCAGTACAGGGACCGTTTCTGCCACTCTACGAGGAGACGACATGAGACAGATCCCTGCAGGCGGGTTGGGCCGCGCATGGGCTTCGAGCATCGGCCTGGTGGCCGCGCTGCTCTCGGCCTGCGGCGGCAACGAAGCCCCCTCCCCCTCATCCGGCACCGATGCCGCATCGTCGAAAGAACAGGCGATGGCCGTGACCGCGGGCCGCTATGCGCTGCAAAGCGTGGCCACCGGCCAGTGCATCGGCGTGAACGGCAATGCCAGCGGCAGCGCGCTGCAGCTGCAGGCCTGCAGCAGCGCGGCGACGCAACAGTTCGACCTGGCCCAGGTGTCCAGCGGCGTTCACAAGCTCACGGTCGCGGCCAACGGCCTGGCGGTGGACGTGCAGAACGCGTCCGGCGCCGACGGTGCACCACTGCAGCAATGGACCGACAACGGCACCAACGCGCAGCGCTTCCGGCTCACCGAGTTCGGCGCGGGCGTCGTGACGCTGGCCAACGTCAACAGCGGCAAGTGCGTGCAGGCCGATGCCGCGGCGCTGCGCCAGTACGGTTGCACCGCCGCCGGCACGCAGCAGTTCAAGCTGGTCGGCGGCACGGGCAACCCGCCCGACCCGGTCGGCGTCGTGCCGCTGTTCCCGGAAGGCACGCAGGTCACCGAGACGATCCAGGCCGTCGAGGCGGACGGCACGCTGGTCACCTACATGGGCATGCGCCCGACCGAGCGCCATGCGCGCGAGCGCGGCGAGCCGTGGGATGCGCCCGACCAGGGTCCCGGCCGCTACCTGACCTTCCCGTCGTTCTACTTCCAGAACCGAACCTTCGGCCTGGTGATCCGTGACGAGGTGCCCGCCGGCCGCTCGAAGATCACCTTCACGCTGCGCGTCAACGACGGCATCTTCGACGGCACCACCTTCAGCCTGTTCCGCAACGCCGGCGACCCGAACGTGCGCGACTACGGCTGGGCGCTGAACTACGGCTTCGGCAACCCGAAGTTCGTGAACCAGGACAACTACCCGCTGCCGATCTGCATCGCCGGGCAGCCGGACGCCGACTGCCAGTTCTCGGTCGACACCAACTGGCGCACCGACCCGCACAGCACGCTGAAGGTCGGCGACCCGGTCGAGCTGGCCCCGGCCCCGCGGCTGAAGTACAACGCCGACGGCAGCGCGGTGGTCGACGGCGGCGGCGCGCGCTACTACTCGTTCGAGCAGCTGTACGTGGCCGGCGTCGGGCTGCGGCCGTGGTACGGCATCGCACCGAACCTGGACTCGGCGCCGCTGCCGCCCGAGACGCTGTCCGGCGGGCAGACCAGCCTGTCGTACAACTACTCCGAAGAGCCGATGCGCGTGTTCCAGCAGATGGCCAACAACATCGGCATCCAGAACACCAAGCGCTTCGTCGAGGGGCGGCGGCTGTTCCACACCTCGTTCGTCGACGGCCGGCACTCGGAGCACCCGGAGAGCAACCCGGTGTTCAGCACCCATGCCGCCCAGCTGGGCCCGCGCTACAACCAGGTGAGCTGCATCGGCTGCCACGCGCTGAACGGCCGCACGGCGGCACCGGCGGCGGGTGCGGTGTTCGCCGGCACGGTGCTGACCGGCACCGCCGGTGCGGATGGCAAGCGCGTGCCCGACCCGACCTACGGCCTGAACGTGCTGCAGAAGGCCAGCGCCGGCGGCGCGGCCGACTACAGCGTCAACGTGCAAAGCTACACGACGACGGTGCGCACGCTGGCCGATGGCGAGCAGGTCGCGCTGCAGAAGCCGGTGTATGCCTTCAAGGGCCCGGTGCCGGCGCAGTATTCGCCGCGCCAGGCGCCGCAGGTGATCGGCGTCGGCCTGCTCGAGGCCCTGCCCGAGAGCACGGTGCTCGCGCTGGCCGACCCGGGCGATGCGAATGGCGACGGCATCCGCGGCGTGCCCAACCTCGTGACCGACCCGGAATCCGGCCAGGCGCGATTGGGCCGCTTCGGCTGGAAGGCAGGCAAGGCGAGCCTGCGCCACCAGGCGGCCGAGGCGCTGGTCAACGACCTGGGCGTGGTATCGCCGGTGTATCCGTCGCGCAGCTGCCAGAGGGCGGCGGCCGATTGCCGGACCAACCCGCAAGGCACGGGCCTCAACGACCAGGAGTTGCAACGCGTCGTGCAGTACCTGCAGCTGCTGGCCGTGCCGGCGCAGCGCAGCCTGCGCAGCGCCTTCCCGGCGGGCGTGCGCGTGTCGCCCGAGCACGAGGTGAACCCGGCCCAGGTGGCGCGCGGTGCGCAGTTGTTCGCGCAGGTCAACTGCACAGGCTGCCACACGGCGACGCTGAAGACCGGCAAGACCCACCCGCTCGCCGAGCTGCGCGACCAGACCATCCACCCGTACACCAACCTGCTGCTGCACGACATGGGCGCGGGCCTGGCGGACACGGTGGCCGAGGGCAAGGCGCAGCCGTCGATGTGGCGCACCGCGCCGCTGTGGGGCATCGGCTCTCTGCCCTTCGTGCAAGGCGGCGTGCAGAACGTGCGCTACCTGCACGACGGGCGCGCCCGCACGCTGATGGAGGCGATCGGCTGGCACGGCGGCGAGGCCGACACCAGCCGGCAGCGCTTCGAGGCCTTGTCGCGCGACGACCGGGCGGCGGTGCTGGCCTTCCTGAACACGCTCTAGCCAGGCACGCAGCGTGCACGAGATGGCCGACTCGGGGGGAATTCCTACAGCGGGTTCTTGAGCGCACCTACACCAGGGGGATCGGGCTCTCCGTACAGTTTCTCCATCGCCAGGGAGAACACACCATGAGCCCGTCCCACCTCTCACCCACGCCGTCGCGGCGGCTGCTCCCCGGGGTCGGCGTGGCCCTGCCGGTGGCTGTCGCCTTCGCTGCGCTGGCCATCGGCCTGCCGGTGACCGAACGGGCCGACCGCAATGCCTTCGCGGCCGACATGCTGCTGATGGCGGCGGCGATTCCGGCCGCCGCGGCCAGCGCAGTGCCGGCGGCGATCAAGCGCGAAGTCACCCGGGTGCGCGAGTCGGCGCGGCGCTGACCCGGGCTAAAGCGGCGCATCCCGCATGCGCTCGACCACCCAGTCGACGAACACCCGCACGCGCGGCGACAGCTGGCGGCTGTGCGGGTACAGCAGCGACACCGGCATCGGCGGCGGGCACCAAGCGCCCAGCACCTCCACCAGGCGCCCGGCCGCCAGGTCGGCCTGCGCGTTGTAGCGCGGCAGCTGGATCAGCCCCTGCCCGGCAAGGCAGCAGGCCAGGTAGGCATCGGCATGCCGCACCGAGACGCTGCCCTTCATCAACACCGACTGGGGCTGCCCGTCGACGATGAAATCGAACGGGATGCGGCGGCCGGTGGCACTGGACAGGAAATTCACCGCCCGGTGCTGCGCCAGGTCGGCCAGTGAGGCCGGCACACCATATTTCTCCAGGTAGGCCGGGCTCGCGCAGGTGAACTGCGGCTTGTCGGCCACGTGCCGCAGCACCATCGACGAATCGCGCGGGCTGCCGGCGCGCAGCACGCAATCCACGCCCTCGCGCACCAGGTCGACGAAGCGGTCGCCCATGCCGATCTCGAGCTCGATGTCCGGGTAGCGGCTGCAGAACTCGCCCAGGTGCGGCAGCAGGAAGCGCCGGGCCAGCGACTCCTGCAGGTCGACGCGCAGCTTGCCCTTGGGGCTGGCGAGCGACTGGCCGAAGGCCGATTCGGTCTCGTCCAGGTCGGCCAGCAGCCGCACGCAGCGCTGGTAGTACGCGTCGCCGTCGGGCGTGGGCTTGACCTGCCGCGTCGTGCGCTGCAGCAGCCGCGTGCCCAGGCGCTTTTCCAATTGCTGGATCGCGTGGGTGGCGGTGGCGCGCGGCAGTTCCAGGTCTTCGGCGCCCTTGGTGAAGCTGCCCAGTTCGACGATGCGGACGAACAGCTGCATGGTCTGGAAACGGTCCATGGCCAGCTCTTTGTTTGTTGATTTCGGTTGAACAGTGATGGCCATTCTGCTGCATTTATTGATTCCTGCCGAGCAACAACAATGGCTTCACTTTCACTTCATCCCCCAGGAGTCACACCATGAACCAGCAAGTTGCCATCGTCACCGGCGCCTCCCGCGGCATCGGCGCCACCGTCGCCCGCCGGCTCGCTGCCGACGGTTTCGCCGTCATCGTCAACTACGCCGGCAGCGCCAGGCCGGCCGCCGAGGTGGTCGATGCCATCGTCGCCGCCGGCGGGCAGGCCACCGCGGTGCAGGCCGACGTGTCGGACCCGGCGGCCGTGCGCCAGCTGTTCGACGAAGCCATCCGCGCCTATGGCCGCATCGACGTGCTGGTCAACAACGCCGGCGTGATGCCGACCCACATGCCGGCGCTGGTCGACACCGACGACGAGACCTTCGACCGGCTGTTCAACATCAACGTCAAGGGCAGCTTCAACACCATGCGCGAAGCGGTGAAGCGGCTGCAGTCGGGCGGGCGCATCGTCAACTTCTCGAGCAGCATCGTCGGCCTCGCGACGCCGGGGTATTCGGCCTACGCGGCCGGCAAGGCGGCGATCGAGGCGATGACCAACATCCTGGCCAAGGAACTGCGCGGCCGCCAGGTGACGGTGAATGCCGTCGCCCCCGGGCCCACCGCGACCGAGCTGTTCCTGAACGGCAAGCCGGCCGAGGTGATCGAGCGCCTGGCCAAGGCGGCGCCGCTGGAGCGCCTGGGCACGCCGGACGACGTGGCCGGTGTCGTGTCCTTCCTCGCCGGCAAGGACGGCGCGTGGATCAACGGCCAGACCCTGCGCGCCAACGGCGGCATCGTCTGAGCGAGCTTTCAACCCATCCAGGAGCACAGCCATGAACAAGATCATCGTCATCACCGGTGCGTCCAGCGGTTTCGGCGCCCTCACCGCCCGTGCGCTGGCCGACGCCGGCCACACCGTCTACGCCGGCATGCGGGCCATCGCGACGCGCAATGCGCGGGCCGCCGAAGCCGCGGCCACCTATGCGAGGGAGCACGGCGTCGACCTGCGCAGCATCGAGCTGGACGTGGGCTCGCAGGCGAGCGTCGACCGCGCGATCGCGCAGATCACCGGGACGCACCAGCGCCTGGACGTGGTGGTGCACAACGCCGGCCACATGGTGCTGGGCCCGAGCGAGGCCTTCACGCCCGAGCAGGTGGCCGAGCTGTTCGACGTCAACACGCTGAGCACGCAGCGCGTGAACCGCGCCGCGCTGCCGCAGCTGCGCCGGCAAGGGCACGGGCTGGTGGTGTGGGTGTCGAGCTCCAGCGTCAAGGGCGGCACGCCGCCCTACCTGGGCCCGTACTTCGCGGCCAAGGCGGCGATGGATTCGCTGGCGGTGAGCTATGCGGGCGAGCTGGCGCGCTTCGGCGTCGAGACCACGATCGTCGTGCCGGGGGCCTTCACGTCGGGGACGAACCACTTCCAGAACGCCGGGCACCCGGAGGACACGGCCGTCGCCCAGGCCTACGACGTGCACTACGCCGGCCTGCCGCAGCAGGTGGGCCAGGCGCTGGCCCGGCTGGAGCCGGCGGATGCGGACGTGGCCGACGTGGCGCGCGCGATCGTCGCGGCGGTGGATGCACCCTGCGGCCAACGTCCGTACCGCGTGCACATCGACCCGAGCGACGACGGCTCGGGCATCGTCAGCGGCGTGGCGGACCGGATGCGGGCCCAGTTGCTCGAGCGCGCCGGGCTGGGGGACCTGCTGAAGGTGGTGCCGAAGGGGGTGTGAGGCCCGACCGCGAACGCGCTCAGCGGATCCGTTCGAGCGCGTTCGCCAGCTGCTGCACCGTCCGGTCCACGTTCGCGAGCTTGTCCAGTCCGAACAAGCCGATGCGCCAGCTGCGGAAATCCGCCGGCTCGTCACACTGCAGCGGCACCCCGGCCGCCGTCTGCAAGCCGAGCCCGGCGAACTTGCGGGCCGACTGGATCTCCGGGTCGTCGGTGTAGCTGACGACCACGCCCGGCGCCTCGAAGCCGGTCGCCGCGACGCTCTTGAAGCCCTTCTGCGCCAGCAGCGCCCTCACCTTGGTGCCCAACTGCTGCTGCGCCTGGCGCGCGGCCTCGAAGCCGAAGCGCTCGGTCTCCTGCATCACCTCCCAGGTCCGGGTCAGCGCATCGGTCGGCATCGTCGTGTGGTAGCCGAACGAGCCGGCCTCGTAGGTCTCCATGATCTGCAGCCATTTGCGCAGGTCGCACGCGAAACTCGTGCTCTGCGTCTGCGCCATGCGCTCGCGCGCCGCGGCACTCAGCATCACGAAGGCACTGCCCGGCGAGCCGCTCCAGCCCTTCTGCGGCGCGCTGATCAGCACGTCGACGCCGGTGGCCTGCATGTCCACCCACATCGCGCCCGACGCGATGCAGTCCAGCACGAACAGCCCACCCACCGCATGCACCGCATCGGCCACCGAGCGCAGGTAGTTGTCGGGCAGGATCATCCCGGAGGCCGTCTCGACGTGCGCCGCGAACACCAGCGCCGGCCGCTCGCGCTGGATCGTCTCGACCACCTCGCCGATCGGCGCCGGCGCGAACGCCGCCTGGTAGCCCGAGCCCACCGGCCGCGCCTTCAGCACCGTCGCCGCCGACGGGATGGACCCCATCTCGAAGATCTGCGTCCAGCGGTAGCTGAACCAGCCGTTGCGCAGCACCAGCACGCGCTGGCCGGTCGCGAACTGGCGCGCCACGCCTTCCATCCCGAAGCTGCCGCTGCCCGGCATCACGATCGCGGTGTGCGCGTGGTACGTGCGCTTGAGCGTGTCGGCGATGCCGCGCAGCACACCCTGGAACTTCTTCGACATGTGGTTCAGCGCGCGATCGGTGTAGACCACCGAGAACTCGAGCAGGCCGTCGGGATCGACCTGGGGCAGCAATCCGGGCATGGGATGTCTCCGTCGTTGGGGTGTGGCGCGGAGCGTAGCACCGGCCGCCGCGCTCGGCGATGATGCGGGCATGACACCGCGTTCGCTCGTCCTCGCCGCTGCGCTGGCCCTGTCGGCCTGCGCCATCCGCCCGCCGCAGCCGCCCATCGTGCTGCTGGGCGAGGTTCACGACAATGCCGCCCAGCAGGCGCTGCGGCTGCAGGCCTTCCAGGACCTGCTGGCCGGCGGCGCCCGCCCGGCCCTGCTGATGGAGCAGCTCGACCGCGAACGCCAGCCCGACATCGACCGCCTGCGCGCCGCCCCGACACCGCCGACGGCCGATGCGCTGATCGCGGCGGCCGGCGGTGCGCCGGGCTGGAACTGGGCCTTCTACCGGCCGTTCGTGCAGCTGGCCCTCGACCACGGCCTGCCGATCGTCGCGGCCAACGTGTCGCGTGCCGACAGCCGCCGCGTGATGAGCCTGGGCCTGGCGGACAGCGGCTTCTCGCCGCAGGTGCCGGCCGACATCCTGGTCGCCCATGCCGGCGACATCGAGGCCAGCCACTGCGGCATGCTCGACGCGGCAACCGCACGCCGCATGGCCGATGCGCAGGTCGCGCGCGACCAGTTCATGGCGCGCCTGGTGGACCGCTATGCCGAGCGCGGCGTCGTGCTGCTGGCCGGCAACGGCCACGTGCGGCGCGACGTCGGCGTACCGCGCTGGCTGGCCGACGCCACGCGCTCGCGCAGCCGCAGCATCGGCTACCTCGAGGCCGGCGACCCGTCGGCACCCGGCGCATTCGACCGCGTCGTGACGACGCCCGAGCAGCCGCGCGCGGATCCCTGCGAGGCCATGCGCAAGCCGGTGGGCTGACCGCTCGAGCTCAAGCCCAGGCTTCCTGCACGGCCGCGCGCACGGCCACCGTGGCCGGCGCCAGGCGGTTCTCGGGCGGCGCGGCCCAGCAGATCCACGTGTGCGCACGCCAGTGCCTCCAGATGTGGAACTCGCCCTGGCGCTGCGCCTGCTCGGCCTGGTCCAGCCGCACGACGCCGATCCCCATCCCGCTGGCCACCATGCTGCGCACCACGCCTTCGGTGCTGGCCGACGCCCCTTCCTGGTACTCGCGGCCGCCGGCGGCGAACAAGGCATCGATGTGGGTGCGCAGCACGCAGCCGGCGGGCGTGCCGATCCACGGCTGGGTCATCAGGTCGACCAGCGAGGGATCGGGATGCGCCTGGGCAAACGCCGTCGGCAGCGCCACCACCAGGTCGACCGGCGCCAGTCGCTGGATCTGCAGCCCGGCCATCTCTTCATGGTCGGTCATCACGTAGGCACAGTCGAGCTCGCCGCGCTGCAGCGCGTGCAGCATCTCCGACGACAACCCCTGCTGCAGCTGCAGCGTGACCTGCGGGTTGCGTTGCGCGAGGCGCAGCAAGGCGTCGCCCAGGCGCAGCGCCATCGGGTCGCTGACCGTGCCGAAGCGCACCACCCCCTGGGCCGCGCCGCGCAACTGCGCCGCGGTGGAACGCATGCGGCCGGCCGAGGCCAGCGTGCGCTCGGCCTCGTCGAGCAGCCGGCGGCCTTCCTCGGTCAGGCCCATGCCGCGCGGCGTGCGGTCGAACAGGCGCACGCCCAGTTCGTCTTCCAGCGCCTTGATCTGCGCGCTGACGGCCGGCGGGCTGGTGAACACGCGCTCGGCGGCGCGCGTCAGGTGGCCTTCCTGCGCCACCGCGACGAAGGTCTTCAGTTGGTAAAGCTCCATGGCCACGATTGTGGGCACGCCGGCCTGCAAAGTCAGTTCGGCAATCCTGAGCCCCTGCTCCGAATTGGCGAATGGCCTCAAGCGCCCTCGCCGACCAGACTTCCCGGCATCGAATCAGATCGCCTGGAGCCTGTCGTGACCCAACCCCGTTCCCCGTACGTCGGCATCGCCGGCCTGCTGCTCGCCACCACGGCGTGGGGCAGCCTCTTCATCGCCGGCAAGCCGGTGCTGCACTGGGTCGATCCGGTGTGGTTCACGCTGCTGCGCTACACCGTCGCCACGCTCGCCTTCACGCTGCTGCTGGCGCTGCGCGGGCCGTTCCCGTGGGCGGTGCTGCGCCGCCACGGGTGGCGGCTCGCGGGGCTGGGCTTCCTCGGCTACGGCGTGTTCAGCGCGATGGTGCTGGTCGGCCTCGCGCACTCGCTGCCCTCGCATGGCGCGGTGATCATGGCGACGATGCCGATCACGACGCAGCTGGTGCGCTGGGCGCTGGACGGCCTGCGCCCGAGCGCCAGCGCCGTCGTCAGCACGCTGCTGGCGCTGGCCGGCGTGGTGATCGTCTCGGGGCTGCTGCACGCCGGCGCCGCCGGCACATCCACCTGGCCGGGCGACCTGAGCGCGCTGGCCGGCACGCTGGGCTGGATCTGGTACACGCGCGGTGCCGCGCGGCTGCCCGAACTCGACGTGGTCAGCTTCAGCAGCCTGAGCGCGCTGGCGTCCTGGCCGCTGCTGCTGCTGGCGACGCTGCTGCTCAGCGCTTCGGGCCTCGCCGCGGTGCCGCAGGTGCATGCCGCATGGCAAGCCTGGCCGGTGCTGGTGTACATCGGCCTCGTGCCGACGGTGTTCGGCGTGCTGGCCTACAACTTCGGCGTCAGGACGCTGGGCGTCGTCACCAGCACCGCATTCCTGAACGTCGTGCCGGTGTCGGCCTTGCTGATCGGTGCCGCGCTGGGCTCACGCCCGGCCGCGCATGAGCTGGCCGGCGTGGCGTTGGTGGTGGCGGGCCTGCTGATCCACACGCTGTCGCAGCGTGCGGCAAGCCGCGCGGATGCTCAGCGGCCGGTGCCGGCCGGCGACATCGACAGGAAGGCGCTGGTGTGCAGGTCGCCCCGGCCGCAACGGCTGTTGTCGATGGCGCGCATGCGGCGCTCGAGTTCGTAGATGTCCTGGGATTCGGCCAGCCAGGCCTCGTCGTAACCGCCGCGCGGCTGGGTGCCGCCGGCAAATGCGTTGCGCATGGCGCTGGCGATGGCATTGATCATGTTCATGTTCTATCTCGGTCCGTCTTGTGGTCGGTTTTCTCAGTCAGTGCGTCCCTCGTGCGGGTTAACACCTAGGTACTAGTGTAAACCCTAGGTGACGCACTGTCTGTGACGGAACGCCTGAAACCCTTGGCCTCAAGAGCCCCGGATTCCCCCGAGCAACGGAAACTCCAGCGCACCGGACGCACCACGCCGGTGCAATTGCTGCAATCGGCGCGTCATGCTTTCGATCTCGATGGTCTGGCCGGCGATGATCTCCTCGGCCAGTTGCCGGGTCGCGGGATCGCGCCCGTGTTGCAGCACCAGCCGCGCCATGTCGACCGCGCCCGCGTGGTGCGGAATCATCATCGCGAGGAAGTCGACGTCGGCATCGCCGGTGTAGCCCGGGCCGTGCATGTCGCCCATCATCCGCGCCATCGACTCGTCCATGTCCTCGCGGAAGCTGCCGGTCATGCCGTCTGCCCTTTCTCGCCGATGCGCACGTAGACGAGGTTGATGCTCTTCTTGTTGCGCAGCGTGCCGGACGGCAGCGCCAGGCCGCCGAGCGGGATCTGCGCGACGAACACCGGATTCAGCGGATCGCTGACGTCGAACGCGCTGCACACCGTCTGGCCGGCGTTCGGCGTGCCCGGCAGCTCGTCCTGCTCATGGGCGACGTAGAGAAGCGTGTTTTCCGGGTTGGTCCACAGGCCGTGCGCCTCTCGGCCGTGCGAGAAGAAGCTGCCGACCATGCGCCGCTCGCCCGGCGGCGCGCTGCGGTCGACGATCGCGACGCGGCTCGACGCGACGCCATCCGGCCCGCTGTCATCGACGCGCGCCAGGCTCGCATACAGCACGCTGCCGCGCGCATTGCGCACGAACTCGACATGGTTGGGCCGCGCGTTGATGCCGAGCGGCACGCGGTCCAGCAGCTTGAAATCCCCGTGCGTCGAGCGGCACGAGATCGCATCGGCCAGCTTGTGCGACAGCCACAGCTCGGCGTTGTCGGCGGTGGTCTTGATGAAAGGCGTGAAGCCCATCGGGTCCTGCCCTGCGATGTCGAGCGTCGCGATGCGCTGCGGGCGCGAATGGCCCGCCGCATCGGCATTGACGCGGAACACGTCGACCTGCGGCGTCTTCTGGCTCGCGACGAAGGCCAAGCGGCCGTCGATCGAGAACCAGGCCTGGGCCGGACCGTCCAGCGTCGGCAGGTACTGCCGTAGTGCGGGCAGGCTGGCCCCCTGCAGCTGCCGGCACGCCAACTCGACGTCGAGGATCGCGATGCGGTTCTCGCCGCGGATCGTCACCCACAGCTCGCGACCGTTGCGCGTGAAGCTCGGCTCGTGCGGCTCGCGCCCCAGCAGCAGGCCGCTGGACACGCGCTCGGCCTGCGTCGTCGGCCCGGCCGCCGGATTCGGCAGGTTGCCGATGACGCGCCGCTGCGCCGCGTCGATCAGGTAGACGTTGCTCGAGCCACGCCCGGTCGTCGCGAGCAGCCGCCCGTCGGGCGACGGCACCGCGCCATGCGCATCGATGCAGCCGTGGTACAGCGGCTTGTGGATCATCGCCGCGTGCGTCGGCGCAACGCCGGCCGTCACGTAGCGGAATGGCGGCCTCGGGTCTTCGTCGAAGCTCGTCAGGTTGATGGTGGTCTCGACGCTGTTGCTGCGCGGGTCGATCACGACCAGCGTGTTGGAGTCCTCGTTGGTGATGAAGACGCGGTCGCGCGGGTCGATGGTGGATTGCGCCAGCGCCGGCCAGGCCGCCGCGGTCGATGCGGCGGCGGCCAGTTTGAGGAGTTCTCGTCGTTGCATGTTCGGTGAAATTTGGAAGGTGTGGGCCCGGCTCAGCCCGGTGCGAGTTGCCGATGGACCTCCTGCGCGACGCGCAGCAGGTCCTGGCGGTCGGCGCCGCCGGAGATCGCGTAGCCGACATGCCGGTCGACCCAGTAGAAGACGTTGACCGGCCCGTCACGGCCGAAGCGGAAGGCGGCCGTGCTGCCATCGGCCGCCGCCGGCGCCTCTCGCGTCACGTACAGCGTCATGCGCTGGCCGGTGGCGTCGTGGTACATGAACTGCGCGACGGGCCCGCTGTCGCCCGGCAGCAACCGCCCGCCGATCAGCTCGTAACCCACCGCCTTCAGCAGCGGCGGCTTCACGGCCGTCCCGAGGCGCCTGGACAGCCAGGCCACCAGCGCCTGTTCTTCGTCGGCGCCGACCTCCACCGGCCGACGGATGTCGGGGCTGTAGACCACGTGGGCAACCGCGGCACGCCGTGCGAAACCGCTCAGCGAGTCGCCGGCCGAGGCCGCACCATCCGCATACGCGACGCGCACCCGTTCGTCGTCGACCGAGCCGCGCAGCCACCACGACGTGCCGGCGCTCAGCATCGCGATCGCCAGCCCCGCAGCGAGGCCGCGCCATCGCAGCCTGGTCTTCACGCGCACCGGCAGGTGCAGGGGCACCGGCTCGTCCAGCACCGGGTCGAGCAGGCGGTGCAAGGCCTCGTTCTGCTGCCGCCAGGCCTGCACGCGGGCCTGTTCGTCGGGTCGGGCTGCCAGGTACTGCAGCACTTCCGCGTCGCGCGCCGGGCCGAGCTGGCGGTCGACGTGGGCGTGCAGGTCAGCCTCGGTGATCGGGGCGCCGGGCCCGGAGGGCGTCAGTTGAAGGTGGTCCATGGTCGTTACTTCACCCGCTGGATTTTCGAAGGCACGTTGCGGCCTTCGAGTTCGGCACGCAGCCGCTCGCGCGCCCGGGACAGGCGCGACATCACCGTGCCGATCGGCACGCCGACGATGTGCGCGACATCCTGGTAGCTCATCTCCTCGACGCCCACCAGCAGCAGCACCTCGCGCTGCTCGGGTGGCAGGCGTGCCAGCAGGCGATCGAGGTCGCGCAGTTCCAGGCCGTCGGCCTGCGTCGGTCGATCGGGCGGCTCGGGCAGTAGCGAGTCGGCCGGTTGCTCGGGGCTGCTGCGCTGGCTGCGCACGCGATCGATGAAGAGGTTGTGCATGATCCCGAACATCCAGGCCCGCACCTCGCCGCGCCGCTGCCATAGCGAGAACCGGCTCCAGGCACGCTCCAGCGTGTCCTGCACCAGGTCGTCGGCGCGCTCGCGCTCGCCGGTCAGCCCGCGGGCGAAGCGCCGCAGATGCGGTATGCCTGCGACGATCTCCGCTTCGTCCTGGGAACGCATGGCAGTGGCTGCGGCGGGCCCGTTCAGTACGTGGCCTTCGCAGCGGCGGCGCTCGCACCGACCACCAGCTTCGGATCGACCTGCCAAGTCTCGGACACCACCAGGTTGTCGCGGAACACCAGCGCATGGCGCACCTTGATCGGCATCTTGCCGACGAACAGCAGGTTTGCCGTCACGGTCGAACCCTTGGGGTTGGCCGATTCCTGGACATTCTCGACCGTCACCGCGAACGGCCCCTGCGTGCCGGAGAACTTCTCCCACACGCCGCGGATCGCGTCCTTGCCGGCATAACTGCCGTCCAGCGGACCGCCGACCCATTGCAGCTGCGCGCCATCCTGGTAGCTGCGCATCAGCACCTGCACGTCGCCGGCGCCGATCGCACGGAAATGCGTGTCGGCGCTGTCGGTCGCCGGGCTGGCATGGGCCGCGGCGGAGACCACGGCCAGCGCGAGGAAGAAAAGGTGTTTCATCGAGGAACCCTTGAACGATTGTGGAGGAGACACCTGCACAGACGGACGGGCGGGCGCGTTTATTCCATCCGGTCGGCCGCGCCCGCGCCGCCGTGTCGGATCGCGACATCGCGCTCAAGTGAGCCGGAACTCGGCCGACAACGAAGACAGCCCTCCAACCCGCGGCACCGCCCATGCGTTCATTGCGATTGACCCTGGTTCTCCTCATCGGCTCAGGCATCGCCGCGGCCAGCGTGCTGATGGCGGTCTCGCTGTGGGGCGCCGGCACGGCGGCCGGCGCAGCCCAGCGCACCTTCGTCGCGAAGGACGTCACGGCCGACATCCTGCCGCCGCCGATGTACCTGATCGAGCTGCGGCTGGTGCTGTCGCAGGCGGTCGAAGGCAGCATCGCGCCGGACAAGGCACAGGCCGAAGCGGCCCGCCTGGAGAAGGAATACCTCGACCGTGTCGCCTACTGGCGCGCCCATCCGCCCTATGGCCTCGAGGCGCAGCTGCTGGGCCCGCAGCACGAGGCCGGCGTGCGCTTCATCGACGCGTCGCGCACGGTGCTGAAGGCCGTGGCGGCGGCCGATGCCGCAGCCGCGCAGGCCGCGCTCAAGTCTGCCGACGTGCTGTACCTGCAGCACCGTGCCGGGGTGGACACCACCGTCAAGGCCTCGACCGCCTTTGCAGACGCGGCCACGGCCACCTTCGACACCACGCTCGCACGCGTCGCGGGATCGCAATGGGGGGTCTTCGTCGCCGCGACCGTGCTGCTGCTCGGCTTCGGCCGCTTCGCGTGGAAGTCGGTCTGGGGTCAGGTCGGTGGCGAACCGGCCGAGGTGGCCGCGGTGGCCAATGCCGTCGCGGCCGGCGACCTGCGCCATCGCGTGCCGGTGGCAGCCGGCGACAGCCGCAGCATCATGGCCGCGATGGCGGCGATGTGCGAACGGCTGACCCAGGTGGTCGCCACCGTGCGCAGCAGCAGCGATTCGATCGCGACCGGCTCGCAGCAGATCGCGCGCGGCAATTCCGACCTGAGCCAGCGCACCGAGCTGCAGGCCGGCAACCTGCAGCAGACCGCCGCGGCGATGGAACAGCTGACCGGTGCCCTGAAGGCCAGTGCCGATGCCGCCCGCAGCGCCGCGCAGCTGGCCGCCGAGGCGGGTGCGGCCGCCAGCCAGGGCGGCGCGGTGGTACAGCAGGTGGTGCACACGATGGATGGCATCGCCGAAGGCTCGCAGGAGATCGGCCGCATCGTCGGGGTGATCGACGGCATCGCGTTCCAGACCAACATCCTCGCGCTCAACGCCGCCGTCGAGGCGGCACGCGCCGGCGAACAGGGCCGCGGCTTCGCGGTGGTGGCCAGCGAGGTGCGCGCACTGGCGCAACGCAGCGCGGAGGCTGCGAAGGACATCAAGGCGCTGATCGGCTCGAGCGTCGAGCGCGTGCAAGCGGGTGCCGAGCTGGCGAACAGCGCCGGCCGCCACATGAGCGGCATGGTCGACCAGGTGCAGCGCGTGGCCGGCCTGATCGCCGAGATGGGCCAGGCCAGCCAGCGGCAGACGGCGGGCGTCGACCAGCTGAACGCGACGGTGGCCGGGTTGGACGAAGCCACCCAGCGCAACGCTGCCCTGGTCGAGGAATCAGCCGCCGCCGCCGGCAGCCTCAGCGCGCAAGCGCATCAGCTGGTGGCGGCGGTCGGCGTCTTCCGCCTGGCCTGAACCGGCCGGGGCTCAGCAGCCCAGGTTGCCGCCCGGGTCGACGCCGATGATCGACGTGAAGCTGCGGTAGTAGTTGATGCGCGTCTGCACCGCGTCGGGCCGGCGGCCGTTGCATTCCAGCCCACCGTTGATGGCGTTGATCGTGACGCCGAAGCCCCACGAGTTGACCATCGCGTTGTGCGGCGTGACGCCGGCCGCGCCGGTGCCCGTCATCCAGTACCAGACGGCGGTCTTCCACGCGATCGTCGCGTCGGTCGCCACCAGGTCCGGGTTGCTCCACAGGTCGACACCGATCGCCTGGCCGGCCGCACGGTAGTTGTAGTTCCAGCTCAGCTGGATCGGACCGCGGCCGTAGTACTGCTGCCCCGGCGCACACCCGCTCGCCCAGTCGCAGTAGAGCGGCCAGTTCGCCTGGTTGTACTCGCGCGTCGCGCGCAGGTTGTCGGACTCGTGCGCCACGTTGGCCAGGAAGGCGGCTGCCTCCTGGCGCTTGATCGTGTCGCTGCCGGTCTTGGCGAAGGCCGGGAAGCCGCTCATCGCGTTGACCAGCCCGGCGTAGGTGTAGAGCCCCGCGCGGTTCGGGAACATCTGGTTGAACTGCGCCTCGCTGACGATGAACGAGCCGCCACCGCCACCGCCGCCGCCCCCACCGCCGCCACCGCTGCACGTGGTGGGCTGCCAGTACCAGGTGCTGATCGTCGGATCGGTGCCGTCGCTGCCGTTGCCGCCCACGTTCACCAGCTTGTAGTACTGGCCGTTGGAGTAGCGCACGATGTCGCCCTGCCGGTAGTACACGCCGGCCTGCCAGTCGACCGCGGTGCAGCCCGTGCCGCCGCCACCACCACCACCACCGCCGCCCCCGCCTCCCCCGCCGCCGGCGCAGGTGGTCGGTTGCCAGTACCAGGTGCTGATGGTCGGGTCGGTGCCGTCGCTGCCGTTGCCGCCCACGTTGACCAGCTTGTAGTACTGGCCGTTGGAGTAGCGCACGACGTCGCCCAGGCGGTAGAACACGCCCTGCTGCCAGGTCTGCGCGCTGCAGGTGCCGCCGCCGCTGCCGCCACCCCCGCCGCCGGCGTCACAGGTGGTCTGCTGCCAGTACCAGGTGCTGATCGTCGGATCGGTGGCATCGCTGCCGTTGCCGCCCACGTTCACCAGCTTGTAGTAGCTGCCGTTGTTGGGATAGAGCACCACGTCGCCCAGGCGGTAGTACACGCCGTACTGCCAGGTCTGTGCACTGCACGCCGCCGCGGCGACGGCCGACACGCTCGCCATCGGGCTTGCGGATGCGGGGGCCGCGGTGATCGCGGCCAGGGGTATCAACAGGCTGGCCACGCAGGCCACCCAACGTCTCATTTTGAGAAACATGCTTTTTCTTTCCGGTTGTTGATGGGTCACAAGCACTGCTTCGACGCTTTCCACGGAACTCCTCGATGTGGAAGCGCTTTCAATTGGACCGAAAGCCGAACGGCATTCGGGTAACAGCGTGCAAGGAACGAGACCGGAAGGCCGCTGACGCCGGAGCTGGACAGCACGCCGATCGTCATCCGGTTCAGGGGCGGCAGGATAATCCGCGCACAGGGGGAACACCATGGACGCGATCCAATGGAAGGCCGCCATCGGCGGCGCGGCACTGGCGTGGGGCTGCGCGGCGATGGCGCAGCCCGTCACCAGCTACCGGGGGATCTGCGACGCATCGGCCGCGGTCGCGCTGGATGCCGCGCATTTCGTCGTCGCCGATGACGAGCGCAACACCTTGATGGTCTACCGGCGCGGCGAGCCCGAACCGGTCGGGCGACTCGACCTGGCGCGCTTTCTTCGCACCGGGGACGGCCAGGAGTCGGACATCGAAGGCGCCGCCGCGATCGGAAAGCGCATCTACTGGATCAGCTCGCACGGGCGCAACAGCAAGGGCAGGAAGCGCGACGAGCGCCAGCGGCTGTTCGCGACCGACATCGTGGCCGGCACATCGCCGCCCGCGCTGAAGCCCGTGGGCGAGCCGTACACGCGCCTGCTGAAGGACCTGTTCGATGCGCCGCAGCTGAAGAAGTACCACCTGAAGGAGGCAGCCGGGCTGCCGCCCGAAGCCACGGGCGGCCTGAACATCGAGGGCCTGGCCGCGACGCCCGACGGCGCGCTGCTGATCGGCCTGCGCAACCCGCTGTCGCAGGGCCGTGCGCTGGTCGTGGCGATCGACAACCCGGCCGCGGCGATCGAGGGCCAGCATGCCCGCATCGGCGCGGTCAGCGAACTGGCGCTGGACGGCCGCGGCATCCGCAGCCTGGAACGCACCGGCAGCGGCTACCTGGTCGTGGCCGGCCCGACCGGCGACGAAGGCCGCTTCGCGCTGTACCGCTGGTCCGGCGTGGCGGGCCAGGCACCGGCGCTGCGGCCCGACGTCGACTCCAAGACGCTGCGGCCCGAGGCGCTGTTCGTGCTGCCCGACTCCCAGGACGTCCAGTTGCTGAGCGACGACGGCGGTGTCAAGACCGCGGGCGTCGAGTGCAAGGCCCTGCCGGTGGCGCAGCGATCCTTCCGCAGCATCACGGTGCGGCCGTGACGGCGTAGACCGCCTGGACCACCTGGGCCATGCGCCGGTAGTCCAGCTTGTCCCAGGTGTCGCCGGCCCCGTGGTAGTCGTGGTTGCGCAGGAAGGCGGTGTCGGTGACCATCAGCGCCGGCATGCCCAGTTGCCAGTAGCTGAGATGGTCGGAGAAATCGACGCCCTCCAAGGCCACCGGTGCATTGATCGAGCGCACCGGCAGGCTCGTCGCGCCGGCCATCGCGGCCTTGACCGCCCGCATCTGCGCGAAGCGTTCCAGCCGGCCGACGATCGCGATGAAATCGCCGCGATCCCCGTAGAGACCCGACATGCCCGCAACCGGGTAGTCCTGGCTGCCGGGCCGATCCGAGAAGCGGCCGATCATCTCCAGCGCCAGCATCAGCCGCGGCTCGCGGCCCTGCGCGCGCAGCGACCGCGCATGGTGTGCGCTGCCCATGTCCTCGCTGCGGAAATACGGCGGTTCCTCCAGCGTGAAGGCCACCAGCTCGACCGGCTGCGACGGCGGGTGACGGCCCAGCAGGCGGGCCAGCTCGAGCAGGCCGGCCACGCCGCTTGCGTTGTCGTCGGCACCCGGCGTCTCGCTGCCATGCGAGTCGTAGTGCGCGCCGATCACCAGCGGTGCACCGTGGTCCGGACCGAAGCGGGCCACGAGATTGCGGAATCGCCGGGAGCCGACCTCCATTCCCTGCGTGACCACCGTGCCGCCGCTCTCGCGCAGCATGGCTTCGACGTAGTCGGCGGCCCGGTCGAGATGCCCCATCGCGCTGTCGCTGCGCGGGTGCAGGTCGACCGACAGGTACCGGACGTGGTGCGCCAGGCGTTGCGGGTCCACGTCCGGCGGATGCGACGCCCGCGGCATCACGAAGGGCTGCACCAGCGCGGCCCAGGCCGCGGCGAGGACGATCAGGCACGGGATGCAAGCAAGCAGCAGGACACGGCGCATGGGAGGGCAAGGAGTGGCCAGGCAGCCATGCTGCCGCGGCGCCTCGCCAGGAGGTGATGCCGTGAGACGAACGACGGGTTTGGCGCCGCGTGCTACCGCTGCTCGCGCCGGTAGCGCCCCGGCGTCATGCCCGCATGGCGCGCAAACGCGCGGTTGAACGCGGCCTCGGACCGGTACCCCACCGCCTCGGCGACCGCCGCGGTGTCGTTCCCGCCTCGTGCCAGCAGGCGCGACGCCAGTTCCATGCGCAACGCGGTCAGCATCTCGATCGGGCCGCAGCCGGCGGCCTGCTGGAACTGGCGCGCAAACGCGGCACGCGACAGGTGGCAGCAGCGGGCCATCGCGTCGACGGTCCAGGCGCGCCCCGGGTCGTCGAGCAGTGCCTGCAACGCGGGCGCGAGGCGCTCGCGCGTCAGCAGGCCGATCAGGCCCAGTTGCTCCGGCCGGCTCTCCAGGTGCGCCCGCAGCGCCAGCGTGAACAACGCGCCGCACAGCTGCGCGACGATGGCCGACGCCCCCGGCTTCTGCCCGTCGATCTCGTGCGCCATCATGCCGACCAGCCCGCGCAGCCACGCGAACTCGGGCCGACCGTCGAACGCGATCATGATGTGCTCGGGCAGCGTGTCGAGCAGGTGGCTGCGCCGCCGGCCGAGGAACTCGAACTCGCCGCACAGCAGGTCGAGCCCGGCGAGGTCGGGGTGGGCCACGTTGGTCTTGATCGGCAACAAGGCACTGTCGTCGGTGCGGATCGCCGCGCCGCGCCGCGCCTGCATGCCGCGGATCGTGTGCTGCGCGCCGTGCGGCAGCACCAGCAGGCTGCCTTCGCGCAGCGGGATCGCGGTGCGCGACTGCGGCAGCCACAGCTCGCACTCCCCTTTCAGCACCACGTGGAACGGCGCGCGCCACGGGCCGACGCGCTCGTGCGGCACCGAGAAGCCGGCCCCGAACAGGCAGCGCAGGTCCATCCGGCCGCGCGTGTCGAGCCAGGAGACGAGGCGGCTCAGTGCGTCCATGGCAAATCGCCCGTGAGACGCTGGAGCAAGTTTTCGAGCGTGTCCAGCATTCACCATCGTAGCGCGCCTGTCTACAGTCGGTCCATCGATCCCGGAGGACCCACCCCATGACCAGCCAACGCGCCCCTCTTCCCGTCTCGTACTTCAGCATGGCGGTGGGCGTGCTCGCGCTGGCCAACGCCTGGCGCGTGGCCGTGCGCCTCTGGCCCCTGCCGGCCTGGTCGGCGGTCGCGGTGGGCGCGGCCGGCCTCGCGCTGTGGCTCGTGCTGCTGGGGCTGTATGCGCACAAGTGGCTGCGCCGGCGCGCCGATGCGATCGCCGAACTGCAGCATCCGGTGCAGCCGTCTTTCCTGGCCCTGGTGCCGGTGTCCAGCATGCTCGCATCGACGGTGCTGCTGCCGTGGTCGCGCAGCCTGGCCTTCGGGGTGCTGCTGCTCGCGGTGGCCGGCTCGCTGGCCGTCGGTGCGTGGCTGTACGGCCGCTTCTGGCAAGGGGGCCTGAAGCCCGAGCTGGTGACGCCGGCGGTCTACCTGCCGGCCGTCGCGCAGAACTTCGTCGCCGGCACGGCGCTGGCCGCCTTCGGCCAGCCCGAATGGGGCACCTGGTTCTTCGGTGCCGGGATGCTGTTGTGGCTGGCCCTCGAGTCGCTGATCGTGAGCCGCCTGGCGACCCATGAGGCGCTGCCGGAGCCCCTGCGCCCGTTGCTGGGCATCCAGCTGGCACCGCCGGTGGTCGGCGGCGTCGCGTGGATCTCGCTGAACCATGGCGTGCCCGACCTGTTCGCGCAGGCGCTGCTGGGCTACGGCCTGTTCCAGGCACTGTTGCTGCTGCGCCTGCTGCCATGGATCCGCCGCCAGCCGTTCGCGCCGTCGTACTGGGCGTTCAGCTTCGGCATCGCGGCCTTGCCGACGCTCGCGATGCGCCTGGTCGAGGGTGGCGCGACCGGGCCGGTGCGGTGGCTCGCGCCGGCGGCCTTCGTCGCCGCCAACCTGCTGATCGGCCTGTTGGCGCTGAAGACCCTCGCGCTGCTGCTGCGCGGAGCGCCTGCAGCAGCCCAACCAGTCCGTGCCTAGTACATGTCCCCGCCGCCGCCGTCGCTGCCCGGCGCGAGGTTCTCGAACTTCGTCAGCGGCTTCAGGAACGCGAGCCGCACCGTGCCGGTCGGGCCGTTACGCTGCTTGCCGATGATGATCTCGGCCACGCCCGGGTCCTTGCTGTCCTCGCGGTTGTAGTAGTCGTCGCGGTAGATGAACATGATGACGTCTGCATCCTGCTCGATCGCGCCCGATTCGCGAAGGTCGCTCATCATCGGCCGCTTGTCGGTCCGCGTTTCGACGCTTCGGTTCAGCTGCGACAGCGCGATCACCGGGCACTTCAGTTCCTTGGCCAGCGACTTCAGGCCGCGCGAGATCTCGCCGATCACGGTGGCGCGGTTCTCCTCGCTGCCGCCGCCGCTGCCGCTCATCAGCTGCAGGTAGTCGACGACGATCAAGCCGAGCTGCCCGCACTGGCGCGCCTGGCGCCGCGCACGGGCGCGCAGCTCGCTCGGCGACAGCGCCGAGCCTTCGTCGATGAAGACCGCCGCCTTGCCCAGCTTCTCGACCGCCTCCGACAGGCGGCCCCATTCGTCGTCGCGCAGCTTGCCGGTGCGCAGGTTGCTCTGGTCGATGCGGCCGAGCGAGCCGACCATCCGCAACGCGAGCTGCGCCGCGCCCATTTCCATCGAGAACACCACCACCGGCAGGCCCTCGTGCACCGCGACGTTCTCGGCGATGTTCAGCGCGAAGGCCGTGTTGTGGGTGACGACGTCCTGGTCGGTGATGTACAGCCGCTGCGGGTGCGACACCGAGATGCACTGGCACGGCGCGCGGCGCGACGGCTCGATCGCGCTGACGGTCAGGCGCTTCTGGCGCTGCCAGCGCTCGGGCGCACGCGCCTGCTTGTCGGACAGCAGGAACAGCGAACGCGGTTCGGGATGCGAGACGTGGCAGACATAGGCCGGCAGGCCCGCCAGCTTGATCCCGGCAACGCTGGTGTAGCGCGTTGCCTTTTCGCTGATCGAGCACCAGCCACCGAGCGAGCGCACCAGCGCGGCCACATCGTCCGCCAGCCGTCGGCTCGCCGTCGAGAAGCGGATGCTGCCCCACCGTTCGACCCAGCCATCGGTGTCGAGCAGGCCTCGCAGCAGGTCGAGGCGGCGCTCGCGGCTGGCCGTGAGGTAGCTCTCGGGAATGAACTTGCGGTCGCTGGCCAGGCCCGACAGGCCCAGCGCTTCGAGAGCCACGCGCAGCGGGTTGGGCTGGGCGCCCACCAGGCCGGGCACATGGCCGCGGTCCTCGCGCACGATGCGGTAGTCATAGCGCCCCGCGTGGGTGACCTCCATGCCGTCGCCCACGCGCTCTGCGACACGCTCGATCATCTCGGCGTCCGCGGTCGAGAAGCGCACCGAGCCGGTACCGGTGAGGTTGCCGTCACCGATGAGGGCGCCCAGCAGCCACGGATCGATCGGCAGCGCGTCGAGGTGACCGAAATCGCCGCTCGCGCAGTCGATCCAGAGGCGATTGCGGTAGCGCGCCTTCTGCAGCAACGCCCGCAGTTCGGCCGTGCTCACGACTTTCGGCGCCTTCCAGGTGCGGAAATGCACCTGCCACAGATGCTCGTCGCAGCATTCGGCCGAGCGGCCATCCGAGAAGCGGATGCGCCAGACGTCCTTCTCACCCTGGGGGAACACGCCGGTGACGATGGAGGACCGTCCGTCGACGGACGCCAGCGCGTCGCCGACCTCCAGATCGCCCATGCGCTTCCAGCCGGACAGCGTCCGCACCTGGGCGTCGAGCGGCTGCGCCTTGCCCATCGACGGCCGCGCCGCCAGCACGATCAGGTCGCCCGGCTGCAGGCCGGCCGTCATGCGGTCCATGTCGTAGAAGCCGGTGCGCACGCCGGTCACTTCCTCGGCGCCGTTCTCGTGCAGCTCGTTGACGCGGTCGATCAGCTGCACCACCAGCGTGTCCATGCTGATGAAGCCCTGGCGCGAGCGCGAGCCCTCCTCGCCGATCTTGAAGATCTTGCTTTCGGATTCGTCCAGGATCTGCGACACCGGCCGGCCCTGCGGGTTGAAGGCGGCGGTGGCGATCTCGTCGCTGGCCGCGACCAGCTTGCGCAGCACCGCGCGCTCGCGCACGATCTCCGCATAGCGGCGCAGGTTGGCGGCGCTCGGCACGCTTTGCGCCAGCCCGTTCAGGTAGACCAGCCCGCCGCAGTCCTCCGCCTTGCCCAGGCTTTGCAACTGCTCGAAGACGGTGATCACGTCGGCCGGCTTGGCCGCGTTGATCAGCCCGCCGATGGCGGCATAGATCAGCTTGTGCTCGTGGCGGTAGAAGTCGGTGTCGTGCAGCAGGTCGCCGGCGCGGTCCCAGGCGCTGTTGTCGAGCAACAGGCCGCCGATGACGCTCTGCTCGGCCTCGATCGAGTGCGGCGGCACGCGCAGCCGCGCCACCTCGTCGTCACTGCCCCGCTGGAACCCGGGATCGGCGCCGAACATGGGCGGAGGATTGAAAACCGTGGACATCGAATGCTTCCCGTCCTGTGGACAAACCTGTGAACATCCCGTGCCGAAGCTGCGGACAAGCCTGTAAAACTCCGCCCCCAATGAAAAAGGGCCGGCAGAGCCGACCCTTTGTCGAGGCGTGAAGGGCGTACCTTAGTCGGTTTCGCCGACCACGACAACCTTGACTTCCACCACCACATCGGTGTGCGGCGCCACGGTCACGACGTGCTCGCCGACGGTCTTCAGCGGACCGTTGGGCATGCGCACCTGGGCCTTGGCGATCTTGAAGTCGATGCGCGTCAGGGCTTCGGCGATGTCGTTGTTGGTCACCGAACCGAACAGACGGCCGTCCACACCCGCCTTCTGCGTGATGTGCACGGTGCGGCCGCTCATCTTCTCGCCCAGCGCTTGCGCGGTGGCGAACTTGTCGGCGGCGGCCTTTTCGAGTTCGACGCGCTTGGCTTCAAATTCCTTGATCGCGGTCTCGGTCGCACGGCGTGCGGCCTTGGTCGGGATCAGGAAGTTGCGGGCGAAACCGTCCTTGACCTTGACGACGTCGCCCAGGTTGCCGAGGTTGGCCACTTTTTCGAGCAGGATCACTTGCATGGGGTGGCTCCTCAGACCTTGTGCTGGTCGCTGTACGGCA